>ERZ1370068.1274-contig-11165_pt1 | contig 157746 bp, 201 predicted proteins | sample MGYA00561227_ERZ1370068 | MGnify/ENA primary metagenome ERZ1370068 (study PRJEB38410, sample SAMEA6850437) | metagenome | study: Metagenomic assessment of the ecological functions of the soil: analysis of the soil microbiota associated with the... | reverse complement strand
GCGCCATTGTCTGAGAGCATTATTGGAAGCAACCTTCGCGCCGTTTCGCGCGCGACGGTCCCGCCTTGCCGACCTGCCGGATGAGCCTGCTACGCTGCCGCGACGGATCCGCCTGACCAGCCCCAGATGCGGTGGCTCGCCCTCGATGGCAGGAAGAACTGAACGCGGCCCCCCATCGCCGGTTTCGCGCTCAGATCCGCTCAACGTGCCCACGATGGCGCGCAACGCGCCAGCTCCAGCCTCCGGTGCACCGCGAGTCGACGCTGCCGCGGTAGAATTTCGAAGATGCGGCTCAACGCCGGCGCAGACCAGCCCGGGGCCACGGTCGGGGTCACTTCACCGCCTATCTCTCCGCCCAGGCCCGGACCCCTCCATCGCGGTGCCGGCCGGCGTGTACTTGACGGCATTCTCGAGGGGAGATTGATCACCAGACCCGCCCACCCAGCACACTGGTCCATGGGAACCGAAGTATTCTGGCGATGCTGTGTGCACGGGCCGGTCGCGCAGGGCATTTCGAGGGCGTGGTTACAGAGCGGCCCCCACCACTTCCTGATGGAGCGTTATCTCTTCCTGACTCACGCTGGCTTCGAGCCGGGTCACTCGAGTGAGGCGGATTAAGACGATTCAAACCGCCGGCTTCCACGCGTATGGTCTGGCAGATCCCAGCGCACTCCGGCGTTGACGCGCGTCTCCGCTTCGGTGAGGGTGCTCGCCGAGCCGAAGACGGCGAGTGTCCCGATCATGGGACAATCATCGCGAGTTCCTCAGCCGCTCGCTCGCACTCTTAGCCAGGCCGCTCCTTGCCTTCCTTTCGCGTTGCGCCCGCTCGATGAGCCAGTGCGGCTTTTCCGGTCAGCGGTTCGTCGGCAGATGGTTGATCCGGGTGTCGAAATACGCACCCCATGGCTGGACCTGAAAATTCCTACCGCTCCCGAGCCGCAGCTGAGTGGGATGAGCGCCGCCGCCTCTGCAACGGAGTTGAGGCCGGTGTTCCAGTCGAATCACTAAGCCACCGCCCGACACGTCCACGCGGAGCGCCGCCGTCGAACAATAATCGGTGCGTCCGTCGTGTCCTGAGGGCGGACCGCCATCTTTCGGGGCCAAAAACACCTGGATATGCTGGATGGGCGGAAGGGGTATCGAGCTTCGCCGTCACCCCGCGTGTTCGTTGTCGCGTTTTATGGCGCAAAGTGGCGTCGCGGGTCCGGCGTCATGGTCCGGCGCGGAGTTGAATGGGCCTTATGCGCATGGTCAACCAATTGATAATGAGGCACCATGAGTACGACAGCGGTGCTGACCAGCAAACAAACCAGATGGCGAAGGCGCGGCGGCACAGCAGCGAGTCGAATACGCTGGCACTGAGGCCAGAACCGAGGCTCCTGGTTTTGACCCGTGCGAAGGGACCGCCATCACGCGCTTGAGCGGTGGTGGACCGCTTATGGATTGAGAGGCCAGCATGGAATGGTTTGGGCATACCCGTGGCAGAGGCGGATGCGCTGAGCTGAGATAGGTGTCATCCGTCGACTCTGGCGTGAGCGGCTCATTCGGCCCGGCAGCCTGGCTGGATGGACCGGCATGATATCGAGGCTGCTGCTCTGGCACGAGAGCACCATTGATGAGCCGAGGAGAATTCCCGGCTCTCCCAAAGACTGGTGGCTTGGTTACGATGATTCAGCTGGATGGACATTCTGGGGCCCGGGGAGTAGCCAGACCTCTCGTTTCGCAGGGAGCTGAGAGGTCGTGGCTCTGGCGAGATACGCAGCGTTCAATGACAACCGGAGTCGTGGCTTTCGCTGACAGTTTGTGTCGCCGCGCCTTGAATGAAGTGACGATCCGCTTCGCCTCAGTGTGGCAGTGCCGCTGGTGTGGATTGGAGAAGGGTTTGGGACTGGACTACGCACGATAATGCGTCAGCACCGGGCCAGGGCCTTGGCGAGGGTGTGATCGCGTGCATGTAGTGGCTGCTTGGGGACCAGCGTCCACCCTGGACAATGATCGCAGAAATAGCCCCGGCGATCAGTTGCCCGGCGAGCAGTCAGGTGAGTCAAAGCCCTGCGGCTTGCTGAGGAGGTAGTATCCCCCGCTTTCCCGGTAAAGCTGGATTCAGCTCGTTTAAAAACTAACCGATCGCGTTGCCCGCTGACATTAGAGTCCGGCACCGTCTTCGTGAATGATGACGCCCGGATCTTCGCCGCCAGGCCGCGAGGCTTAGGTGCTGTTGAGGGCCGTAGATTAGCCGGCGCGATCGAGCCGATCACGTCCCAAGCGCTTAGCGCTTGTGCGGCGGATTTTTCGGGCATTACAAAGGGGTTGTTTGCATTCACCAGATGATTTGCACGCCGCGGCGGCACTTAGGCTGCGTCGAGATCGAATTTAGGTACCCGTAGGAACCCGACGTGGGGTGAGACCTGAGTCCTCGATAGGATCGCCCGCCCGCCAGGGCTGGACGTCTGAACGACGCTGACCACCACGCCTCACGCCGTCGGTTTCTACTCCTGCGCCTCGAGTATCGCAGCCGAATTTGACGAGCGCCCCGCTTCGGCGTGGAGCTGAAGAAGAGCGAGGCGGCCGCGCCTTCAAAAGCCTTCCTCCTCGTGCGAGCAGGAGGACCTGGGGTTGGGCCACGCCGCTGGCAGCCGGTGGTTTTTCGCCGGTGGCGAGCCCAGTGTAACCAAAGGTCCCAGCTTCGCTGAGCGCGCTTTAGAAGAGTTTCGAGGCTTACGTTGATGCCGAAGAAAGTCCGCGAAAGCGAGGTGGGGCTGGAGCTAAAGTCCTGCTGGAGCGCGTGGCTCGCCGATCGCAGACTTGAGGCTTTTGCTCAATGAGCCCGGTGCCAGATCCTGTACCGAGGTGGTGATCTCCAGTGAAGTTGACGTTGTGCCCGGGGGCGGTGATCCTGCTCCTCAGCCCCGCCCGTGGTCAAGCAAAGCGACCTGAGGCGCAGCATGGTCCGGAGTGACTGGTATCCATCGGGAAACGTACACCGGCTGCCGAAATCAGGACGATAAAGGTTTGCGCGCTGAGTCGCTGAGTGACGGGTTTTCATTCCGCCGGGCTGGCAAAATCAGTTGATGAAGAGGACCTGTCGGATCCCAGAGAATCGTCAAAGTCAAACGATCCAGCGCTGCTAATTTGGTTGTGCATCTGGCCCTGAGCTGTCAGTCATAGTGGAAGGCATGACTGAGGAACCGGTGTTGGACGAGCGGCACATCGCCCAGGCCTTGAGGAAGCAGAAGCTTGGGGCTGCCGGAGTTGGTCCGCAGCCGCGCGGTGGTAGCTTCCAGGGTGGCAGAGAATCACTCGGCGAAGGTGGCGACGAGAGCTGGTGTGCGTCCCCAAAGTGTGGAGTAAAACGGGAGGTTTTCTTCGAGGCCCTCTGGCTCTCTTGTGACCTGTAGTTTAGAGGAGTTTCGTCACTTGCCCAGCCTCACCAGAGTCCATTCCCCGAGTGGTAGTGAGGGCTGTCCTGTAGGCTCATGAGATCTGTGCCTGACCTGCATGCAGGAAAATGGTGCTCTGTCGTTGAGATCCCGGGAAGATTGCTGAGGTCTTTTCTGGAGTCCGTGTGAAATGTGATGACGCCAGCCTCATTTGGTGGTGCCCGAAGATATCCTTCAGCTACAGCTCGATAAGTGCTCTCCATGGTCATGCTGTGGTCGTGGAAGCGCAGACTGTTGGAGATGGGGTGGACTCGTCGGCTCGAGTTCACTGACGTAGCCGCCTTGAGGTAGCCCCGATGGCATCCCTGAGAGCTTCGGCGCCTCTCGCGCTCGATCGTCCATAGGGTCATGACAGCGAAGCCTCGGGCTGCCGACAGGGCCAATGAAGGCCGCAGGCAGGGAGTGCAGGCACGCGAGTGGGGTGCGTCTGATCACAGGCGCGGGGATGCGCCGCTTGAACGCCTTTGAGTAATTTTCACCTTCCTGGCCCCGTGCTTCACGATTTCAAGCCGTGTCTCGAACGGAAAGCGCCTGACCGCAGCGTCAGAATGAACTGCAAAATAGCTTTTTGATCTCCCCGTAGCTTAGCACCATGCCATCCAGTCCCCGCCGATCCAATCTAGGTTCTTGCTTGACAGACGAAGGTCGCATTGTATGAGTGGTAAAGAACTGACTTCTGGACGTGACGTGAGTACGTCGCCAGAATCGATGTCAACCCAAGAGTGACTGCAGAAGTCTTCAGTGCTGAAACCGGGGCTCAATTTGCTCGTCCGCCAATTAAGTTCCGCGCCGTCATTAGTTCCGTGAAGTGGATCTTTTGCGTGCCATGGTGCTGTGGAGAGGCTGTGCCGTCTTGCTCATTAACCCCGGCCATCTGCTGATGCCACCACCCCAAATTGAAATCCTGAACCGGTCGATGGTGCCACCACGCGCTGCGTTGCCACATGAAGCAGCCCTGATCTTCGTTGGAAGTCCGGATTGAACCCAGCGTTGTGGTGCCGACCAGGTAGTTAGTTGTCGCCCTTACGATACGTCCTCCCAATCGCGAACCTAGCAGCCAGGAGGTTCAGGATTAAGAGGCTGCCACGAGCCACAGCCAGCCAGTTCCTGGACACCCAGTGGCCTCAGTACGTTCGTTTGGCTGCGCCTGAAATTGGTGGACATGCCGCACCGCGCGGACCGTTCCTCGATGTCCAGCTGCTTGTTGAGCATCACGGCTATGACGCTCGCAGTGTGGCACGCGTCATAGCGAATACAGCGAACGGCGCCGATAGTTGTCCGGCAACCGCGCGTCTCAGATATCGGCAAGATCCAGCGCCGACGGCATGATCAGCCTGCGCCACCGGCGCGGAGCCGTACAGGTTGGGAAATATTGCCACCAGCACGCAGCTGGTCTTCGTAGCCGAGGAAGCCGAACCAGCCCCCCGCCGTGCCACAGCGACATGGTCGTGCCGCTCCAGCCACGTGGACCGGAAAGCCCAACCCGATGGTCTGTTATCGGTGTTCGCTTCCTGCTCAGCAACGGCGATCCCTGTTCGAAAACGCCCTCGTGCCAGGAAGATCCAGAGGTCGGCATGTTCAGAGTCCTCGGACGTGCTCCAGTTGCCGGACGTTGATCCAGCCGTAGATCTGGATGCGCTGATCCTTGAGAACCCCGATGCCCGGAGGCCGGGTGCACAGCGCTCTTCGCTCAGTCCCTTCAGTTGTAGGTGAACTGACAGCGTAAAGCCCCGCCACTCGAGCTGGGGAATGGTGGCGAGTCCGGGGACCTGGAGGCCCGCGCGGAGGTGGCCCACAGCGGGGGCGTCCTTAACTCATCCACGTAGGCCCGGAAGAGCGTCCAAAGAAGTTACCCTGACTGGCGGGGACTGTGGAACACCTGGCTGGTGGGGATAGTTGCGGCCACCGCCCCGCCCCCAGCTTTTTACGACTGACGATCAATTACTTGCCGCCTTCGATATGAGAGACGGTGTAGCCGAAGCAAATTCTGTCGGCAAACCCCCACAGTCGCGGTGGAGAGGCCGCACACAGTCGAGATCATAGTGAATTGCCTTGACTCGCCCATCCGGCAAAGCCTGCTCCGATACCGACCTTCTCCAGTGAGCGAGACAAAGATCGAACTGGCGTCATCAGCCCCAGTCGGGTGCTTCTGCTGATGACCTGGATCACATCGTCCACCACGCTATCCGGGACACTACCGACCTCGATCATCCGTGAAGTCCACCGTGTATTCTTTGCCTGCGTAAAACTTGTGGCGTCCGAATCGATCGACTCCCACCTCGCCTTACCGTCAGGTCATCACCCTGATCTCGCCGAGCGCTTCCTAACTCATGGATGGAAGGGCTGCACGATACTTCGACCTTCTTCATTGAAGAGGGGAACCCAGGTTGAGTTGCTAGACACACAGTAGTTCAGTCATGAAAGGCTCTTTCCTCCGGGTTGAGTCAATGAACGCAGTCCCGAGCCAACGCACGGGCAACGGACGGAAGCTAACGCTTGTCCAAGGCGAGGTCGCCAGCGCGAGCGCCGCTGACCCGCGGCTCCCCTTGAGGGCTGAGAGAGCGTCCTTCTCGAGCCTGACGAGCCGTTGCACCGCCGCCAGTCAACAGGCCTGGGCCACGGTGGCGGCTTGGACTGGTGAGGTCGCAGGGGCTGATGCGTGGGTCGGAGGCCGCCGCCCGTGACGCCGCCACGTTAGGGGTCCAATCGTGGCACCATGGCGACGTTGCCGGGGTCGGCCGCATCGGAGGGCATCCACCTTCCTGTCCCTGACCGCCTTGATCGACGGATCGCGGGTTCGAGCGATTCAGGTTGAGCCGGAGGATGCCCCGGCATTGTCGGCGAACGGGCTGCGTGGCCGACGGGCGGCTCCAGAAGTACTTGGGGTCGTCGAAAGGCTGGCCGATGAGGGCCGAGCCGACCGACTTTCCCTTCCTTGACGACCAGGCTGCCCTGCGCCTGGAACGGGAAGACCGCCTGGGCGATGCCCGTCACGAGGAGCGGATAGGCGACGCCCGTGACGAGCGTCAGCAGCACGAGCACCATGACGGCCGGCCGGAGTTGCGCAAGCATATGTCAGTCCTCCTCCTACACCAGGCCCAGCGCCACGAGGATCATGTCCACCAGCTTGATCCCCGGGAATGGAATGAGCAGCCCGCCGACGCCGTAGATCCAGAGGTTCCGCCGCAGCACCGCTTCCGCACCGAGCGGCCGGTACCGCACGCCCTTCAGGGCCAAGGGAATGAGCGCGATGATGATGAGCGCGTTGAAGATGACGGCGGACAGGATGGCGCTCTCCGGCGTCGCCAGGTGCATGATGTTGAGGACACCGAGGGCCGGGTAGGTGCTGGCGAACGCCGCCGGGATGATCGCGAAGTACTTGGCCACGTCATTGGCGATGCTGAAGGTGGTCAACGAGCCGCGGGTCATCAGCATCTGCTTTCCCGTCTCGACCACCTCGAGCAGCTTGGTCGGATTCGAGTCGAGATCGACCATGTTGCCCGCTTCCTTCGCGGCCTGGGTGCCCGTGTTCATGGCCACCGCCACGTCGGCCTGGGCAAGGGCGGGGGCATCATTGGTACCGTCACCGGTCATGGCCACCAGGCGGCCCTCGGCCTGGAGGTCGCGAATCAGCTTGAGCTTCATCTCCGGCGTGGCCTGGGCGAGGAAGTCGTCCACCCCGGCCTCGGCGCTGATGGCGGCGGCGGTGAGTGGGGTTATCACCGGTGATCATGATGGTCTTGATGCCCATGCGTCGAAGCTGCGCGAAGCGCTCGCGCAATCCCTCCCTTCACGATGTCCTTGAGCTGAACCACCCCCGAGCACTTTCCGCGCCGTCGGCGACCACGAGCGGCGTGCCGCCCGACTTGGCGATACCCTCCACCACGTTTCGCAAGCTCAGGAACACTCCCGCCGAGGCGCTTGACGTGAGCTTCGATGGCGTCGGCGGCGCCCTTTGCGGATCTCGCGCCCGTTGAGGTCCACCCCGCTCATGCGGGTCTGGGCGCTGAACGCCACGAACTTGGCGCCCATGGCCTGGATGTCGCGCTCCCGCAGGCTGTACTTCTCCTTGGCCAGCACCACGATGCTCCGTCCTTCCGGCGTCTCGTCGGCGAAGCGAAGCGAGCTGGGCCGCGTCGGCCAAGGTGGTCTCGCTGATGCCGTCGGCGGGAAAAACGCCGTCGCCTGACGGTTGCCCAGCGTGATGGTCCCGGTCTTGTCGAGGAGCAGCACGTCCACATCGCCCGCGGCCTCGACGGCCCGGCCCGACATGGCGATGACGTTCTTTTGAATCATGCGATCCATGCCGGCGATGCCGATGGCCGGAGCAGCGCGCCGATGGTGGTGGGGATCAGGCACACGAGGAAGGGCGACGAGGACGGTGACCGTGATGGGAGTCCCCTGCCCCGCCGCCTGCACGCTGTAGAGCGAGTACGGGAGGAGCGTGGCCGTGGCGAGGAGAAACACGATGGTCAAGCCGGCGAGGAGGATATCGAGGGCAATCTCATTTGGCGTCTTCTGCCGCTTGGCGCCCTCGACAAGGGCGATCATGCGGTCGAGGAAGGCCTCGCCGGGGTTGGCGGTGACTTCCACGATGAGCCAGTCGGAGAGCACGAGGGTGCCGCCCGTGACCGAGCTCTTGTCACCGCCGCTCTCGCGGATGACGGGGCGCTCTCTCCAGTGATGGCGCTTTCATTGACCGAGGCGACCCTTCGATGATCTCGCCGTCGGCGGGAATGACGTCGCCGGCCTCCACCAGAACGACATCGCCCTTGCGGAGGCTGGTCGCCGACACGTTCTCATACTTCGCCGTCCGTTCCGGCCGGACCAGCCGCTTGGCAAGGAGATCGCGCCGCGCCTTCCGCAGCGAGGCCGCCTGGGCTTTTCCGCGTCCCTCGGCCATCGCTTCGGCGAAGTTCGCGAAGAGCACGGTGAACCAGAGCCAGAGCGTGACGCCGAAGATGAAGCCGGCCGACGCCTCGCCACGACCACCTGGCCACAGAGCCTGGCCCCACAGCAGCGTGGTCAGGATCGAGCCCACGTACACCACGAACATCACGGGGTTCCGCAGCTGGCGCTGGGGCGTGAGCTTCTTGAACGAGTCGATGGTCGCCTGGCCCACGATGGGCAGGTCGAAGAGCGGGCGAGCCTTGTCGCTGGTTGCCATGGGTACCGACCTCACTTGGCCATCACGAGAGTGAGATGCTCGGCAATGGGTCCCAGCGCGAGCGCCGGCACGTACGTCAGGGCGCCCACCAGGATCACTGTCCCGATCAGCAGGACGACAAAGAGCGGGGTATGGGTCGCCAGCGTGCCGAGGCCCGGCGGGACGAGCTTCTTGCGCGCGAGGGAGCCCGCCATGGCGAGGACGGGCACGGCCAGCCAGTACCGGCCGAAGAGCATCACCAATCCGATGGCCGTGTTGTAGAAGGGCGTGTTCGCGTTCAGACCCGCGAAGGCGCTGCCGTTGTTGTTGGAGCCCGACGAGAACGCATACAGCACCTCGCTGAAGCCGTGAATGCCCGGATTGGCCATGCTCGACTTCCCCGCGGGGAGCAGCACCGCGATGGCCGTGGCGATGAGGACGAGGCGCGGGCACGATGAGGATCACGAGCGAGGCCATCTTCATCTCGTAGGCCTCGATCTTCTTGCCGAGATACTCCGGGGTCCGGCCCACCATGAGGCCGGCCACGGAAGACGGCCACGATGGCGAAGACGACCATGCCGTACAGGCCCGAGCCGACGCCGCCGTACACCACCTCGCCGAGCTGTATCATCCACATCGGCACGAGCCCGCCGATCGGGGTGTACGAGTCGTGCATCGAGTTCACTGGACCCGTTGGAGGCGGCGGTGGTCGCCGTGGCCCAGAGGGCCGAGCTGGCGATGCCGAAGCGCACCTCCTTGCCTTCCATGTTGCCCCCGCCTGGAGCGCGCTGGCCGTGTGGTCCACGCCCTGCTTCGCGAAGACCCATCCCCTCTGCTCCGCGATGACGGCGGTGCTCAGCATCCCCACGAAGATCACGGTCATGGCGGCCAGGAGGACCCAGCCCTGCCGCGTGTCGCGGACCATGACGCCGAACGTGTAGCAGAGCGCGGCCGGGATGAGCAGGATGGCCAGCACTTCGAGGAGATTCGAGAGCGGCGTCGGGTTCTCGAAGGGGTGGGCGGAGTTGGCGTTGAAGAAGCCGCCCCCGTTGGTGCCGAGCTGCTTGATGGCGATCTGCGAGGCCGCAGGTCCCACCGCGATCACCTGCTCCCGTGAGCGTTGCCTTCTTGGTCTTCGGCTGGCCCTTCTCGTCGAGGACGGGCTTGCCGTCCTTGTCCGTGATCGGCTCGTCGTACTCCGTCGGCTGGACCACGGCTCGCCTTGGCGTAGGGGCCAAAGGTCTGGACCACGCCCTGGGAGACGAGCGCGATGGCGAGAACGAGCGAGCAGCGGGCAGCAGGATGTAGAGGGTCGTCCGGGTCAGATCGACCCAGAAATTACCGATGGTCTGCGCGGTGCGTCCGCGCGAACTCCGCGGATGAGGGGCAACCACCGTCGCCATGCCCGTCGCGGCAGAGACGAAGTTCTGGACGGTGAGCCCCAGCATCTGGGTCAGGTAGCTCATCGTGCTCTCGCCACCGTAGCCCCGCCAATTGGTATTGGTGGCGAAGCTCGCCGCGGTGTTGAAGGACGAGTCCGCTGACACCGCCCCGAAGCCCTGGGGTTGAAGGGCAGTCCGCCCTGCACTCGCTGGAGCTGTATACACGAAGAGCATGCCGGCCGCATTGAAGAGCAGCATGGCAACGGCGTAGGTCTTCCATCCCATCTCGACACTCGGGCGCACGCCGCCCACGCGATAGATCAGGCGCTCGAGCCAGCCGAGCGCCCGATCGAGCCCGCAGGGACGGCCTTCGTACACCGCGCCATGAACGTGCCGAGCGGCTTGGCAAGGGCCACCAGCACGATCAGATAGAAGAGAAGCTGGGCCACGCCGTTGGCCGTCACGAGAAGATCTCCGGCTTGAGCAGGGCGATGGTCAGGTAGACGAGAAGCCCGAGCGCCACGATTCCCCACCACGTAGAGCAGCGGCATGACGTCCTCCTACAGCCTTTCACACAGGCGGATCAGCGCCCAGGTGAGCGCGAAGAATCCCACCGGTCATTCCCAGATACACGATATCGGCCATCACCGTGCCTCCCCTTGGCGTTCCTGCCCTGCCGTCGCGGACGTCGCATTCACCCAGCCGGCGGAGCACCTCCTCCAACACCGCCCGTGTTTGCCTTGAGCTCTTCCCGGAACTCATAGCGATCCGTATGGGAGATCTCCGTCCTCAGATCGGTCACGTAGATTCTCAGCGCAAGACGGAGCTCACTGCGCTCTTGCTCCGTCAAAGCGAGGTCGATTGTGCTTCCATGACTGCCCTGCGCCACCACGCTCATGGCCATTCCTCCTCTCAGCCGCCATGCTAGACCGGGCTCTCGCTCAAGAAGACCTCAAGAACAGCCCCCGGATCTTCAAGATCTCCTCATGACGCGCTGATCAAGACGGGCCCTCAGCTGCCGGTGGGGCAGGCGACCCCAATCGATCGCCTAACATTCTCATGAGGCTTACGATCACGATTCGCATCTTCTGCTGCGTGCCGCACGCTTCCACATGCATGTCCCAGTGCGGATCCACTCACCGGCGCGGAGCGCGAGCGCACCGGGTTCGTTCACTTGGTCGCTCTTCTTGACGAAGGTGTGTGCCCATTGGCAACACACGCGCCACTGCCGGCGGACACCGCCGCGATCCAGCGCCGCAGCAGCCGCACGGACGTTCGGCTCCGAACTTGCAGCCCGGACCTCATCAGCGCCGCATTCTTGCCCACCTCGCTCCGCCGGCTTCCTGCCCATCGCTCTCCTCCGCTCCTCACCGCTCTCGTGACGCGGGATTCAGATGTGGTCACCGAAGACTCAACTCCATTCCTCACGAGGTTGCAGCACCTCAGCACCTTGGAAATAATCAAGGCGGGAGTCAGAGGTCCTCAAGGAATCGTCAAGGGGCGGGGTCATTACCCTCGAGGACAGCGCCCATCCTGAGCGGGCGCCGGCGCTCATGGTATGGTGGGCCGACGTCGAAAGCGGTCACTATGAGAGGTGGTATCCATGGCTACGCATTCCAAGACCAGGCGCGCCGTGCAACGACTCCGGCGGCTCGCGCGACGGCGCCGAGAAGCGGAGCTGAAGCTGGCCCGGCAGAGCGGAACGGAGAATCGCGCAGCTCCACCGCGGGGCTAGCTCGATCGCCAACGACCACCGCCCGATCGGCCGGTGGCTAGCGGCCGGTGGCTCTGGACCCACCGACGCTCCCGACGGCTCCGGCGTTGGGCTCTCGCCGACAACGGCGTCGTGACCTCTGGGGCTTGGTGGAGAGCGAGGCGACACCTGTTTCGTGCCCTTCCGACGGAACAGGGCTTGAAGGCCTGATCACTTCGTTCGAGCAGCTCGCGCGCCGCACCAGTTCAGTGGCCTTTCTCTTCTTAGGGGCTGATCGGGAGTACGTCCGCCAACCGCTCCGACCTCGCAACATTCCCCGAAGGATCACCGGCAAGACCACCAGAGAGGCCACGAGCCCACAGGCCATACCGATGGTGAGGAGCACCCCCAGGCTGAAGATCCCCTGGTGGCTCGCGATCATCAAGCTGCCGAATCCGACCATGGTCTGGATTCCGCTGAGCTGCCACCGCCATGACCGTGCTCCGGGCCACCAGCGGGCCGCCGTGGAGCGTCCCTCCAGATAGCGGAACATCACGTTGAGCCCGAACTCCGGCGGAGGTGCCGATGATCAGGGCAGACCCCAGATGTTGGCGAGATTGAATCTGGAGGCCGAAGACCTTCATGAGCCGATCGTCCGCAGGAGTCCCAGCACGAGGGCAAGAGCGCCAGCAGCGTTCTCGCGCCAGCGACGGATCATCGAGCAGGCTGAGGAGGCGCCTGACGAGGAGGAAGCGTGAGACCGTCCCCCTGCAGATACGCCCGCTCCATCAGGACGGTATGGCCTCGTAGGTGATGACGGGAGATCCGGTAACCTCAGGATCCACCGAGCGCAGCTCGGTGACGAACTGCCGCGCGCCCTCCTTGCTCCCAGATGTCGACCTTGGGATGCACCTGGATGAGGAAGTGGCCGCTCTGGCCGATGAACTTTCGTCGCAGCTCCTCGGGGACGTCCTTGATGGTCATCACGGTCGGGCTCAGGTTTCGCTGCAGGCTGTAGAACTTGGTCACGAAGTCGCGGTACAGCTGCACCTGGAGGTAGTTGAGCGCCGCCTCCGCGGAATCCCGGTCCACGCCGCTCGAGCTGCCGCAGCACGGCTCGGGTCTTCTGTGTCGCCCGCACCTCAGCCGGCAGCTTCGAGCCGGCCCTCGGTCGGCCACCACGTCGAAGCGCCGCTTGATGTCGCCGAGCGCCTTCGTGAGCCGGCCCAGGTCCACCGGGCTCGAGCGGCCGATCCGCACCGGCGCCACCAGGGGGCGAAGCTCTTGATCAGGGCGATCTTCTCTCCTGGTCGTCGGGAATCACGCGGAGCACCGAGTCCACCTGGGAGACCGAGGGCAGCCGCTCGAAGGCGTCCTGCTTCCGCCGCAGCTCCTCCAAGGTCGTGGCCGAGGACAGCCCGTTGAAGCCTGAGCGGCCAGTGGTCGCGAGGATGCGCCTTCTCCCACGCCACGGACTCGGTACCCTTGGCCTGCAGGTTGAGCACGTTGTCAGTCGAAGCCCACGTGCGGCACCGCCCAGACCGAGCACGCCGTCACGGCGCCGGCCGCGATGAGCACGGTCTTCGGGTAGTTGGTCAGGCGGTCCAAGCACAGGCACGCGGATCCGCTCCAGTCGGTGGACGCGCTCCCGCTGTTCGCGGGAGCGGGCAACGTGACGACGGTCCACCAAGACCAGAAGGGCGGGGAAGAACGTCATCATGCCCAGCCACGCGAGCAGGATCGAGATCCCCGCGATGAAGCCAAGCTCCTGGATGCCGCGGAAGGCCGTGAGGTGAGGACGAAGAAGGTCGCGCCGCGGCGGTCAGCGCACCGATGAGCATCCGGGTCCCGTGCGCTGCCGCCGTCCGCTCCAAGGCCTCCCTGCAGGCTGCGGCCGAGGGAGATCTCTTCCTCGTAGCGGAAGAGGTAGTAGATGCCGTAGTCGGTGCCGATGCCGATGACGATCGAGATGAACATCACCGAGAAGAGCGTGAGATGGCCCACGGTCAGGGTGACGATCCCCATGGACCAGCGCAAGCGTGACCGCGAGGGCGGCCAGGATCAGCAGCGGCTTGGCCACGCGCCTGAAGGCCAGCGTCATCACGAGGAGGGTGAGGGCGAAGCGCGATGACGGTGGCGATCTCGCTGTCGTGGAAGGCCGCCGACATCTCGTCGTTCGAGAGGGCGGGGCGCCCGTGACGCCCGCCTGCACGTTGGGGAAAGCAGGCCGCAGCCGCGCCACGGCCTCCCGGACCGTCTTGATCGCCTCCTCGTCGCCGACGAAGCTCCCCCGCGGCCTTCCGGCGTCTCCACCAGGATGAAGAGTAGGCTCTTGTCTTCAGAGAGGAAGTAGCCGGCATCAGGCCGCCGGATCCTCACCGAAGGAGAAGAAGGTGCCCACGGCGAGCGGTAGGGCCCCGGGCGCTCCAGCCGACTCGACATCTGGTCCAGGAGGACGTTGAGGAACCGCGTGTCCACGGGCAGGTCCTTGTCCTGCAGGCCGAGGTCGAAAGACGTTCGACACGAAGGCGGTCGCCATCTGGCTGTTGACGCCTTCCAGAAGGCCGCGCGAGGCTCGGATCGCTGGCGAAGCTCTCCATGAAGTCCTGTGTGGTCGAAGATCTTGTCGCGGATCTCCCGAAGCTCTTCCGCGGGCAGGTAGAGGAGCTGACGACCTTCGAAGGCGCATGGGGTCGATCACGGTAGGCGATCCGGTGGAATTTCACCGGCGAAGCGCGCAGCTCCTGGGTGAGGCGAGCTCGCATAGGCCCAGGCGCTCTCGAAGCGAGCCCGCCTCCACCACCACGACGATGTCCTCCAGCTCTCCGAAGTCACGGCGCATACTCGGCGTAGCGGAGAGACGTAGCCCGCGTTCTGCGGCAACAACGCTCGCATGGAGGTCTTGAAGGTCAGCGCGTGCAGCGTGTAGGCGACGCCGAGGCCCGCGAAGAGCAGGAGAGAAGGACGGTCAGGCCGGGCCGCCGGCAGGACGCCCGCACCAGCCGGCGGAGCAATCGACCCGTCCTGGGAGATCGCGGGCGGGTGCGTTGCGGGATGTCCGGAACCCCACCGCTACTCACAGGCTTCAGTAGACCCTCCCCTCGTCAGGATGGCGTCAAATCAGCAGCCCCTCCACTCAAGAATTGCTCAAGATCCGGCTTCGCTCGGGGTCAGGCCTCTCTTGAGGCGTTCTTGACGGTCGTGCGGAACTTCTTGACAGCCCCGTGAGGCGAGGCCCGCTACCTTCGGTGCAGCGAGTGCTCGACGGATTGGCGAACGCAGCTGGGCCCCGAACGACAAAGGAGGGCTCATCAATGAGCCTGGCGAGTTTCCAGGAACGATCAGTGGCGGCGGCAAGCACCGACCCGCTGAGCGGCAGCGCAAAGCGTCCATGGGCTGCTCGAGCCCCTTCATGGCCAGACCGTGGTCATCAAGTACGGTGGCGCCGCCATGGAGAAGCCCGGCCTACGCGATCTCTTTTGCCGCGACATTGCCCTTGTCCGGACTCTCGGTGTGCAGCCGGTGGTGGTGCACGGGGGCGGCCCGCAGATCGACCGCATGATGAAGCGGCTCGGCAAGTCTCCCCACTTCATTGGTGGACTCCGCATCACCGACGATGAAACGATGGACATCGTCGAAATGGTCCTGGCGGGAAGCATCAACAAGGAGATCGTGGGCGCGATCGCCCGCCCATGGCGGGCGTGCGGTGGGGCTGTGTGCGTGGGGACGCCGGGCTCATCCAGGCGAGCCGGCGCACCCATGTCCTGCCGGACGGCAAGGAGATCGATCTCGGACGGGTGGGCGATGTCAAGTCGGTGAATCCTGATCCGCTGCGGCTCCTCCAGGACAACGGCTTCGTGCCCGTCCTGGCGCCCCTCGGCGCCGGTCCACACAGCGAGCTTCTCAATATCAACGCCGACCTCGTGGCGGGCGAGGTGGCGGCCGCCCTGCATGCGGTCAAGATGATCTTTCTCTCGGATGTTCCGGCCATTCGCGGCAGGGACGGCCGCCCTCTTCGGCGCGTGACGGTGGCGGAGCTCAACGTGCTGACCCAGGAGGGCATCATCGAGGGCGGCATGCTGCCCAAGGTGGAGGCCTGTGCCCGTGCTCTCAAGGGTGGGGTGGGCCAGGTCTATATCGTGGACGGGCGTCTTCCGAACGCGCTGCTCCTCAAGCTATTCACGCCACACCGGTCTCGGCACGGAGGTCGTGCTCTAGGCGAGGGTGATGCACGTGACCGACCGGGAACGCTGCGCGACACCGCCGTGGACCCGATGAGCGGGGCTAGTCTCGGGCAGTACAGCGCGTTCCTCGTGATCGTTGTCCTGCTCGTCAGGCCGGTCGGCGCCTATCTCGCCCGGGTCTTCAGCGGCGAGCGGACCTGGCTCGACCCGCTCCTATGCGTCCCTCTGGAGCGGGCCGTCTATCGGCTCGCCGGGGTCGACGCCGCCGCCGAGATGGACTGGAAGCACTATGCCGGGTGCTTCGTCGGATTCGGCCTCGCGGGAACGCTGCTGGTGTATGCAGTGCTGCGGGTGCAGCCCTTCCTTCATCTGTTCGACCCGGCGTACCGGCCGGGACCGCTCGCGACCGATTTGGCCATGAACACCGCCATCAGCTTCGCGACCACCACCACGTGGCAGGCGTATGCCGGCGAGACCACCATGAGTTATCTGAGCCAGATCGTCGGTCTCACACTCCCAGAACTTCCTGGCGGGAGCGGCCGGCCTCGCCGCGGGTATCGCGTTCATCCGGGGCCTGTCCCGGCAGCATACAAATCTGCTCGGGAATTTCTGGGTCGACGTGACCCGCGCGACCCTCTGGGTGCTGCTGCCCCTCGCGGTGCTGAGCGCCCCGGTTCTCGCAGTGGCAGGGCGTCCCCATGAACTTCGCTCCCTATGCACACGTGCGCGATCGTGCAGCCGGTCGAATACGAAGAGCCGGTGACCGACCCCGACGGCAAGCCCGTCCTCGATGAGAAGGGGCAGCCGAAGACGAGGAAGGCGCTGCTCACCGAGCAGATCATCCCCATGGGGCCGGTGGCCGCCCTCGAGACGATCAAGAACCTCGGCACGAACGGCGGCGGTTTCTTCAACGTCAACGCGGCACACCCCTTCGAGAATCCGACCCCCTGACAAACTTTCTCGAGCTGCTCGCCATCGTCGTCTTGCCTGCTTCGCTCACCTACACCTTCGGGCGCATGACCGGCCGCCCCGCCCAGGGTTGGGTGCTGCTCGGGGTGATGATCGTCCTGTTCGTGGCGGGCCTCGTCGTCTGCCACATGGCTGAGCAGCGCGAGCCACACCCTGGCTGCCCAGGGGTCACCCACGAGGCGAGTGAGCTACAGGCCGGGGGCAACATGGAGGGCAAGGAGGTGCGCTTCGGAATCGGCGGCTCCGTGCTGGCCGCCATCACCACTTCGAACGGCGCGACCGGCTCCTACACACTTCGATGCATGACAGCTACACGCCCGTCGGCGGCCTCGTGACGATCCTGAACATGCTGTTCGGCGAAGTCGTGTTCGGCGGCCTCGGCATCGGACTCTACAGCCTGGTGCTGATCGCTCTGGTCGGAGTGTTCGTGGCCGGTCTCACGATCGGGCGGACCCCCGAGTACCTCGGCAAGCAGGTCACGGCCGCCGAGATGAAGCTCATCGCGATCTATACGATCATGGCGCCGCTCATCATCCTGCCCCTCACCGCGGTGGCGCTGGTGACGGATGCCAGTCTGGCCGGACTGACCACTCAACAAGGGCGCGCATGGGCTCAGCGAGATCCTCGTCGCCTATACCACGTCGATGGCCAACAACGGGCTGAGCTTCGCGGGCCTGAGCGCCAACACGCCCTTCTACAACGTCACCACCGCGGTGGCGATGCTGGCCGGTCGTTTCGGCCTGGCCATCCCCGCCCTCGCGCTCGCCGGCCGGTTCGCCCGGCAGGGAATCAAGCCGGTGACCGCGGGGACGCTACCTACCGACACGCCGCTCTTCGCCTTGCTCACGGTGGCGACCATCCTCATCGTGGGCGCCCTGAGCTACCTGCCCGTGCTGGCCCTCGGTCCGCTCGTCGAGCAGCTCGCCATGCGGTAGCCGTCGCGCGTCCACCGGAACCACGTCCGGACTCGACCGTATCAGGAACGCCCGTGTGCTATTGTCCACGGTCGACGAGACGCCATGGCCATACTCGACGTGCTGGCAGTGTTGATGGTCCTCGCCGCGACCTTCGGCTGGATCAACGACCGCTACGTCCGGCTTCCCTCACCGTGGGCATCATGGCGATGGGGCTCACGCTCTCCCTCGCCCTCGTCGCGCTCTCGCTCGTCTATCCGCAGATCAAGGTGGACACCCAGCGGTTCCTCGGCTTCATCGACTTCGATCAGCTGCTCCTGCACGGAGGACTCGGCTTCCTGCTCTTCGCGGGGGCACTCCACATCGAGTTTGGCGATCTGCGCGAACACCGGATCAGCATCGGCGTCCTCGCCGTCGTCGGCACCCTGCTCTCCACCGTCATCGTGGGCGGACTCTGCTGGCTGCTCACCCAGTCGCTGGGTCTCGGCCTGACGCCGTATCACTGCCTTCTCTTCGGGGCGCTCATTTCCCCGACCGACCCCATCGCGGTGCTGGGCATGCTGAAGTCGCTGGGTGCGCCGCGGCTACCTCGAGGTACAGATCGCCGGCGAGTCCCTGTTCAACGACTGCGTGGGAGTCGTCGTCTTTCTCGCCCTTCTCCAGTTCGGCGGTCGCCCTCTTCCGGACCGCGCCAGCCTTGTCCTCGACCTCATCGTGCTCGTCGCGCGGGAAGTCGTAGGCGGGGCGGCGCTCGGACTCCTCCTGGGCCTGCTCGCCTTCCTGATGCTCAGGCGCATCGACAACTATCAGGTCGAGGTCCTCATCTCTCTCGCCCTGGTCACCGCGGGCTACGCGTGGGCCGAGCGCCTGCACATGTCGGGGGCCATCGCCACGGTCATGGCGGGATTGCTGGTGGGCAATCAAGGCCGGAGCTTCGCCATGTCCGATCGCACCCGCCAGCACCTCGACTCGTTCTGGGAGCTCGTGGACGAGATCCTCAACGCGCTCCTCTTCGTTCTTCTCGGTCTGGAGGTGCTCGCCTTGACGTTTCGTCGCGAGTACGTCGTGGCGGGCGCCCTCGCCATCTTGGTGGTGCTCCTCGCCCGCTTCGTCTCGACCGGACTGTGCCTTCAACTCGTCCGCCCATTCATCGGGTGGCCCGCGCCCCATACGGTCAAGCTCCTCACCTGGGGTGGCCTGCGCGGGGGCTGCCGGTAGCGCTTGCCCTGGTCCTCCGGAATCACCTGCCCGCCCCGCAGGCCGACGTGTTGCTGGTCATGACCTATTTCGTGGTGGTCTTCTCCATCATGGTGCAGGGCCTGTCCATGAAGCCGCTCGTCAAGGTCTACGTCGGCGCGGCCGGCACCAAGGCATAGCACGCAGCCTTCCCTGTTCTCCTCATGCTGCTTGACAGCCTCCGCTCTGCGAACCACGATTGCCGCGGGCGCGAGTGAGGGCAGCAGCCCGGCCGTGCAAAAGGAGGATCCGCGATGAACAAGCAGGACGACGGACTGATCTGGATGGTGGCAGGCGGTCTCGGGTCGATGGTTCTCGCCGTCGTGCTCATTCCCCTGCGCACCCTCACCCCGGCCTCGAACCTCGCCTTCGTCTTCCTCGCCTTCACCATCGTGGTGGCCGAGCTCGGGGACGATCCGCCGCGCTCGTGACCGCCCTGGTGTCCGCGATGAGCCTCAACTTTTTCCTCACCGTGCCCTATCTGACCTTGGCCATCGAGAAGCCGGATGACGTCGTGGCGTTCTTCGCCCTCGCCGGGTGTGGGCTCATTGCCGCGTGGTTCGGCAAGCGGAGAGCGGGGCTGTCCGAGGTCGTGAGTCGTGCCGGCACGGAGCTGGATGTCCTGAAGAGGCTCGTCGACCAGCTGACGGCGGGGTTCCCCTGGATGAGATTCTTGGCAACCTACGGCAGAGCTTCGGCCTCAGGGCGCTCGTGCTGCGAGACGCGGGCGGCCGCATCCTCGGTGCAGTTCCCGTCGGCTCGTCACCGACGGCGATCCCAGAGACTCAGCTGACCCCCGAGACGCTCTTTCCGTCCGGCGAGGGCCGGCTACGCTTTGGACCCCGGGGTCTCCGACTCCCGGATGGCGGCGGCCGCGTGCTGCTCGGCACTGACCGTGACGGGGTGTCTCTCGATCTCTGGGAGGGAGACGCCCAAGGTTTCGGTCTGGACGAGGGCCGCACATTGGCGATCGCGGCATCCATTCTGGGGCTTCACCTCTCGCACCGCCCTGCGGCAAGCTAGGCTTCCTCGCCCACGAGGCGATACCCGACCCCCGGCTCGGTGAGGAGGTACCGCGGTCGGGTCGGATCGTTCTCGACCTTTCGGCGAAGCTGGGCCATGTGGACATGCAGGTAGTGCGCCTGATCCGCATAGGGCCGACCCCACACTTCCGTGAGGAGCTGGTTGCGGGTCAACACCTTGCCGGCATGCTTGGCGAGGGTGGTGAGCAGACGGTATTCGATCGGAGTCAGGTGCACGTCCTTTCCCTTGACCCGAACCCGCCGCTGCGCGAGATCTATCTGGAGCTCGCCCGTCGTGAACACCGGAGTCGGCTCTCCCTGGCTCGAGCGGGAGGCATGACGGAGCGACACCCGCATGCGAGCAAGCAGCTCGCTCACCCCGAAGGGCTTCGCAATGTAGTCGTCGGCGCCCGCATCGAGGGCGGCCACCTTGGTCGTCTCTTGCCCCTTGGCGGAAAGGACGATGATGGGCACGACGGTCCATTCGCGCAGCCGACGGATCACCTCGAGACCGTCCATGTCGGGAAGACCGAGATCGAGAATGATGAGGTCGGGCTGGCGGGTCTCCGCCGCCTGCAGCCCCTCCTGACCCGTCGCCGCCTCCACGAGGCGGTAGCCCTTGCTGAGCAGCGACGCCCGGAGGAAGCGTCGGATATCCGGCTCGTCTTCGACCACCACGATCACGGGCCCCGGCTCCGAACCGGCACTCCCGCGGGTGACGGACGGTCTGGGGTGGGTGTCGTGTCAGGCGGCATGGCGCCACAGTGTAGCGATATTCGCCGAGCTTTGCCCTCGCCAGATCCGCCCCTGCCGATTGCCGGCCCGGCCTCCAACTGGCTGTCCTGGCTGGGGATTGCCGTCGCGGTGGCGGGGGTGGGCCCTGTACAATCGCGGTGGAGATCCCACATGGACGCGAACGAGAGACTGCTCCGCTCCGCGGAAGATCTGCTGCAAAACCGCGACGATCCTCGCGCGCGGCAGGCGCTCGACGAAGCGCATGCGGCGGACATCGCGCACGTGCTGCAGCATCTGCCCGCGTCCGATCGCGCCACGATCTTTCGCTCCTCGGCGCCGAGCAGGCGGGCGACGTTCTCTCCGAGCTCGACGACGCCACCCTCCTCGGGCTCGTGCGCACCCTCGACGACGTCGAGGTCTCGCAGATCCTCGATCGCATGCCCGCGGAGCATGCGGCCGACGTCGTGGACGAGCTCTCCACCGAGCACGCGGAAAAATCCTCGACCTCATGGAAGAGGAGCGCTCGGAAGAGATCCAGGAAATCCTCGAGTACCCCGAAGACTCGGCGGGACGCCTCATGTCCCCGACGTGGTGGCGGTGCGCGAGACGTCAACCGTCGAAGAAGCCGTGCAGCACATCAGGAAAACCGTCACCGAGGAGCGTCCCTTCGGCGTCTATGCCGTCGACGACCATCAGCATCTGATCGGACGCGTGCCGCTCAGGCGCCTCCTCCTCGCCGATCCCCGGAGTCTCATCCTGGGCATTCTCGAGGACGAGGAAGTGGTGAGCGTCAACGCCAAGATGGACCGCGAGGAGATGGCCCGGGTCGTGGCCAAGTACGACCTCGTCACCGTGCCGGTGGTGGACGACCAGAACCGGCTCGTGGGCACCATCACCGTGGACGACGTCATCGACGTGGTCCAGGAGGAAGCGTCGGAGGACATCTTCCGCATGGCCGGCTCCGACGCGCGCCGAGCTCGAGCGCCGGTCACCCGGCCAGGTGGCGATGCTCCGCCTGCCCTGGGTTCTCCTGACGCTTCTGATCGAGATGCTCGCGGAGTGGTGATTCACTATTTCGACCGCACGCTCGGCAAGGTCATCCTGCTCGCTTCGTTCATGCCGGTGATCCAGGCCATATCCGGCAACACGGGACTGCAGTCCGTGACCATGGTGGTCCGCGGCCTCGCCACGGGGCAGGTCCAGCTCAGCCGCTGGTGGGAGCCGCTCTGGCGGCAGATCCAGACCTCCGCGATCCTCGGGGCGGTCTGCGCGGTGGTGGTCGGCCTCGATCGGCTACCTGTGGCACTCCCTCACGTTCGGACTGGTGGTCGCCACCTCCATGTTCGTCTCGGTCAACCTGTCGGGATGCGCGGGGACGGCCATCCCCATGCTGTCGAAGCGCATGGGCTTCGACCCGGCCCTGACCGCCGGACCCTTCGAAACTGCCTTCCAGGACGTCCTCGGCGTCACGATCTTCCTCTCTCTGGCCACTGCCCTGCTCCGCTGGTTAGTCTAGTTGTAACTGATACTTAGGAGACAGCTAGCTTTCTCTTGCAACGCCTTGCGTCATAGTGTATCAATGTACCAACACACTATAACGCTACGGCGAGACGGGCTGAGGCGCCCGCAAGGAGGAGCACAGATGATGAACTACTACATGGCAGAGCAGGCGGCGAAGGACAGGTTGAACGAGGCGCGGGAGATGGCGGCCCAGGCGAGGCTGGCGGCGATGGCAAGCCCCGCCCCGGAGCCTCTCCGGGTGGTCCTCGGATTGGCGTTGATCCGGCTGGGCCGGTCCCTCGCGGGACACAGCGCCAAGCGAGCCAGTTCCCCGCGACGCGCGACTGCCTAGGAGCCTTCCATGGCGCGTGAGTCGTGCCGCATAGTGCCCCCGTCGGGGCTTCGGGTGAACCGGAAGAGCGCGGTGCCCGTGCACGTGCAGCTCATGTCTCAGCTCCGGCACCTGATCTCGACGGGGGCGCTCAAGCCCGGCATGCAGCTGCCCACCGTGCGGCAGCTCGCGGGCTTCCTGCGGATCAACCCCAATACCGTGTCGCGCGCCCTGGCCGACCTCGAGCGCGACGGCTATGTCCAGGGGCAGCAGGGACGCGGCACCTTTGTCTCCGACCGGCCCACCCGCGAAGGGCGCGCCGCCCACAGCCTGGAGCGTCTGGTGGGCGAGAGCCTGTCCACGCGCGCGGCGGCTCGGCTTCACCCAGGACGAATTCCTCGCCGCCCTCGGCCTCGAGCGGGCCCACCGGGCGGGTGGGCAAGCCCCGCCGCGCAGCGCGCGGTGCTCGTGGAGTGCAACGACGCGGAGCTCGCGACGCTACCGCGATGAGCTCGAAGCAGAGCTGCCGCTCCAGGTAGACCGCATGCTCGTGGACGAGTTCGAGGCGAAGGTGGCCCGCGACCCCGGCTTTCTAAGGCGTATCGGGTCGTCGTCACCACCTTCTTTCACATCCACGAGGTGAAGCGGCATCTGCCCGCGGACGCGCCGCCCGCGGTGGCGCTCCTCGCCGAGGCAAGCATCAAGACACTGCTTCGACTCACCGAGCTGCCCGAGGGCTCCACGGTGGGCCTGGTGTGCACCACGGCCACGGGCGGCCAGAATCTTCTCCGCTCCGTGCAATCGGCCGGGCTCATGCACGTCACGGCTGTGCTCGCCTCCACCGACGATGCCTGGTCGCTCGATCGCATGCTGGAGCGCACGCGAACCGTCGTGTGCTCTGAGCAGGCCGCCTCCATCATCCGCCCCACCCTTCCCAAGGACGTCGAGCTCATCGTGGCCGACCGCACCCTCGACCGCGGCGGCATCGAGCTGCTCCGGGACCTTCTCCTGGACGCCGAGACCGAGCCGGCACATCGCGGCTGAGACCGTGACGTCCGCTCCGCCTGTCTGCGTCTTCGACCTCGACCACACCCTCGTCAACTCTCCCCTCGATCTCAAGGCGGTGGGCCGCGAGATGGAAGCCTTCATGCGCGAGCGCGGCCTCGCCCTGCCCCAGCGTGAGCTTCGCTGGTCGGGCGCCGAGATCTTCGGCCACGTGCGGGTCCGACGCTCCCGCACCTCGAGGCGGAGATCCTCGCCATTCCCCAGGCCCACGAGCGGCGGGCCATGGAGCAGGCCGCCCTCGAGCCCTTCGCCGCGGAAGCCCTCGACGCCCTTCGCCAGCTCGGCTTCGCCACCGCCATCTGGACGAACAACGATCGCGTGGTGGCCAACTTCGTCCTCGACCGCTTCAACCTGCTCCCCTACCTCGATCTGGTGGTGACGCGGGACGACGTCACCGCGCTCAAGCCCGATCCCGACGGGCTGCGCGTGGTGCGCGAGCGCTGGCCGGAGGCGCCGCACATCGTCATGGTCGGCGATGCCTGGGTCGATGGCGTGGCCGCCCAGGCCGGCGGCATCCCGTTCATCGCCTATCGCGCGGACGCGGCCGAGCTCGAGCGGCGCGGCGTCGTCGTCACCGCGCGCATCACGTCGCTCCTCGACCTGCCTGCCGCCCTCGCCTAGCAACTCACCCTCTCCCCGAGGGGAGAGGGCAGGGTGAGGGGCGCTTCCCTCGGCGTATACTTTCCTCGTGGATCTGTTCGACACACCCGTCGTCCTCCGGCACCTCCCCGCCCGCTCCGCTCGCCGACCGGATGCGCCCGCGGAGCCTCGACGAGGTGGTGGGACAGCAGCATCTGATCGGCCCCGGAAAAGTCCTGCGGCGGGCGCTCGAGGAAGGGCAGCCTCCACTCCATGATCCTCTGGGGGCCGCCGGGAACGGGCAAGACCACGCTGGCCTTCCTCATGGCCCAGGTCGCCGGCGCCCGCTTCGTGCCCTTCTCGGCCGTGCTCGCCGGCGTCAAGGAGATCCGCCAGGTGGTGGCCGAGGCGGAGGCCGACCGCGCGCGCGGAGGCAAGCGCACCATCCTCTTCGTGGACGAGATCCACCGCTTCAACAAGGGCCAGCAGGACGCGTTCCTGCCTCACGTGGAGAAAGGCACGCTCATCCTCATCGGCGCCACCACGGAAAACCCGTCCTTCGAGGTCAACGCCGCGCTCCTCTCCCGCTGCCGCGTGTACTCGCCTCCAGCCGCTCGCCGAAGACGACATCGTGAGCATTCTCGAGCGCGCGCCTCGCCGATTCCGAGCGCGGGCTGGGAGCCAGCGGGGCCACCGCGGAGCCGGACGCGCTCCGGCTCATCGCGCGCCTCTCCGACGGCGACGCCCGCGGCGCCCTCAATATCCTCGACCTGACCGTGACGCTCCATGCGGGCGCGGTCACCGAAGCGGCCATCCGGGAGGCGGTGCAGAAGAAGGCGCTCCTCTACGACAAGTCGGGCGAGGAGCACTACAACCTGATCTCGGCCCTCCACAAGTCGCTGCGCGACTCGGATCCCGACGGCGCCCTCTACTGGCTCGGCCGCATGCTCGAGGCGGGCGAGGACGCGCTCTACATCGCGCGGCGTCTCGTGCGCTTCGCCTCGGAGGACATTGGCAACGCCGACCCGCAGGCTCTCCGCCTCGCCCTCGACGCCAAGGAGTCCTATCACTTCCTCGGCTCGCCCGAGGGCGAGCTCGCGCCTCGCCCAGGCCGCGTGCTACCTCGCCCTCGCCCCCAAGTCCAATGCCGTCTACGCCGCGTGGAACCAGGTGCGCCGGGACATACAGGACAAGCCGGCCGAGCCGGTGCCGCTGCATCTCCGCAATGCCCCGACGGGACTCATGGCCAATCAGGGCTATGGCAAGGGTTACCAGTACGCCCACGACGCCCCGACGCCCAGGTCTCCCAGGAGCACCTGCCCGCCGCCCTCCGCGGCCGTGTCTACTACCGGCCCGTGGACCGGGGGCTCGAGAAGGATCTCGCGGCGCGGCTCGCCGCCTGGAGGAAGTGGCGGGAGAGCAGGGAAAGAAGTGAGCGACGGCGGTCTGGACGACAAGGAGTTCACGCTGAGAGCCCGGCCGGTTTAGAGTAGAACGATGGCGAAGAAGCTCCGCGTGGGTGTGGTGTTCGGCGGCGAGTCGGGCGAGCACGAGGTCTCGCTGGCCGGGGCGGCCTCGGTGCTGGCGGCCATCGACCGCGAGCGCTTCGAGCCCGTGCCCATCGGCATCACGCGGCAGGGGCGCTGGCTCGTGGGCGGCGACCCGCTCCGGGCTCTCGCCGACACCGCCGCACGGAATGCGCTCAGCGAGGGCGGCGCCGAGGCGTCGGTGAAGCAGGCCCTCGCCGTCCGCGCGGGCGACACCACGGGCACGAGCGCGCTCCAGCGCATGGAAACCTCCGAGAGCCTGCCCCCGGGACTCGCGCGAGCGCCTCGACGTGGTCTTCGTCATGCTGCACGGCCCGCGGGGAGAGGACGGGACTATCCAGGGGCTTCTCGAGCTGGCCGGCGTGCCTTACGTAGGCGCGGGGGTGCTCGCGTCCGCCATCGGCATGGACAAGGCGGCGATGAAGGACATGTTCCGCGCCCACGGCCTCCCCATGGTGGACTACGTGGTCGTGAAGCGCCACGAGTGGCGGCGCGAGCCCGCGGCGGTGGAGCGGGCGGTGGGCGAGGCGCTCGGCTTTCCCTGCTTCGTCAAGCCCGCGAATCTCGGCTCGAGCGTGGGCATCAGCAAGGTCAAGGCGCCCGAGGATCTGCACGCCGCCCTCGCCCTCGCCGCGACGCACGATCGCCGCCTGCTCGTGGAGCGGGCCGTGCAGGGGCGCGAGGTCGAGGTCGCCGTGCTGGGCAACGATCACCCGCAGGCCTCCGTCCCCGGCGAGGTCTGCTACGCAGGCGAATGGTACGACTACGAGACGAAGTACGGAGCGGGCCACACCACCTTCAAGGTGCCCGCGCCGCTCGCTCCCGAGGTCACCCGCCGTGTGCGCGAGCTCGCCATCGAGGCCTTCCGCGCCGTCGACTGCGCGGGCCTGGCCCGGGTGGATTTCTTCATCGAAGGCGAGACCAACGTGCTCGTCAACGAGATCAACACTCTCCCCGGCTTCACCGCGTCCAGCGCCTACCCCAAGCTGTGGGAAGCCTCGGGCATCTCCTACACCGAGCTGATCTCGCGGCTCATCGATCTCGCCCTCGAGTCTCGCTGAGGCCGTGCGGGTCGTCATCGCCGGCGGCGGCACCGGCGGCCATACCAGCGCCGGACTGGCGGTGGCGGCGACCCTGAGGCGCGCCGGGGACGACATCCACTGGATCGGCAGCCGCGACGGCATCGAGGCGCGGCGCGCCCCCGAAGCGGGCCTCCCCTTCCATCCCATCTCCACGGGCAAGCTTCGCCGCTACTGGGACCGCCAGAACGTCACCGATCTGCTCGTGAACGTACCCGCGGGCTTCGTGCAGTCCTGGTCGCTCTTGCGACAGCTCAGACCCGCCGTGCTCTTTGCCACCGGCGGCTTCGCCAGTGTGCCGCCCGCCCTCGCCGCCCGCGCCCTCGGCATGCCCTTCGTCATCCACGAGCAGACGGCCGTGCTCGGCCTCGCCAACCGGATCACCGGGCGCTTCGCCACCAAGGTCGCCCTGTCTTTTCCGGATACCCATGGCGGCCTTCGCCCCGAGCGCGTGGTGGTGACGGGCAATCCGGTGAGACCCGAGCTGATGGGAGGCCGTCGCGAGGCTGCTCTCGGCGCTTTCGGCTTCGACGCCGTCTTGCCGCTCGTGTACGTGACGGGCGGCGCCCAGGGCTCGCACCGGATCAACCGGGTGGTCGGCGAGGCGCTGCCGCGGCTCCTTGCAATGTGCCAGATCCTCCATCAGTGCGGCGACAATGCCGAGACGGGCGATCACCGCTGGCTCCTCGAGCGCGCCCGCACCCTGCCCCCGCGCATAGCCGCGCGCTACGTGGTGAAGCCGTACGTCGGCCCCGAGCTGCGCGACGTCTACGCCGCCGCCGCCCTCCTCGTGGGCCGGAGCGGGGCGGGGACGGTCAACGAGTGCTGCAATCTCGGCCTGCCCGCCCTCTTCGTCCCGCTGCCCGGAGCCGCCGGGGACGAGCAGACAGCCAATGCGAGGCTCGTGGAGTCCGCCGGTGGCGCCGTCCTCCTGCCCCAGGCCGATCTCGGCGCAGAGCGGCTCGTAGCGGCTCTCACGCGCCTCCTGGCCGACCCGGCTGGGCTCGGGGCCATGGGCGCTCGGGCGCGGGCGCTCGCCGCCCCTGACGCGGCCGAGCGGCTGGCCCGGCTCATTCGCGAGGTTGGCGCCGCCTGACATCAGCGCGAGCAGTGGCCGGTCAGGCCCGGCGGGCCGCGGCCCCAGGCGAAGAGTTCCTCGGAGGCGGGCTATGTCCCCAGGGCGTCCAGGCCCGGCGGTATGCTGGCTGAGCACGGCAGCCTCGAGCGAGCGAGCCGGTTCCCGGCCTCGACCACGTGGCGGACTTGATGGCAGCCTCACCGCAGAGCCGGAGGGAATGTGACAGGACTGGGCATCGGGCTGTGGGCCGCGATCACCATCGCCGTGGCGGGCCCGGCGACGTCGACCGAGTACCTGCCGCTCCAGGTCGCCCAGGCCGAAGGCTACTTCACTCAGGAGAAGCTCGAGGTGACTCTCTCCGTCGAGCGCAACGAAGGCGAGGCCGCCCGCGCGCTCGCACGAGGGCGCGCCGACCTGGCGGCCACCTCGCTCGACGCGGCCTACCGCGAAGGCCACGTGGAGGGCGCGCCGCCGCCGCTCTTCTTCGGTTTCACCGCCGCGGCCCCCGTGGCCATACTCGTCTCCCCGAGCCACAAGGACACCCTTCACACCGTCGCCCAACTACGCGGCCAGCCGGTGGGCATTCCGGGCGGAGGGACGCCGGAGCAGGCCATGCTCAACAGTGTCCTGATCCACGCCGGGGTGAAGATTCACCAGGTCCCGCTCCGGAGCTTCAGCAGCCGCGCCCTCGAGGGCGCCCTCGCGCGGGGCGAGGTGGCGGCGGGAGTCATGGCCGATCCGCTGATCACCCGGCTGGTAGAGGAGCAGGCTGGAACGATACTGGTGGATCTTCGCACCCGTGCCGACGCCGCGCGCTGGCTCGGCGCGGAAACGGTTCATGGCGCCCTCTTCATCCGCTCGGGCAGGACCCTCGATGAGGGCGAGCTCACGGCGCTGGCTCGCGCCCTGCTCCGGGCGGTGGCCCGGGTGGCCGAGGCGACGCCGGAATCTCTCCTCGCCGTCCTGCCCGCGTCGGTGACCGGCCCGCCCGAGGATTTCCGGGCGCGGCTCAACGGCGCCCGACAGGGCCTACTTGCCGCGCGGCCTCGTCACCGACGACATGCTCAAGGCGAGCATCAACCAGGCGCGCGCGCGGGCTCCCTTCCCCTCTGCGGTCAAGCTGCCCTGGTTCGGCTGGTCCTCGCTGCTCCTGAGCGCGCCGCTCCAGCGGGCCATCGAGGGAGCGTCCGCGCCGAGCCGCTAGAGCAGATCCCAGGCCTCGAGAAGCCGTCGCGTCGTCTCCACGGGCAGGCCGACGACGTTGCTCAGGCAGCCGTCCACGTGGGCCACGAGCTGCGCCCCCAGCCCCTGGACGGCATAGCCGCCCGCCTTGTCGAACGGCTCTCCCGTCGCCACGTAGGCCTGCGATCTCCTCCTGGGTGGCCGCGGCCATGGTCACGCGCGTGGTCACGGCCGCGGTCGCCTCGCGCCCTGTCGGGGCCTCGACCAGGGCCACCCCGGTGATCACCTCGTGCGTCCTCCCGCCGAGCGCGCTGAGGATGCGCACGGCATCCGTGGCATCGCGGGGCTTGCCCATGTAGCGCCCGTCGAGCACCACCTCCGTGTCGGCGCCGAGGATCACCGCGCGACCGGCCGTCCACCGCCGGGCCACGGCGCGGGCCTTGTCGAGGGCGACGGCGGCGAGGGCGGCCGCGGGCGGCCCCGGAGGATGGAGCTCGGGGATGTGGCTGGGCTCGACGGTGAACGGAATGCTCAGGCGGGCGAGGAGCTCCTGGCGCCGGGGCGAAGCGGAAGCGAGGACGAGGGAGGGTCTGCGGCCCGGCACCAGCGGCTGCTCAGGAAACGATGAGGGGATTCTTGTCCGTGATGATGCGGTCGTTCTTGGCGAGGGCGCGAGTGAGAAACTTGGGCAGATTGAACGAGTGCAGGTGGGCCGCCCCGTTCCAGTAGCCGAGCGTCTCCGGGTTCATCCGGGACGCGATGAGGGCGTCGACGTCGGCCGCCGTCTGCTCGCGCGGATCCGTCCCCTTGGAGGCGAGGATGAAGCCCCACGGCGTCCCGAAGCAGGAGATGAAGCCCTGGTAGGGCGCCACCACGGGAAACACCTCGCGCAGCGTCCGGTTGACCGCGCCGTAGAAGAACAGCTCGTTGATCTTGGTCATGCCCGCCTGCATGGTCATGACCCCGTGCTCGGTGAGGCGGTCCCGGATCAGCGTGTAGAACTCCGTGGTGAAGAGCAGGCAGGCCGGGCCCTCTTCGAGCGGCTCGGGCAGGTCGACCACGATGAGGTCGAAGCGCTCCTTGGTCTTCTCAGGTAGGCGCGGGCGTCTTCGTGGAGCACGCGCGTGCGCTTGTCGTCGAAGACGCCCTGGTGCATCTCGGGCAGATGCTTCTTGCACTCCTCCACCACCTCGCCGTCGATGTCCACCATGAGGCAATCGGTGATGGACGGATGCCGGAGGATTTCCCGGACGGTGGCTCCTTCCCCGCCCCCGATGACCATGGCGCGCACCGGCTTGGGGTGGGCGAGGAGGCCGGGCTGCACGAGAATCTCGTGATAGATGAACTCGTCATGCTGGCTCGACTGGATGCGCCCGTCGAGCACGAGCACCTTGCCGTAGGAGTGGGTCTCGAAGATCTCCATGAACTGGAACTTGGTCTGGAGCGTGCTGATGGTGCGGGCGATGGCGTGCATGTGACCTTCGACGGGCGTGGTGCTCTCGAAGAACCACTTGTACTGCAGCGGACCGCTCATCCTATGACAGTCTTCTTGGGGCGAGAGTCATCGTGGGGCGACAGTCATCTTGGGGACGGACACCTTGGCGCCGGACACCCGGGCCCCTACCGGCTTGTGCGGCATGGGGGCGGTCTGGAGGAAGATGCCGCGCTGGAGCTCGACCACGGAGGCGCGGGCCGCCCCCAGCTGCTCGACGAGATAGTCGGCGGCCGTCTGAGGCTGGAGGACATCGCCGCAGGAGAACACGTCGACGGCGGCGTAGCGATACTCCGGCCAGGTGTGGATGGCGAGGTGCGATTCGGCAATGACGACGACGCCGCTGATGCCGAACGGATTGAACTCGTGGAACACCACGTCCACGATGGTCGCCTGCGCGCGCTTGGCCGCCTCGACCATGGACGTCTTCACGGTCTCGAGGCTGTTGAGCGCCTCCGCGTCGCAGTCGAACAGCTCGAGCAGCAGGTGTCGCCCCAGTGCTTGCACTCTTTCCCTCCTCTCCGTTCTTTCGTTCGCCCGCGAAAATTCTGCGAGCACGTTTTTGAATGTAGGGCCATGTTTTTGGCATTGCAAGGAAAAATGGCCTCTCCGACGGATCTTGACGGAGCCGAGAACGCCGCGGGCCCGGGCGGAACGCCTCTCCCCGCGCCGCCTCGCGAGTCGCGCGGAGCCGCGGAACGGCCCTCCAAGGCCACTTTTCTTCTTGCGTTCTCTCTCCGAGCCGCTAACATGGTCGAGCGGTTTTTTCCGAGCAGTCAACCTTCACCCTGAGCGACGGAGGAGACGAGAGCGAATGGGCTGGACACCGGTGACCAAGGCAGCGACGACGTCCGGAAGCGCTGAGGGCGAAACCTCGCTCAACGCCTTCGACAACGCCCTCCTGGCGGCTGGCATCGGCAACATCAACCTCGTCAAAGTCTCCTCGATCCTCCCGCCCGAGGCGGAGGTGGTGGACCTTCCCCGGCTCCGTCCGGGCGCCATCGTGCCCACCGCCTTCGCGGCCATGACGAGCGAGGTGCCGGGCGAAGTGGTGGCGGCCGCCGTGGGCTGGGCCCGCCCCGAGGACCGCACGAAGAACGGCGTCATCATGGAATTCCACGACAAGGCAACTCGCGAAGAGGCCGAGCGGGCCATCGTCCAGATGCTCAGGGAGTCGTTCCGGGCCCGCGGCTGGAAGATCCGCGACATGCAGGTCTGCGCCGTCGAGCATCGCGTCGAGCGTACGGGCTGCGCCTTGGCCGCGGTGACGCTGCTCTCCGACGACGACGTCGTCTAGCCACCCCAGCCGCGGGACGTCGCGGGGCGCCCGCCCCCGTCCCCGGCGAGAAAGCCCGCGGCGAGAAAGCCCAGTGAAGCCCGCCGATCCTCGCTTCATCGCCTGTCGTCCTCCCTACCCCGAGGCGCGGATCGTCGTCTTCGGCATTCCCTTCGAGGGCTCCGTCAACCTGAGGACGGGGGCCGACCACGGCCCCCGCGAGCTTCGGATCGCCTCGGACTCGATCGAGACCTATTCGCCCGCGCTCGGGCGGGACCTCGAAGACCTGGGCATGGCCGACCTCGGCGACTGCGAGCTCGGCTCGGGCACTCCCGGGAGCAGCTGGCCCGGGCCCGCGAGGAGATCCGGTCGTTCTGGCGGCCGGGACTCTTGCCCATCATGTTGGGTGGCGATCACACCGCCACACTCTCCGTCGTGGAAGTGCTGGCGCCGGCCATCCCCGGTTTGCGAGTGCTCCAGCTCGACGCGCATCCGGACCTCCGTGAGGAATTTCTGGGCGAGCGCTACAACTACGCCTCGGCCATGGCGCGGGTGATGGACGCGGTGGCCCCCGAGCGCGTCTACCAGGTCGGGATGCGTTCGGGGGCGCGCGAGGAGTACCAGGGCAAGGCGCCCCACCTCTTCCCTGCCCACGCCGTCCATCCCGTGGAGGCCGTCCGCAGCCTCGTGCCCGAGCTCGCCCGTCATCCCCTCTACGTCACCATCGACGTCGACGTGCTCGATCCCTCGGAAGCGCCGGGCACGGGCGCCCCCGAACCCTGCGGCATTACCGCCACGGAGCTGGTGGAGATCGTCAGGCTCCTCGAGCCGTGCCACATCGTGGGCACGGATCTCATGGAAGTCGCCCATGCCTTCGACCCCTCCGGCCGCACCGGCATCACCGCCTCCTGGATTCTCCGGGAAGCCATCCTCACCTGGTGGGCCAAAGTGAACCTGGTGGGGCAAATGACCGTTGAGACCCCGCACCCGATGGCCCTAACCCGAATCACCCACGGTCAACATGGCTCAGCCATGGGGAAAGTGACGGCTGAGACTCCGCACCCGATGGCCCTAACCCGAATCACCCACGGTCAACATGGCTCAGCCATGTTGAGGATCGAATGACCACCGCTCAGTACTCGGCGCCGCGCTACTACGAGATCGCTTTCGACATGAACCGGAAGCAGGAGGTGGACTTCCTCGTCCACTGCTTCCGCCGCTTCGCCCGGCGCCCGGTCAAGACCGTGCTCGACATCGCCTGCGGGACGGGGCCGCACCTGATCCGTCTCGGACGGCGCGGCTATCGCATGTCGGGCCTCGACCTCTCGCCGGAGAACATCACCTTCCTGCGCGAGCGCGCGGCCGAGGAGCGGCTCGATGTCGGGCTCCACGTCGCCGACATGACCCGCTTCAAGCTGCCCAAGCCCGTGGACGCCGCTATCTGCATGCAGGACTCGCAGGGCCACCTGCTCACGAATGAGGCCATCCTCGCCCACCTCCGCTGCGTCGCCCGGGCCGTCCGCAAGGGCGGGCTCTACGTCTTCGACCGCTACATGTGCTCGTCGTGGACCGACCCCGCGCGGCGCTGGTCGTGGACGCGCCGTCGGGGACGGGCCACCGTCCGGGCGACCTTCGAGGCGCTCAAGGACCTCAATCCGGTGACCCAGACCTTCTTCGAGGACATGGAGCTCGAGGCCCACGAGGACGGCCAGCGCCACGTGTACCGTCAGCGCCATGCCTCGCGCATGGTCTTTCCGCAGGAGCTCCGCTCCCTCGTGGAGCTGGCCGGCGGCTTCGAGTTGGTGGAATGGTTCTACGGCTTCAAGCCTCATCTCAAGCTCGACCAGGCTCATCACCCTCTCCTGATGGTCGTCGTCCTCCGAAAGCGCTAGCGTCCCCCGAGAGGGAGCGTCGACCCGGCATGGCCAGGCTCATTCTCAAGCGCGGGGAAGACGCGAGGCTTCGAGCGGGGCATCCGTGGATCTACCGGAGCCAGATCGCCGATCTCAAGGGCTTCTCCCGGGCGGGCGAGGCCGTCGAGGTGATGGACGCGGTCGGGCACTATCTCGGCCAGGGCTTCTACAATCCCCGTCCCTCTCTCTGCTGCCGGCTCCTCACCCGGCGCGATGAAGCCATCGACGCCGAATTCTTCCGGCGCCGGCTCGAGGCGGCCTGGGAATATCGCCGGGCGTCCGGCCTGATCGCCGACGCCTATCGCCTGTGCTGGAGCGAGGCCGACGAGCTTCCCGGCCTCGTGGTGGACCGCTACGGCCCGGTGAGCGTGGTGCAGTGCCTCACCCTCGGCATGTGGGAGTCGGCGGAGTGGATCGAGGCGGCCCTCAAGCGGCTCTTTCCCGACGGCGGCATCCACCGCCAGGACGAAGCGACCGCGGCGCGCCTCGAGGGCTTCACGCCTCGTCAGGATCCTGCGGGACCTGAGCTCGTGATCACCGAGGACGGCTGTCGGTTCGGCGTCACGCCGGGTGGCGGGCACAAGACCGGGCTCTATCTCGACCAGGCGGAGAACCGCGCCCTCGTGGCGCGTCACGCGGCAGGGCGACGGATGCTCGACGCCTTCTGCTTCTCGGGTGGCTTCGCCTGCCACGCTCTCCGCGCGGGGGCGAGCCACGCCGTCCTTCTCGATTCGTCGCCCGACGCGCTCGGGCTCGCCCGCCGCAATCTGGAGCTCAACGGCCTGAGCGATCGGGCCGCGCTGAAGGAAGGCAACGCCTTCGATCTCCTGCGCGAGCTCGAGGCGGCGGGCGGGCGCTTCGGCGTGGTCGTCCTCGACCCGCCTCCGTTCACGCGGCGCAAGGATTCCGTGAGCGCGGCGGCGCGGGGCTACAAGGAGATCAATATCCGCGCCCTGCGTCTGCTCGAGCCGGGTGGCGTGCTCGCCACCTTCTCGTGCTCGCACCACATCTCACCCGGCACCTTCGAGGACATCTGCCGCGACGCGGCCGGCGACGCGGGCGTCCAGGTTCGCCTGCTCGACACGCTCAGCCAGCGCCGCGACCACCCTGTCCTGCTGACCATTCCCGAGTCGCGCTACCTCACCGGCCTCCTCCTCGAGCGAGCGTCCTAGCCGCCGTCGTTTCGTGCGTTTCGTGTGCCGACAATCTCCGGCGGGGTGGGAGGGGTTCCCTCCCGGACCACGCTGACTCGCATACCGCGTGGCCACTCGAGCCCGCCACGAGATGATGGTCGGCGGCTTCGAGAATCTCCGCAGAAGATACGGGCCCGGGGAGGGAACCCCTCCCACCCCACCGGAGCCGCGTGGCCCTTGGAATGCAGCGTCAAAAGATCGCGCGATTCTCATTTCCGTCTACGGGGCCACGCAGATCAGAAGATCGTAATCGCCGCAGAACCGCCACAACGATTCAACATCACGAGATTCAGATCAGACAAGCATCGCAATCGGGATCGCGTGATCAAGATCGCGTGATCGAGTCCGCGAGATCTCCGACTCGAGAGCCGGGTGGGGCAGGGCGCCCTCCCGGGCCCGTATCTTCTGCGGAGATTCTCGAAGCCACCGACCCACATCTCGTGGCGGGCTCGAGTGGCCACGCGGTATGCGACTCAGCGTGGTCCGGGAAGGGCGCCCCTGCCCCGCCCGGCACACAAACCACGGGCCCAGGCGGAGAGAGCGCTGCGGGAGGGCCGACTAGCTTTCGCGATACAGGAGCAGCATCACGCCGACCAGCGCCAGTCCGATGGACCAGACGCGCCCCGGCAGCGGCGACTCTCCGGGCGGCAGCCGAAGCTCGAGCCAGCGCCCCCAGCCCACGAGCATGGCGAGCACGCCCAGCGGGGCGTGGGTCACCTCGATCAGGTATTCCGCCTTGAGATTCAGCGAGGCATGGGAGTGCGTCAGGAGGAGGGCGCCGCCCACCGAGCACAGGATGGGAAAGACGAGAGCGGCGCGCGGCGAGTGAATCCGTCCCGTGCGCACCATCCACTCGAAGGTCCCGAAGCCCAGCACGAGGAGGACGAAGATGCGGTGCTGCACCACCTCCGAGTAGTGCATGCCTTCCCAGAAGGTCTGCGGGCCGAGCGGCCACGAGCCCGGGTCGTTGCGCACGAGGAGAAAGGCGGCGAGGCCGAAGAAGACGAGCGGCCAGTGGCGGGCCCACGGCGCCCAGCCCGTGCGGTAGGCGATGGCGAGCACGCCCATGACGAGGACGAAGGCTCCCGCCACGTGATGGTTGAACTCGCTCCATTGACGGTCCGCATCGGTGCGCGGGGCCAGGCGGTCCTCGAGCGGCATGTCCTCGAGCTTCGACGAGGTGAACGAGGGCAGGCGCGGCGTGAACACGTGCGCCACCTCGGCCATGGTGGCCCGATCCGCCACCACGTCCACCGCGGGGGCAGCGAGGTCAACGACGCCGCGGCGAAGAGCACGGTGATGCCCAGCCCGAGCTCCACCTCCACGAAGCGGCGCAGGCGCAGAAGCGAGACCTCGTCCGCGGGCAGCCGTCGAACCACGAAGAAGTTGAGGGCGCCGAGGATCAGGAGCAGGCCCAGCACCGCCATCTTGGTCATGACCATCATGCCGTAGGCCGTACCCGTGAACGCCCCCAGCCCATCGACGTAGTAGTACGTGAGCCCGAATCCCGCCCCCACGAGAACGGCCACCGAGACGAGGGCCAGGGCGGAAAAACGCTTCAGCATCGAGGTCGGCCACGGCTCGCGCGGGACGCCCGAAGGCGGCCAGCGACAGGTGCATCAGCCCGCCACGCAGGCCGACGCCGCGTACTGGTGCGAGGGCGTCCATGACCCGCAGGGTGCCTCCGTGCTCGATGCGGGCCGCCGCGTGGCTGATCGCCGGCCGAGGTGGTGGCCAGGGCCACCGTGAACACCGCCATGGCCGTCCACCAGCCGCGCGACTCGGTCGCCGGCGCAGGGAGAGCGCGCCCACGATGAAGGCCACGCACACGAGCACGCGCAGGACGCTCGCCTCGAAGTAGGCGGTGGCGAGGATCGCCTTGATGGGCCAGCCGTGCTCCTCGGCGAGGGCGATCTGCTGGACACCCAGCGTCAGGAGCTGGCCCACCGTGACGGCGAGGGCGCCGATCACGATGAGGCCGAGGAGGCGGCGGAGAAGGGGGCGAGCTCGGGGCGATCGCGCAGGGCCGGCTTGAGGACGATCAGCGCGAACAGCACGCCGCCGATCGCCGCGGCCTGGCCGCACAGAGCCATCCCGCGCAGCAGCACATCGATGAATCCCGTCACTCCTACGCGCTCCTCTGTCGCCGGTCGGCCCAGAGCCGCAGGAGCACGAAGACAGGCGTGCCCACCGCGACGAGGACGAGGAACCACGCCGACCTGCCGAAGGCGGCGAGGAGCGATGATGAGATAGATGAAGTCGCGGTTGGCCAGGGCATCGGCCATGCGGGCGCCCGCGGAGCGCGCCACGCTCTGCGCGGGGCCGGCGTCGACCTTGTGGGGCTCCACCGCGAAGGCGGCGACGAGCGTGCTCGCCACCGCCACCACGCCGAGGAAGAGCGGCCACGGCGAGCCCGACGCGATGCTCCAGCCGAGAGCCATGCAGCCGAACACCGAGACGTGCACGGCATTGTCTCCCCAGAAATCGAGGGCGGCCCCGCCCGACGACTCGAGGAACTTGAGCCGCGCGATCTCCCCGTCGCAGCCGTCGAGGATCGAATGCAGGAGGAAGAGGAGAGCGCCCGCCACCTGCCACTCCGGCACTGCGGAGAGGAAAAAGGGCGCGCCGGCGAGGCCGACGGCGAGCGAGACGCCGGTCATGCCGTTCGGGGTGAGGGCCGTCCACACGAGACGCCGGGTCACCGCGAGCGAGATGCGACGCTCCACGTGGCGCGACATGAAGCCCTCGCTGTCCTTGATGAGGCCGCGAAGAAGCCACGATTCCGCGGAGCGCAGATCGGCCACCTTGTGAAGGGCGAAGCGGCCCTTGGCATTGGCCGGTACCTCGACGATCTTGAAGCGTCCGGACAGGGCGGAGATGAGCTCCGCGGGACCGGCGGCGTGGGCGGCCGCGGCGAGCACGGGCTCGGGATCGTCGGTCTCGATGACCGCCACCATCGCCGGATCTACCCAGAGCGTCTCCGGCTCGAGCGGCATCTCTTTCAATCCGCGGAGCCACTGGATCTGCGGGATCACGTTACCGGGCAGGAGAACAGAGCCGCCGCCGGCCGACCGGCGCGTCCTCGACGGGGAGGAGGCCCGCACGCGCGGCGGCGAGCGCGATGCGCTTGCCGAGGGAAGTCCGGCCACCATGGTCTCCGCGGTGATCTCGGGCTCCGCGCCCGCGTCGACCACCACAAGCAGCGCCTCGACGGGCGAGGCGGTGGCGCCGGCCGGACGCACCGTCATATTCCTGCCCCGGCGAGGGCAGCGCGGACCGAGCGGGCAGCTCGACGCCACCGCGCCGGCTCGATTCGCGGGCGAGGTGCTCGATCTCGGCGCACAAGGCCGCCTCGGCGAGATTGCCGTCGCGGACAGGGCGGCCGGAGAGGGCGGCGAGAAAGCGCTCGGCCACCTTGTGGAACCAGTCCGGGTGGTGGGAGCCGTCGGACAGCGCGGGCAGGCCGGGCCACCGCCGCTCTCCGCTCCGGCCCTTGAGCACGAGGGTATCGTCGTGGAGCTCGATGCGCCCCTCCGTGCCGTCCACCTCGACCCAGTTGCGCCGCTCGTCGGCCGCCCACGTGAGCAGGATCTCCACCGTCGCCTCGGGAAAGCCCAGAGCGCACCGAGGCGGTGTCCTCCACGGCGAACGCGCGGTGACGCCGCGTCTCGAGGCGTGAGGACACGCTGGTGGGCCGGGCGCCGACCCAGCCGGGCAGCACGTAGAAGACGTGCCAGCCGTGGTCGGACAAGACTCCCCGCCCGCCACCGCCGGATCGACCCGCCAGTTCCCCTCACGGCCGTCGCCGGCGGCCGCCGGCTTCACCCGGAGGGTCTCCCACACGATGCGCTGCACGCGGCCGATCTCTCCCTGCCCGATGAGCTCGGCCGTCAGCTCCAGGATCGGCGCGTGGTGCCAGTTGTGCACGGTGTGCAGCACCCGGCCGGCCGCGGTGGCGCGCCTCGGCGACGCGGCGCAGATCGTGGGGCGAGCTCACGAGCGGCTTCTCGCAGAGCACGTGCAGGCCCTTGTCGAGCGCGCGCAGGGCAAGGGGCGCATGGCTCGAGGGCGGGGTGCAGACATCGACGAAGTCGAGCGCCTCGCCGTCCAGCAGCGCCTCGGGCGAGTCGTACCAGCGCGCGCCGGGCAGGTGCGCCTCGCACTCCGCCCGCTGGGAGGCCCGCGCATCCGCCGCGGCCACGATCTGCACGTCGCGGCGGCCGCGCCACCCCGGCAGGTGACCGTGGATGGCGACATTGCCCAGTCCGAGGACGGCGCCGCGATACATCCTACTCGAGCCGGTGCGCCCTGACGATCGTCCCCAGGGCCTCGTCGAGAATGGCGAGCCCGTTGAGCGCAGTCTCCTCGCTGATGATGAGCGGCGGGTTGATGCGCACGGTCGGCGAATAGGTCATGGAGGCGAGGCCGCGCCGGAGGCATTCCTTGTAGAGCGCCTGCGTCACGTCCTTGCCGAGGGGCTCCTTGGTGCGCCGGTCCTTCACCAGCTCGATGCCGAGCATCAGGCCGCGTCCGCGCACCTCGCCCACGCACCGGTACTTCTCCTTGAGCGCCTCGAGCGCGCGTGAGCATGACCGACCCACGCGCTCCGCGTTCTCGACGAGGTTCTCCTTGAGAATGATCTCCACCGCGGCCAGTCCCGCCGCCGCCGCGAGGGGATTGGAGCCGTAGGAGGAGGAGCTGGCGGACGGATTGGACCAGGGCTTGCGGCTCGTCAGATCCTCGGTGGAGACCACGGCGGAGAGCGGAAAGCCGCCGCCCATGCCCTTGCCCACCGTCATGATGTCGGGCACCACTCCGTCATGCTGGGCGCCCCACATGAGCCCGTCCGCCCGAAGCCCGAGATCATCTCGTCCGCGATGAGGAGCGCGCCGTGCTTCGCTTGGCGATCTGCTGGATGGCGCGGAGGAATCCCTCGGGCGGGATGATGTTGCCCGCGGTGCCCTGCATCGGCTCCACGATGATGGCGGAGATCTCGCCGCCCGTCTGGTAGCGGATGACGTCGCGCGACGAAGTCGGCGCACGCGATGCCGCAGTCGGGATAGGTGAGCTTGAGCGGGCAGCGGTAGCAGTCGGCGTAGGGCGCCGAGTACTGGCCGGGAATGAACGGCCCCAGGTGGTGCTTGAAGTCGCTGCCGAGCAAGGCCGAGCACGCCGCCCGTCTTGCCGTGGAAGCCGCCCCAGAATCCGATGACCTCGTCCTTGCCCGGTGGCGGCCTTGGCGAGGCGCAGGGCCGCCTCCACCGCCTCCGCTCCGCCGGAGAACATCTGGATGCGCGTGAGGCCCTCCGGCGTGATGGAAGCGACCAGCTCGAGGAAGCGGGCGCGCACCTCGGTGGTGAAGCTGCCGAAGGTGAGCTTCTCGACCTGCTTCTTGAGCGCCTCGACGTAGTGCGGGTGACAATGGCCGATGGACCCGACGGCGATGCCCGCGATGAAGTCGATGTACTCCTGCCCGTCCTCGTCGATCAGCGTGCAGCCCTGGCCCCGCGCCATGGCCAGCCCCGCATAGAGGGCGAATCCCTGCAGCCCCGCCGCGGCATGACGGCGCTCACGCTCCACGATCTCCTTCGACCGCGGTCCGGGCTCGCGCATGTCGCTCATCACGCACCTCTTCCGAAGCGCACCGACAGATAGGCGGCGATGGCGGAGGCCGCCTCCTCGCGGAAGAGGGCGAAGCTCGGCCACGCGTTGAGGTCGATGAGCACGATCTCGCCGCGGCGGTGACGATGCAGTCGCCGCCGTAGATCTCGAGGCCGAGAGCGGCCGCGGCCCGGCGCACGAGGCGGGCGAGGGCCCGCTGGTCGAAGGCGAACTCCCGGAGCGTCTGGTCCTTGTGATAGAACCACCGGAACCACGGCGGCTCGCCGTGCCGCGTCGCCGGGACCGATGCCGTAGAACTTGATGAGATCGCCGTCCACGTGGGGCTGGACGACGGCGCGCGACATGCCGCGGGCGGCCATGCCCGCGAGGCGTGGGCGGCCGCCTTGGCGTCCGCGCGGCGTAGACCACATCGCCCACCTGGGTGTTGTGGACGTCGGAGCGCTTGACCCAGATGGGCCGGGGACGTCGACGCGCTCGCCCGACGTCGCCACGAGACGGCTCGGGACGAAGGCCACTCCCGCTTCGGCGAACTGGGCGATCATGCGCTCGCGATAGGTGCCGAGCACGGCGGCCGGACTGTTGACCTCACGAACCCCGTCGGCCTCGAGCGCTCCGAGCGCCTGCAGCGCCTCCGGTCGCTCGCACATGAGGAAGATCCCGCGCGGCTTGCCTCGATCTGGCCGGCCAGCTCGTCGGGCGTCATGAGATCGACCTGAAAGCCCTTGGCCTCGAGGCCTTTCGCGGTGAGGCGCAGAATCTCGGAATCGTCGCTCTCCCGGCCGGGCGAGTGCGCCTCTTCGCGGAAGATGCCCCAGCAGTATGCATCACTCACTCTCACGTATTCTCCTCCTCACAGGGCGCCGACAAGGGTCCCGTCGCTTCGCGGGCCGGGGATCCTCATCGCGAGAGGCGGGCGGCGGCCAGCGATTCGGCCAGCGCCACATCCTCGGCGCGGTCCACGTCCACGACCGTTTCGATCACTTCTCCGAACATCGGTCTCGCTCGAGTCGAGCAGCCAGCCCAGATGCTCGCGCAGCCGCCCGAGACGGGGCGGTGGCTCGAGCCGCCGCGCGCGCTCCGAGACGAGATAGACCCCGGCCGTCACCAGCGCGGGCGAGGGCACGCCGAGCGCGGTCACCCGACCCTCGGCGTCCATGGTGACTCCGAGCGGCTTCTCGTCGTCGACGAGAGGAGTCACGGCGAGCACGGTGGCTTCGCGCGGCCGGCGCAGGGCAGACGAGACGAAGCGCGCGAAGTCGACGGGACGGCACCACGCGTCCACCGTGGACACGAGCATGCGTCCCCCTTCGGGAGCGCCCGCCACTTCCCGGAAGCTCTCGAGGAGGAGGCCGTCGTCTTCACGATCACCCGGAGATCGAGATCGGCAAATCGCGCACGGACCCACGCCGCGCAATCCCGCTCCTGCTCGTTGACGATGATGGACAGCCGCGAGATTCCCGCGGCCACGAAGTTCCGTATGGTGGATTCGATCAACGGCACGCCGGCCACCGGCACCATGGGCTTGGGGACTGTCCAGCCCGCCTCTCTCAGGCGGCTGCCTTCGCCCGCCGCGATGATGCCGCCTGACAGCCCTGGTTCCGACGTCACGGCAGCAGTTCCTCCACTTGAGCCAGCGATTGAATCACGCGATCTTCCTGGCAGCACGGCGGTCCCTGGCGCGCCGGATGGGGCGCGAGCCAGATATGCGCCATCCCCGCCGCTCGCGCCCCGCCATGTCCCGGGCCAGTGAGTCGCCCACCATGACGGTGCGACCAGGCTTGACGCCCAGCGTCTCGACCGCGGCAAGGAAAATGCGCGGATCGGGCTTCAAGAACCCGACCTGCGCAGAGTCTACGATGACGCCAAAAATACCGTCGGACATCGGCATTATCGCACACGGTCGGAAGATTGCCATAGAAGTTGGACACAATGCCGAGACGATGGCGCTGGGCAAGTCGCTCGAGCACGGGTGCGTTGGCCTCGAAGCAGGCCCGCGCCTCCGAGAGAGCGCGCGGCCACGCGGGCCCCCAGCGTCGCGTCCTCGGCACGGAGCGCCGCCGCCACGCCGTTGGCCACGCGGAGCACGGTGTCTTCGAGGGGCAACGTGGCCGGCACCGTGCCGACCAGCGCGTCATCGACCGCGTAGAACGCCGGATCGAATTGCCCCGGTCCCACCGCCACGCCTTCGGTTTCGAAGAGACGGTGGAAGCGCTCCTTCCACGCGATCCCGTCGGCGTCGAGGGTGCCCCCGAAATCAAAAGCACGGCTGAGTCCACGAGGCGTCCTCCGGTTGCGAACCGCGGGTGGCGCGAGCGGCGCTACGAGAGTCCCACTGAGCGACGCGCTCGCCCCATGAACTCTTCGAGGCGCGTGGCGGTCGCCTCGTCGAGATCGCCCAGATCCTTCGAGAAGCGGATGAGCGTGCGCACCTGGTTGAGGGCGCGGATGACCTCGGCCTTCTCGCCGCTCACCCTGCGCTGCATGGCCTGGAGCGCCCCCTGCTCGAGCGCGGTCCCCACCGAGGCCCGCGCCTCCGGCGAGAAAGGCCGGGTGGCCCGGAACACCTCGAGGGCGAGGGTGTACAGAAGCGTCTGGGGCGAGCTCACGGTGGGCTCGGGCGTCACCTCGGCGAAGCCCATGATGGGCGCCGCCGCGGTCAGCGCCTTCTCGATGACGCGGCCCAGGTAGTCGAAGTCGACGGGCTTGAGAAGATAGTCGGTCGCGCCCAGCCCGAGGGCGGCGGTGGCGAGATGGCCGTCCTCGGGCGTGGCGGTGGCGAGCAGGATCACGTGCACGTTGACCTCGCGGATGCGCTTGATCGCCTCGAGCTCGCCCGTGTCGCCGAGCCGGACCCTGACCACCGCCACCTCGGGCCGCTCGCTGTCGAGCTCGGCCAGGGCCTGGTCGACGGTGTGCGCGCGCGCACGACCCAGCTGCTTCCGGGTGAGGTAGTCACCGAGCACTTCGACGCTGACCGGGTCGTCATCGACGATGAGTACGGTTCCGCGCGCGTCGGCCATGTTCCGGTCGGGGCCCCGCGAGGGCGCGGCTAGACCGCTCCCGAGCGCTCGATGAGCGCAGGCACGCGGGCCAGAGCCTCGTCGAGCCGCGAGGCGTCGGGGCCGCCGCCTTGAGCCAGGTCGGGACGGCCACCGCCCTTGCCGCCGACGAGCGGCGCCATCTCCTGTATCGAGCTTGCCCGCCTGGATGCGCTTGGTCAGGTCGCTTGGAGACGGAAGCAACCAAGCGTGACCTTGCCGTCCATGGAAGACCCGAGGACGATCACGCCGGAGCTCATGCGCTCGCGCAGCGTGTCCATGACCGAGCGGAGCCCCTCGGCGTCGAGGCCATCGAGACGCGCGGACAGTACGGACACCCCGCCCACCACCTTGGCGGACGCGGCCAGCTCCTGGGCACGCCCCTTCGGCCACGCGTGCCTCGAGGTCCCGGAGCTGCTTCTCGAGCTGCTTCTGCTCGTCGAGAAGCTTCTGCAGGCGCTGAGGCAGCTCGAGCGGCGGGATCTTGAGCAGACCGGCCGATTCGCGGAGGGCGGCCTCCTCCGGCCCCACGTGCCGGAGCGCGGCCTCTCCCGTGACCGCCTCGATGCGGCGCACTCCCGAAGCCACCGCGCCCTCGGACACGACCTTGAAGAGCCCGATCTGGCCCGTGGCCTCGAGATGAGTGCCCCCGCACAGCTCGGTGGAGAAATCGCCGATGCGGATGACGCGGACGCGATCGCCGTACTTCTCGCCGAAGAGCGGCCATGGCCCCGCTCTGGAGGGCGGCGTTCAGATCCATCTCGGCCGGCGTGACCACGATATTCGCCTGCACGTGCTCGTTGACGAGGTCCTCGACCTTCGCCACCTCGCTGTCCTTGACGGAGGCGCCGTGGGAGAAGTCGAAGCGCAGATGATCCGGAGCCACCAGGGAACCCGCCTGGGCCACGTGGGTGCCGAGAATCCTCCGGAGCGCGGCGTGGAGGAGATGGGTGCCCGTATGGTGGAGCTTGAGCCCCTGGCGCCGCCGCGACTCCACGGAGACCGCCACCTCCTGGTTTTCGCGCAGGGTGCCCTGGATGCACGCGCACGCGGTGCACGATCATCTGGCTGCCGCGATAGTAGGTGTCCTCGATGGTCCCCTGCCCGTCGCGCCCGATGATGGCGCCGGTGTCGCCCATCTGTCCGCCCGACTCCGCATAGGCCGGCGTGCGATCGAGGATGACCTCGACGGTCTGGCCTAGGCTCGCCTCGGTGAGCCGTCGTCCCCCGCCACCAGGGCGAGAATGCGCGCGGGCGTGGCCATCTCCGTGTACCCGAGAAACTGCGGCTTGGGCAGCTGCGCGGACAGCTGGCGATAGATCTCGACCGAGCCGTCGCCCTCCGCCGCGCCGCCGAAGGACGCGCCCGCCCGCGCCCGCGCACGCTGCGCCTCCATCTCGGCCTCGAACTTCTCCATGGCCTCTGGCGGCACCGTCCAGCCCTTGTCCTCGAACGACTTCCTTGGCGAGATCGGTCGGGAACCCGTGGGTGTCGTAGAGCGTGAAGAGAAACTGGCCGTCGACGACCTTGGCTGCACTCACCGGCACGTTGCGTCCGTGCGTCCGGATGTACTCGTCGATCTTGGCCATGCCGAGACTCAGCGTCTCCGCGAAGCGCTCCTCCTCCTGCTTCACGGCGCTCTCCACCCGCCGCCTGCGCCTCCACGATCTCGGGATAGGCGTGGCCCATCATCTCCACCACCGTCTTCGTCACATCCCACAAGAAGGGCTCGGTGAGCCCGAGCATGCGGCCATGGCGCATGGCTCGCCGCATGATCCGGCGCAGGACATAGCCGCGCCATTCGTTGGAGGGCGTCACCCCGTCCGTGATGAGGAAGGTTGCCGTGCGGGCGTGGTCGGCGATCACCTGCATGGACACGTCGTGGTCGGCGTCCGCGCCGTAGCGGAGCTTGGCGATGCGCTCGACGTGACTGATGATCGGGCGGAAGAGATCGGTGTCGTAGTCCGATTGCTTTTCCTGCACCACCGCCGCGACGCGCTCGAGCCCCATGCCCGTGTCGATGGAGGGCTTGGGCAGCGGCGTCAGCTTCCCCGGAGGCGGCCCGATTGAACTGCATGAAGACGAGATTCCAGATCTCGAGCCAGCGGTCGCAGTCGCAGGCCGGGCCGAGACACGGACGCCCCGCCTGCTCCTCCGCGCAGGGAATGTGGTCGCCCTGGTGGAAGTGCACCTCGGAGCAGGGACCCGCAGGGGCCGGTATCGCCCATGGCCCAGAAATTGTCCTTCTCCCCAGGCGCAGGATGCGGTCGTCATTCAGGCCGGCGATCCTCTTCCACAGCTCGTAAGCCTCGTCGTCGTCCGTGAACACCGTCGCCTTGAGCCGGTCCTCTGGGCAAGCCCGAGGTCGGTGGTCAGGAACTCCCACGCGAAGGTGATCGCGTCCTCCTTGAAGTAGTCACCGAAGGAGAAGTTGCCCAGCATCTCGAAGAAGGTGTGATGCCGGGCGGTGCGACCGACGTTCTCGAGATCGTTGTGCTTGCCCCCGCCCGGACACACTTCTGGGCGGTGACCGCCCGCTGGTAGGCGCGCTGCTCCTCGCCGAGGAAGACGCTCTTGAACTGCACCATCCCCGCGTTGGTGAAGAGGAGGGTGGGGTCCTGGGCAGGCACGAGGGCGACGAGCGCACCACGGTATGCCCGTGGCGCGTGAAGTAGTCGAGAAACTTCTGGCGAAGCTCGGATCCGGTCATGGTCATGTGGCCATTATACCGGGGCTCAGGAAGTCTCGTCGGGCCCGTCGGGGCGCGCCCCCGTGAGCGCGGCCACCGTCCGCATCACCTGGGACGGCGGGTAGCCACGGCGCAGGAGATAGTCGCGGAGACGCGGAGCGGCCCGCCCGCCGTCCCGGCGCAAGAGGGCGGGCAGGCGGCGGCGGCCAGCCTCCAGGCACCGCTCCGCCTCGGGCGCCTCCTCGAAGGCGGCGGCCACGGCGGCCGCGGCCAGGTCGCGCGGAATGCCCTTCTGAGGAGCTCCTGGCGGAGGCGGCGACTGCCGATGCGGCGGCCCCGGGCGCGCGACTCGGCCCAGAAGCGCGCGAAGGACGCGTCGTCCACGTAACCGCGTGTGGTCAGCTCTGTCACCACCGCGCGCGCGATCTCATCGGGGGCGCCCCGGCGCTTCAGGCGGGAGATCAGCTCGCGCGCGCTCCACGCCTTGCGGCGCCAAAGCTCGAAGGCCGCCAGCTTGGCGGCCTTCGCGTCCAGCTCCCGCCGTTCCCGGGGGCGCGCGCCGTGCGGCGGCCCCGCGGCGGCACGGCCTCAGGCCCGCTTGGCCACGCCCGGGGGCTTGGTCAGCACCGGACTTGGCGCCCGCCGGCTTGCCCGCGGCGTGGTCGCCGAGCCCGTCGCTACTGGAGTCCCAGGTCATCTCACCGGTGGAGAAGATGCCCTTGACCTTGAGATCGAAGTCGTCGGGGTTGGTGGCGGCGTCGCGCGCCGTCTCGTACGTGACGAGCTCCTCGCGGTACAGCCCGAGCAGGGACTGGTCGAAGGTCTGCATGCCGTACTGCGCCTGGCCCGCGGCGATGACGGTGGGGATCTGCGGCGTCTTGGCCTCTCGCGAATGGACTCGCGCACGAGCCCGGTCATGATCATCACCTCGACGGCGGGCACGCGTCCCTTGCCGTCGGCGCGGACGACCAAGCGCTGGGACACCACGCCCTGGATGACCGCGGAAAGCTGGGCGCGGATCTGATCCTCCTGGTGGGGCGGGAAGATGGAGATGATGCGGTTGATGGTCTCCGTGGCGTTCAGGGTGTGGAGGGTCGAGAGCACGAGATGGCCTGTCTCCGCCGCGTTGAGGGCCACCTCCATGGTCTCCGCGTCGCGCATTTCACCGACGAGAATGATGTCGGGGTCCTGGCGGAGGGCGGCGCGCAGGGCCTGGGCGAAGCTCGTCGAGTCCTGGCCGATCTCGCGCTGGCTGATCACGCACTTCTTGTCCTCGTGGACGAACTCGACCGGATCCTCGATGGTGACGATGTGGTCGTTGCGGGTCCGGTTCATGTAGTCGAGCATGGCGGCGAGGGTAGTCGACTTGCCGGAGCCGGTGATGCCCGTGACGAGGATGAGCCCGCGCCGCTCCTGGCTGAGCCGCTCCAGCACCTTGGGCAGATGCAGACCCTCGAAGGCCGGGATGTGCTCGGGAATGTGCCGGAGGACGGCGCGCACGTCGCCCTGGCACAGGAAGAGGTTGATACGGAAGCGCCCGATGCCCGGCGCGGTGTGGCCGAGGTCCATCTCCTCGCCTTCCATGAGGCGCGTTGTAGCGGAGCTCCCCCAGCATGTTCATGGCCGTCTTGCGCATGAAGTCGCGCGTGACCGGCGGCAGATCATCCTGCGTCTCGAGATGGCCGTGCACCCGCAGGATGGGGCGGGAGCCGGATTTGAGGTGCAGGTCGGAGGCGCTACGCTTCACGCACTCGGTGAGAAGCTGGAGGAAGTCCACTCGTGGCTCCTACTTGGCGGCCTTCTGAGGCTCCGCCGGCGCCGGGGCAGCCGCCGGACGGCTTGAGACCGAGGGCCGCGCGCACCTCTGGTCTCGAGGTCCGCCAGAACCTTGGGGTTGTCCTTGAGGTACTTCTTGGCATTCTCACGGCCCTGCCCGATGCGCTCCGTCTTGTAGGTGTGCCAGGTGCCGGACTTCTCCACGAGGTTCTGCTCGACGGCGGCGTCCAGCACCGAGCCTTCCTTCGAGATGCCTTCGCCGTAGATCACGTCGAACTCCGCCTCGCGGAAAGGGGGCGAGAGCTTGTTCTTCACCACCTTGACCTTGGTGTGCGACCCGATGGCCTCGGTGCCGTTCTTGATCGTCTCCTGCCGGCGAATGTCGAGGCGAATGGTCGAGTAGAACTTGAGCGCGCGACCGCCCGTGGTGGTCTCGGGCGAGCCGAACATCACGCCGATCTTCTCGCGGATCTGGTTGATGAAGATGACCGCGCCGCCCGAGCGGGAAATGGCCGCGGTGAGCTTCCGGAGCGCCTGCGACATGAGGCGCGCCTGCAGGCCCGGCAACGAGTCGCCCATGTCGCCGTCGAGCTCGGCGCGGGGCACGAGGGCGGCCACGGAATCGATGACGATGACGTCCACGGCATTCGAGCGCACGAGCGTCTCCGCGATCTCGAGGGCCTGCTCGCCCGTGTCGGGCTGGGAGATGAGCAGCTCGTCCGTGTTGACGCCGAGATTCTTGGCGTACTTCGGGTCGAGGGCGTGCTCGGCGTCGATGAAGGCCGCCGTGCCGCCCATGTGCTGGGCCTCCGCGATGATGTGCAGGGCCAGCGTCGTCTTGCCGGAGGACTCCGGGCCGTAGATCTCGGTCGACGCGACCGCGCGGGATGCCGCCGATGCCGAGGGCGACGTCGAGGGACAGCGCGCCCGTCGGGATGGTGGCAATCTCGTCCATCACGCCGCCCTGCCCCAGACGCATGATGGCGCCCTTGCCGAACTGCCGGTCTATGGACGCAATGGCGAGGTCGAGGGCCTGCCGTCGATCACTCTTTGCTACTTCAGCCATGGATTCTCCTCCGAGGCGCGAAAACGCCCGATTCGACAAGCAGTTTTATCATCGTAGAACGGCCCCCGCCACAAAGTCAAACAACGCGGTCCTCGACACACATCCTGACGCGCTCGCCCAGCATGTCAATGTCCAAGAAGGGATACGCGACACGGCTCGCCCCCTCACTCCGACGCCAGAGGCACGGAGGCAATGGGAGTATAGCGGGCGCCCGAGGCGCGAAGATCGCTGCGCATGATCTCGATGGAGTTGACGTGCGTGCTGCCGAAGGTGGTCGCGGCGCCCCGGATCAGACCCGAACGTATGTCCGCCATGCCTTCGCGTCGCCAGCGCTTCTGCACGGGCACGCGACCGATCGTGACGTGCGCCTGCCAGGCACGAGGCTCGGCCGGGGTGCCCCGCCGCTCGAGCGCCTCGCTCACCCGAGCCTGGAGATCCCTCACTTCGGGGCCCCTGCGGAGACGCCGACCCAGATGGTGCGCGGGTGCTCGAGACCGGGAAACGCCCCGAGGCCACGAAGCCCCATGGTGAAGCCGGGCACGCCGTCGGCCGCCTCCTGGAGGGCCAGCAGCACGTCGCTCAGCTGCTCGTCGGTCTGGTCGCCAAGGAAGCGCAGGGTGAGGTGCAGGTTGGCGGGCGGTGTCCACGTGACGGCCTTGGAGAGCGGACGCAGGCGATTGATCTGCGCCGACACCGCCTTCCTGGATTGATCGCCGAGGGCCAGAGCGACGAAGACGCGCGGCATCACCCTCGAGCCGGCGGCGCAGCATGTCGAGCGCCGTCTGGGACGATTGCCACTTGATGGCCACCCGATCTCCGTCGAAGCGGCAGCGGCGCACCTCGATGCCTCCGGGCGTCGCGCAGCCGATATAGACGGTGCCCACCGGCTTCTCCGCGCTCCCCCGTCGGGGCCGGCGATGCCCGTCACGGCGAGGCCGCAGGGCGAGCTCGAGATGCGGCAGACGCCCTCGGCCATGGCGCGGGCCACCGGCTCGCTCACCGCGCCGTGGGCGCGCAGGAGAGGCTCGGGCACGCCGAGGAGCTCTTCCTTGGCGCGATTCGAGTACACGATGACGCCGCGCTCGATGTAGCGCGAGGAGCCCGCGATATTGGTCAGGCGGTTGCCGAGGAGCCCGCCCGTGCACGACTCGGCCACCGACACCATCCATCCGTGCCGGAGGAGGAGCCGCCCCACCACCGCCTCGAGAAGATCGTCGTCCTGCCCGTAGCAGTCCGTGCCGAGGGCGGCGCGCACCTCGGCCTCCACGGGCTGGAGGGCCACCGACGCGAGGGCCCGCGTGGCGCCACGGGCGAGGAGCCGGACGTGCACGTCGGCCCCCACGGGTACGCAGGAGACGGTGACGTCGCCCTCCTTCCCGAGCCACTTGCCCAGCCGGTCCTCGGCGTCGGCCGCCGAGAGCCCCGTGGTCAAGAGCACGCGCAGCACCTGTCCGTCGCCGCTGGCCAGACCGGGCAACCCCTTGAGCGCCTCACCCGTCAGCCTGGCGAGGTCCGGAGCGTCCAGGGGAAGCACCACGAGCGAGCCGTGCCGTCCCGCGAGCGTCCAGCCGTGGGAGCCTTCGGGCGCCGCGGTGAGCAGCTCGGCTCCGCGCGGCAGGAGGGCCAGCCGATCGAGACGTCGCGGCATGGCGATGCCGCGCTGCGAGAACGAGGCCTCGATCAGGGCGAGGCGCCGCTCGTTGAGGACGAGCCGAGCGCCGGTGAGGCGACCAACCACGCGCGGCACCAGCTCGCCCTCGGATCCGCCGGGCTTGGCGAGCACGACGGTCAGAGCTCCTCGCGTCTCGAGAGCGCCGCGCAGGGCCGCCTCGAGCGCGGCTTCGCTCGGATCCACGACCTGACGGGAGATGACGAGCACGCCGTCGGCCGATAGGGCGCGCGCCACGTCGCGTCCGGCGCGGTCGTCGGCTCCCGCCTCCACCACCGTCAGCACGTGCGCGACACTCATCGCGGCACCCCGAAGAGGAGCCGCGCGCCCATGATCAGCACGAGCGCGTACACCCCCGCGACGAGATCGTCCACCATGACTCCGGCGCCCCCATGCAACGACTGGGACTCGCGGGCGGGAAAGGGCTTCCAGATGTCGAAGAGCCGGAAGAGGAAGAAGGCGCAGATGAGGACGGGAATGCTCCGGGGCACCAGGGCCACCGACACCATCATGCCCGCCACCTCGTCGATGACGATGAGGCCGGGGTCCTTGCGGCCGAGCAAGACCTCCACGTGGTGGGAGGCCCACACGCCCGCCACGATGACCCCCACGAGCGTGGCGAAGAAGCCGAGGCGGGAAAACGGGATGAGCCAGAGGCCGACCGCGGCCACCGCGCTCCCGGCGGTTCCCGGCGCCACGGGAAGTAGCCGGCGCCCCCGCCACTGGCGATCGCGAAGGCCAGGCGGTCCGCGGGGCGGATCGCCTATTCCCCCACGAGCTCGTAACCGTCGACTTCGACGATGCGGACGTCGGCGAAGCGCCCCGGCGTGAGCTTGCCATTGCGGAGGTAGACGACGCCGTCGATCTCCGGCGCCTGTCCCGCCGTGCGCCCCTCGAAGGGAAACGCGGGATCCTCGCTGGGACCGTCCACGAGCACGGTCTGCGCGGTGCCCACCAGCGCCTTCTGGCGCGGCCACACGAGCCGATCCTGAAGCTCCTGCACCTGCTGGGCGCGCTCCGCCATCACCTCGGCCGGTACCTGGTCGGGCATGGTGGCGGCGGGCGTGCCCTCCTCGACGGAATAGGTGAAGACGCCCAGGCGGTCGAAGGCCGCGTCCTCGATGAAGGCGAGGAGATTGTCGAAGGCGGCTTCCGTCTCGCCGGGGAAGCCCACGAGCACCGTGGTGCGAATGGTCAGCCCCGGGATGGCCCCGCGGAACTGCGCCACGATGTCCTTCATGCGGCGCGCCGTCACCGCCGCGTCGCATGGCGCGCAGGATCCCGTCGTCGCCGTGCTGCACCGGCATGTCGAGGTAGGGCACGATGCGGGCCCGCGCCCACTTGTCGACGAGCCGATCGTTCACGTGGGCGGGATGGAGATACATGGGCCGGATCCACGGCATACGCGTGTCGGAGAGCGCGAGGAGGAGATCGCCGATGTCGCCGTTGCCGGAGAGCTCACGACCATAGGCGAGCGTGTCCTGCGAGACGAGAATCGCCTCCTGTATCCCCCGGCGCGCCAGCCCTTCCACCTCGGCCACGATGTCGGTGAGCGGCCGGCTCCGGTGCGCCCGCGGAACTGGGGAATCGCGCAGAAGGTGCAGCCCATGTCGCAGCCCTCGGCGATCTTCACGTAGGCGTAGGGCACGCGCGCGGTGAGGAGACGCGGGGTGCTCGCGTCGTACAGGTAGCCGGGCGGCGCGCTCGTCACCCAGTCCTGCCTGCCCTCGGCCTGATTGACGAGGGCCACGATCTTGTCGAGCTCGGAGGTGCCGAGGATGGCCGTGACCTCGGGAATCTCGCTCAGGATCTCCCCGCCGTAGCGCTGGGTGAGACAGCCCGTCACGATGAGCGCCCGCGCCCGTCCCGCCTCCTTGACTTTCGCCAGCTCGAGAATGGTCTGCACCGATTCTTCGCGCGCGCGGTCGATGAAGGCGCAGGTGTTGACGACGAGGCAGTCCGCCGTCTCGGCCACGTCGGTGATTTCGTGACCGGACCGGGAGAGCATGCCCAGCATCAGCTCGGAGTCGACCTGGTTCTTGGGGCAGCCGAGAGTGGTGAAATGGACTTTCATGACGCGGGGTTATGATCCCACACGGTATCGTGGTGAGTCAAACGGCCCGTCGAGAAATCTGGCTCGGGCCGGGCGTGGAGCCGCCTACTGGGTCTTGCCGACGAGCACGACGATCTTGCCGGCGCGCAGCACTTTCATCTTGAAGGCAGTTCCCGGTGGCTCGGCGGCGAGCCGGTTCCGGATCTTCTCGACGTTGTCCTCCGGACCCCACGGGCATGATCGTCCACGGAGAGGATGACGTCGCCGCCCGACGGCGATCTGCTGGCCGCCCGATGGTCGCGATCTTGTCGCCACCCAGGAGGCCCATGTCCCATCCCGCCGAGCCCTGGGCCACCGTCTTGACGAGAAAGCCCGCGGGCTCCGGCAGATTGAAGATGGCCGCGAGGTCGCCGGTGAGCATGGTGCCGTCGATGCCGCTCCAGAAGGATTTGCGCTCGAGGAGCAGCTTCTGGCGGTGTTGATGGTGACCACGAAGCCCAGCCCCTCGCTTCCCCGGACTTCGAGATGTTGTGGCTGACGATGCCGATGACCTCCCCGCCATGTTGAACATGGGCCCGCCGGAATTGCCCGTGTTGATCGTGGCTGTGGTCTGGAAGAACTCGGCCAGGGGCATGCTCTTGTACACGGTGTTGGGTGGCCAGCGCGCGCTGATCCATCCCACGCTCATGGAGTGCGACAGGCCGTAGGGGCGCCGATGATCATGACCTGGTCGCCCACCCTCACCGTGCGCGAATCTGCCATCGGGCTTGGCTTCATGTCCGCGGGCACCCGCTCGAGCTGGAGAAGCGAGAGGTCGGCGCCGGGCTCGGAGGCGATGACCCGGGCAATGACCTGCGCGCCCCCACCGCCTCCACCGTGATCTCGTCCATGGCGTTCACGACGTGCGCGGCCGTCATCACCTTGCCATCCGCCGTGACGAGCACGCCCGAGCCCGTCTCGCTGAAGCGGGTGACGCCGACATTGCTCACGTCGCGCCCCTTCGCCCGGATCACCACCACGGAGGGATTGACCCTGCTGAACAGCTCGTTGAGGTTCTGCGCGTGCGCGAGGGGCACCACGACCTGCAGCACGGCCGCGCCGAGCACGGCGGGGAGAAGCCTCTTCATGGCCCTAGGTCGACCGGTAGTTCGTGAACTGCAGGGCGACCCCAGGTCCTTCGATTTCACGAGGGCGATGATGGCCTGGAGATCGTCGCGGTTCTTGCCCGACACGCGCACCTGGTTCTCCTGGATGGAGGCCTGGACCCGGATCTTGGAATCCTTGATGAGCCGCACGATCTCCTTGGCCTTGTCCATGGGAATGCCGTCCTGGAGGGTGATGCGCTGCCGCAGGGTTCCCCCCGCCGCGGACTCCGGGTCCTTGATGGTGAGCGCCTTGAGGTCGATGCCGCGCCGGTGGAGCTTGGACTGGAGGATATCGAGCACGGCCTTGAGCTTCATGTCGTCGGCGGAGGTGAGGACGAGGTCCATCTTCTCCTCGACGATGTCGTTCTTGGATCCCTTGAGGTCGTAGCGGGTCTCGATCTCCCGCTTGGCCTGGTTGACGGCGTTGGCGACCTCCTGCATGTCGAGCTTGCACGCGATGTCGAAGCTGTTCTCGGCGGCCATGGCGCTCCTCCCGCGCCTCTAGCGAATGTCGAGCGGCACCACCGCCGCCCCCTTGGGCGGCGTGAACGCGAAAAGGTTATCACTGAGGGCGGAATTGATGACCACCCGATTGAACGACATGGTCACGGTGTTCTGAAGCTGGTCGTAGAGCACGGCCTCGCGGACGACATAGTCCTTGGGGTCGAGGGTGAGCACGAGGCGGGTGAGGAGCGGCGTGGGCTTCTTCGGGGTGAGATCGAGGACGGGGCGGCCCGCGCCGTCCGTCTTGTTCGCCGGGTTCAGGAAGCGCACGGTGAACTCCTCGCGGACCTTGCCCAGCCCCTGGAGAAAGCTCCCCGCGGGGCCCGCGAGGGCCTTGGGGGCGTCGCCCTTGTTCACCTGGTTCAGCTCCGGCGTGTAGACCCAGAGATAGGTGCCGTCCGAGACGATCTGCTGCGGCGACGGGCTCTTGTACTCCCAGCGCATCTTGCCGCCCTTCTTCAAGTAGACCGTCCCCTCGGCCTTGACGTCCTGCCCCAGGCTCCGGTTCTTCGCCACCTGGGTGAAGTCGGCCTTGAGGTCGTTCATCTTTCCGTAGGTGGACTCGAGGCCGTTCACCACCGCGTCGAGGTCGGGAGTCTGGGCGGAAGCGTAGACGGGCAGAAGGAGCAGCCACGCGGCGAGGAGCAACCCGGCGCCCCTGGTCATCACTTGCCGCGCTTCGACAGATACTCGGGGCCGACGAGGATCTCGCGCGGCTTGGCCCCTGCCCGGGACCGATGATGCGGTCCTGCTCCATCATGTCGATGAAGCGCGCGGCCTTCGGATAGCCGAGGCCGAGACGCCGCTGCAGGAAGGAGATGGAGGCCGCGCGCTGGGCGATGACGAGATTCACGGCATCCCAGTAGACGTCGTCGCGCTGCCTCGCCGTCCCGCCGCTCGCCACCATCGTCGATCGCGGGCAGCTCGACCTTCTCGTACACCGCCGAGCCCTGCTTGCGCAGGAACTCGCAGATGGCCTTGACCTCGTTGTCGGCGACCCAGCAGCCGTGCACGCGCATCTGGCGCGACGCGCCCGGCGGCACGAAGATCATGTCGCCGCGGCCCAGGAGCTGCTCGGCGCCGTTGCCGTCGAGGACGGTGCGCGAGTCGACCTTGGAGGCGACCTGGAAGGCGATGCGCGTCGGGAAGTTCGCCTTGATGAGGCCGGTGACCACGTCCACCGAGGGCCGCTGGGTCGCCACGATCAGGTGGATGCCCACCGCCCGCGCGATCTGGGCCAGGCGCACCAGCGAGTTCTGGACCTCCCCGGCGGAGACCATCATGAGGTCGGCCAGCTCGTCGACCACCACCACCCAGTACGGCAGCTTCTCCTCCGGCGGCACTTCCTTGTTGTAGCCCTCGATGTTGCGCACCGCCTTGGCCTGGAGCTGCTTGTAGCGCTCGTCCATCTTGCCCACGATCCACTTGAGGCGCGCCGAGGCCTCCTTGGCGTCGGTGACCACCGGAGCGAGCAGGATGCGGGATCTGCTCGTAGATGCCGAGCTCGAGCCGCTTGGGATCGATGAGGAGGAAGCGCACGTCGGCGGGCGTGGCCTTGTAGAGGAGCGAGCAGATCATGGTGTTGAGGCCCACGCTCTTGCCGCTGCCCGTCGAGCCCGCGATGAGCAGGTGCGGCATGGCGGTGAGGTCGGACACCACCGGATTGCCCGTGGTGTCCTTGCCGAGAGCGAGCGGGAGCTTGCCCTTGGACTCGACGAACTCGGGGAGACGAGGATCTCCGCGCAGGTACACGGTCAGCGTCTCGGGATTCGGCACCTCCACCGCCACCGTGCCCCGCCCCGGAATGGGGCCGATGATGCGCACGGCCGCCGCCTTCATGGCGAGCGCCAGGTCGTCGGACAGGTTCACCACCTGGCTCACCTTGACGCCCGCCGCGGGCTCGAACTCGTATGACGTGATGACGGGCCCGGGGCTCGCCTGCACGATGTGGCCACCCACCCCGAAGTCCTCGAGCTTCTTCTTGAGGGTCTGCGGCGTTGGCCTCGAGCTCCTCGCGCGTGCCGCTTGAGCTCCGAGGCGGGAGCGGCCTGGAGCAGTCCCACGGGCGGGAGCTGGAAGGCGCGCGCGCCGCCCTTGCCGAAGTCGAAGGTCTCCTGCCACGCGAGACCCTTCTCGACGAGGAGCCCTTGGGCTTGGGCGGCTCCTTGACCACCAGCCGCGGCGGCTCCATCGACTCGTCGGGCGCGATGGCGGGATCGAGGCGAGGCGCGGCCACCTTCGCGCTCGCCGCCTTCTTCTCGTCGAGGAAGCCGAGCCGCCGGCCGATGGCCTGCGACATCACGTGGAGCGAGACGCGCGTGATGAACAGGACGGCCACGGGGACGATGGCGAGCAGGATGATCCACGTGCCCACGCTTCCCATGGAGGCGCGCAGAGCCTCCGAGACCGCCCAGCCGACCACGCCGCCCTTGTGGATGCGCTGGACGGCGAGGGTGTCGCTGAGCCGCGTGAGGATGCCCGTGACGCTGATCAGGAGCAGGCCCAGGCCCGCCACCGCCGGCCATCCCGTGACCATGCGCGAGGCGGATGAAGGCGGAGGCGCCGTAGCCGGCGAGGAGAAGCGGGAAGAGATAGCCCGCGTAGCCGAACGCCCAGAAGAACGCCCAGCCCAGCCACACGCCTACGGGGCCCACCGGGCTCGTCTGGTCGAAGAGGTGGAGCGTCGGGTCGTAGGCGTAGAGCGCCACGAAGCCGAAGCCCGACAGGGCGAGGGCGAGGATGCCCTTGACCTCGCGCACCCATCGGCCCTGCTCGCGCTTGACCTTGCGGGAGACGCGCGCCGGTCCCTCGCCTTTCGGAGCGGACACGGGGACGGTGGGGCGCTCTTGGGCGGGTGCGGCCATCAGACCTCCAGGACCAGCGGAATCACCACCGGCTTGCGATCGAAGCGCTGGTTGATGAAGCGGCGCACCGCGCTCCGCACCACGGCGCCGATCGAGCTCGCGGTCTATCACTTCCGGCTCCTGGCGGGCGGCGAGGGCCGCGCGCACCGCCTGCTTCACCTCGTCCATGAGCTCGTCGGACTCCTTCATGTATACGAACCCGCGGGAGGCGATCTCGGGTCCCGCCACCACCGAGCCCGTGGTCTTGTCCACGGTCAGCGCCACCACCACCATGCCCGCCTCGGCGAGAGCTGGCGGTCGCGCAGCACGACCTGCCCCACGTCGCCGATGCCCTTGCCGTCCACGAAGACTCGCCCCGCGGGATACCCGCCGAGGACCCGGGCGCCCGATTTGCTGAGCTCGAGCCCCAGCCCGTCCTCCACGAGGAAGATCTGGTCGCGGGGAACCCCGGCCTTCTCGGCGAGCCGGGAATGCTGGAGAAGGTGGCGATACTCGCCATGCACGGGCATGAAGTATTTCGGGCGGGTCAGCGTGATCATCTGCTCCAGATCCTCCTGGCTCGCGTGGCCGGAGACGTGGACAAAGGCCACGTCCTCCCAGAGCACCTCGGCCCCGCGCTTGAGGAGAGCATTGATGGCGCGCCCGATCACCCGCTCGTTGCCTGGAATAACGCGTGACGAGAAGATCACGAGATCGCCGGGTCCCACCTCCACGTACTTGTGCTCGCCCGCGGCGATCAAGGAGACGGCGGAGTGGGTCTCGCCCTGGCTGCCCGTGGAGAGGATGACCTGCTTGCGCGCGGGCAGCCCGCCCAGATCCTCGAGGGAGACGAGCAGCCCCTCGGGAACCTTGAGGTAGCCCATCTCGGAGGCGACGGCGACATTGGCGACCATGCTGCGGCCGAGGAGGGCCACCTTGCGCCCGCCCGCCGCGGCCAGGTTCAGGACCTGCTGGATCCGGTGGATATGCGAGGCGAAGGTGGCCACGAGAATCCGCCCCGGAGCCTCGGCGAAGCGGCCCTGCAGCGCCTCGCCCACCTCGGTCTCCGATCCGGTGCGTCCCGGCCGGCCCACATTGGTGGAATCCGAGCAGAGACACGAGCACCCCGCGCTCGCCGAGGGCGGCGAACTTGGCGTAGTCGGGCTGCTCGGCGTCCACGGGACGCGGGTCGAGCTTGAAATCGCCGGTGTGGATGATGGTGCCCACCGGCGTCTCGATGGCGAGCCCGATGCCGTCGGCGATGGAGTGGGTGACGCGGATGGGGAGGACGACGAAGCCGCCCGCCCTGATCTCGTCTCCGGGCTCGTAGGAACGGAGATCCGCGCGCTCGAGCACGCCCTGCTCCTGCAGGCGGTGGCGCGCGATGGCCAGGTGAGCGGCGTGCCGTACACGGGCACGTCGAACTCGCGCAGGAGATAGGACAGGGCGCCCACGTGATCCTCGTGGCCGTGGGTGAGGACCACGGCCCGGAACCGCTCCCGGTGCTCGCGAAGATAGGTGAAATCGGGGATGACGTAGTCCACCCCGGGCATCTCGTCGTCGGGAAAGAGGAGGCCGCAATCCACGGCCACGATGTCGTCTCCCGATTCCACCAGCATCATGTTGAGGCCGATCTCGCCGAGGCCGCCCAGGGGAATCAGGCGGACGGAGGGTTCGGTGGGGACGTCGATCGGGACAGGCTCGGGTCGGTAAAGGGTACTCACGGCGGCGCAGTCATCCTACCACCCCGTCGCGCGGGGGCGAAAAAACGGGGCGCGCGCAGCCGATACGCGAGCGTACGGAGCGCGAGGCGGGCGGGTGGCGGCAGGCGGGGGCGCGCTCCCCAGACCACGCCGAGTCGCAGTCCGCGGGGCCACTCTTGGCCCGCCACGAGATTGTAGGTTTGGCGCTTCGAAGAATCTCCCCAGAAGACACGGGCCTGGGCAGCGCCTCCCGCCCTGCCGCCACCCGCCCGGTCACACGAGCGGTGTTCGTCGTTTCGCGGAGCTAGGGCCTGAGCCTTTGCTCGAGATCGTCGATTCTCAGCTGAAGGCGGCGAGCTGTTGCCGCTCGAGACGACGATAGATCTCGTCGAAGTGGCCATGGGTCTCGCGGAAGTGGCTGTGAAGCTCTTCACGGGAGACCGTCGAACCGGCGGTCAATGCCGGGCGAACTGACTGGTCAAGAACTGTACGAGCTGCTGGTATTCGGTCGTATTCATCGGGCTTCACCGATATCCCACCGGTGGCGGAAGGGCAAGTGTCCGATGTTGAATACACGCCACGCGTGACTACGGCGCGGTCAGTGGCGCGAGGCGGAGATGGCGAGGCGGACGAACTCGTCGAAGGAGAGTGTTTCCGCGCGACGGCCGGGATCGACGTCGGCGTCGGCGCACAGGGTTCGGGCACGGTCGGGACTGAGGCCGAGGCCGGCCGCCAGGGCATTGGCCAGATTCTTTCGGCGCTGGCCGAAGGCGGCCAGCACGACCTCACGGAATCGGAGGGTTTCCGCAGCCGCCACGCCGGGGCTCGGAGCGGACGTGGAGGTGGAGAACCGCCGAGTCGACCTGCGGCGGCGGGCCTGAAGGCTCGGGCGGCACCGTGAAAGCCAGGTGCGCCTCACAGGCGAGCTGCGTCAGAACCGTCAGGCTTCCGTATGTCCTGCCCCCGGGAAGGGCGGCCACGCGCTCGGCGACTTCCTTCTGAAGCATGAGAGCCATCTCGTCGATGGCCTTCCCGGCCTCGACGAGGGCCATGAGAATGGGCTTGCCGACGCTGTACGGCAGATTGCCGACGATCAGCACGCGACCGGACGGATCGGGCTTGAGCGCGGGCAGCCCCGAGTAGTCGAAAGACCGAGCATCGGCCATGCGGATCTCGACGTGGGGCGCGTCGGCGAAGCGCCCATGAGGGTGGCCGCCGGCCCCGCATCGACTTCGATGGCCAGAGTCGCCCGGCCGCGCGGGCGAGGCGACCGGTGAGGGCGCCCTGCCCTGGTCCGATCTCGAGGACGAGATCCCGGGAAGTCGGCGCGACCAGCGACACGATGCGCTCGGAGACAGGCGTCGTCGCGGAGGAAATGCTGGCCGAGCGCCCGTGTCTTGCCCGAGGCGGGTAGCGCCGGGGCGGAGGCACGAGGGCCCGGGCATTCCGGCGCGGGCTCACGCCCGGAGCCTCGCCGCGAGCTCGCCGAGAAGGGCCTCGTAGACCACCTTGACCTGGTGCTCGGTTAAGGCACGGTCGCCGGAATTGTCGATGACGTAGTCGCGCGCGCTTCGCCTTCTCGGCCACGGGCATCTGGCTCGCGATGCGCGCGCGGGCGTCGGCCTCCGCCATGCCGTCGCGCGCCATGAGACGGGCCAGCTCTGTCTCGGGATCGGTCGCCACCACCACCACGCGATCCATCCTCGCCACCCGCCCGTCTCGAAGAGGAGGGCCACGTCCCAGATGACGATGCCTTCGAACGCCTCCTCGTCGAGCACGGAGAGAATGCGCTGCTGCCGCGCCGCGATGGCGGGATGGGTGATCTCCTCGAGGCGCTTCCTTCGCGCCGGCTCCGCGAAGACGATGGCGCCCGAGGGCCTTGCGGTCGAGCGGTGCCGTCGTCCTGACCACCTCCGGCCCGAACTCCTCCACGATCCTGAGCATAGGCGGGCTGGCCTGGCATGACCACCTCGCGCGAGGAGATCGGCGTCGATGCACGCGGGCGCCCAGATGGGCGAACATCCGGCTCACCGTGCTCTTGCCGGTGGCGATGCTGCCGGTGAGGCCGACGAGGAGGAAGCGCCTCACGCCTGCGCCCAGTCCGCGCCCGTCTTGATGTCGACCTTGAGCGGCACGTCGAGGGTCATGGCCGACTCCATCACCTGCGCGCGCGAGGGCCTCCAGGCGCGGCACCTCGGCCTCGGGCGCCTCGAAGAGGAGCTCGTCGTGCACCTGGAGCAGCATGCGGCTCTCGAGGCCGCTCTCCGCGAGCGCCTGCGCCATGCGCACCATGGCGATCTTGATCGAGATCGGCCGCCGTGCCCTGAATCGGCGCATTGGTCGCCATGCGCTCGGCAAAGCCCCGGAGATTCGGATTGCCGCTCTTGAGCTCCGGGATATAGCGGCGCCGGCCGAGGAGAGTCTGGACGAAGCCGCGCTCGCGCCCCTCGGCCACCGTGCGCTCCAGATAGGCCTTGACCTTCGGGTGCCGCTCGAAGAAGCGGTCGAGGAACTCCTGCGCCTGCTTGGGAGTGATGGCGAGGCCGCGCGAGAGCCCGAAGGCGGTCACGCCGTAGATGACGGAGAAGTTCGTGGTCTTGGCCACGTCCCGCTGCTCGGAGGTGACGGCGGCCAGCTCGACGCCGAAGACCTCGGCGGCGGTGCGCCGGTGGATGTCCTCGCCGCGCCGGAAGGCGGCGATGAGGCTCTCCTCGCCCGAGACGTGGGCGAGGATGCGCAGCTCGATCTGCGAGTAGTCGGCGGCCACGAAGCGCCAGCCGGGCTCCGGCACGAAGGCGGCGCGGATGCGCCGGCCGAGCTCGGTGCGGATGGGAATGTTCTGGAGGTTGGGCGTGGACGACGACAATCGTCCCGTCGCGGCCACGAGCTGGTTGAAGGACGTGTGGATGCGCCCGGTGCGCGGCATTGATCATGACGGGCAGCGGCGTCGGCATAGGTGGACTTGAGCTTGGCGAGCGTCCGGTGCTCGATGATCTTCGCGGGCAGCTCGTGGCCGAGAGCGAGCTGCTCGAGGACATCGGCGTCGGTCGAGTAGCCGGTCTTGGTCTTCTTGACGGGCGGCAGCTTGAGCTTCTCGAAGAGGATGTGCGCCATCTGCTTGGGCGAGCCGATGTTGAATTCCTCGCCGGCCAGCCGCGTAGATCTCGCGCGTGAGGCGCTCGAGGGTCAGATCGAGCTCCTTCGAGAAGTCCGCGAGGCGCGCCGGATCCACGCGGATGCCGTGGCGCTCCATGGCCGCGCAGCACGGGCACCGAGCGGCCGCTCGAGATCTCCGTACAGCGTGTGGAGGCTCACCTCCTGAGCGCGCGCGGCAGCATCTCCCAGATCTGCCAGATCCAGCGCGCGCGGCTGCCCGGCCGCGGCCAGCCCCGGCCCCTCGCCCAGGAGCTCCGGCGCTGACCTCGGCGAGCTTGTAGTTCGTGCGCGCGGGATTGAGGAGGTACGCGCCCACCGCCATGTCGTCGAAGGCGGGCGGAGCCGCCACGGGTCAGCCACCATTCGACCAGCGTGCTTGATGTCGTGCCCGACGAGGCGGCCGGCCGCCGAAGTCCGGCGCTTCCGTCCCGAGCTCGAGGATGGCGGCGCCCGCGGCGGGATGATAGATGCCGAGAGCGAAAGCTCAGGCCGCGGCGGCCCTCTCCTCGCCGACCCAGTCCACCGCCACGGGATCGCCGGCGGGGACGTCGGCCAGCCATTGCCGGAGCGCCTCGGGTCCGTCGAGGCTGGGCAGCGTCTCGGTGACGGCGGCCGGCGTCTCCGCGGCGGGGAGCTGGCGCAGCAAGGTCTCGAACTCGAGCTCCGTCCAGAGCGCCCGGAGACGCTCCCAGTCCGGCTCCTGGCGCTTGAAGGCGTCGAGGTCCTGGGCGATGGGCACGCGCGTGCTCACGGTGGCCAGCTCGCGGGAGAGGAACGCCTGCTCGCGATGGGTGGCGAGCGTCTCCCTCACCTTGCCCTGCACGAGGGTGAGGTTCTCGTAGAGCCGCTCCACGCTGCCGAACTGGGAGATGAGCTTGACCGCCGTCTTCTCGCCGACGCCGGGCACGCCGGGAATGTTGTCGATGGTGTCGCCCATGAGGGCGAGGAGATCGGGAATCTGCTTGGGACTGACCCCCACTTGGCGGTGACCGCCTCGTCGTCGAACCAGATCGGCTCACCGCGCACGTTCGTCGAGAGCACGCGCACGCCGGGGCCGACGAGCTGAAGCATGTCCTTGTCGGCGGTGACGAGCACCATCTCCACCGCCTCGCTCCGCATCCGGTCGACGAGCGTGCCCAGCACGTCGTCGGCCTCGAAGCCCGGTACCTCCAGGAGGGCAGCCGGAGCGCCTCGAAGACGCGCTTGACGAGGGCGATCTGGCTGCGGAGATCGTCGGGCATCCCCGGACGCGTCTCCTTGTAAGACGGGAGCTTCTCCTCGCGAAAGGTGGGGCCCGGCGGATCCCACGCCACCGCCGCGTACGCCGGGTTCTCCTCGCGGAGCAGCTTCAGGAGCATGGTGGACACTCCGCGCACGGCGTGGGTCGCCTGGCCCTTGGAGTTGGAGAGATAGGGCAGAGCGTGATAGGCGCGGTAGAGAAACCCCGGCCCGTCCACCACGAAGAAACGCGCGCTCATGCCGGCACCACGCGATCGTAGAGCGCGCGCACCCAGGAGGTGCGGCGCCGGTAGTCCTCGAGGAACTCCTTGCGCGAGGGATACTCGAGGCTCTTGGCGAGCCGCGCGGGGATGGGCCCGGCCAGGTCCAGGGTGTCGGTGGGCCGGGCGCCGAAGAGCCGCAGGTCCGCGGAGACCCGGCGGAGGAAGCGGTAGTGCCCGGCCAGCGTGTCCGCCTCGTCGGCGGGGAGGAGACCGGCGCGCCCGATCGCCCCGAGCGCGGTCACGGTATGCGGGCTCCGGATCGCCGGATGCCGTTTGCCATGCGTCATCTGTATCGCCTGAGTGATGAACTCCACGTCGACCAGTCCTCCTCGCCCGAATTTGACGTGCAGCCGTCCGGGCGTCTCCTTGCCCAGCTCCTTCTGCATGCGCCCGCGGAGCTCCCGCATCTCCTTGAGATCGGGCGGCGGCGCCTCACGACCATACACGAGAGCGCGGATCTCCTGCCTCACCGCGCGGCCGAGCCGCGGATCGCCTCCCACGAGCGCGCGCGCGTGAGGGTCTGCCGCTCCCACGGATCGGCCCACTCCCGGTAGTACTGCCCGAGCGCCTCGAGGCTCGAGGCGAACCCGCTGCCCTTGGAGCCCGGACGGAGGCGCAGGTCCACGGGCACCACCACTCCCGCCGCCGTCACGTCGCCCAGGATGGAAGAGAGCAGCTCCACCGCCCGATCGTAGAACACATGGGCCTCGACGCGCTCGGCTCCGTCCGTCTCGCCGGCCCCGCCGTAGATCACGAAGAGATCGAGGTCGGAGCCCGTCGAGAGCTCGCGCCCGCCGAACTTGCCCAGTCCGATGATACAGGCGCCCACCAGCTCGCCTTTCGCGTCGCGCGGGACGCCCGAGCCCTCCGCCGTCTCCGCGAGAGCCATCAGCCACGCCGCGGCCAGCGCGGCCTCCGCCAGCTCCGTCATCTCGCGCGAGAAGCGCTCCGCATCCGTCACGCCGAGGAGCATGCGCCAGGTGATGGCCAGCTCCTCGGCCTGCTTGGCTCTGCGCAGGCGATCCATGCGCTCGGACAGCGAGAGCCGCGGACCCATGGCGGACGCGAGGGCTTTCCGGAAATACCTCCGGCGCCGGGGAGAGGCGAACGTCGAGGGATCGGCCAGTCCGTTCAGGAGCTCCGGCTGGGTCACGAGGAGCTGGGTGAGGAGCTCGCCGCGCGCGCAGAGCTTGACGAGATTGGCGAGGAGATCCGACGCTCGGCGAGCAGCTCGAGATAGGCGGTGCGCGGGCCCGCCGCGGCCACGAACCGCTCGAACTGGTTCAGGGCCTCGTCGGGATCGGGGCTCTGCCACAGCGCCTCGAGCAGCACGGGAAACATGGCGTGGAGGGCGCGGCGCATGGGCTCCGCGTAGGGCACGAGGGGCCGCCCCTCGAGGACGAGCCGGAGATTCTGGCGCGCCCGGTCGGGATCGGTGAAGCCGGTGGCCTTGAGCGCGGTGTAGGTGGGGATGCGCGGAGCAGCTTGCCGGGCTGCGGGCGGCGCGGCGAAGAACTCCGTGAAGGCCTGGTGCACGCCCTGGGTGATGCGCCGGTATTCGGCCTCGAAGCGGCGACGCGCCTCGACGGGCGGCAGGGTCGAGCCGAGCCGTCGCGCCAGCCGCCCGAGGGCGGCCGCGTCTTCCGGCAGGGTGTGAGTCTGGAACTCGTCGAGGATCTGCAGTCGATGCTCGACGGTCCGGAGAAAGATCAGCGCCTCGCCGAGAAAGCGTCCGAGGGCCTGAGGCAGGTAGCCGCGCTCGGTCAGGCGGAAGATGGCGCGCAGGCTGTTCCGCTCGCGCAGCCAGGGATCGTCGCCCGAGTAGAGGAGCTGGAGGGCCTGCACGAGGAACTCGACCTCGCGGATGCCGCCCACGCCCAGCTTGACGTGACGGCGCTGGACGCCCTTGGCGCGGAGGGACCTGTCGATCTGGGTCTTCATGCCGCGCACCGCGGCCACGATGTCGGGATCCATCCCGGCGCGGAAGACGAAGGGACGCACGAGGTCGAAGAAGCGCGCGGCCACGCCGGCGTCCCCGCGCAGAAGCGCGCCTTGATGAGGGCCTGCCGCTCCCACAGCTCCGCCCGCTCCTCGAGGTAGGCGCCGATAGCCGGCGAGCGAGAGGACGACGCCGCCCATGCGCCCCTCCGGACGCAGGCGCAGGTCCACCCGGAAAGCGTAGCCTTCGTCCGTGACGGACTCGAGCGCTTCCACGAGGGTGCGCGCGCCCGCCGCGAAGTAGTCGCCGTTCGCGATGCTTCCTCGTCGCCGCCCGAGGTGAAGCCGTCGTCGCCGTAGACGAAGACGAGGTCGATGTCGGACGAGTAGTTGAGCTCGTCGCCGCCGAGCTTGCCCATGCCGATGACCGCGAATCCCGTGGGCGTGCCGTCCTCCGCGCGCGGCTCTCCGAATCGCCGCCCCAGGTCCTCCTCCGTCCACCGCCACGCCGCGGCCAGGCAGACATCGGCCATGCGCGACAGCTCTTCCGTGGTCACCGTGAGGTCGGCGTCACCCAGGATGTCGCGGCTGGCGATGCGCAGGAGCTGACGGTACTTGAAGCGGCGCAGGGCATTCCATCGCGCTTCCGGTCGGGTGAAGGCGCTCGCGCTCTGGGCGAGGCCCGCGGCCGAGCTCGTCGGCGAGCCACTGCCGCATCGTGCCCGGCTCGAGGAGCCACGAGAGAAGGGTGGGCCGGCGCCGCAGCGTGTCGGCGAGGAACTGGCTGGTGCCGCCGACCCGCGCCACGAGGTGAAGCGCGCCCGGATGACCGCCGAGCAGCCGGAACAGCGCGGCGCGCTCGCCCTGGGCGGCCAGGCGCTCGAGGTTGTTGAGCGCCATGTCGGGATCGGTGCCTCCGCCATCTCCTGGAGGAGACGGGGAGGAGAGGCGAGAGCAGCTGCGGCATCCCGCGGATCGGGCGTCATCGCGTGCAGGTTGGCGAGGGCCCGGCGCCGGCTCGGCGAAGCCCAGGCGCTTCAGCTCCGCGAGCGCTTTCCGGTCACGGGGGCGGCGGTCAGGAGATTGGTCATGTTCGCGGGGTCACCGACGCCCCTCACCTGCCCTCTCCCTGAGGGGAGAAGGAGACTAGATGGCGGACTCGCCCGTTTCGCCGGTGCGGATGCGGATGGCCTCGCCCATGGGCAGCACGAAGACCTTGCCGTCGCCGATGGAGCCCGTGCGCGCGGCCGCGGCCACCGTGGCCACCACCTTGTCCACGAGGTTGTCGGGCACGACCAGCTCGACCTTCACCTTGGGCAGGAAGTCGATGGTGTACTCCGAGCCCCGGTAGAGCTCGGTGTGCCCCTTCTGCCGGCCGAAGCCGCGCACCTCCGTCACCGTCATGCCGATGATGCCGAGCTCCGTCAGCGCTTCCTTGACGTCGTCGAGCTTGAACGGCTTGATGATCGCTTCGATCTTCTTCATCGAGACCTCCGTGACGGCTTGGGGCCCGCGGGCGCAGCGCCTTCTTGTAGAGCAGAGCGTACTCGCGGGCCGAGGCGTCCCACGAGAAATCTTCCGTCATGCCGTTTCTCACCAGCGCGCTCCAGAGATCGGGCCGTCGGAAGACGGTCACCGCCCGCCGCATCGCCTCCAGCATGGCGCCCGTCTCGAACTCGTCGAAGAGGAAGCCGGTGCCCGCGCGGCGGGTGGCGTCGAATTCCTTGACGGTGTCGGCGAGGCCGCCCGTCCGCCGAACGATGGGCACCGTGCCGTAGCGGAGGGCGATGAGCTGGCCGAGGCCGCACGGCTCGTAGCGCGAGGGCATGAGGAAACAGTCGGCGCCACCGTAGATGCGGGTGGCCAGCGCGCTGTCATAGCCCAGGCGTACCCCGACCTTGCCCGGATATCGCGCCGCCGCCGCCTGCCAGGCCGCTTCCAGATGCGATTCGCCCGAGCCGAGGAGCACGAACTGGCAGCCCGCCTCGAGCATGGCGGGCAGGCCCTCGAGCACCAGGTCGAGGCCTTTCTGCCCGGCCAGCCGCGTCACCATGGCGATGATCGGCCCCGGCGCCTCGTCCAGCCCGAGCTCGCGACGGAGCGCCTCGCGGCCGGCGGCCTTGCCCTCGGGCTCGTCGGCGGAGTACGGGCGCACCAGCCCGGCGTCCTTGGCGGGATTCCATTGCTCGTAGTCGATACCGTTGATCACCCGTAGAGGTCGGCCGCTGCGCTCCTCGAGCACGCCGTCCAGGCCATTGCCAAACTCCGGCGTCCGGATCTCCGCCGCATACGTGCGGCTCACCGTGTTGAGCAGGTCGGAGAAGACGAGGCCGCCCTTGAGGAAGTTGATCTTGCCGTAGAACTCGATGCCGGCGGGGTGAAGAGATCCCACCCGAGCCCGGTCATCGGCCATGTCGTAGTGCCAGAACGACGCCCTGGTAGGCGAGGTTGTGAATGGTGAGGAGGGAGGCCATCGATCCGAGGACGGGATGGTCCCGGTAGAGCGTGCGCAGATAGACGGGAATGAGCCCGGTCTGCCAGTCGTTGGCGTGGATGATCTGCGGTCGCCAGATCGCTTCCCAGCTCGAGCGCACCGACTCGAGCGCGCCGCGACAGAAGAACACGAAGCGCTCGCAGTTGTCCCAGTAGTCGCCGTCCGCGGTGCCGTAGAGCCCATCGCGGTCGAAGTAGCTGGTCCTGGGCGAGGAAGTACACGGGGACGCCCCCGTGGTCTCGCGTCTCCTCGAGCGCTCCCTCCACCACGCGGTCGCCCAGAGGCACGCGGAGCCGCGGAACCACCGTCTTGATCTCCGGGGCGTGGCGCTCCACGCCGCGGTGGCGCGGCATGAGGATGCGCACGTCGTGGCCGAGGGCCCGGAGGGCGCGCGGGCAGCGCGCCCGCGACGTCGCCCGAGCCCGCCCGTCTTGGCGAAGGGCGAGGCCTCCGGAGGCGACGAGGAGGATGCGGAGACGCGGTGGCATGGCGTGCGCCTCAGGAATCCTCTTCGAGAATCGGGAAGACGAGCTGCGAGATGTGCGACGAGATGCGCTTGAGGTTCGTGAGCACGTCGAGGTGGATCTCGGAGGTCTCCAGCGACTCCGCGAGCCCCGCCGCAGCCGCGCCAGGTGCGAGGTGCGAAGCTCGCGCTCGCGCTGGCGGATGGCCGGGCGCTGGTCGAGCACGTCCTGGGCGAGGGTTCGGTCGTTGGAGGCAAAGCCCGCAATGGCGCGCTCGAGGTTCTTCGAGATCATGCCGTGGAATTCCAGCAGCTCCGCCTCGCCTGCCTCGGAGAAGCGCCGGCCCTGGTAGAGCTTCTTGCGGGCCAGCTCCATGAGGTTCTTGTCCACGATGTCGCCGATGTTCTCGAGGTTGCCGATGAAGGAGATGAGCGCGATCTCCTTCCGGGCGAGATCGGGGGACATGGTCTCCTGCCCGAGGCGGGAGAGGAAGAGCTTGATCTCCCGCTCGAGGTAGTCGAGCTGGTCATCGCGCCGCTCGACATCCTCCAGCAGCTCCTGGTTGTCCGTGCGCAGGACGGTCATGGCATCCCGCAGCATACCCTGCGCCACGTCGCCCATGCGGAGCGCTTCGCGCGTGGCCTGCCCGAGGGCGAGGGCGGGCTGGTCGAGGTAGCGATCGTCGAGGTAGCGCGTCTTGAAGGGATTGTCGTCGCGCTCTTGATCTCCGGGCACGAGCGCGGTGATGGCCCGCGCGGCCGACGGGGCGAAGGGCAGGAATACCGCGCTGATGGCCACGTTGAAGAGGGTGTGCGCGTTGGCGATCTGGCGCGCCGGGTTCTCGGCGGTGGTGGACAGACAGCGACGTGAGCGGATGAATGAACGGGCAAGACGAGGGCCACACCGAGGACCTTGAAAGCGATGTGGGCCACCGCCACCCGCCGCGCGTCCGCCGAGGAGCGCAGGCTCGCCGCCAGCGCCGTCGCGCAGGTGCCGATGTTGGCGCCGAGCACGACGGGCAGGGCGCCGTCGATGCGGGAGCAGCCCCTGCTGGGCGAGCGAGAGCATGAGGCCGATGGTGGCCACGGACGAGGCCATGCCCGCGCTGAAGACGGCGCCCACGAGAAGACCCAGGACCGGCATTGCTCGACAGCGCCACCAGCACCTGGCGGGCGAGCGCGCTGTCCGCCACCGGGGCCACCGCTTCCGTCATGACGCGCATGCCCGAGGAATACGAGGCCGAACCCGAGCACCGCCTGCCCCAGGCTCTTGCACGAGGCCGCGCCGGGCGAAGAACGTGAGGGCGAAGCCCGCGCCGACCAGGAGCGAGGGCCAGCTCCTGGACCTTGAAGGCGAGGAGCTGCACGGTGAACGTCGTGCCGATGTCGGCGCCGAGGATGACGCCGAGCGACTGGCGGAAGGTCACGAGGCCGGCCGACACGAAGCCGATCAGCATCAGGGTGGTCGCCGAGGAGGACTGGATCAGCGCGGTGACGAGCGCGCCCGAGCACGACCGCGGCGAGGCGATTGCGCGTCATGCTCGTGAGCAGATGACGGAGGTGGCCGCCCGCCGCGCGCTGCAGCCCTTCGCCGCACGAGCTGCATGCCGTAGAGGAGCAGAGCGAGCCCGCCGAACAGCGCCGAGCAGGACCACGGCTAGCGTCCGAGCCTCGAGGGCGCCAGCGGGCCGCCCGCGGCGAGGCCGGCCAGGTGGCGCGGTGCTGTTGACGGAGCGCACGATGGGCGGCGCGATCTCCGTGATCGAGCCGTTGCGACAGGGTCAGCCGCCAGATCGAGGACAGCGGAAGGCCCGAGGCAGTACGCGAGGTAGGCGCTGATCACGCCGCCGTGGCACACCACGAGCGCCTCTGACCGTCGGGATGGGCGGCCGCGATGTCCGCCATGGCGCCGACCACCCGCAGCTGCACATCCGCGAGGGCTCCGCCGCCCGGAGGCAGGCAGGCCACGGGGTCCCGCACCCACTGCGCGTACGGATCGCCGGGCAGGCGCGCGGATCTCCTCGACCGTGCTGCCCTTCCCAGTCGCCCAGCGACAGCTCGCGCAGCTCGTGCACCTGGGTCAGCGGGAGGCCGAGGCCCGCCACGGCGATCTCCGCGGTGCGGCGCGCGCGCTCGAGCGGGCTCGTGTAGCACCGCGGCGACACGGCGGTGGCGGAGAGCCTGCCCGAGCGCGGCGGCCTGGCGCGCGCCAAGCTCGGACAGCGCGACGTCCTGGACGCCCTGGAAGCGCCGCACGGCATTCGACACCGACTGGCCGTGGCGCGCGAGGAGGAGCCGGCTCATCGTGCGCGCCGACGCGCGCCTTGTGCGCCGAGCCGCAGGCGCGCGATGCGTCTCGGCGCTTGCCGAGTATGGCCGCGACCTGGAAGATCGGCGGGCTCGCCGTCTTGCCGGTGAGCGCGATGCGCGTGAGCTGGGCGAGGTCGACGAGCTTGAGCCCCATCTCGGCCGCCAGCCCGCGATAGAGCGCCTCGAGGCTCTCGGTGTCGAACGCCTCCTGGGCCTCGATGCGCTTGATCAGCGCGGCGTAGCGCGCCGGCGCCTCGGGTCCCCAGAACTTGGCGATGGCCTGCGGATCGTAGGCTGCGGGCAGACCGAAGTAGAAGCTGGCCTGCTCGACCATCTCCACGAGCGTGTGCGCGCGCTCCTTGCAGCGTCTCGCGCGATCCGCGGCCAGGCGCCGCGATCGGCGGCGGCGCCGGGTAGCCCAGCCGCGCGACGAAGGGACGGCAGCGAGGCCGCGGCCAGGCGCTCGGCGGCGCGGCCGTCTGGATCCACTGGTGGGAGACCCACTAGAGCTTTGCCTGGTCGAAGACCGCGCCGGCCTTGCCCACGTGCTCCAGGTCGAAGTGCGTGGACGATCTCCGTCGCGCGAGAAGATCTCCTGGTCGCCGTGCGACCAGCCGAGACGCGACCAGGTAGTTGACGAGCGCCTCCGGCAGGATGCCCTGGTCGCGGAACTCCTCGACGGTGGTGGCGCCGTGGCGCTTGGACATCTTGCTCCGGTCGGGCGCCAGGATCATCGGGATGTGGGCGAAGACCGGCGTCGCGTAGCCCAGCGCGTCGTAGCAGGCGATCTGCTTCGGGCGTGTTGCGTCAGGTGGTCGTTGCCGCGGATCACGTGGGTGATCTTCATGGTCACGTCGTCCACCACCACGCAGAAGTTGTAGGTCGGCGTGCCGTCGGTGCGCACGAGGATCCAGTCGTCGAGCGTGGCGTTGTCGAAGGCGACGCGCGCCGAGGATCGACGTCCTCGACCACCGTCTGGCCCTCGGCGGGCATCCTGAGCCGGAGCGCGTGCGGCTCGGATGCCGGCACGTTGGCGTCGCGGCACGTGCCCGGGTACCGGAACTGCTCCTTGCGGGCACTCGGCGATCTCGCGGAGCGCGTCGAGGGTCTCCGGCGTGCAGCGGCAGCGGTACGCGCGCCCCTCGGCGACCAGACGCTCGGCGTGCGCCCGGTAGATCTCGAAGCGCTCGGTCTGGCGATAGCCGGGCGTCGGCGGGCCCTCGTCCCAGTCGAGGCCGAGCCAGCGCATGCGCGTCGACGATCATGCTCGATGTTGCTCGTCGGTCGAGCGCGAGCGGTCGGTGTCCTCGATGCGGAGGATGAACGACGCCCTTGTGATGGCGCGCGAAGAGCCCAGTTGAACAGCGCGGTGCGGGCGCCGCCCACGTGGAAGGACCCGGTGGGGCTGGGAGCAAAGCGGACTCCTGACCGTGTCTCAGGCATGGACGTTCATTCTACCCCGATGCGCCTGGGTGGGCGCGCGCGATCGCATTTAGAAGCGCACGCGCCGCATGACGGCCCGCGGAAGCATCCGGATGGCGAGCATGATGACGCGCCAGATCGGCGGGGCGTAGACCACCGGTGCCCCGCGGTCGATCGCGCGCAGCACGCGGGGGCGACCGCTTCGGGCTCGCCTGCGAAGGGCGGGACGGGCAGACCCGCCGTCATCGCCGTCTTGACGAAGCCCGGCCGCACGCAGACGACGCGCACGCCGCGGTCGGCGTACGCGAGGTGGAGGCCCTCGAGGAAGGCCGAGAGTCCCGCCTTGGACGCGCCGTAGAGGTAGTTGCTCCGCCGCGCCCTGTCGCCGGCGACCGAGCTGAAGGCGCAGATGGTGCCGCCGCCGCGCCGGCCAGGCGCTCGGCCGCCTGCTGGCACAACACCGCGGTCGCCGTGAAGTTGAGGTCCAGCAGGCGGCTCGAGCCGCGCCGGATCGCGCTCGAGCTCCTCCTGCGGCGCGAAGTCGCCCGCCGTCACGACGAGCGCGTCGAAGCCTCCGAGGGCTCGATCGGCCGCGTCGAGCGCCGCGGCGAATCCGGCGGGCTCGGCCAGGTCGAAGCGCTCGATGGCCACGGGCCCGCGCGCGCCGCGGGCCAGCGAGGTCGCGGGCCGAGTCTCGAGCTCGCCCGCGTCTCGCCCGAGGAGGCAGAGCGCGTCGCCGCGCTCGGCCATGAGCCGGGCCAGCGCTCGCCCCATGCCCCGCGTGGCCCCGACCACCACGCGCCTTCACGGCGTGTCTCCGAGCACGCCGTACCGACTGGGCGGAGCGGAAGCGGTGCTCCGGGATCCCACTTCTCGCGGACCCGCCGCCACTCGGCGAGACGCGGCACCATGCAGCGCGAAGTCCTCGGCGCGGGTGACGGCATCCTTGGCGAGGTAGACGCGGCCCCCGCCGCGATCACCGTCGCGTTCAGCTCGTGGACGAGGGCCTCGGTGCGCGGCGCCGCGGTACGGCAGGTCGAGAGCGAGCGTCGTGCCCTCGAGCGGAAAGGACAGATAGGCGTCGGACTCCGGCCCGCAGTCCTTGATGACGGCGAGGAAGGAGGCCGCTCCCGCCGCGGCGAGGCGCTCCAGCAGCTCCGCGACGGCCGGCGCGCCGGCCGCGCGCGGCACCACGCACTGGTACTGGAGAAAGCCGCGCCGGCCGTAGAGGCGATTCCAGCTGCCGATCGCGTCGAGCGGATAGAAGAAGCCGTGATACGGCACGGGCCGGCGCGTGCCACCGGCGCCGCCCAGTGTTTCCGGTAGTACGCGGCGTTGAAGCCGCGCATCAGGACCGGGCTCAGCAGCCACTCGGGCGCGTCCAGCGGCACCCGGATGCGCGCGGACGGGCGGCGGCCCGGCGGGCGCCTCGGCCCGGGTGGCGTGACGGCCGCGGATCAGGATTCCCCGCCCCAGGGCAGCGCCCCGCGCGAGGCAGTCGATCCAGCCGACGGTGTACGGCCAGTCCTTGGCGGCATCGCGCAGGCCGTCGAGCATGGCCCCGAGCCCCGGCACCGGCTCGGCCTCCAGCACCATCCACGCCGCTCTCCACCGGCTGCAGCCGGAGCGTCACCTCGGTGATGAGCCCGGTCAGCCCCATCCCGCCCACGGTGGCGAGGAAGAGCTCGCGCTCGCGCGTGCGGGCCGCACTCGACCATGCTGCCGTCGGCGACCTGAGTACCAGGCGATCGACGAAAGCGCCGAAGGAGCCGTCGCGGTGATGGTTCTTGCCGTGCACGTCGCAGGCGACACAGCCGCCGACGGTGACGAACCGCGTCCCCGGCGTGACCGGCGGAAACCACCCACGCGGCAGGAAGACGCGCAGGATCTCGGCGAGCGAGAGCCCCGCCTCGCAGGTGAGCGTGCCCGCGTTCGCGGTCGAAGGCCAGCACGCGGTCGGCCCGCGCCGTCTCGAGGACGAGCGCGCCGCGAGTGGCCGGCACGGCCGCGTCGCCGTAGGAACGCCCGAGCCCGCGCGGCAGTGACTGGCGCGTCCGCCCGGCGGCAGAAGGAGCCGCTCCGGCCGCGCGACGGCTGCCCTGGCTCGACGGGGCGACGCCCCCAGCCCGCGACGCGGCTCGAGGCTCAGCCGGTCACGATTCGGAAGTCCATCGCGGGCCGTAGATGATGGCGAGCGTCGCCAGCATCCACAGGAGCGACGTCGCAGCAGCAGCCCGGTCGGTGACCAGGAGGTCGGACGGGTTGCCGCCCAGGTCGCGCCGGTACAGGAGGTAGAGGTAGCGGAAGATGCCGTAGAGCACGAACGGCAGGGTCAGCGGCAGGAGGCGCGTATGGAACTTGGCCACCGTCTCGGGCGACATGGTGTAGAGCGCGTAGGCGGTCACCGTGGAGGCCGTGACGACGGAGATCATCTGGTCGAGGAAGCCCTCGCTGTAGTCGGCCAGGATGCGGCCGGTGGGCGGCGGCATCGCCGGTGAGCGACCGGTACTCGTGCCGGCGCTTGCCGAGGCGCAGGAAGAGCGCGATCAGGATGGTGCAGATGAGCAGCCATCCCGAGATCTCGGCGTCCACGGCCACCGCGCCCGCCACCGCGCGCAGCACGAAGCCTCGCCGCCACCGTCAGCGACGTCGACGATGACGATGTGCTTGAGCCAGACGGAATAGGACGTGAGGAGAGCGCCGTAGCCGAGCGCCACGAGCCCGAAGGGCGGCGACAGTCATGAAAGCGGCGGCCAGGCACCCGGCCAGCAGCACGACGCCGAATCCGACCGCCGCGCCGATCGGCAGAGCGCGCCTGACGCGACGGGGCGCAGGCGCTTGGACGGATGGAGGCGGTCACGTCTCGGCGTCCGCGACGTCGTTGAAGAGGTAGATGGCTCCGCTGAGGCCGCAGAAGATGGCGAAGGCGGCGAGCGCCGGCCAGATCCGGGGTGAGCAGCTGCTGGGAGAAGATGACGCCGGCGAAAACGAAAAGGTTCTTGACCCACTGGCGGGGGCGGAGCGAGGCGAGGAGGGCCAGGGACAGGCGCACGCCGGCGCCCTCTACAACCGGATCACATGCGGCTGGGCGCCCAACGGGCCGGTCAGGTTGCGGGTGTCGAGCGATGAGGCGGGCCTCGCGAGCAGAGCCGGGCCGGATCGAACTCGCGGTGAGCCGTGAGCACCGCGCACGAGGTCGTACGAGACGCGAGGTCGGCGGCCGTCCAGCCACGCCGGTCGAGCCGCCGGTTGCCCACCGCGAGCAGCGGGCACGTGGGGATCGGCGTAGTCCACGCGCGCCCGCGCCGCGGGAGCAGCGTCGATGATCTCGACGGCGGGCGAGTCCCGCACGTCCCCCACCCCGGGCTTGTAGGCGACGCCCGAGGACCAGGATGCGCGAGCCCTTCACGGGCTTGCCCTGGTCGTTGAGGGCGTCGGCCGCCGAGCTGCACGGTGTAGGCGGGCATGCCGCCGTTGATCTCGTCCGGCGAAGGCGATGAAGCGCGCCTCGTAGCCCATCATGCGCGCGCGCCACGCGAGAGTAGTACGGGTCGCTCGGCAGGCAGTGGCCGCCGATGCCCGGCCCCGGGTAGAACGGCATGAAGCCGAAGGGCTTGGTCGCGGCCGCGTCGATGATCTCCCACACGGACAGGCCCAGCCGCCGGCACATGATGGCGAGCTCGTTGACGAGCGCGATGTTGACGCTGCGGAAGATGTTCTCGAAGAGCTTGACCATCTCGGCCGCCTGCGGCGACGGAGACGGGCACCACGCGCTCGACGATCTGGCCGTAGAGCGCGCAGGCGAGCTCGCGGCAGGCCGGCGTCACGCCGCCCACGATCTTCGGGATGTTGGCGAGCCGCGTACGGTGCGGTTGCCCGGATCGATGCGCTCTGGGGAGAAGGCGAGGAAGAACTGCTTCCCACCGCAGAGCCGGAGGCGGTGAAGCGGGGCAGCAGCACCTCCTCCGTCGTGCCTGGGTAGGTCGTCGACTCGAGGACGACGAGCTGGCCGGGGCGGAGGATGCGTGGCCACCTCGTCGGCCGCCGCCACGATGTGCGAGATGTCCGGCTCCTTGGATTTTCCGAGCGGCGTCGGCACGCAGATGATGATGGCGTCAGCGGCCCCGAGGGCCCGCACGCCTTGCGGCGACCGTCAGCCGCCCCGTCCTGACGAGGGGCGCCGAGCTCGTCGCTCGGGACGTCCTTCGATCGAGCTCTGGCCGCGCGCGATCAGTGACAGCGCGTCCGCGTCGGCGTCCGCCCCGATCACGGGCGTGCCCGCCTTCGGCAAAGGCCACGGCCAGCGGAAGCCCGACGTAGCCGAGCCCGATGACACCGACCGTCGCGTCGCGGCGCTCGAGCCGCTGCGAGATCCGCCACGACCGCCGCCACGGCTCCGCACCGCGGCGCTCCGCTCCGTCCGCCGCCACGGTCAGGCGAGCCTTTGCGATGGCAGCGCGCACCGCGTCGGCCACGCTCGGACCTCCTCGTCGAGGCTCCGGGGAAGCTTACGGCAGCGACGGGCACCTCGGAGGCGGCCGCGCGCGGCGTTGGGGAAGGCCCGTGTCCACGTCGGGCACGGCGAGCACATGGGCCGGGCGGGAACGGGGATCGGGTAGTGCACGGCGGTGCCGACGCCGGCATCGGCGAGCGCGCCCACGAGGGCGTCGCGCTTCGGAGTGCGCACCGTGAACTGGTGGTAGACGTGATGAGCCGGCGCCCGCTCCTCGGCGCAGCACGAGCGGCGCGCCCTGCGGGAGCTCGCGGTAGCGCGCGACGATCTACCGGCGCCTGGCGTTCCACACTGGCGGGATGCCGGGCTTCACGCGCAGGAACGCGGCCTGCAAGCTCGTCGAGGCGGCTCGAGTAGCCGAGCTCGACGTGCTCACTGCTTCCGCGGCGAGCCGTGATCGCGCAGCCGCCGGACCGCCTGGGCCGACGTCGTCGCGGGCCGTCAGCACCATGCCGCCGTCGCCGCAGGCGCGAGGTTCTTCGTCGGGTAGAAGGAGAGCGGGCGCGCGTCACCCCACGACACCGGCCGGCCGGCCGGCATAGGCGCGCCCACGGCCTGCGCCGCGTCCTCGACGACGGCGAGCCCGCGCGCGGGCGATGTCGGTGATCGCGTCCATGGCGGCGGGCTGCCCGTAGAGGTGCACCGGCCACGATGGCGCGCGTCCGGGGCGTCACAGCCCGCGCCACCAGCGCGGGGTCGAGGTTGTACGTGACCGGGGTCGATGTCGACGAAGACGGGCGGGCGCGCACCATCAGCGACGGCGCTGGCCGACGCGACGAACGAGAACGACGGCGTGATCACCTCGTCTCCGGGCCTGACGCCCACCGCCTCGAGCGCGAGCACGAGCGCGTCGGTGCCCGAGTTCACCGATGCCGTGACGGGTGCCGCAGAGCGCGGCCAGCTCCGCTCAGCGCCGCCACTCCTCCGGGCCAGGATGAACCGGCAGGAGGCCAGCACCCGCTCGGCGGCCGCCACCAGCTCGGCCCGGAGCGCGCCGTGCTGCCGCGCGAGATCGATCTGCGGGATCAAGCGCAGACCGCCTCGCGCCGAGTGCTCGCCTGGCCCACGCCCAGGAGATTGACAGAGAACCGGAACTCGCTGTCCTGGCCGTAGCGGTAGATGTATTCAGTCAGTGATCGCCCAGCAGTCGAAGTGGATGTCGAGCCCTCCCCGGGCCTTCCGTCGCCCGGCCACCGGTGACGTCCCAGGCACTGACTCACCTTCGCGTCCACGAACCGCGACAGCCGCGCCGTGACGCTGGCGGCCTGCAGGAAGCGGAAGCCCTGCTGCTCGTTGAAGCGCGGCCCCACGCTCGCCGAGAAGTCGCGGAAGATGGCGCTGATGTGCCGCGTTGGCGTCCCAGGCCCCAGGGTGGTAGACATTGTACCGGGCATCCGCGCGAAGCGGAGTGCTCGTTCGGCTGGACCATGGCCTCGGCCACCAGATCCTTGAAGGGCTCCGAGACCGGCAGGAAGTTGCAGGTCTGGCTCACCGTCATGCCGCGCCAGCTCCCAGCGCGACCGGCTGCTCGTTGGGCCCAGGACGGTGGTCCGCGCGTTGAGATGGTTCGTCAGCTGAGTACGTCACCTCGTTGGCCTTGTTGACGGCGTCGATGCCCGTCCGCGCCTCGTAGCCCGGATCGACGCGGGTCGTCGGGCCTCCGCCCGGCTCCCACTGGGGATTGGCCTTCTGGTTGATGCCGCGGATCTCGATGAAGTTGGCGCGCGGCTCGATCACGTGCTGGAGCGCGGCGATGCCGCCCGTGCCGTCGAGGCGTGTAGACGCGCGCGGCCCGCGCCTCGACGAGCATGCCGCCCTCCATCTGCTGCCGGAGCCGGTTGGTGTTCCGTCGGTCCGCTCGATGCTACGGGGCTGCTCTAGCGTGTTGGGCCCGTTGGAGATCGCCTGTCCCACCACCTCCTGGTTGTAGAAGGTCAGGCGGCCGCCGGCGTAGGGTGTCACCGTGAAGAGGCCCGCCACCGGGACGGGCAGATAGAGGCGCGGGTGGAAATCCGCGCGGACTCCCGCGGACCCCGACCTCCCGGACGAAGTTGACGAACGAGGCCTGCCCTCGTAGAGCAGGCCAGGCACGCCGGGCAGGGGCTGGCGCAGCGCTCGTGAGCTTCATCTCGGGAGCGCGCTGGAGCTCGACCGCTGCGGGGCTGGGTCAGGTCCTGGTACCAGTAGATCGCGGCCGACGAGGTTGACCGTACTCCCAGCGCTGGGTGACGAAGGCGTTGGTCTCTGCACGCTGCCGGACCCGGTCCGCCGTGGTGTAGGCGTAGGTCTTGAAGAGTCTGTCGTCGGAGGTGACGTTGGAGTCGATCTTGAAGGACAGGCTCGGCGTCGCCTGCCAGATAGTGCTGGAACTTGAAGTAGCCGCGGTTCTCGGGAAGGCCCTTCGACGTCGCGCGAGTCGGAGGCTCTCGTTGACGCCGAAGGCGGATCAGCTGGCCCCTGGCTTCCTGCGAGAGGCTATAGCGGTACTCGATGTCGGCCCCGATCCCGCGCTGCGTGTGGACATCCATGGCCACGGTCAGGTCCTGGCTGTCGTTGATGGCCCAGTAGTACGGCGTCCGCGTGAGCAATCCATATCGGGAGTTGGTGCCGAACTCGGGGAAGAGGAAGCCCGACTGGCGCTCGCGCCGGAGGGCGGCCGCGAAGAAGGCACGTAGGGCATGACCGGCACGCCCTTCACGAGGAACGAGGTGTCGCTGGCCGAGATGGCAGGACTCGAGGTCGGCTTCCGCCGACCACATCTTGAACGACCAGTCGGGGTTGTCTCCGTCGCACGTGGTGAAGAGCCCTGCCGGACGCTGTAGACGCTGTCGCCCAGCTTGTCCATGCGCTCGGCGGACAGGCGGTAGTAGGGGGCACGAAGGTCGAGCCCTTGTACACCACTCCAGTGCCGGTGTTCAGGTTGAAGTCGATGCGCTCACCCACGAGGCGGTCCTGGCCGTCGAAGAAGACCGCCTTGCCCTGGGCGATGGCCTCGCCGGTCGCCCGATTGAGCTCCGACTCGATCGGCCACGAGGCGGTTGTTCCCGCGGATGATCTCCACGTTGCCCGTGGCCAGGAAGAGGTCGGAGGCGCCGCCCACCTGCTGGATGCGGTCGGCGACCACATTGGTCTCGCCGCCGGCTCCGGGAATGGTCAAGGGCGTCTGCTGCGCCGAACGCCGGCCAGACTCCGAGGACGCCGCACAGGCAGGCGGCGACGAACGCGGCCGAGGCTGAGCGACTCAGGGAGCCGCGCAGACAGAGATAGAGCGTCGATTTCAGAGACACAGCGACATATGGTATCAGCCGGGCGCGACGCCGCGGCTAAAAATATCTGTATTTTCAGTGGCTTGGGCGAGGATCTCCCCTATGAGGAAGAGCGACCCCGCGATACAAACGGTAGTGGTCTGGGGATCGGCAACGGCCATCCGTAGGGCTTCCGCGGGGGTGGCGGCCGCTTCGACGAGGACCCTCTCCCTGGGGAAAGACGGCGGGCGAGGGCGGCCAGCGACGCGGCCGAGGCCGATCGGGATGGTCGGCCGCGGCGAAGATCATCCTCCGGGCCAGAGGCAGGAGGGGATCGAGAATGCCCGTCTTGTCCTTGTCCTCCGACGTTCCGATGACGAACGTTACCCGCTGACCCGGCAGATACGCCTTCAGCGACGCGGCGAGGGCCCGGGCGCCCGCCGGATTGTGCGCGCCGTCCACGATCACGGGCGGAGTGCGCGCGGATCAGCTGGAATCGTCCGGGCCAGCTGGTCGCCCCGAGACCGCGGCGGATAGCGCTGTCGTCGGCGCCGAGCGCACGGGCCGCCGCCGCGCGCGAGGAGCGCGTTGCCCGGCTGGAAGACCCCGAGAAGCGCGCAGCGGACGTCATCAATGCGCCACCCGGGACCTTCGAGGTCGAGCCACTGGCCGTCCAGCGACGCGTGCCGCACACGCGACGCGGAGATCGCGGCCTTCGACGAGAAGAGGGATGCCGGCCTCGGCAGCCCGGCGCGCCACCACGGCCTCGGCGGCGGGCTCCTGGCGGGCGGAGATCGCCACGCCGCTCCGGATGATGGCCGCCTTCTCTCCCGCGATGGCCTCGAGGGTCGAGCCGAGATAGGCCTGGTGATCGTAGTCGATGCTCGTGATCACCTCGACGGCGGGGCGTCCCACCGTCGTGGAATCGAGCCGCCCGCCGAGGCCCACCTCGAGCACCGCCACCTCCACGCCCTCGCGCGCGAAGTGGTCGAGGGCGAGCGCGGTCAGCGCCTCGAACATGGTGGCGTCGAGCCTGCGCGACGAGCGTGCCGAGGGCGTCCACTCCGTCGGCGACGATCGGCCTCGGGAATCGGCCGGCCGTCCACGCTGGATGCGCTCGCGGAGGTCGACGAGATGGGGCGAGCTGTAGAGCCCCACGCGGCGGCCCGCTGGCCTGACCGATGGCCGCGAGCATGGCCGACGACCGAGCCCTTGCCGTTGGTGCCCGCCGACCTGGGCCGAAGGTCATCGCGCGCTCCGGGTTGCCGATGGCGGCGAGGAGCGCCTCGATGCGCGTCGAGGCCGGGGCGCATGCCCGCCATCTCGCCGCCCCGCAGCCCGGTGATTCGGGCCACGGCCTCGCGATAGGTCATGGAGCCTGCTGGGGGCGACCCGGCGAAGAAGAGCGACGATGCGGCGAAGCGTCTCGCGCATCTCGCGCCGCTCGACGACCAGGTCGAGCTGACCGTGCTCGAGCAGGAACTCCGAGCGCTGGAAGCCCTCCGGCAACGGCTGGCGGATGGTCTCGGCGATGACCCGCGGCCCGGCGAAGCCGATGAGGGCCCGCGGCTCGGCGAGAATCGAGGTCGCCCAGCATGGCGAAGCTGGCCGTGACCCCGCCCGTGGTCGGGTCGGTGAGGAGCGAGATGAAGGGCAGCCGCTCGTCGGCCAGGCGCTTGAGCGCCGCCGAGGTCTTGGCCATCTGCATGAGCGAGAGAATCCCCTCCTGCATCCGCGCGCCGCCCGAGGCGGAGACGATGAGCAGGGGCATGCCGCTTCTGGATGGCCAGCTCGATGGCCCGGGTGATCTTTTCGCCCACCACCGACGCCATGCTGCCCCCGAGGAACGCGAACTCGAAGACGGCGAGGGCGACGGGGTGGCCGCCGATGCGCCCCACCCCGGTGAGCACCGCCTCCTCGAGGCCGGTCTTGCCGCGCGCCGCCTTGACGCGATCCGTGTATCGCTTGGTGTCCTTGAAGCCGAGAGGATCCTTGGAGGTGAGCCCGGCCTCGCGCTCCTCGAAGGAGCCCTCGTCCACGATGGAGGCGATGCGCTCGCGCGCGCTGATCCGGAACGGATAGCGGCACTTCGGGCACACGCGCCCGGCCCGGTCGACCTCGGGACGGTACACGATCTCCTTGCAGGAGTCGCACTTGACCCAGAGACCTTCCGCGATGTTGACCTTCTTGGGCCGATCCTCGCCGTCCCCTTCCCCGTTGCCCTTCCAGAACCACGCGGTCATGCCCTAGGCCACCGTTGCCGAGCGGGCGAGACGGAGGGGTGCCTTGAGCGAGGCGATGAAGTCGCCCACCCTCGCCACGAGCTCCGGGAGCCGGCGTGCTTCTCCACGAGCTGGACGATGGCCGATCCCACGATGACGCCATCGGCGGCCTGACCCACCGCTTCCGCCTGGGCGGGAGTGCCGATGCCGAAGCCGACGCAGATGGGCTTGGTGGTGATGCCACGCAGGGTGCGCAGGTGCAGCGCGAGCTCCGCGGGCAGCTCGGTGCGGGCGCCGGTCACCCCGGTGAGCGACACCATGTACAGGAAGCCGCGGCTCGCCCTCGCGATCTTGCGCATGCGATCGGGGGTGGAGGTCGGGGCCACCAGGTGAATCAGGTCGAGCCCCGCCGGCTCGGCAAGTGAGCGCAGCGGAGCCGGACTCCTCGGGCGGAAGGTCCGCGACGATGACTCCGTCCACCCGCACTCCACCGCGGTGAGGCAGAAGGCCTTGAGCCCGAAGGCGAGGATGGGGTTGTAGTACGTGAGGAAGACGAGCGGCACCGTGCTCTCGGCGCGCAGCTCGCGCGCGAGCTCGAGCACGCGGGGCAGCGTCACCCCGGCGGCGAGCGCCCGCTGCGTCGCGCGCTGGATCACCGGGCCGTCGGCGAGCGGATCGGAGAACGGAACGCCCAGCTCGACGATGTCGGCGCCGCGCCGGGCCGCCTCGAGGACCAGCCGGCCCGTATCCGCGAGCGAGGGATCGCCCGCGGTGAAGTACGGGACGAGGGCCCGCTCGCCTCTCTGCCGGAGCGCCGTGAAGGTGGCGGCGAGGCGTCCGGCCGCCGTCAACGCCGGCCTCCGGCCGTGACGGATACCGCGGGGCTGCCATGGCCATTTCCGGAGGCGAGGGCGGTCTCGACGGTGTGCACGTCCTTGTCGCCTCGCCCGGACAGACCCACCACGATGCTCTTGCTCTTCGGCATGGCCGGGGCGTTGCGTAGCACCCACGCCACGGCGTGGGCGGACTCGAGCGCGGGCATGATGCCTTCGAGCCTGGTCAGGGTCTGGAAGGCGGCGAGCGCCTCCGCGTCCGTCACCGATTCGTACTCGAACCGTCCCCGCTCCTTGTAATACGCGTGCTCGGGCCCGGAACCCGGATAGTCGAGCCCCGCGGAGATGGAGTGCGCCTCGGTGATCTGGCCGTCGTCGTTCTGGAGCACGTAACTCATGCTGCCGTGGAGCACGCCGATCGCCCCGCTCCGAGGGAGGCGCCGTGGCGCCCGGTGGAGACACCGTGGCCTCCCGGCTCCACGCCCACGATCCGCACGCGGCGATCCTTGATGAAGGGCCAGAAGAGCCCGATGGCGTTGGAGCCGCCGCCCACGCAGGCCACGAGAATGTCGGGGAGCTTGCCCGCGAGCTTCCGCATCTGCGCCCGCGCCTCGTCGCCGATGACGCGGTGGAAGTCGCGGACCATCATGGGATAGGGATGCGGGCCCAGCGAGCGAGCCGAGGAGGTAGTAGGTGGTCCGCACGTTGGTGACCCAGTCGCGCAGCGCCTCGTTCACGGCGTCCTTCAGCGTCTTGCGAGCCGCTCTCCACCGGGACGACGGTGGCGCCGAGAAGCTTCATGCGGAACACGTTGAGCGCCTGGCGCGCGATGTCCACGCTCCCCATGTAGACCTGGCACTCGAGGCCGAGGAGGGCGGCCGCGGTGGCGGAGGCCACGCCGTGCTGTCCCGCGCCCGTCTCCGCGATGATCCGGTGCTTGCCCATGCGCTGTGCGAGGAGAGCCTGGCCCAGCACGTTGTTGATCTTGTGCGCGCCCGTGTGGCAGAGGTCTTCGCGCTTGAGGTAGATCCGGGCGCCGCCGCAGTGATTGGTCAGCCGCTCCGCGAAATAGAGCGGGGTGGGGCGGCCCGCGTAGGTGGTGAGGAGCTCGCGCAGGCGGCTCCGGAAGCGCGCGTCCTTCATCGCCTTCCCGTACGCCTGCTCCAGCTCGACGAGCGGCTCCATCAACGTCTCGGGGACATAGCGTCCCCCGAACCGGCCGAAGTGCCCGGAGGCGTCGGGCAGACTCGCGGGAGCCGGATTCCGGGACGTCATGCGGAGACGGACCTGGCCGCGGCGAGGAAGCGCCGCACCTTGTCGTGATCCTTGACGCCGGGACGCGCCTCGACCCCGGAGTTCACATCCACTCCGTAGGGCTTCACGATGGCGATGGCCTGGGCGACGTTCTCCGGGGTGAGCCCGCCCGAGAGAATCACCTTCGGTCTCGGCCGGCTTCCATGTGTAGCCACGATGCGGGCGGCGTGGCGCCATTCGAGCGGCTCGCGGATCTCGCCCTCGCTCCACCGCACCGCGGTATCGAGGAGCACGGCGGCGGCGACCTTGCTGAAGGACAGCACCTGGAATCCTTCGCTCACCCGGTACTCCGGGAGACCTTCGATGGTCGAGGCCGGAGGCAGCTTGATGGTCTTGATCACGGGCAAATCGTAGGCGGTGAGGTCCTCGGGCTTCTCGTCACCGTGGAACTGCAGCGCGCCGAGCCGGGCCTCCGCGGCCACCGCCTTCACATGGGCGGGCGCGTGATCCCAGAAGATGCCGACCGCGGTCACGAAGGGCGGGAGCTGGGCGATGATGGCGGCGGCGGCCCGAGGCGCCACGTAGCGGGGCGTCTTCTCGACGAAGATGAAGCCGAGAGCGTCCGCGCCCGCCTCGACGGCGCCGCGGGCGTCCTCGATGCTCGTGATGCCGCAGATCTTGACCCTGATCACGCGAGGAGCGCCAGCTCCCGGACCTTGGCGGGCACGTCCTGGGCACGCACGAGGCCTTCGCCGACGAGGACGGCGCGCGCCCCGGCCAGGACCACGCGCCTCGACGTCGGCCCGGGTGAAGATGCCGCTCTCGCTCACCGCGGTGTGGGCGCGAGGGATACGCGGCAGGAGGGCGAGCGAGGGCTCGAGGCTCGTCTCCAGGGTGTGGAGATTCCGGTTGTTGACCCCGATGACCGGAGCGCCCAGGTCCACCGCCCGTTCCAGCTCGGCCTCGGTATGGACCTCCACGAGGGTGGCCAGCCCGATGCCCTTCGCCGCGTCGTGCAGATCGCGGAGCTCCCCGCCGGGAAGAGCGGCCACGATGAGGAGCACGGCGTCGGCGCCCGCCGCGCGCGATTCCCAGAGCTGATACTCCTCGAGGATGAACTCCTTGCGGAGCAGCGGAACGTCCACGGCCGCGCGCACCGCGATCAGATCCTCGAGCGCTCCGCGAAAGTACTTCTGGTCAGTGAGCACGGAGATGGCCGCCGCGCCCGATCCGGCGTAGAGACGGGCCTGGGCCACGGGATCGAGGGCGGCGTTGAGAGTGCCCCGGAGGGAGAGGCCTTCTTGACCTCGGCGATGAGACGGACGCCGCCCGGCCCGGAGGGCCGCAGGGCGGCTTCGAAGGGAAGCGCGGGGCGAGCCCGCGGCAGGCCGACTCTAGCTGCGCCTGTGGTGTGTCTCCGCGGAGCCTCTGGAGCTCTTCCCGCTTGTTCGCGACGATCTCGTCGAGCACGCCCATCCCATGACCTAGTAGTCGCCGCGGAGCCCGCGCTCGCGGGCGGGGGCCAGCTCGATGCGCGCCATCTGCTCGATGACGTAGTCGCGCAGCGTCCGCGGCGGCGGAAGGTCGCGAATGATCTTGCCGCCCTTGATGAGCGGCTTCAGCAGCGCCTCCGCGGAGCGGCCCGCCGCGTCCACGGGCGCCGGCTTTCCCGCCGCGAGCACGATGTTTCCGAAGGCGCCGGGGAGCCGCCACACCTGCTTCGCGCCCGACCGCTTGCCGCGCTTGGCCATGGGCTTGCCCTCGATCTCCATGATGTCGAGGGCAAAGGACAGCACGGGGGCATTGGCGATGGAGGTGCCCACTCCGTAGCCGTCCACGAGCGGGTTGAGCTTGAGAATCTCGTACTCGTCGATACCGCCGGAGGCGAAGATCTTCACGTGCTCGAAGCCGCGGATGTCGAGCTCCCAGCGCACCTCCTCCAGGATGCGGAAGAAATCGCCGCGCCGCGACGACGGCGTGTCGAGCCGCACCGCGTACAGATCCTTGCCGAGAGCCTGGGCCACGCGGATCGCTTCGAACTTCTCGTCCTGGAGGGTGTCGATGAGGGCCACGCGCCGGACCTTGGGATCGATCACCTCGTGGAAGGCCTGCAGCGCCTCCACCGTGTCGCCGAACATCAAGACGAGAGCGTGGGGGATGGTGCCCGTGGGATCGGCGTCGATGAGCTCGGCGGCCTTGGTCACCGCCACGCCGTCGCAGCCGCCCACGAAGGCATTGCGCTCGATCATGGGGGCGAGAGCGGGGTGCATCCGCCTCGCCCCGAAGGAGATCACCGCGCGCTCCCCCGCCGCCCGCTTGCACCGGGCGGCCTTGGTGGCGATTCCGGAGGCCTGGCAGAGAAGCCGAGGAGCGCCGTCTCGTACTCCGCCCACTCGACGTAGGTGCCCTCGATCACGAGCACCGGCTCGTGCGGGCCGAAGACTGTGCCCTCGTCCATGGCCCATACATCGACGGGCAATCCTTCGAGGAGTCCCGCCGCCTCCTCGATGCCCGCGAGAATTCCGAAGCTCCAATCGGCCTGGGAAGCTCTTGAGACGGATCTCCGCCTTGACGCGCTTGGTGAGACCCTTGGCCTTCAGGATCTGGATGGTTCGCTGGAAGTAGACATCCGACACCTGACCCGCCTTGATCTCGGGTTCAGATGCCGTATGGAAGAAGCGCTTTGGCTGATTCGCCATGCTCGTGGAGAGCCGTGTCTACCAGCCCTCAAGTGGGCGGATTGTCCCAGAATCACTAGGGGAAGTCAATCGCGGGAGCCCACGGAGTGCGGCGCAAGTTGCCGCCCCACAAGGCGTTCTGACTAGAGATCGAGACTTTTCAGGTACCCGCGGAAGGCGTCGGCGAGATCCGGCCGGGCCAGGGCGATCTCCACCGTGGCCTTGAGGAAGCCGAGCTTCTCTCCCGTGTCGTGCCGGCGTCCCTCGAACTCGACGGCGTAGATGGGGCGGCGGCCGCGAAGGGTGCGGAGGCCGTTGGTGAGCTGGATCTCGCCGCGCGAATCCGGCGGGCGTCTCGGCGAGGATCGGAAAGAGGTCCGGGGTGAGGATATAGCGGCCGATGATGGCGAGGTCGGACGGCGCGTCCTTGGGATCGGGCTTCTCGACCAGATCGAGCACCTCGAAGACATTGCCCCCGAGGCCGCGCGGCCGCGATGACGCCGTAGCGGCCGATCTCTTCCTTGGGAATGCGCATGACCGCGAGCACGGGACCGCCGTGACGCTCGAAGACGTCGAGGAGCTGTCGCATGCAGGGCACGCGCGAGACGATGATGTCGTCACCCAGGAAGACACCGAAGGGCTCGTCGCCGACCAGCGATCGTGCGCACAGGATGGCGTGGCCAAGCCCGAGGGGCTCCTTCTGCCGGACGTACGACACGGTGGCGAGCTCGGAGATGGTCCGGATCTGGGCCAGCTCCTCTGTCTTGCCGCGATCCTGCAGGTAGTACTCGAGCTCGAAGGCCGCGTCGAAGTGATCCTCGATGGCGCGCTTGTTCCGGCCGGTGACGAGGATGATCTCCTCGAGGCCCGAGGCCACCGCTTCCTCCACCACGTACTGGATGGTGGGCTTGTCCACGAGCGGCAACATCTCCTTGGGCTGCGCCTTGGTGGCGGGGAGGAAGCGCGTACCCAGCCCCGCCGCGGGAAACACGGCCTTGCGCACGACACTCATGTCCGCACCGCCTGTGGTTTGAGGTAAATGGCCCGATGCGGCCCCGCCAGCTCCAGCCCGTCGCGATCGAAGGCCTCCTTGATGCGCCGGCGCAGCTCGATCTCGGCGCCGTCGCGGGCGGGCGGCGCCACCTTCGCCACGAGCCGAAGCACCACGGCCGACTCGCCGAAGCGGATGATGCCCTGGGCCCCCGGAGGCTCGAGGGCGAGGCCCGTCTCCGCCGACCACTCACGTCCCACCCGCTCCAGGGTATCGAGGGCCCGCCGCACGTCCGTATCGTAGGTCACCCCGACCTCCACAATAGCGCGGGCCCAGCCACGATTGTAGTTCGCGAACTGCGTCAGCTCGCCGTTGGGCACCACGCGCAGGGCACCGCTGAGCACGCGCATGGTGGTGACGCGAAGGCCGACGGTCTCCACGGTGCCCGTGTGGCTGCCCACCTCGATGACATCTCCCACCCGCACGAGGCCCTCGAGGAGGATGAAGAATCCGGCGATCACGTCCTTGATGAGGGCCTGCGCGCCGAAGCCCACGGCCAGTCCCAGCACGCCCGCCGAGACGAGGATGGCCCGCATGTCCACGCCCATCTCCTGCAGGATCACCATGGCCACGGTGAAGGAGAGCGCGTAGAGGGCCACGTTCTTCAGGAGGGGCGAGGGTGTAGGGCCCGCTGGGCGCGGCCCGGATCATCGGAGGCGCTCTCAGCGCGGCGGAGCAGTCTCTCGATCACCCGCCCGAGAGCGCGGTAGGTGAGAAAGCCCGCGGCCACCGCCACGAAGACCACGAGGAGCCGGGCGAGCACCGCCACCACCGGACCCTCGAGGCGGGTGACCCGCGCAATGAGCTCGGCCGCCGCCTCCGCGAGGCGAGCTCATGAAAGGTCTGGATTGTCCCCGGTCATGCGCACCTGGATCTTGAGCTTCTTCACCCGATACCAGAGGCTGCGCTCGGTGATGCCGAGGATCTTGGCCGCGCGCGCCTGGACGCCGTGGGCCTTCTGGAGCGCGTCGAGGATGGCCCGGCGCTCCCACTCCTCCAGCGCCTCGTCGAGAGAGCCCGTCACCACCGGCGCGGTGGGATCGCCCGTGGCGGGGTCTTGGCCCCGCGCTGGACGGCGGGGGCAGATGCTCGGGGAGTATCACGCCGTCCGAGAGCACCATGGCGCCTTCGAGCACGTGCTGGAGCTCGCGGATGTTGCCGGGCCACGGATAGGTCCACAGGCAGCGCAGCGCTTCCGTGGACACGGTGGCGGGCTGGCGCCACAGCCGCTGCGCCGCCCGCTCCGAGGAGATGGGTCACGAGCAGGGGCAGGTCGTCGATGCGCTCGCGGAGCGGCGGCATCACCAGCCGGACGCCTTGCAGACGATAGAAGAGATCCGGAGCGGAAGCGCCCCTCCCCGGCCAGGGACTCCGAGGTCCTGGTGGGTGGCGGCGATCACGCGCACGTCCGGCATCGATGGCGCGCGTGCCCCCACCCGCTCGAACTGGCGCTCCTGCAGGACACGGAGGATCTTGGCCTGCATGGCCACCGGCATGTCGCCGATCTCGTCGAGGAAGAGCGTGCCCTCGCGGGCCAGCTCGAAGCGTCCGGGGCGCGCGCGAATCGCGCCCGTGAAGGCCCCGCGCTCGTGGCCGAAGAGCTCGGACTCCAGCAGCCCCTCGGGGATCGCCGCGCAGTTGACGGGGATGAACGGGCCTTCCTTGCGCACGCTCAGCCGGTGGATGGCGCGGGCCATGAGCTCCTTGCCCGTGCCGCTCTCCCCGTGGATGAGCACGGTCAGGTCGGTGGGCGCGGCGCGATTGGCCATGTCCGTGACCCGCTTGAGGCTCTCGCTCTTGCCGATGAGCTCCTCGAAGCCGCCCGCCACCTGCCCTTCGCGCAGCACCTTGACCTGCTGCTGCGAGGCGACGGCGGTCGAGGGCGCGCGAGACCACCACCTGGAACTCGGGCATCTTGAGGGGCTTGGTGAAGAAGTCGTAGGCCCCGCGCGTGATGGCATTCATGGCGATCTGCCGGGTGCCGTGCGCCGTCATCACGATGATGGGCGTCTCCGGGGCGAGATCCCGGCAGCGTGGGATGGCATCGAGGCCGTCCATGTCGGGGAGGCGCACGTCGAGAAGGATCAGGTCATACGATCCCGCCTTGAGCTTGTCGAGAAGTGCCACCGCGGTGGGCGCCACCTCCGCCTCGTAGCCCTGGCGGGTGAGCGCCTCGCGGATGACGAAGGCCAGGTCCTCGTCATCTTCCGTGATGAGGATGCGTTCGCTCATGGGCGTGCTCCGACGGCCAGGACGGGGGCCGTGGTGGGCAGCTCGACGACAAAGACCGTTTCCGAGGCGCCGTCGCTCTCGACGTGCAGCCGGCCGTGATGAGCCTCAATGATCTGCCTCGCGATGGGGAGCCCCAGCCCCGTGCCCCGCGGCTTGGTGGTGAAGAAGGGGTGGAAGATGCGCTCCTGGATCTCCGCGGGAATGCCCGCACCGGAATTCTCGACGACGACGCGCACGTGCTCGCCTCCGTTCGACTCGACCCGGACGCGGACCTCGCCATCCGCGGGCACGGCCTCGAGGGCATTGTCGATCAGGTTCGTGAACACCTCGGCGAGCCGGAAGGGATCGCCCCACACCGGCGGCACGGCATCGGCGTCGCAGCGCTCCACGATGAGCCGCCCGTCGCGCGGACGCGTGCCCACCAGCTCGTCGAGCGCCTCCGGCAAGGCCACCGCCTGCCACACCTCGGGCTCGGGCTGAGAGAGGGTGAGCAGGTTTTCCACGAGACGGTTCTGACGATCCACCCCCACGAGCACCCGGTCGATGTACTGGCGCCGCTGGTCGCCCGCGCGGAGGTCGGACTGGAGGAGCTCGAGGAGCCCACGGATGGCGGCGAGAGGGTGCGGATCTCGTGGGCGATGCGCGCGGCCATGCCGCCGAGGAAGGCGAGCTGATCGGCGCGCCGGATCTCCTCGCGGATCCGCCGCTTCTCCGAGGCGTCCCGGAAGACGAGCACCTGCGCGGTGGAGGCGCGCCCCCAGTCCCGGCGCTGGGCGGTGATCTCGAAGAGGAGGGATTGTCCCTTGGCCGTCACCACCGCCACCTCGTGATCGTGCACCGGCTCGATAGCCGCCGCCTCGTCCTCGAGGAGCCGGGCGAGCGGCGCATTGCCGCTCGAGAGCGGGAAGGCGCCCGCGTCGGAGAGGATGGCTTCGCCGCGAAAGCGTTCGAGGGGAGATCGAGGAGGGTCTCCGCCGTCGCGTTGAATGAGACGAGGACGCCCGCGGGATCGACGAGGAGCATGCCCTCGGGCAGCCGGGCGAGGATGTCGCTGTCGCGGATGAAGCGGTCCATGGACAGGGTGAGCCGTCCCACCGCGGCATCGAGGGCGCCCAGCTCGTCGCGCACGGTGGTCACGGGAGGCTGGGTGGTGGTGCCGTCGAGATGGGAGAGCGCATCGGCCTTCTCGACGATGCCCTGGATGCGTCCGGCGAACTTGAGGCCCACGATGAGGCCTCCCACCGCGGCGAGGGCGCCCGCCACCGCGGAACCCGTGAAAAGAAGCACGGTGAGCTCTCGCGTCTGGCTGCTCGAGACACGCTGACGAACGGACGGGCCAGATAGAGAAGGAAGAGGCCGCTCAGCGCGGCCGAGACGGCCATGAGCAGGGAGAACACGATGTAGAGCCGGAGGGGAGAGCCGGTAGGGAGGACTGTTCCGCGAAGGGGCCATGGCGGTCGGCCCTCTACCGGAGGCCGCCTCTCATCGCCTGCCCGATGCTGAAGATGGGCAGGTACAGGGCGAAGATCACCGCGCCGGCGATGGTTGGGCTCAGCGAGAGTACGATCTGTCCCCGTTCCCGGAAGCGGGTGATCAGCTCGGCCTGCTCGGCGGCCTCGGCGGTGCCCCGGCTCAGCGAGCCCCGGCGATCGGCCACCTCGTACTGGTAGACGGGCATGACTATTCGACGTCCGTGGCCACGGCGAGGACTTCCTCGAGCGTGGTGAGGCCGCGCGCGGCCTGCGCGGAAGCCGCTCTGCCGGAGCGTGATCATGCCGGATTCCACCGCGTAGCGCTGGATCTTGTCGCCGTCGGCGCCGTCGATGAGCATGCGGCGCACCTCCGGAGTCCACCGCGAACACCTCGTAAAGGGCCATGCGCCCCGCGTAGCCCACGTTGCGACAGGTCCGGCAGCCCCGCCCGCGGTAGAGGAGCTCGGGCCCCGGGTCGGGAGCGAACAGGGCCAGCTCGTCGGGAGTGGGCCGATACGATTCCTTGCAGTCCTTGCAGATCTTCCGCACGAGGCGCTGGGCGGCCGCCACGTTCACCGCCGAGGCCACGAGGAAGGGCTCCACTCCGATGTTGATGAGGCGGACGAGGGTGGACACGGCATCGTTGGTGTGGAGCGTCGACAGCACGAGATGCCCGGTGAGGGCCGCCTTCACCGCGATCTCCGCCGTCTCGTGGTCGCGGATCTCGCCCACCATGATGATGTCCGGGTCCTGGCGCAGAATGGACCGCAGGGAGCGTGCGAAGTCAGGCCGATCTCGGCCCTTGACCTGCACCTGCTGGATGCCGGGCTGCCGGTACTCCACCGGATCCTCGACGGTGATCACGTTCTTGCGCGGCGACTTGATGAACTTGAGCGCGGTGTGAAGGGTGGTGGACTTGCCGCTTCCCGTGGGCCCCGTCATGCAGCACCATGCCCCACGGCCGCCGGATGCCCTTCAGGAAGATCTCGAGCTGCTCCTTCTCGAAGCCCAGGTTCTCGATGCTGTAGCGCTCGACCACCGCCGCCTTCTCGAGCAGCCGCAGCACCACCTTCTCCCCGTAGATGGTGGGAAGCGTGGACACGCGGAGGTCGAACTCCATGCCGTGGACGCGGGAGGAGAAGCTCCCGTCCTGGGGCAGCCGACGCTCCGCGATGTCGAGGCGCGAGATGATCTTGATGCGGGACACCACGGCGAGATGGAGCTGGCGGGGATCTCGAGGAGATCGAAGAGGAGGCCGTCGATGCGGTAGCGGACGCGCGTGCGATCGTCGTACGGCTCTACGTGAATATCCGAGGCGCCGTCGAGGGCGGCGCGGCCGAGCACGTAGTTGACCACGCGCACCACCGGCGGATCATCGGCCTGGCTCTGAAGCTGGCGAATGTCGACGGTGCTCTCCGACTGGGGCGCGGTGGGGCCGACGGAGAGGCCGAGGTCCATCTTGAGCGCGTCGTCGAGCCCCTCGCCCGTGGGCGGTCCCGTGGTGGAGCGGCGGTAGGTCTTCTCGATGGCGTCCTGGATGGCGCTGGCCGGACCGATGCGGAAGTCGACGTCGAGCCCGGTGGCGCGCCGCAGATCGTCCATGGCCATCACGTTCAGGGGTCGGCGGTGGCCACGATCAGCTTCCGTCCCGAGCGCTGGGCCGCGATGACGCCGTACTGGCGGGCGACCTCCTCCGGCACGAGCTTGACCACATCGGGGTCGAGGGCGGCGAGATCCTGGCGCGTGATCGGCTCCTTGCGGAACTGCGCGCCCAGGTACTTGAGGAGAATGTCCTCGTCGATGAGCTTCATGTCGATGAGGATCTGGCCGAGGCGCTCGCGGGTCTTGCGCTGGCGATCGAGAGCCTGGTTGAGCTGGTCGGCGGTCAGGAGCTTCTCATTGACGAGCATCTGGCCCAGGGGCAGCCACGCCCAGCGGTCCTGCGAGATGCTCATTCCGCGACCCGTCCCCGGTCCATCTCGTCGAGTCGGGCCACGATGGACGCGCGGTCGGGATTGTCGGCCGCGCTGCGGGCGAGGAACGCCCGGTAGTGACGCGAGGCCTCGCTCGTGCGGCCCTGCCGGTCGAGGGCGACGGCGAGGTTGCGGTGGGCCTCGGGATAGTCGGGCATCGCGCGAAGGGCCCGGCGAAGAGCCTCCACCCCGTGCGCCTCGTCTCCCGAGCGGATCAGCACCACCCGAGATTGGTCCACGCTTCGGCGCTGCCTGGATCGTGCGCGGAGGCTTCACGGAAGGCCGCGGCCGCCGCGTCGATTTCACCCTGGCGGGCCGCGGCGAGACCGCTCTGGATCAGCGTGGCCGCCCGCTCGCGTGACGAGGTGATCGACGTCGCGGGTATGCTCACCGGCGTGGAGACGGCGAGGGCCCTCGGCGGCTTCACGGCGGGACGGACCACAGGCGGCGGGCGGAGCCACAGGGTGAGGGCGAGGGCACCCATACCCACCACAATAACCAAAGTGCCCAAAATACGCCATTGACGCGGCTCGGCGCTCTCCCCGAGGTGAGGGAGGCCTCCCAGGCCGGGCCGAGGAGCCCGTTTTTCGTCCATGCGCGTCAGGACATCGATGAGCCGGCTCACTGGACGCCGCATAATTCGGCGGGTTTCGAAGCCGGCTCCCGAGTGGCGTCGCTGGCAATGCCTTCGCCAACCAACCGGACTGCTCAGGCTGCTTAACGTTTTCAATGGTTTATGGCTACAAGGATCGTGCCATGCCGTATAATTCGCCACGCCATGACACCCTCCCTCGTCGCATTCCCTCTGAGCGAAGCGCAGCGCGGGATCCAGGAGCTGGTGACCTCACTCGCCGATTCGACCTTCCGCGAGCGGGCGGCGCGCTGGGACGAGCGCGAGGAGTACCCGTGGGACAACATCAAGGAGCTGGTGGCCCACGGCCTGATGGGGATGACCTTCCCCGTGGAGTACGGCGGCCGCGGCGCGGCGTGCTCGACGCCGTGCTCGCCATCGAAGCGGCCGCGCGCGCGTGCGGAGTCACCGGACGCATTCTCGTCGACTCGAACTTCGGGGCGGTGGGCGCCGTCGCCCACTACGGCACGGATGCGCAGAAGCGCGCGTTCCTGCCCCTGGTCATCCAGGGCGACAAGCCAGCCATCGCCATCACCGAGCCGAACGCCGGATCGGCGGCCGCGGACATGACGACCACCGCGCGACGGGATGGCGACGCCTGGGTCCTGGACGGGGTAAAGCACTGGATCACGGGCGCGGGCGTGTCGCGCACCTATGTCGTCTTCTGCCGCTTCGACGGCATCGCGGGGGCCCCGGGCATCGGCGCGGTCATCGTGCCCTCCGACGCGCCCGGGCTCACCGTGACACGGCGCGAGCGCGCCATGGGCATGCGGGGCATTCCCGAGGGCGAGGTCGTCCTCGCGGGTTGCCGCGTGCCCTCGGATAACCTCCTCATCGGTGCCGGCGGATTCAGCCGCCTCATGTCGGCCTACAACGGCCAGCGGCTGGGCGCGTCGGCGGTGGCCCTGGGTCTCGCCCAGGGGCGCTGGAAGCGGCGGTGAGCTATGCGGGCGAGCGACGACAGTTCGGCCGGGCCATCGGCGGCTTCCAGGGGCTGCGCTGGATGCTCGCCGACATGGCCATGGAGGTGGAATCAGCGCGGCAGATGATCTACCGCACGGCCGAGAACGCGGGCACGGGTCTGCCCGACCAGCATGCGGTGGCGGCGTGCAAGGTCGCGGCCAGCGAAATGGCCATCCGCGTGACCAATCAGGCGCTGCAGGTCTTCGGCGCCCGGGGATACTCGCGCGACTGTCCCGTCGAGCGCATGGTGCGCGACGCCCGCATGTTCACCATCGCGGGCGGCACCGTCCAAATGCTGCGCAATCTCGTGGCCAACCGCGTGCTCGGCCGCGCCGGCCGCCACGAGGACTGAGCTACCCCAGCACCTGCTTGTAGGTCGCTTCGTCGAATCCCACGAGCAGGGTGCGGCCCTTCCGCAGGGTGGGCGCTCGCAGGTTGCCCGTGGGGCCCAGCAGGAGCTCCAGCAGCTCGCTCTTGGCCGGCCGGCTCTTCCGCAGGTCTACGTGAATGACCCGCTTGCCCCTCGCCACGTGGATCTCGTCCACCTTGGCGAGCACGGAGAGCGCCGCCTCGCCCTTGATCGTCTGCTTCTTCGCGTCAACCTGCGTCGCCGGGCTGATCTTCCGCTTGGCAAGGAACCCTTGCGTCTTCGCGCAGGTCTGTCAGCCGTTCCGGTGATAGCTCCACTCGACGGTGGCCATGGTAGTTGCCTCCTCTCGTGAGATCGGTCAGGGGCTCAGCGCGAACGTACGTTCCAGCCACAGGGGAACGGCGAGGGCCGTCTCGTCGGCGACTTCGAGCAGGACGTACGACCAGTGCAGCGACACGCGGATGCCACTCCCTTCCGGCTTCACCATGAGCTTGGACGGGTCGATGGGAAGATTGTTGCGCCGGGCCGCCACCAGTATCGCCTCGCGGGCGTCGACGGCGAACTCGAGAAGCGTCGAGTCGGTCGCCTGTCCCACCGCCGCCGCCGCCCGGGGCCGGCGGCCCGCTTCGAACACCGCCTCATCCACGACCTGACGCGTCTGGAAAAAGCTCGCGCCCACCACCGCCCCGCCGTACCCGAGAAGGCCCACCATGGCAACCCACACGAGGCGACGGATGACCGTGCGGACTCTCACGCGTATGCTCTCCAGGCCATCATCGAGGCGACGGCCACACTCTAAGCCCGGCCATCTCCGCAGGCAAGCCGTGGTGTTGGCCGCCGTCGGCGCCGCGTGGTAGGGTGACAGCGCTGTGACCCTCACCCATTTGCCCTGGCGCGCGATCATCTTCGGGAGCCTCGTGGGGCTCGCCGCGGCCCTCGCCGACGTCTACGACTTTTCCGGCTTCCTCGTGAACAACGAGCTGAAGGCCATCAACGGGCAATTCGCGCTGCGCGGACCCCGGACGTCCCACCGCGCCCGTGGTCATCATCACCATCGACGAGGACTCCTTTGCCGAGCTCAACATGCCGTGGCCGTGGCCGCGGGCCCTGCACGGAAGCTCATCGATATCGTGACTCGCGGCAAGCCCATCGCCATCGCCCTCGATATTCTCTTCCTCGAGCCGTCCGCCCACGGTCCGGGTGACGACGAGGCGCTCGCCCAGGCCGTCGCCCGCTCGGGCAAGGTCGTGCTCGCCGCCGGCCTCAGCGAGGTGCGCGAGTCGGGCTGGATCAAGGAGAAGCGCGACCTCAATCCGCCCCTGCCCCTGCTCCGCGAGGGCGCCGCCGCCTGGGGTCCCGTGAACATCATCACGGACCGTGATGCCTTCGTCCGCCGGAGCCAGCTCACCCTCGAATTCCAGGGCAAGGAATGGGCGAGCTTCGACCTCGACATTTATCGACTGGCCAAGGCGGCGGGCATCCCCGCGGCGCCCCTGCCCACGAACCCCGAGTTCCTCATCAACTACGCCGGGCCCCGGGAACCTTCCCGCGCGTCGCCTACTCGCGCGTGGTGAGCGGAGAGATCTCCCCGGAGGTTTTCGAGGGACAGATCGTGCTCGTGGGTGCCACCACCCAGATCCTGCACGACGTCTTTCCCACGCCCTTCGCGCCGCTCCGCACCATGCCGGGCGTGGCCATCCACGCGAACATCGTGGACACCCTGCTCGCGGGTATCCCGATCCGTCGCGGACCACGATGGGCCGACGCCGCCCTCGCCGTGCTCGCGGGCGGGGCGGCGGGATGGATCGCCACCGCCTTCCGGCCCCTCCCCGCGTTTCTCCTCGTGTTGGGCGGCGCGCTCGGTTTCCTTGCCGCCACCCACGCGGCGTTCCGGTTCGCACGCCTGTGGCTCGACGTGCTCCCCGTGCCCATCGCCCTCCTCGTGCCGTACGTGGGGGTGGTGGTCAAGAACTTCGCCCAGGAGCAGCTCGAGAAGCGGCGCCTGTCCCGATTCTTCTCGCCGAACGTGGTCAAGGAAATCGTGCGCCAGAAGGACGACGCGGGGCTGGGAGCGGGACGGCGCCGCATGACCGTGCTCTTCTCCGACATCCGCGGCTTCACCTCCATGTCGGAGAAGATGGAGCCGGAAGAGGTGGTGACCTTCCTGCGCGAATACCTCACGGAGATGACGGAGGCCGTCTTCCACCACGGGGGCACCGTGGACAAGTACATCGGCGACGCCATCATGGCGCTGTACAACGTGCCCTTCGAGGCGCCGGACCACGCCGCCCAGGCCGTGCGCACCGCGCTGGAGTTCCAGCGGCGGCTCACCCCGCTCGCCGAGCGATTCGCGGCCAAGCACCGAGGCACGTTGGCGTGCGGGGTGGGCATCAACACCGGCGATGCCGTGGTGGGGACGATCGGCTCCCGCCAGCGCCTCGAGTACACGGCCATCGGCGACGCGATCAACCTCGGCTCCCGGCTCGAGAGCATCACCAAGGACTTCAACGTGCCGGTGGTGATCAGCGAGGCGACGTGGCTCGAGGTGAAGGACCTCTTCGAGACGCGCTATCTCGGCGAGGTGACGGTGAAGGGGAAGGAGATTCCCGTCAAGATCTACACCGTGGTGGACACGGAGCCCACCGCCGCGCCCGCCTGAGGAAAGACGCGGGTCAGGTTCGGCTGCGGGCCGAGAGCTGGATGCTGACCGCCTGGTCGAGGTAGTTCAGGTCGAACGGCTTGGGAACGTAGTCGGCGGCGCCCATCTGCAGCACCTTCGAGGTGATTTCGATATCGGCGTTGGCCGTGATCATGATCACGGGAGGCTCGGCCGTTCGGCCACGAGGCGCCGGAGCGTCTCCAGCCCGTCCATGTCGGGCATGGCCACGTCGAGGAGCACCACGTCCGGATTGACCGTCTCGAGCATGCCCAGCGCTTCCCGACCGCCCGCGGCCACGCTCACCGCATGACCCCGGCTGGCGAGGAAATCGCGGGTGGTCATGCGCACTTCGGGATCGTCATCCACGACGAGAATCTTTCCGCTCATGACCATCCCTCCCCGCGACAGCGACGCCGCGCAGATGTAGTGCCGATGCGGCGATGATACTATCCGGTGCTCCGAGGCCCTCAACAAAGCACGCCCGCCTCGCGGGCGTGGGACAGAATGAGCTCCAGCGTGCTCGATAAGAGACCCGCCAAGGCCGCGACGGCGTTGCGTTCTTCTCTTCAGCCAGGCCCCCTGCCGGGGAGCCGGGGCCCGCGGCCCCTCGGGGCGCCCTTCTGGATCCTCGGCGCGGTGGCGACCTCTGACGTTCGCCGTTTTTCTCCCTCGGTCCGGAACGGCTGGGTCAACTGGGACGATGCTGACAATTTTCTGGGCCGAGCAGTATCGGGCCGCCGCCGTCCTCTTGCCTGACGACGTGACCGCGGGCGGGCGGGCGAGGCGCCTCGCCGCGATGGTGGCATCCAGTGAGCCCGTCGCGTGTGGCCGCGGAGGACGGCCGTGAGCGCATCGCGCCCCGCCCTCGCGCGCTGGGCGCTGCCCGCGCTGGTGGTCACGCTCACCCTTGTCGCCTTCTTCCCCGCGCTCCATCACGAATTTCTGGGCTGGGACGATGCCAAGAACTATCTCGACAATCCGCACTACCGGGGCCTGGGGCCTCGCCAGCTCGCGTGGATGTTCACCACCTTTCACATGGGCCACTACATCCCGCTGACGTGGATGACCTTCGGGCTCGACTACCTGCTCTGGGGATGACCCCTTCCGGCTATCACCTGACCAACATCCTCTTCCATTCCGCCACCGCGCTCGCCTGCTACTTCCTGAGCCTCCGCCTCCTCCGCGCGGCGCTCCAGGAGGTCGCGGAAAGTGATCTCCGTATCGGCGCCGCCCTCGCCGCATTGCTCTTCGCCGTCCACCCGCTGCGCGCCGAGTCGGTGGCCTGGATCACGGAGAGGCGTGACGTCGTCTCGGGCCTCTTTTACCTCCTCAGCGTGATCGCGTACTTGAAGGCGGTCGACGGCACGGACCGGGCGAGGCCGCGCTGGTACTGGACGTCGGTGGGCCTCTTCGCGGGCGGGCTCCTGTCGAAGTCGATCGTGGTGAGTCTGCCCGTCGTCCTCCTCGCCCTCGACGTCTATCCGCTCCACCGGCTCGGGGAGCGCGCGGGCGGCGACGCCCCTCGGTGTGGCTCGAGAAGGTGCCGTATGTCGCGCTGGGCGCGGCGGCGGCGGTGATCGGATTTCCCGCCCTGTTCACGCTGGGCAACACTCGCTCGCTCGCCGAGATGGGGCCGCTCTACCGGGCGGTGCTCTCGATCTATGGTCTCGCGTTCTATCTGTGGAAGAGCGTCATGCCCTTCGCGCTCTCTCCGCTCTACCAGCTCGATGTCACCGTGACCTGGCTCCACTTCGGGACGGCCGCCGCGCTGCTCGGAATCGCCATCTTCATGCGTAGGCGCTGGCCGGCCTTCACCGTGGCCACCCTCGTCTACCTCGTCACCCTCCTGCCCGTGCTCGGTATCTTCCAGAACGGTCCCCAGGCCGCCGCCGACCGCTACACCTTACCTCGCCTGCCTCGGCTGGGTCGTCGTCCTTGGTGGCCTGGCCGCGCGGCGGTGGGCAGGGCGAGCGGTGGCTCGCGCGGTGCTCGATCTGGGTGCTCGCCATGCTGCCGCTCACGTGGCAGCAGGTCGCCGTCTGGCACGATTCGGTGACGCTCTGGTCTCACGCCCTCGCCCTCGCCCCGGAGAACCGCGCCGCGCATTTCAACCTGGCCGGCGCTCACGAGGAGGCGGGGCGCTACGCGGCGGCAGTGGCCGAGTACGAAGAGGTGGCGCGGCTCTCGAATCGCTTCCGGGGCCGCTGGTACATCACCATCGGGTGGAACTACGAGAAAGCGAAGGTGGACCGCCTCGCCCTCGCTGCCTTCCGCAAGGCGCTCACCCTCGAGCCGGGGCTCAGCGACGCTTGTGAAGGCGTCACGAGGGTAGCCAGACGCCTCGGCGCGGACCCCGGATCGCGGCCGGGTTGTTCCGAAGGATAGTCCGGCGCGGGAGAGCGGCCTCACCGCCGCCTCCCGCGCCGCGAAACCAGCTAGCAGTCCTGGCCGGCCGCCGTGCTGGAGGGCGGGGAGGCGCTGTTCACGTCACACTTCAGCACCACTCCCGTGGCCGTCCCGAACATCGAGAGCGACATGCCGGCCGCGTTGCCACCCACACCGGCTACCGACACCTGTCCCAGCAGCTGAGGTGGGTTGTCGGTGGTCACGGTGAGCTGGGCGGTGGGAACCGTCCAGCGGCCGTCGTACGTATTGAAGGTCGACGAGTCGAGCCCTACCCGCTGCGCGACCTCGCTCCGGACGCAGCTCTGGCCGGCGCCTTTGACCTGCACGCAGCCGGACAGCGCCGTCAGAGCCGAGCCGGCCAGGGCCTTGGCCTCGGCGAGCCGGGCATCGCGCGTGTAGCCAAGATAGAGCGGAAGCGCCACCGCGGACAGAATGCCGACGATCAGGATGACGATGAGCAGCTCGACCAGCGTGAACCCAGCCTCTCCACCTCTTCTGCCGGAACCCATCACAACCCTCCTCACACGGGGAACGAAGGACTCTGCTCGTGACGTTTCGCGAAGCCATCACACTCCGCGACCGTCTCCTCGGGGCGCGACCTTCCAGCGTAAAGACCAATCGGTGGCGGGATCGATTGATCCCGCCACCGAGTTGATCTCGCTCGCACCACTCAGGGAGTGGTGGCTAACCTGTGCGCATCACGCCGGACCGGCGCGGCCGTCTCCCGCCGCGCAGCCGGAATCCCGAATCGGGTCTAGCAGTCCTGTCCGGCAGCCGAGCTCGCCGGGGGTTGCGCTGTTCACATCGCACTTCAAGACCACGCCCGTGGCCGTCCCGAACATGGAGAGTGACATGCCGGCCGCGTTGCCGCCCACGCCCGACACCGACACCTGGCCGAGCAGCTGCGGCGGGTTGCTCGTGGTCACGGTCAGCTGGGCGGTCGGCACGTTCCATCGCCCGTCGTACGTGTTGAACGTGGAGGTATCCATGCCGACCCGCTGCGCGACATCGCTCCGTACACAGCTTTGCCCGGCGCCCTTCACCTGCACGCATCCCGACAACGCCGTCAATGCCGACCCGGCCAGGGCCTTGGCCTCCGCGAGCCGCGCATCCCGCGTGTAGCCGAGATAGAGGGGCAGGGCCACCGCCGAGAGAATTCCGACGATCAGGATGACGATGAGCAGCTCGACCAGCGTGAAGCCGGCCTCGTGCCCAGCCGCACCCGACAGGTTCCGTGTCTTGGCGACCATCAGTTCCCTCCTGAGCTGGTTATCCACGCGGGCCAAGGCACGTTGTTCTCCGGGCCCTTGATACCTGCCATGGACGAGAGCAAGCTCCATGCCCGCGATCTATCGGCGGCTTCTCTGGCCACAGAATCTTTGAATTCACTACGTTAGCGTGACAGGCGGTATGCAAGCGGATGCCTAGCGCTCGACAATCTTGGTTGGGACCCCGATTTTTGGGGACTTTACGTGAGGGCTCCCTTCCTTGACACACCGCGACGGCGGTGCCTATGATCCGCTGCTCGGACGCCATCAATGAACCGCACCCTGTTGCCCGGAGCCATCGTTGCCCTCCTCGTCGCCATCGCGGCCGGAGCCGGCTATCTCCTGCATGGCGCGATGCCGAGCGGACTCGATCGCGGCGCGGCCATCGCGAAGGTTTCGTCGGGCGCCACTCCCGCCGAGAGCCTGCAGGCGGCGTTCGTCGGCGTCTCGGAGCATCTGCGCCCCGCGGTGGTGAACGTCGGCATCATCCAGAAATCCCACAATCGCCGAGCGCCCGGTCCGCCGCCGGGCACCGACGATCCGTTCTTCCAGGACTTCTTCAAGCAGTTCTTCGGGTCGGAGGGGCCGAGCGGCGGGCCGGAATTTCGCCGGCCGGACTCGGCTCGGGCGTCATCTTCGACAAGCGCGGACTCATCCTCACGAACTTTCACGTGATCAAGGGCGCCGACGAGATCACCGTGAAGATGGCGGACAAGCGCGAGTACACCGGCCAGGTGGTCGGCACCGACCCCAAGACCGATCTCGCCGTCGTGCGCTTCAAGCCCGATCGGGATCTGACCGTGGCCACCCTCGGCAATTCCGACAATCTCCGCGTCGGCGAGTGGGCCATCGCCATCGGCAATCCGTTCGGGCTCGACCAGACCGTCACGGTGGGCGTGATCAGCGCCACCGGCCGGTCGGACGTGGGAGTGGCGACCTACGAGAACTTCATCCAGACCGACGCTTCCATCAATCCGGGAAATTCCGGAGGGCCGCTCCTGAATCTCCGGGGAGAGGTCATCGGCATCAACACCGCGATCTTCTCCCAGAGCGGCAGGCTCGATCGGCATCGGCTTCGCGATTCCCATCAACATGGTCAAGCGCGTGGTGGACCAGCTCGTGGACAAGGGCAAGGTGGTGCGGGGCTGGCTCGGGTTTCCCTCCAGCCCCTCTCGCCGGAGCTCGCGGAATCGCTCGGCGTACCCGGCAAGCAGGGCGCGGTGGTGGGCTCAACCATGGCGGGAGCCCGGCCGCGACGGCGGGCCTCGTGCAGAACGATGTGATCCTCGCCTACGACAAGACGCCCGTGGAGAGCTCGCAGCACTTCCAGCGGCTCACCGCCGAGAGCAAGGTGGGGAGCAAAGTCGTGCTGCAGGTCTTCCGCAAGAAGCAGAAGATGGACGTCACGGTCACCGTCGGCGAATCACCCGACGAGGGCCCCGCAAGACCGCCCCGACTCAGCCCAAGAGCAGAGCTGAGCCGCCGCTGAAACGCCAGGCGTCAAACACCCCAGGCGGCTCAAAAGGGTCCAGATGCGAGGCGGCACCCGAAGGCTGCACGCGAGGCGTAGTCCCTCTACGTTGAGCGCTGCGGCCGAGGGCGCCAACGAAGCAGATGGGCCCTTTTCAGCCGCCGCGCCTAAGCGACGAAGGGCGGGATCGGCGGCACTTCCACCTGCTGCGTCTTCACCTCGCGCACGCCCCGCACCGCTCGCGCCACGTCCACCGCCTCGTCCATGGCCGCCGTCCCCTCGAGGGTCACGAGGCCGCTCTTGGCCTCCACCGTGATGCGGTACTTCCGCGTCTCGGGGTTGGTGGCCAGCGCCACCTGGATGCGTGAGGCGAGGGCCCGGTCCGTGACGAGCTGCTGCGCCTCCGGCGTCGTGACCAGCTCGGGGCGCTGCAGGGTGGCCGCGACCATCTCCACGGCGGCGTCGATGGAGAGCTTGTCCGTGTTGACCACGAGGTCGTAGAGCGAGGGGTCCCGCACGTCCACCTCGTAGAGGTAGCGCATGCGGCCGAGCTTCTCCTGATCGTCCCGCCGCGCCATGTCGTGCACGGTGCGCGGGTTCGTCTGCTCGCCCATCTGGTCCGGAGAGCTTCTTGGACAGCCGCTTCACCCGGCGGTCGAAGGGCGCCATCACCCGCAGCCGGAGCACGTGCGGCACACCCCGCAGCAGCCACTGCCCCGCCCGGCCCATCAGCACCACCCGGTCCTGCTCGGCGAACTCGAAGACCGCCGTCTGCAGCACGGTGATGTAGCGCCGGGTCTCGGCGTCGAAGCGCTCGAACAGCGACGGCTTCGATTCGTCGAGGCTCGAGAGCTTCTCCTCGAGCACCCCGTAACGCAGGGCCGCGTCGGAGATGAGCTCCTGGTCCACGTAGTGCAAGCCCAGCTGCTCGGCCACCTTCTGGCCGATCTCGGGGCCGCCTGCGCCAATCTCGTGGGAAACGGTGAGAATGCTCATGGTGGTCACTCCTTCCGGTATTTGTTCCGGAGGGCGGCAGGGGCGATGGCGATGCGCTTGCCGCTGACGTCGTCGAGCACGTAGACCTCGTCGGCCAGGGTCCCGCTGGCGAAGACCTCGAAGACCTCCAGGGCCTCTTCCAGGGTCGTGCCAGCCGGCTTGTCCGCCATCAGGGCCTCGACGGCTTCGCGCTTGAGTCGCATGGGGGTCCTGAACCGTGGCAAGGGTGTACCAGGAAAGAGGAGCCAATACAAAGTGGTCAACCGGCGACTAGGCGGGACCTCAGCGAGGATACGTTCCGGCCGCCACCCCTCGGCTCGGAGGAGCCGAGGCCTCGACCCGGGCGGCTTCCGCCTCGAGCCCTTTCGCCTCCGCCTCGCGCCCGCTCTTCCGCTCGGCCTGCGCCTCCACGCGGAGCCCCGTACCAGGTCTGCTCTGACCGCCGAGAATCTGGGCTCCATGGCCGAGGGCCTGACGAAGGAGGGGGATGGCCTCCGCGTAGCGGCCCTGGTCGACGTAGAGCATGCCGAGGCGACCGGGTGCCTCGGGACGCTGCGGGCTCAGCCGGAGGAACTCTCGCAGGGGCGCTTCGGCCTCCTGGTAGCGGCCCTGGAAGGCGAGGGCCCCGCCCAGGTTGTGGTAGAAGGTGGCCCGCCCAGGGCGCAAGGCAATGGCCCGGCGGAAGTGTGTCTCGGCCAGGGCCGGGCTCAGCGTCGTCCGCGAAGGCGAATGGATGATGGCGGAGCCCAGATTGTTGTGGCAGATCGCGCAGTCGGGATCGAGGTCGACCGCCCACGCCCAGAGCGTCTCCGAGCTGTGCCAGACCTTGCTCTGTCGCCACGTCTGGGCGACGAGCGTGACAACCACCACCGCGGCCGTCGCCCCCAGGAGCACGGTGAGCCATGGCGCGATGCGCGACGCGGCCCCGCGCGCAGCACGAGCGCGAGCGCTCCGCCGGCGAGGAGGGCGAGGCCCAGCCCGGAGAGGTAGCTGTAGCGGTCGTGGGCGAGCTGGAAGCCGGCGTGAACGATGCCACTCACCGGCAGCACCATCAGCGCGGAATATGCCCACGCGGCGAGGCCCGCCGGCCAGCGCCTGCGCAGGGCGATCAGTACCGCCGTGACGAGCACGCAGACGATGAGCGGCACGAGAAAGCGCGGCGCCCACGGATCGACCCGGGCCGGCAGCTCGTACATCGGGGACAGCCCCACCGGCCACAGCCACTTCCAAGGATAGAACACGAAGCTGTAGGCGGTCATGGCGAATCGCGCGCCGACGCCATAGTCGCCATAGCTCGTCACGGCCGTGCCCTGGCGCACCGCCCACAGGGCCACGGTCATTCCGAGGCCGGCCAGAGCGAAGTGGGGAAGCTTCTCGACGGTCAGCCGTCGCCATCCCAGGCCGAGCCGGCGGAGCGGATACGCGTCGAGGAGGAGGAGCGCGAACGGCAGCATCACGCCCGATGCCTTGAGAGGAGGCCGGCGCCGAAGGCACCGAGCGAGAGGGCATAGAAGCCTGGGCGAATCCGTGGGTCATCGGCCACGGCGCGAAGCCACGCCCAGGTGGCGAGGAGATAGCACACGCCGCTCAGCACGTCGCGGCGCTCGGTGATCCAGGCCACCGACTCGACACGGAGAGGATGGACGGCAAAGACGAGCGCGGCGAAGGCGGCTCCAAGCTCCACGGCATGGAGTGGGGCGCGGTCACGAAACGCGGCGGCGAGAAGCCGGCGCGCGATGAGCAGGAAGAGCACGGCGGCCACCGCGTGGAGGAAGGCATTGACGGCGAGATAGCCGCGAGGGTCCATGCCGCCCACCGCGTAGTTGGCGCCGAGGCTGAGCCAGGTCAGGGGATGTAGTGGCCCATGAGCGACGTGGAGAACATCCACCGGAGCTGGGGCCGCCCGAGCCCGCGGAAGCCCTCGTTGCGGAGAAAGTTCTCCTCGTCGTCCCAGTTGAGGAATTGCCCCTGGAAGGCGGGCAGGAAGGCGATCACGGTGACGGCAAAGCACGAGAACGGCGAGGGCGGCCACGCGCCACGCGGAGCGCGTCATCACGAGCGCGAGCGGCTGGCCGGGTCCGGGACCGCGGTCCGGGCGAGCCGTGGAGCGGGGGCGAGCGGGAACGCGGCCGTGGCTACTTGCGGCCCAGCAGGCGGGCCATTTCCTTCGGATCGAAGCAGTCTCGAGTGCGTCGTCGGCGCTGATCCATCGCCTGTCGACGAGGCCCTTGAGCGACTGCTCCATGGTCAGCATGCCGGAGGAAGCGCCCGTCTGGAGCAGGGACTGGATCTGGAACGTCTTGGCCTCGCGGATCAGGTTGCGGATGGCCGGGGTGATCATCAGCATCTCCATGGCGAGGGCCATGCCCTCGTCGTCCCGGCGCGGGATGAGCTGCTGGGTGAGGACGGCGTGGAGCACGTTGGCGAGCTGCACGCGGGCCTGCTGCTGCTGGTGCGGCGGGAACACGTCCACGATGCGGTCGATGCCCTGGGCGGGCGTCTTCGTGTGCAGGGTGGCGAAGACGAGGTGACCCGTCTCCGCCGCGGTGAGGGCCGACTCGATGGTGGGCACGTCGCGCATCTCGCCCACGAGGATCACGTCGGGATCCTCGCGCAGGCAGGCGCGGAGCGCGCTCGCGAACGACAGGGTATCGATGCCCACTTCCCGCTGCACCACGATGCTCGACTTGTGCTCGAAGAGGTACTCGATGGGATCCTCGAGAGTCACGATGTGCAGCTGGCGCTCCTGGTTCATGCGGTCGAGCACCGAGGCGAGGGTGGTCGACTTCCCCTGCCCCGTCGCTCCCGTGACGAGGATGAGTCCGCGCTTGAGCCGGGTGAGCTCGAGCACGCTCGAGGGCAGCCCGAGCTGCTCCATGGCGGGAATCTGGTACGGGATGCGGCGGAAGGCGGCGGCCACGCTCGCCCGCTGCCGGAACACATTGATGCGGAAACGGGCGAGGCCGGTGATCCCGTGCGAGAAGTCACAGTCGAGACGCTCGCTGAACGTCTTCTTCTGATCCTCGGACATGATGGAGAAGACGAGGGCCTCGCACTGCTCGGCGGAGAGCGGCTCGGACCGGTGGGCCACCAGCTTGCCGCGCACGCGGAACATGGGGGCAGACCGACCTGCACGTGAATGTCGGTCGCGTTCAGCTCGATGGCGAGGCGGAGGATGGGGTCGAGCTTCGTTGCGGGCGCCTCCACCATGGAGTGCACGCTATCAACCCCGGCTCCCTCCGTCAACTGGCGCGGCGGCGAAGCTCCTCGAAGACCGTCAAGGGAATGGACAGGAAGGTGGCGACCACCGCGGGATCGAAGTGCGTGCCCGCGCAGCGGTCGATCTCCGCACGTGCGGCCTCCAGGGACACCGCACGAGAGTATGGCCGGTCGAAGGTCATGGCGTCGAGGGCGTCGGCCACCGCGAAGATGCGGGCGCCAAGGGGGATGTGCTCGCCGCGCAGCCCGTCAGGATAGCCGTTGCCGTCCCAGCGCTCGTGATGATGGTAAACGATGGGCACGGCGCCGGCGAGGAACGGGATGTGCTCGACGAGCCGGCGACCCACCGCGGGATGCGTCCGCATCACCTTCCATTCCTCCGGTGTGAGGGGACCCGGCTTGAGGAGAATCGAGTCGGGAATGCCGATCTTACCGATGTCGTGGAGGATCACCCCGTGCTCGATGTCGCGCGTCTCCGCCTCGGTCATGCCGTGAGCGTGGGCTACCGCGAGCGCATACAGGCGCACCCGCTCGGAGTGCGCGCCGGTGCCCGCGTCTCGCGCGGCGATGAGATCGTGGAGGGCGGTGATGGTGGCGCGCTCGCCGCGGGTGAGCGGCGGCAATCCCGACGGGAGGAGGCGAATCTCGCTCGCCCGCCGGTCCCCGCCCGTCATCCGGCCACTCGTCACCCTCGGAAGCGGCGGGGCGCAGGATGAGATCGTAGGCCGCGTCGGACAGGCCTTCCAGAGCCAGCCGCACGTCGACCGCGCCGTTCAGGACGAGCACCCCTCGCTCGCCCGGCTTCGACCAGCTAGGCGCGTCCGAGCCGCCCGAGATGGCATGAAGGAGCACCGGCGCCTCGGAGATCGCGGGAGCGGGCCGATGGATCGACACGCGGTTCTTGCCCGCGCGCTTGGAGGCGTAGAGCGCTTCGTCGGCGGCCCGGATGAGGTCGTCGGCCGAGGCCTCCACGTCTTCGGACAGGGAGGCGATGCCGAGGCTCGCGCTGAGGAGCGAGCCGTGGGGAAATCGTGCTGGGCGAGCACGTGCCGGATGCGGTCGGCGTAGATCTGGGCGCCCTCCTTGGGCGTCTCCACGAGAAGGATGGCGAACTCGTCGCCGCCGTAGCGGCAGATGATGTTGATGCCGCGCGAATGCTTGAGGAGAAGCTCGGCCACACCGCGCAGTGTCTCGTCGCCCGCCCCGTGACCGAACTGGTCGTTGATGCTCTTGAAGCCGTCGAGATCGAGGAGGACCAGGGAGACGGGGTGATTGAAGCGCCGGTAGCGCGCGATCTCTTCCTCGAGCCGGATGGCGAAGAAGCGGCGATTGTAGAGGTGCGTCACTTCGTCCTTGAACGAGGCCTCGCTGAGCTGGGCGTTCGCCGACTCGAGATCGCGGTACGCCGCCCAGATCACGAGCCCCCTGCGGACATGAGGAGACCGGTGAAGACGAGGAGGGCCTGCGTCCACAGCTGATCGCGCCCGTAGATCGACTCGTAGCCGAGCCAGGACATGACGGAGGCGAAGATCGAATAGACGAAGACGAGGAGCGGGAGCAGGGCGGTCAGGATGCGCGCCAGGGAGATTTTCCGACCGAGAGGGCCTTCTCCGGCGATGCCGGCGGAGGACCGAAGGTTCTTCAGGGCTTCGACATCGTGAGCCATGCCCGGACTGGGCTACAACATCTGTGCCACCCCTCAGATGATTGAAATCATTCATCTCTCTGGCGTGACGGCCGAGGCTCGCGGACGATTGCGGGATAAGCAGGCGACGAAAACTGGCACTTCGGGCCGACTGGCCCCAACGCGACGTACCGGGAGAGGAGAGCCCGTCAGGCTTGGCGAAGGACACGAAGAAGGAGCCGAACTCCACGGGCTCGAAGCAGTCCGGAATCTCGCCGTGCTTCCACGCCCCGGGGATCTTGACCACCCGGAAGCCCGGCTCGCCGCCCCAGCGCTTGCGAAGATCGGCCTCGCTGAACACGCGACAGTGATCGGCGTAGCCGTGCACGGGGCATAGTCCGGGATCGGTCCCTTGACCCGGAACTCGTGCATGGGCACCACGAAGCAGAACCGGCCGCCCGGCCGCAACACCGTCAGTGATGGACCGCGACGGTGGCATCGACGTCGCGGACATGCTCGAGCACGGCGAAGGAGTACGCGAGATCGAAGCGGCCCGCCTCGAAGTATTCGTGCACTTCCTCGGCGAGCCCCTGGCGGAAGGTGACCGACGGCCACCGGTTGAGCTGCCGGGCGATCTTGACGTTGGTGAACGACACCTCCACCCCGTCCACGGACAGCTCGGGATGGCGAGCGCACAGGGCCATGGCCACCCCACCCTCGCCGCTTCCCGCGTCGAGCACCCGGCGAGGCCTCACCGCCTCCACCTCGCGCTCGAGCTCCTGGAACTCCGGGTCGCGACCGCGCCGCTCGATCATCTTGCGCGTCTTCTTCCCCGAGAGCATGCGCAGGCGCTTCTCGAGGAGCTTGAGCCCCATCTTCCAGCGCAGGCCCTTGTACTGCTCCTCCTGCGCCGCCACATAGGCCTCGCGGCTCTCCAGGTGCCCGAGCCACGAGCGAATGCGCGCCATCTGCTCGGCGTAGCGCGGCTCGGGTCGCGCGGCGTGCGCGGCCTCCAGGATCTCCAGCGCCCCGTAGATGTTCTCGCGATACAGCTCGAATCGCACGGCCTGGATCACGCCGTCCACGTCGGCGGGATCGACGGCGAGCGCGGGAGTCGTCGACTGGCTCATGCAGAAGCCTCCCTGAGAGGGTGACCGGACGAGCGATCGGGGAGCCCGAACACCTCGGCGAGGAGTTGGTAGGAGCGCAGGCGCGCCTTGAAGTCGAAGGCGATGGTGACCACCTTGAGCTCCTCCGCTCCGTACTCGTGGGCGAGGGCGATCAGTCGCTCACGCACCTGCTCGGGAGCGCCCGCGATGGTGCGGCGCCGGGCGTGCTGGGCGATGGCGGTCTCCTGCTCGTTGTAGGGATAGCTCTCCGCCTCCTCCACCGAGGGGAAGGCGCCAGGCCGCCCCGTGTAGAGGCGGACGATCCAGAGGTCGCGGCTCCGGGCCAGCCGCAGCGCCTCGGCCTCGGTGTCGGCAACCAGGACGAAGACGGCCACGCTCGCCCGGGGCGCCTCGAGCACGCCGGGGCGGAAGCGCGCCACGTACTCGCGGGTGGCCGCCGCCCCGGTCTCGTCGCTGATGAAGTGGGCGTAGGAGAACGCGGTGCCGAAGTGGGCGGCGATGGCCGCACCCTCCCCGCTCGAGCCGAGCATCCAGAACTCGGGCATGGTCGGGCCGTCGGGCATGGCGCGGATGCCGCGGAACGGATGCCCCTGGGGCAGCTCGCCCCGCAGGAAGCCGAGGAGATCGCTGATCTGGGACGGGAAGTGCTCGATGCCGAGGGCGCCGGGCCGTGGGTGAGGGCGCGGGCGGTGCGCGGGTCGCTGCCCGGGGCACGCCCGATGCCCAGATCTATGCGCCCGGGATGAAGCGTCTCGAGCATGCGGAAGTTCTCCGCCACCTTGAGCGCGCTGTAGTGGCTCAGCATCACGCCGCCGGAGCCCACGCGGAGATGGGAGGTGTGGGCGGCGATGTGCGCGATGAGCACCTCGGGCGTGGAGCCGGCGAGGCCGCGGCTCGCGTGGTGCTCGGCGAGCCAGTAGCGATGATAGCCCCAGCGGTCGCAGGCCTGGGCGAGCTCGAGCGTCTCCGCCACCGCGTCCGCGGCCGTGCCTCCCGCGCGGATGGGCGACTGGTCGAGGACGCTGAGACGAAGCACGGGCGTGGCGGTCAGGCCGGAGGCAGGCTGCGGCGAAGGATCTTGGCGATGCTCTCGGGCGCGAAGCCGAGCTGGAGCAGCGCCGCCCCGGTATTGGCGTACTCGCGGTAGGCGTGGATCCGGCCGTTGTCCAACTCGAAGATGCTCATGCCCGAGAAGCGAACGCGGCGCCCTCGCTGCGCGGCACGGCCGCGGACGCCGTATAGCCGAACGTCCACTCGGCGGCGGCCCGGCGCTCGTCGGTGACGATGGCCTCCATGCTCCAGCGATAGTCACGCCCCTCGTGGAACATGCGCTCGAACATGCCGCGGAGGGCCGTCTCCCCGCATGCGGCCCGTAGAAGAGGTCGCGATAGGTCGCGTCCGCCGTGAACAGGGCAAGCAGGCCGTCCACGTCACGACGATTGAAGGCGTCCGCGAACCGCTCGACCACGTTCACCGAGGCACCCCCTAGGCGCCGCCCACCTTGATGCGCATCGCGTAGAAGGAGCGCCACACGAAGATCACGGACACCACGAAGAACAGCGCGGCCAGGCTGCGGCTCAACAGGGCGCCGCGCTCGGCCGTGAGGGTCACCGCGAGCTCGACCGCGAGCAGGCCGAAGAGGGTCGTGAACTTGATGATGGGGTTCATGGCCACCGACGACGTGTCCTTGAACGGATCACCCACCGTGTCGCCGACCACGGCCGCCGCGTGAAGCGGGGTGCCCTTCTCCTTGAGATCGACCTCGACCACTTTCTTGGCATTGTCCCAAGCGCCGCCCGCGTTGGCCATGAACACCGCCTGGAAGAGGCCGAAGAGGGCGATGGAGATCAGATAGCCGATGAAGAAATAGGGCTCGAGGAACGCGAAGGCCAGCGTCGCGAAGAACACGCACAGGAAGATGTTGAACATGCCCTTCTGGGCGTACTGGGTACAGATCTCCACGACCTTCTTGCTGTCGGCGACCGAGGCCTTGGTGACGCCCTCGAGCTTGATGTTGGCCTTGATGAACTCCACGGCCCGGTACGCGCCCGTGCTCACCGCCTGGATGGAGGCCCCGGTGAACCAGTAGATCATGGCCCCGCCCGTGATCAGGCCGAGGAGGAACGGCGGATGGAGAAGCGAGAGCTTGTCGAGGTTCTGCGTCAGGCCGTGGGTGAGCACCACGATGATCGAGAAGATCATGGTGGTGGCGCCCACGACGGCGGTGCCGATCAGGACGGGCTTGGCCGTCGCCTTGAACGTGTTACCGGCACCGTCGTTCTCTTCCAGCATGTGCTTGGCCGACTCGAAGTTGACGTCGAAGCCGTAATCCTTCTTGAGCTGCCCCTTGATGCCGGGGATCTGCTCGATGACGGAGAGCTCGAACACCGACTGGGCGTTGTCGGTAACCGGCCCGTAGGAATCCACGGCGATCGTCACGGGTCCCATGCCGAGGAAGCCGAAGGCCACGAGGCCGAAGGCGAAGACGGCGGGGGCGACCATGAGGGCGTCCAGGCCCTGACGGCTCACCAGGTACGCGGTGCCCATGAGCCCCACCACGACGATGCCCAGCCAGTAGGCGCTGAAGTTGCCCGCCACGAGACCCGAGAGGATGTCGAGGGAGGCTCCGCCCTCGCGGGCAGACGTCACGACCTCGCGCACGTGGGCGGACTCGGTCGAGGTGAACACCTTGACGAACTCGGGAATGATGGCGCCCGCGAGCGTGCCGCAGGTGATCACCGTGGCCAGCTTCCACCACAGCGTGCCGTCACCCAGGCCCGGGATCAGCCACCAGGAAACGAGGTAGGTCAGCACCACCGAGACGATCGAGGTGATCCACACCAGGCTGGTCAGGGGCTGCTCGAAGTTCATCTTCGTGGCGTTCGCGTAGCGGCCCCGCGCCACCGCGTCGTTGATGAAGTACGACGCCCCGCTGGCCACGATCATCATGACGCGCATCACGAAGATCCAGACGAGGAGCTGGACCTGGACCACTTCCTTGGGCACGGCGAGCAGGATGAAGGAGATGAGGGCGACGCCGGTGACCCCGTAGGTCTCGAAGCCGTCGGCGCTGGGGCCGACCGAGTCGCCGGCGTTGTCGCCCGTGCAGTCGGCGATGACGCCGGGGTTCCGCGCGTCGTCCTCCTTGATGTTGAAGACGATCTTCATCAGGTCCGAGCCGATGTCGGCGATCTTGGTGAAGATGCCGCCCGCGATGCGGAGCGCCGAGGCGCCCAGCGACTCGCCGATGGCGAAGCCGATGAAGCAGGCGCCCGCGTAGTTCCCGGGGACGTAGAGCAGGATGCAGAGCATGATCAGCGAGCTCCACGCTGATGAGCAGCATGCCCACGCTCATGCCGGCGCGCAGCGGGATGGCGTACACGGGGAAGGCGAGCCCCTGCAGGCTGGCAAAGGCGGTGCGCGAGTTGGCGAAGGTGTTGATGCGCATGCCGAACCAGGCCACGCCGTAGCTGCCCCCGATGCCGACCAGGCTGAAGAAGAGGATGATGCCCACCTGCTGGCCCGTGAAGTGCTGGAGCGCGCCGAAATAGAACGTCACGATGACCGCGATGAAGACCCAGAGGATCATGAGGAACTTGCCCTGCGTGACCAGGTACGTCTTGCAGGTCTCGTAGATGAGTTCCGAGATCTCGCGCATCGACTGCATGCACGGGCAGGCCGTTGAGCTGTCTGTAGATCACGATCCCGAACGCGAAGCCGAGGAGGCAGACAAGCAGGCCCCACTGGAGCAGCGACGACCGGTCATGCCGCCGAAGCTCATCTGGGCCAGATCCGGGATCTTGAGGTTGGCCTCACCTCCGCCCTGGTGCTGGACGGGAGCCGCCGCCGTCCCTTGCGCCCAGGCGCTGTCGAGCACCGGTCCCGCCAGCGCGGCGATGAGTACGAGAGCAAGGAGCGCCGGAAGCAGCCACACGGCGCGGCGGTGCATTTCGTCGAATCCGCTCATGAGCAAATCTCCTCGACCAGTGGGGATGTACCGCCTCGCCGCGCTGCGGCAACCCCTCACTTATGCCCATCTTTGCCGCGCGAGTCAAGCCTTCCGCACTCTTGCCCGAAGTCCGACCCTCGTCTATCCTTCCAAGCCATGCCCTACGACTTCGACCGCATCATCGAGCGCCGGAACACGGAAAGCAACAAGTGGCACAAGTACCCGCCGGACGTCCTGCCCCTCTGGGTCGCCGACATGGACTTCGCCTCGCCGGAGCCGGTGATTCGCGCCCTGCGCGAGCGCGTGGAGCACGGCGTGTTCGGCTATGGCGTCGAGCAGCCGGAGTTCCACCAGGTGATGCACGATCGCTTCCGCAAGCGCTTCGGCTGGACCGTCGAGCCGGAGGCGATGGTGCTGATGAACGGCGTCATCCCGGGCTTCAATACCGCCTGCCGCGCCTTCGCGGGCCCCGGCGACGGGGTGCTGATGATGCTGCCCGTGTATCCGCCCATCCTGCGCCTGCCCGACAACGTCGGCATGTCGCGGGACGGGTCGAGCCTCGTCCGGGGCGCCGACGGCCGCTACACCATCGACTTCGATGCGGTGGAGCGCGCCATCACGCCGCGCACCCGCATGTTCCTCCTGTGCAATCCCCACAACCCCGTGGGCCGCGTCTTCACGCGCGAGGAGCTCCTCCGTCTGGCGGAGATCTGCCTCCGTCACGACCTCATCATCTGCGCCGACGAGGTCCATGGCGACCTGATCTACAACGGTCACCACCACCTCCCGATCGCCTCCCTCGGTCCGGAGATCGAGGCGCGCACCATCACCCTGCTCGCCCCCAGCAAGACGTTCAACCTCGCCGGCCTCAAGAACTCCCTGGCCGTGGTGCCGAACCAGGCGCTCCGGGAGAAGTTCATGGCGGCGCGAGTGGACATGGTCCAGGGCGGCAACATCCTGGGCTACACGGCCATGCTCGCCGCGTACCGCGACGGGCAGCCGTGGCTCGACGAGCTCCTGCGCTACCTCGAGAGCAACCGCGACTTCCTCGTGAAGTACGTCCGGACCAATTTCCCCAAGCTCGAGATGGGCGTGCCCGAAGGCACCTACCTGGCCTGGCTCGATTGCCGGAAGGCGGGCATACCGGGCAATGACCCCTTCACGTTCTTCCTCGAATCGGGCCGGGTCGCCTTCAACGACGGGATGACGTTCGGGCGCGGAGGCGAAGGCTTCGTCCGGCTCAACTTCGGCTGCCCGCGCGCCCTGCTCGTGCAGGGGCTCGAGCGGATGGCGGCGGCCCTCGCCCGCCTCGGCTAGCCCGGCGGAGGGCACGCCTCCAGCTCGGGAGGCGGGGGCAGGTCGAGCAGGCGCACGGCTTCGCGCGCGTTGAGGCAGGCTCCACCTACTCGCGGAGCGTCGACGTACTTCGAGCCACGAGAGAAGGGCGAGCATGAAGAAGAGCCCGGACACCACGTCGCGGCGCTCGGTGATCCAGGCTACCGACTCGACGCGCAGCGGGTGCACGGCAAACAGGAGCGCCGCCGCGGCCGCTCCCAGCGCGCTATCGCTGGGGGACGCGCGCGCGGGAGGGCCCGGGGCGAGGAGGCGGCGGGCCACGGCATAGAAGCAGAGCGCGGTGGCCGCGTGGAAGAGGAGGCTCGTGAGGTGATAGCCGGTGGGATCCATGCCCCACACGAGAGTCGGCAGGCGGGCGATTCCGTTAGCGCCGCGGCCCGGGGCTTCCTCCGGGTCAGCGGACGGTGTCGTTCATGCCCAGCGTCCGCTCGATGGCGACGACGTCCGCGGGTCGCTCGAAGGGCGGGGGCGCGGGCGCCCCGGCCTCCCGCGGCCGGCCGATGGCTTCGAAGAATTTCTCGAGCCCGTGCGGGGTGACAACCCAGATCATCACGAGATCGTCCGAGCCTTCGTTGATGATCTCGTGCTTGACGTCGTAGCCGAGGAAGCACGCGGTACCCGGCACCAGCCGGTGCTCGGCGCCATCGACCATGACGCGGCCGCGGCCGCGAAAGCAGATCTGAAGCTCCACCTGCTCCCCGTGCGAATGCTCGCGGATGCGCCCGCCGGGCGCGATGGTCTGGAACCCCATGGAGAGGCCGTCGAAGCCGGTGCGGCCGGGAAACAGCGCGGGATCGGCATGACCATTGGCGGGCACGGGCTGCCAGTACGATGGGCCCTCGCCCGGCTGCACGACCACCGCGTGCCCTCGAATCGACTCGGTCTGGCTCATGGCTATCGCTCCTGATCAGGAAGGTCGATGACATCGTCACTCTGCCAAGAAGCCCTCCCCAACGCAACCCGGCTCTGCCGGCCCAAAGCCGGGAGCAGGAGCGTCCAGAGCAGATTGGTGTAGCCCTCGACGTACTCCCCGCGTTGTAGACGAGGCCACGCCCGTGCACGAGATTCCAGGCATAGCGGAAGGAGATGAAGCTGTCGTCGGCCAGCCAGGCCAGCCGGACGGCGCGCCAGACAGCGAAGGCGAGCGCCACGCCGGCAAGCAGCGCTGACATCCAGATCACGGCGCGGCGGCTCACAGCACAACGAATGTAGCACTAGCGTGCGGGTGGGACGGCACGCCTTGGCGGAGCCACCTCAGGCGATCTTCTGCGCCTTGCCTTTCCGGGTCGGTGGCGGCGCGCCGGGCCACGCGGCCCGCCCGCGGGGAACCGGCGCTTGCTCCGGAACGCGAAGCGGCGCTACGCGGAGAGGCAGAGCGCGAGCCAGCGGAGCGCGAGCTGGCCAAGCTCTGCCGGAGCCGCTCCATCAGGTCGACGACTTTCTCGTGACGCGCGTCGGGCCGCTCCTCCTTGAGCCGAGGTGATGTGCCCTTGAGCTTGGCGCGAATCACGCGAAGGAGATTGGCCTCGTATTCGTCCGTGTATTTCTCGGGAGCCCACTTGGCGCTCAGCTGATCGATCAACGCCTTCGCCATCTGCACTTCCTTCGGTCGCTGCGCGGCGGCTCTGGGAAAGCGAAAGTCCGAGAGATCGGCGAGCTCGTTGGGAAAGCGCATCATGGTGAGCACGAGCGCGTCGCCCATGGGCTCCAGGGCCGCCAGGTGCTGCGTTTCCCGCAGCATGATCTTGCCCACTCCGGTCTTGCCGGAGTCCCGGAGCGCCTGGCGCAGCACCACGTAGGCCCGCTCGCCGCCCCTGCCCGGCACCACGTAGTACGGAGTCTCGAAGAAGCGATCGTCGATGTCCTCGCCCGGGACGAAATTGAGGATATCGAGCGTGTGGGTCTTCTCGAGGGCCGCCCGCTTCATGTCCTCCGGGGTGAGGACCACGAACCGGCCCTTCGCGTATTCGTAGCCCTTGACCACGTCGCTCCACGCCACCGTCCGGTCCTCTCGCTCGCAGACCCGCTCGAAGCGAACGGGAGACTTGTCCTGGCATGGAGGAGACGGAACCGAGGCCGCGTCTCGCGGATGGCCCGATGCAGCTCGATCGGAATGTTGACGAGCCCGAAGGCGATAGCTCCGGTCCAGATTGCTCTGCTTCCCATGTCATGTCCTCTCTGGCTGCGTCGATTCTCGGCGCGCTCCGGTATGAACCGGCACGGACATCTCCACCGCCCTCCAGGCGAGCAAGCCCAATGCCAAGCAATTCCTCCCTAGAGGATTGGCCTTTTTCTCAGTCCCAGCGCGAAGGCGATCGGCGGTCGAGTCAATTCGACGCGGTAACCCGGGACGGCCCGAGGGCCGTTGACATGATGACCGGCGGCGGTCATACTCCCGCCGATTTCTAGCCGTTCACCGTCCGGCTCTCGAGGGAGGCAATGACGCCCCTGCTCCGGCCCACCGGTCATCACCCTCCGCAGGCGTCATCCAACCGACTGGTCGAACCGATCTGCCCTCATGTCCCTCTTGGCCCTCATGTGCCATAGGCCCTCGTATCCCTATTGGCCCTCACATCCCTATTAGAGGAGCAGCCATGAGCCAGAAAGTCCCCGTCGTATCGCGTCCACCGCCATCAGAGCGTCGCACCTTCCTTCGGGGCGCGGCCGCCGGTTTGGCTGCCACCTCCGGCCTGGAGGCGATCCTCGCCTCGCGGCAAGCGCCCGCCTTCGCCCAGGGGACGGAGGTGCACCTGCTCCAGTGGGTGGACTTCATTCCCGAGGGCGACGCGGAGCTGAGGCGGCAGGTCGCCGAGTACAGCGCGCAGACGAAGATCAAGGTCACGCTCGAGACCATCAACGCCAACGATCTGCAGGCGCGCATCACCGCGGCCATCCAGTCCGGCTCGGGACCCGACGTGATCATGATGCTTCACAACTGGCCGCATCTCTACGCGGGGGTCTCGCCGACGTCTCCGAGCTCTGCGAGTGGAAGGCCAAGGATCAGGGCGGCTACTACGCGCACTCCGAGGCCGCGGCCAAGAGCGGCAAGCGGTGGCTGGCCCTGCCCTACACCACCGGAGGCAGCCTGATCGCCTATCGGAAATCCTGGTTCGCCGAGGTCGGGGCGAGCGGACCGCCCAAGACGCTCGAGGAATACCGCAAGATCGGCACCGCTCTCAAGCAGAAGGGCAAGCCGGTGGGACAGACCCTCGGCCATACCTTCGGCGATGCGCCCACCTGGACCTATCCGCTCACCTGGGCCTTCGGCGGCATGGAGACCGATCCCACGGGCAAGAAAGTGGTGCTCAACTCCAAGAACACCGTGGAGGCGGTCAAGTGGATGGTGAGCTTCTGGAAGGACGCCTGCGACGAGGGCGCGCTGGCCTGGGATGATACGAACAACAACCGCGCCTTCCACGCCAACGAGGTCTCCGCCACCCTGAACGGCGCGTCCATCTACATCTTCGCCAAGCGCAACCCCGACAAGGTCAAGAACGAGGCGGGCCAGCCGATGTTCTCGGACATTTCCCACTTCGGCATTCCCGACGGGCCCAACGGCCCGACCTCACCGTACTTCGTGGCGTTCTCCCACGGGCTCATGAAGTACTCCAAGAACCAGAAGGCGGCCAAGGAGTTCCTGAAGTGGGTGCACTCGAAGGAGCAGTTCAGCAAGTGGTTCGAGATCGAAAACGGCTACAGCGTGGGCGCCACCACCGCCTGGGAGAACAGCCCGATGTGGGACAAGGTGGACGACGCGCTCAAGCCGTTCCGGGTCGCCGCACGGGGATCACGGATGATCGGCTGGGCCGGCCCTCCCACCGCCAAGGCCACCGAGGCGCTCACCAAGTACGTGACTCACCGACATGTATGCGAAGGCCGTCCAGGGAACGAGCCCGGCGGACTGCGTGAAGTGGGCGGAGGGCGAGCTCAAGAAGATCTACGAGACGTAGGGTAGGCGCGCCTCGATCCTGGCCCGGCTGCGCATCAGCAGGTCGGCGGGAGTGTTCCCGCTGGCAACACACAGGCGCGTCCAGTAGTGCCACACGTCACCGAGCTCTCCGGCCAGGCGCTCGCGCTGCCGCTCGCCCTCCCGCGCGAGTTTCCGCAGACATTCCACGACCTCGCCGGCGTCTCCAACCAGGGCGAGGCCGACGTCCGCCAGGATCTGGTCATCGGGCCGATCCGCCGGCCCCGCGCCGACCGCGCCCACCGCCCATGCCGCGTATTCCTCGAGCGTCACCGCGCCCGCTCCGGATGCCGGCCCGCCCGCCGGACGGCCGGCCCGCCGCCACTCGATATGCGCCCGGCTGCGCGCGAGCAGCGTGGACGGCACCACCCCGGTGACGACGCAGAGCCGGGCCCAGTAGTAGGCCACGTCGCCCAGCTCGTCGGCCAGCTCGTCACGCCACCGCTTGTCATCATGCAGCCACTTCACGAGAGCGCCGGCCACCTCACCGATCTCGCCGGCGAAGGCGAGGCCGACCTCGCGTAGCGCGCGCTCTTCAGGCACGCTCGTGCGCTGGCTCTTGGTGAGGCTCGCCGCCCACGTCACATATTCGTCGAGCGTCATGACCGCCCCCCGCTCGCCAGCATCCCAATGACGAGCCTCCCCGCGTGTCGAGACTCATAGCCGGCCCGCGTGCGCCGTGGCGAGAGCCACCTGCGTACTACTCGGTGAGAATATTCCCGACCTTCGAGAATGCAAAGCTCGAAGCGGGAGGCGGCGACCGGTGGACTGTCTCTGCGGAAGTGAGCCGGTCAGTCCGACACGTTCAAGGGGCGATTACTCGCCGGCCGGCTCCCTCGTTGCGTGCCGACGCCCATACGAAGGCGAGAAGGGCCACGGCGTAGCAGCCGGCACCCGTCCAGAACGCGGCCGAGATGCTGGCATAGAGCGCGATGACCACGTGGCGGCTTCTCGAGCCAGCAGCACGGGATGGCGAAAGTCGTTGTTGAGCACGGTGGTCGCGAGGCGAAGCCTCGTGGTGGCCGAGGCGGCGCTCACGAGCGCGGGAGGGGCGCCAACCGCTCCGCGAGATGATCCGGTACGGCAAGCACGGCGTAGCCGAGATCCTCCACCCTGCGGGCGTTGTCGAGCCACTCCGCGCGCGACGCGGCGCGGAGAGCGTTCACGCCGAAACGAAAGGGTCACCTCGCCGACCTCCGCACCTTCACTTCAGCCCCAGCAGCCTCCCGCCCTCCGGATCAGCGGAGTCTACAGACGGATCTGAGCGCGGCCCGATCAGCCGCCGCCAGCTCGAGGGCCACGGCCTGCCCTCCTCCGACGGCATGCATGATGGCCGTCGGATCATCGACATGTCCGAGCCCCAGGGCATGACCGAGCTCGTGGGCAAGCACCAGCGTGAAGTCCTTTCGGTCGTGGAACTCGAACACGGTGATTTCTCGACCGTCGAATTCACCCTTGTGAAACGTCCGAGGCGCCCCGTAGAGCATGTTGAATGTCGTGACGTTGTGATTGTGCGCCGCGGCGAGAGTGTTGCCTTTCTCCGCCAGCGACTGCACTGGAAGCCCCCAGTGACTCGATCGAGTGCCGGTCGGTCTCGAGCTCACCTCGCATCGCGTCGAGCTGGCTCCGCTCAGCCTCCAGGCTCGTCTGCATGTCGCGGGACGCGCCGCCGCGCGCGTTGATTTCCCGCACCCGCGCATTGAAGGCGGCGGCGCGTTCCTGGTAGTCCGCGTACCTCTTCTGGTAGTTCAGAGCCCGCCGCTCGTACCTCTCCTGCCAGTCGGTGAAGCTCCGCCCGACGGATTCGTGGGACGCCTGGAGCTCCTGCATGGAGCCCTTGAGACGCTGGCGGCCCTGTGTCGCTTGCTGACGGTCGTCGTAGACCAGGGTGACCTTCAGTGGTGCGCGGTCGTCGTAGGCGAAGAGGGGCCGCCCCACCGCGCGCTCCCAGACCGTCCCCGCCTGACGCAGCGCCTCGACCACCTCGTCACTGCTCACACCGAATCGTTCGTCGATCTGGCCGAGCCGATACGCGATGGGCCGGCTACAGGGTGACGGCCGTAGAGTCCACGTGACGGTACCCAGCACCAGGAACGCCAGCAGCCCGAGCCACCCCCATCGACGCGTCATGATGTTCCGGGAGTGCCAGCGCCGTGCCAGTCATGGCCGGCCAGATGCGACAGCTCCGTAACGGAATGCAGGTCATGACACGACGCCTTTGCCTTGCCGCCGGGCCTCGGTTCCTGACCATTTCTGTCTACCTGGCTGCCGTCAGGCGGCACTTACCTGGCCGAGATGAGCACCTAAGGCGATCCGGTTCTCGGCGATCAAGGGCAAGTCTGAATCGCCAATGGGTCCTCGAGCAAACCGTCCGCCAGGCCGCCACGAGCAGGCACGCTGCCGCCAGCAGCTCGACCGAGGACGGCTCAGGAACCGGGGCGGCGCCGAGCGCCGAGGCGAGCTCGAACTGGCCCATGACGTTCCGCTTTCCCCGTGACGGGTTGAGCCAAAGGTCGGAGTGCGACCACCCCTCTCTAGGCGGGGCCCACGGGGCGCGCGCCGTCGAGGAAGCGCAGGGCCACCGCCGCGTGGAGCGCAACGCCCGTGGCCAGGGCCGCTTCATTCACCACCATGCGGTTCGAGTGATTCGGGATGGCCGGGGCGTCGCCGTCTGGCCGCGTACCGAGGAACATCAGCGTGCCGGGGAACTGGCGGAGCACGTAGGAGAAGTCCTCGCTGCCCATCATCGGGGTGGGCATGATGCGCACGCGGTCCTCGCCGAGCAGGTCGGCGGCGACGCGGGAGGCAAAGCTCGTGATGCCCTCGTCGTTGACGGTGACGGGATAGCCGCGGATCAGCTTGACCTCGGCCTCGGCCCCGTGGGCCGCGGCCAGGCCCTTGACGAGGCGCTCGACCCCGTCGAGCACACGCTCGCGGGTGCGCTCGGACACGGTGCGAATGGTCCCGAGCATGCGCGCGGTTTCCGGGATCACGTTGCGCGTGCTGCCGGCCTCGATCTTGGCGATCGTGATCACGGCGGGGTCGAAGGCGTCCACACGACGGGTGACGAAGGTCTGGAGCGCCTGGACGATCTCGCAGGCGATGGGGATGGGGTCGAGGCAGTCATGAGGCGCCGAGGCGTGCCCACCGCGCCCGTGTATCACCGCGTCGATGGTGTCGCCCGAGGCGAGGATCGGGCCCGGCCGCGTACCGACCATGCCCGTCCGGAACCCCGCGCCGCCGTGCAGGGCGAAGGCCGCGGCGGGTGCCACGCCACCTACATTGAGGCCCTCCTCGAGCATGTAGCGGGCCCCGTGATACCCCTCTTCGCCGGGCTGGAACATGAGGATCACGCGCCCGGCGAGCTGATCGCGGTGCCGCACGAGCAGACGCGCCGCGCCCACCAACATCGCGACATGGGCATCGTGGCCGCAGGCGTGCATGACGCCCTCGACTGCGGAGGCGAACTCGAGGCCTGTCTCCTCCTGCACGGGAAGGGCATCCATGTCCGCGCGCAGGAGGATCGACGGGCCCGGCCGGGCCCCTCGAGGGTCGCCACCACGGATGTGAGCCGTTCACCCGTCCGGATAGAAAGGCCCAGTGCCCTCGAGTGCCTGCACGACGGCGGCCTGAGTGCGGGGCAGATGCAGGCCGAGCTCCGGATGGCGGTGTATCGCACGGCGCAGGCGGACCACCTCGGGCTGGAACTCCTGGGCGTCGCGGAGCAGCGTCGAGATCATGAGGGTAGATACCATATGACAGATCAGGCACCCCGGCTAGACCCGCTGCTCGCGGTACGAGTCAAGAGGGCGCCCGCAAGCTCTACCTGAGCCACCGCAATGCGGAATGCAGACGGCGAAGTGGTGCGGTGATCCGCCACGACCACCTTCTCCTCATGGCGGCAACCATCGCTTCCGCCTTCATGGCTCTGGTCTTCATCGCATTGCTGTGCGCCATGATGCTCAGTTCGTACCTAACGTCCCGGGCCTTCTGCTCGCGCCGGGATCGCTCGTATGGGTCGTCATCCATCTGGCCGTTGAGTGCGCCACTCAGTGGAGCCGCATATGGACGACCGATCGGCACGGGATTGCCGGCCGATGCACGCTCCAACAGTGCCGGCACATCGAGAAACACCAGCGGCTGATACTCGGACGTGGCCACCAGGACATTTGAACCGGCGTCGATGGCGAGGCCCTTTGGGCCACCTTCCTGTGGGTTGTGTTGCCCACGCAAGAACAGCGATTCATCCATGATCCGGATGGTGGCCGCCGGATGGCGCACCCCCACCACCCCGTCCCATCTTCGGCGTAGACATGCACATCGGGCGCTCCGGCGTCGGCGACGAAGAGATAGCGGCCATCCGGAGTGAAGCGCAGACCATGCGGATAGAGCGCGCCACGCAATATGCCGTCCGGATCGGTGTGCTCGTTCAATGACGGCACATTTTCATACAGGAGAACGTCGTGGGTGCTGTGGTTGCTGACCGCGATCCACCGCCGATCGGGGCTGACCTCACACCGTCCGGTATATCGAGCCACTTCCGCAGCAGGACTTCACTGCTGACCACACAACCGGCCCCCACATCCATGTGGTGCCTGGATACACTATGTCCGGTGTTGTTGCAGATCAGAATCTCATGTAGACCTCGTGCGACCCCGGCCACGGCCACCGAGCCTGGTGACTCCAAGAGGCTCGCTCCGTCAACCGGCCAGGTCTGGATCGGCAGCACTTCGCAGGACCGAGGATGGATCTCGCCCGTTGGCAACTTGAACATCGCGACCCCGCCGTCGCGATTGGCAACGATCAGGGTTTCATCATCAATGAAGTCCAGGCCATGTGGACTACTCAAGGCCGGTGACGACAGTTCCACGCCGCCCGTCAACGTAACGTGCGGTCCGGCCGCAGACGTCGCGATGTCAATGTCGAAGAGCGCGACACGGTGTCGGATGAAGGCGGCGACGGCAAGACGACGATTGCTCGGCGAGAAACAGACGTCTTCCGTGCGCCCCAGAGAGGCAATGACATCATTCACGCTCTGCGGCGCAGCGAATTCGATCCCCAATCCGCTGCTCTTCAGATCGGACACTGGTATCCCTTCTCGAGATAATCGGCCTCTGGCGTCGGTGGGAAATCACCGGGGTAGCTACTCATGGGTCATGACTCTACGAGCGAGCGTACAACGTATCCTCGGTGAAAGCCCAAACAAGCCGCCGCGGCGCCCGGTGGATTCCCCGGAGGCCCCAGGGCGCCGTGGACAGCTACGAGACGACGCCTGGGTCGAGAGCCGGGTCTTGATCGTGAATCGGGCAAGACCGAGGGAACCCGCACCGGCGGCGGAGCGCAGTCGGACCGTGACTAGCACTTGGATGACGCAGGGAAAATCGAGCGGGACGGGTGCGGAAAGTGTGGAGCCGGGGGACCAAAGACACTCAACCGAGCAAACTGACGAGCCTTCCGCGTGACGGGACGCACGGATGGTACGCGGTGGACCGGCCACGTTTGGCACCAGCTTGGCACCAGATCTCTCCACCACCACGAGCTGACACGTCGCGCCGCGCCGGGAGATCGCAGGCAACATGCACGACCTCCTGCGGCTGCCCCGTCCGTGGACTCCCGTACCCGCGACATAAGCTGCCCCACTCGGACGTGCGCCGCCCGAGGAGCCGCTGCCACAGCACCTGACGCGTTGCGGCGCCTCTACCGCGCTGCGCCGGGTCCGTCGCTGAAGAGTGAGGGAACGAACGTATGTGGATCCGCCGGCTCGGTGAGGAGCGCTTGCTGCCGCGGGGTGAGCGGGACATCGGGTGGCGGAAGGACCCGCGCCCGCGACCATGCCATCTGGGAGACGCAATACTTGAAGAGCAGAGTCCGGCGCTCGTGGTCGGCTCTCCACGGGGCGGTGCCGTGCATCATCGCCTCGGAGAACAATACGACCGACCCCGTCGGTATGTCCGGAATGACCACGCAGGAGGCCTTTTCCGGGGCCTCGTGGATCTGGCGCGGCAGCTTGAAGTTGCTCTTGTGACTTCCGGGAATACACCAGAGTCCGCCGCAGTTCGGTCCGGCATCGGCAAGGCTCCACGCCACCACCGTGAACCCCTCGTAGATGCCGTTGGGGGCAAAGTGAAAGCGCTCTCCTGGCCTGGTGAAGGAGTTGGGAGCCGAAGCTCCGTAGTCCGCATGCATGGACCCCATGGTCTGCCCCTTGTGCATGCGGAGCCCGTAGAGACGGTCCAGCCGAAAGCAGTCCCCGAGCCGAAGGCGAAGAATCGGCATGATCGCCTCATGATCCAGCAGGCGACAGAACGGCTCCCCCAGTTGAGGAAGCCATGATCCGGCCCGTGCTTGCCGGCAGCGGAGCCAAAGCGGATGCTTTCGCGAGGGCTGGGGAGCCGCTGCGCATCGATCAATCGATTCAGCTCGGCCACCTCCGCCGCCCCCAGGACGTTGTGGATCACCAAATAGCCTTGAAGATCGAAAAGGTACTGTTGCAGCTCCTGGTCCGAAGCGTCCACGGTCACGCCCTCCCTTGTCGTTGCGGTCACCGCCACCTCTACACCGCTCTGTACACGCTGCGTCCGAAAGCCCGACCGATTTGGTCCGGGCGTCAACGCTAACATGTCTGCGCCGCCGCCGGCGCATCCCGGTGATCAGGCCCGCGATCGGGGCGGCGGTGTGGTCCGCGCGGTCTGCCAAGGAGCAGGAGAGGTCCGGCGGCCCGACAACGGGCCGCGACGCTGGAGCGCGCGACATATGGCGCCGGGTACTGTTCACCGAGGGTCAGCTGAGGGCGACGATCCGGGTGACGTCCGGGCGCCGCCAAAGGTCAGCGGCGGCTCCGTCCGTCTGCTACTCTGCCGGCGCGAGGCGACCGGGCTTCGCGGCGGCCCGAGGGTCGGGTCGAAACCATCAGGGAGGAACGCGATGAGCGAACCGAGATTCACGACGCTGACGCCGGAGACGATGACCACCGATCAAAAGCGCGTGGCCGACGCGATCCAGTCAGGCCCACGCGGCGCCGGCCTCCGCGGTCCCTTCAATGCGCTTCTGCGAAGCCCCGAGCTCTGCGATCTCGTCCAGCGCCTCGGCGCCTTCGTGCGGTTCGGGACCTCCATCCCCCAGCGACTGAACGAGATGGCGATCATCATGGCCGGTCGCAAGTGGACCGCGCAGTACGAGTTCTACGCGCATCGCCGGCTCGCCCTCGAAGCGGGATTGAGCCCGGCCATCGCCGATGCCATCGCCGCGAACCAGCGCCCCGCGAGCATGGCCAAGGACGAGGAGACCGTCTACGACTTCGTCTCGGAACTGCTGGCGACGGGCAGCGTCTCGGACCCGACGTTCCAGCGCGTCAAGGACGCCTTCGGCGAGCGCGGCGTCGTCGATCTCGTCGGTGCCGTCGGCTACTACAGCCTGGTGTCGATGACGCTGAACGTCGCGCAGGTGCCACTGCCCGCCGGAGTCACGCCGCCCCTCACGTAGAACCCGCTTGGCACGGAGGAACGTCCCGATGGCGATCATCGATTCCCAAGTCCACGCCTATGAGGCGAACACCCCGAAACGGCCCTGGCACAGTGTCCCGAATTGGCCCGATCACGTCACCGGTGACGAGATGGTGGCGGCCATGGACACGGTCGGCGTCGACGGCGCGATCTTCATCTCCGCCTTTTCCATGTACCGCTACGACGCGAGCTATGCCGTGGAAGTGCAACGGGCTCATCCCGGCCGGCTCGCCCTCGTCAAGCCGGTCGATCCGGACGATCCGGCGGTGGCCGATGTCATCGCCGACTGGAAGAAGACGCCGGGCACCGTCGGCATCCGTATCATGATGACGAAAGAAGCGGGGCGCGATCCGAACGACCCGGGCCTCGACCGGATCCTGCGCGCAGCCGTTCGCCACGACTTTCCGGTCAACATGCTGTGCTGGGGCAACCTGGACGCGGGAGCGGCCCTGATCGACCGCCACCCCGACACGCGATTCATCATCGACCATCTGGGCATCATGCAGCCCCGAACGCCGCCCGCCCCGCCGCAGCCATGGGCCGATCTGCCCAAGGTGCTGGACCTCGCCAGGCGCCGGAACGCGGTGATCAAGGTCAGCGGTGCCTGCACGCTGTCCCGCGAACCCTATCCTTTCCCGGACATCTGGGACCCCCTCGCCCGCGTGTTCGACGCCTGGGGTTTCGAACGCTGCCTGTGGGGTACCGACTGGACTCGCGCCTTCGCCGTCGTCAACTACGAACAGGCCGTCGAGCCCTTCCGCCAAACCGACCGCCTGAGCGACAGTGAACGCGCAATGCTGATGGGCGGTGCCTGCGCCAAGGCGTACGGCTGGTCTCCGAAAAGGCGTGATCAGGGCGATGATTGCCTGGCGCTGATCCCGGCGCTATAAGAAAGCGCGGCCCTACACTTCAAGATCGCGAGGCGCCCATGTCACGATTGGCTCGGTTGTGCGCGAACGCTGCTCGCCACCTTGCTCGCTGCCGCGCTGCTCGCCTCTCCGGCCGTCGCGCAGGTCCCGCGCGACGTCGTCGTGGTCGGCATGGAGGCCGAGCCGCCGGGGCTCGATCCGGGCCAGGCGCTCGGACTGCACACCTTGCGGGTCACGGCCGAGATCTTCGAGACCCTGGTCGCCACGCGACCGGACAGCACCGAGGTGATTCCCGGGCTCGCCGAATCCTGGACGACGTCGCCCGACGGCATGGTCTGGACCTTCAAGCTGCGGCGCGGCGTGCGCTTCCACGACGGCACGCCGCTCGACGCGGCCGCCGTCAAGTTCACGTTCGACCGGGTCATCGACCCCGCGCATCCGCACGCCAAGAGCGGCAAGTGGTCGTTCGTGACGGGCTATCTCTCGAGCGTGAAGTCGGTCGACGTGCTCGATCCGCAGACCGTGCAGCTGCATCTGAAATATCCGACGGGCTCGCTGCCGGCGCTGCTCGCGCTGCCGAACTGCGCGATCGTCAGCCCGACGGCGTTCACGAAAGCTCCGGCCGACTTCGACACCAAGCCGGTGGGCAGCGGCCGCTACAAAGCTCGAGTCGTGGGAGCGCGGCAGTCGGCTCGTGCTGCGCCGCAACGACGACTACTGGGGTGTCAAGGGCAAGCCGCAGGCGCTCGTCTATCGCGGCATCCCCGACGCCAACACGCGCGTGTCCGAGCTCCTGACGGGCGGCGTCGATCTCATCCTGCCGATCCCGCCGGATTTCGTCGGGCGCCTGGAGAAGACGTCCGGCGTCACCGTGCACAAGGCGACCGGGCTCACCGTGTGGTACGCGGGCTTCAACGTCGAGAAGAAGCCGTTCACCGATCGCCGGGTGCGCCAAGCCTTCAATCACGCGGTCAACAAGGACGCGATCGTCCGCGACATCCTCAAGGGCACCGGCATTCCCGCCGTCGGCCCGCTGCTCCCGGGCACCTGGGCCTTCGAGCCGAACGTGCACAAGTATCCCTACGATCCGGGCGCCGCCCGGAAGCTCTCGCCGAGGCCGGCTATCCCAACGGCCTCGAGGTCGATTTCTGGGTACCAGAGTCGGGCTCCGGCATGCAGGCCCCCGTCGAGATGTCGACGGTGATCCAGGCGAACCTGGCCGCGGTGGGCGTGAAGGCACCGCTCAAGACGTTCGAGTGGGGCTCGTATCTCGGCAAGGTGCGCTCCGACGCGCCCGCGATGTTCGCGCTCTCCTGGTTCTTGAAATCGGAGGACCCGGATCTCTCGATGTATCCGCTCTTCTTCTCGAAGAACCAGCCGCTGCCGAACCGGTCGAACTACAACAACCCCGAGGTCGATCAGCTCCTGGTCCAGGCGCGGCAGCTCACCGATCGCAGCAAGCGCGCGGAGCTCTATCGCAAGGCGCAGCGCCTCATCGTCGAGGACGCGCCGTGGCTCTTCGTGGACCACGAGGTCCAGGTGGTCGCCACGCGCGCCAACGTGAAGGGCTTCAGCCTGCATCCCAGCGGCTTCGACCTGCGGGTCGAGAACGTGACGAAGGAGTAGTCATGGATCGAGCTCGGTCATCTCAGTGTGGAACGGGATCTAGAGCCTGAGCCCTGCTCATGCGCAGCCGGACTGCTCCGACCGCGCTCTGCAGCGACCCCTACATCTTCACTCGCTGGCATCTTAAGCCAACTCCTCACCCTCGCCGTGGCTTACAGGGAACAGCGCCGAGTTGTAAAGTTCCCAACACAGTATCAGCCGATAACTGAGACCGTCGGTTCGCAGAGATAGGAATGATCGTAGGAACAAAGGACTGGGACGTGTAGAAGTTACATTTCGCGTGGCCCAGTCCCAGAAATCGGACTGGGCCTCTCCAGCCGCGCAACTCCATGTAGATCAAGCAAGCACAGTCCGCCGTGGTCTTCCGCCCTCACCGCACTGCGTCAGGCACGGTTCATGCTCTCCCCACAGCCACAGCCGGTCGCAAAGGCGCAGCCATTGGTGGTCTCGTGCGCGCCGGCGGCGGCACGCTCTATGGCCTGAACGAGCACAAGCAGCATGACAGAGCACTACCGCGAGGCCTATGCGGCCTGCATGCGGTCGCGCGGCTACACGGGGTAGCGGGCAGAAGGGGGTGCGAACCATGAAGCGCGCAGCGATCGCCGCCGCCGCCGACAATCCTGGCCAGGACGAGAGGCTCGACGAGGAGGAGACCATGGACCTTCTGTGCGTCTGCGGAGCGAGGATGCCGTATCTCTTCGACGCCCTCGACTGTCTCACGTGCGGGCGGGCGTGCTGCCCAGACTGCGCGGTGCTCATAGAATCGGCTTGGTACTGCGCCCGGTGCTCCGCGTCGTTGCTCGAGGTGGGCCATCCCGCCGTGGGTCGGAGCAGGCTGGCGTGACAGGCGGAGCCTAAGAGGTCCTTAGGTGCGCGAGACTTCGTCAACCGTTAAGGCCGTTGACCGTACCCGCAATTGCAATTCCTTAGGAAGTAGATCGCACACCAAAGCTTGTGCTGCATGGGCGTTTGGCGAACTGCGCAGAATGAACAATGCGGCTCAGTGTGCGCGTGTGGTCGAGCGGAAGGTATTCGGCATCTTCACTCTCCACCTCTCCGATCGCAAAGAGTGGGGAGCCGCAGTCACACATCGGACGGTCAATGCCAGGCATCAAGGTGATGGTTCGGACGGCCCAACAATTGGGACAGGCGAACTGATAGATTTCCTTGTCGTCGCTGTGGTACCGGGGTGCCGGCGTGCTCATGGCTGTTCCTCCCTGAAACCAAGCGGAGCAACTCGCATGCCGGGGCCGGAACTACAAGTGCGGCAGGCACTTCCAAAGCCGTGGGTAATCGTTGATGGACGAAGATTGTCGGTCGAGAGAGCAGACTTTGCCACAATTCCCTGGGCGACCGGCGGGAGTTGACAACGAGCTGGAGGTCAGCGCCAGCGCGGGGGCCTCAGGAGCGCGCCGAGGGACTCCGTGCCTGTCCGACCGGAGCTTCGCCGCCGCGGAGGACGCTCGACTCGGTCATTGTCGCTGCCGCGATCTCGTACGACCGCAGGCGCGCTGACTGATCGTAGATGTGCGATACCACCATCAGCTCGTCGGCCTGGGTGCGTTCCACGAAATCGCGCATCTGCGCTGACACGGTGCCCGGCGAGCCGACGAACGACACGCGCGAGCGCCGCAGCGGATCGGCGGGATCGGACAGGTCGCGCTCCCACTCCTTCGACGGCGGCGGCAATTGGATCGGGTGGCCGGATCGCAGGCTGGCGAACGACTGGCGTCCAGACGACGCCAGGAATCGGGCCTCGTCGTCGGTGTCCGCGGCCACCACATTTACCCCCAGCATCACGTACGGGGCAGGAAGCTGAGCTGATGGCGTGAAGCGCTCCCGATAGATGCCGATCGCGTCGAAGAGCATGGCGGGCGCGAAGTGCGAGGCGAACGCGAACGGCAGGCCCAGCGCCGCGGCCACCTGCGCGCCAAACGTGCTGGAGCCGAGAATCCAGATGGGCACCCGCAGGCCGGCGCCGGGCACCGCCTGCACGGGCTGACCGGGTTGAGGGTCGGCCAGGAACTCCATCACCTCGAGCACGTCGTTGGGGAAGTTGTCGGGATCGGCGTTCAACGTGCGCCGAAGGGCAATCGCTGCGGACCGGTCAGTGCCCGGGGCGCGACCCAGGCCGAGATCGATGCGGCCGGGGAACAGCGACTCCAGCGTGCCAAACTGTTCGGCAACCTGCAGGGGCGCGTGGTTCGGCAGCATGATCCCCCGGCCCCAATCCGGATGCGAGATGTACCAGCCCCCACGTGACCAATCAGCACGGCCGTGGCCGCGCTGCCGATGCCGGGCATGTTGTGGTGCTCGGCCAGCCAGAACCGCGTGTAGCCCAGCCGCTCCGCGTGCTGCGCCAGCTCCAGCGTGTGGCGGAAGGCCAGTGCCGGCGTGCCGCCTTGGACGATGGGAGAGAGATCCAGGACCGAGAGCGGAATCATCTCCTCCAGGATACACGCTCGAGAGCGGTTGGTGGGCGAGCCAACCTTTACCCTCGACCCCCATGCGTCTTGTTCCGCGCCCCGACGAGCTTCCAGATCCTTTGCCCTGTGATTGTCTCCTGACCTTTGGGCAGTGATCCACAGGTCAGGCCTTCCATGCGGCCTATCTGCTGCTCTCCTTTGGATCGATCTCGGTGGTTGCAGAGGCCCGAAATCCTGAGAGTTTGACTTTTCCGGTTCGGTGGGGTATTCCGAAAATCCGATGAAGCTCCGGGGTCTTCTGCTCCTGATCCTCCTTGTGACCATGGTGCCCCTGACGCCCATGGCCTACGCGAGCCCCCTGATCCCGTCTGGGTGGTGGGTTTCTTCGACGACGCCGACTTTGACGACGTCGTCGTCTTCATCACGTCCGCCGGCGCTACACTTGAACTGTTCCCGCTGGACAACCTTCAGCCTCTTCTCGTCCCTGTCACCTCCGTGGGAGCACGGGCTGAAGGGCACGTCATCGCTCGGCCGGCCACGCCGACCGAGGCTCGCGCTCCGCCCGCTTCCTAGCCTTTCCTTCGTCCTGGCCCGCGGCTGAGCCGCGGCACATCATCAGGGAATCGCTGTCCCGGGGGACGGATGCATGCGTCCGCCGTGGGCGGTGCCTGGGAGTGGCCGTTGGTAGCTAGTCTGGCCCCTCCGCCTGGCCGTTGACTGAGTCCGAGCGAGACGACGCGTTGCCATCGGTGGAACCCCAGGACCGTGGACGTGGCGGGTACTAGGTCTGATAAGCTGAAATTTGCGCGGCTAGGTCGTGACGGTGTCCGCACCGGGTGCACGGCCTGCGGGAAGGAGGAGCGGCGATGATCGGTTCTCAAGACCTGATCGTAGGTCTTGTCCTTGTGCTCGTCCTCTTTGGTGCGAAGAAACTACCTGAGCTGGCGGGCTCGATAGGCAAGTCGATGAAGGAGTTCAAGAAGGGGGTGTCTCAGGCAACCGAGGAGGAGCCCGTCAAGGCGGCCGATCCTGCGCTCAACCCGGCGACCACCGGCAAAAAGTGTGGGTCCTGCCAAACCCCCTAGAGCCAGACTGGCAGCATTGCCCTCGCTGCGGGGCTGCCGCGCCTTCCGGCTAGAGCAGCGTCTGGCTACGCTTGTGCACGCATAGTAGCCGCTGGGCGAGACTCCCAGGACGCGGCACAGCGTGGCGGATCTCCCGCTCTTCGCGGAGCTGTGTCGTGTGGGCGACCGCGCTGGGTCGCCCGCCGGGCTGTCCGCGGCCGGAAACTGAAGCTGGATCTTCAAGCCTGGACCATTGTCCCCCATTTCGATGTGAGCCCCATGCAGCTGAGCGACGGAAGAGACAAGACTGAGACCGAGGCCATTGCCCGGGCTGCTTCGGCTGCGCTCGATCCGGTAGAATCGCTTGAAGACGTGCTTGCGCTCCTCGAGGGGAATGCCAGACCCACGATCAGCGACCGCGATCGTGGGACCGTGGTCGTCGTTCTTCACCGTGACCTGGACATCGCCAGCCCCGCCGTGCTTGATGGCATTGTCGATGAGGTTGGAGATCGCGTCGAACAGGAGATCCCGATCGCCAAGGACGGGCACCCTCCCGCCGCTCTCGAACTTCACGCGACCGCCCATCTCTTCGGCCGCGGCGTCGAACAGCTCTGCGACCTCGCCGGCCAGCTGGTCCAAGTCGACGACGCGGAACGTCGCGCGAGGATCAAGCGCCTCGATCCGCGAGATCCGCAGCAGCGACGAAAAGGTTCCCAACACAGCATCGAGCTCTCTCAGTGTATCGGCGACGAGTGCATGAGAGCGTTCGGGATCGAGCACATCATGATATGCCTTCTCCAGTCGCCCCCGCAGCCGAGTCAGAGGCGTCCGTAGATCATGCGCCACATTGTCGGACACTTGTCCGACTTCTCTCACCAGTTCTTCAATACGATCAAGCATGGCGTTGAGGTTTTCGGCCAATTGGTCCCATTCGTCCTTGGTCCCTCGAAGCGGTATCCGCTTGCCGAGTCCGCTGTGCATGATCGCTCGAGTGGTGGCGTTGATGGTTTCGATGCGCCCGACCGTGCGCCGCGTCACCGAGACACCGGCGACGGCCGCGAGAAGGAATGTCAACGTCGCCCCCGATCAGGGCGGTCTTGATGATCCCCACGAATCGATCGAGATCGTCGAGGCTACGGCCAACCAGGAGGTGAGATCCATCCGGCAGGGTCTCGTAGGTCGCCCTGAGCAGGGCGTGTCCTGGCGCTTCCGGGGCCTCGAAGTTGGCCCATCCCTGTACGCCGCGGAGCGCCGCACGGCCAGCTCTTCAGACTGCCCGCCAGAACCGCCCCCGATGGATCAGCAAGCAGGTAGATCCCGCCTTCGAAGCCTCGGTCGGCGATACGTCGGTTGATGAGGTTGACGAGAGCGTCCTGCCCGGCCTTTCCGTGAGCCTGAACCAGCAACGCGCGGTCGGCTGAGATGGCGCGATCGCACCCACTGCGGACGTAGTCCGTGGTCGCCCAGTAGACGTAGCCAAGCAGGCCAAAGACGGCACCGCTGAACAGAGCGACGCACACTAAGGCCACCGCGAACGTCGACGACTTCAGCGTCTTAGCAAGGAGCACGGAGGCAAAATCCGACGCCACGCACGGTATGAATGAGCGGGTAGGCTCGACCGCTGTCCACCTTCCGTCGGAGCCGTCCAACATAGACGTCGATGATGTTCGTCATCGGATCGAAATGCAGGTCCCAGACGTGCTGCAACAGCATCGCTCGGGGCACGACCTGCCCGGCGTGGCGAACGAGATACTCGAGCAACTGGAACTCCTTCGGCAACAACTCGATCGCGCGCCCGTTGCGCTGCACGGTGCGGCGAAGAAGATCCATCTCCAGGTCGCCGACGCGCAGCATAGTCTCTTTCACAACCGTCGCGCTGCGGCGGGCCAGTGCGTCGACGCGGGCCAGCAGTTCCGCAAAGGCGAACGGCTTGACCAGGTAGTCGTCACCTCCAGCGCGCAAGCCACGAACGCGATCATCGACCTCGCCCAGAGCGCTGATGATGAGAGTCGGCGTCACGATCCCATGCTCTCTCAGGCGCTGGATGACCTCGAGCCCATCGACGCGCGGTAACATGCGGTCGACTGTCATCACGACATAATCGGCAGTCCGGCCAAGAGCCAATCCCCTGTCGCCGTCGGAGGCCAGATCGACCCTATAGCCGCTCGTTCGCAGGCAATCGACCAGCTGCTGTGCCGTATCCGGGTCGTCCTCGATAACGAGGACACGCTGCGCATTGGCTCCCATGGCAACTCGCCTCCCACGGTTTGGAAGTACCCCCAAAAGCTTCGGCGCGGCAAGTAACATTTTAGTCAGTAAGTGACACGCATTTCATTTGCGGCGTCCGTTTCTGGCCAATAGTCTTTGGTCCACGGAGGCGGCGATGAGTAAGCCAGCGCGGATATGGGTGCTGGTCGTTGGGGTGATCGTGGTGCTCTTGGTATTTCCTGCCGCACCGAGCCACGCGTGGTCCCAGCCACCAGCGCTCCAAGCCGCCGCGACCTACTGGTACTACTGCCCGAGCGCCAAACAGTATTACCCGGAGGTCCAAAGCTGTGCTGAGCCGTGGATCCCGGTACCGCCGAGGAACCCATGACGGCGAGAAAGGCCGTGCTGCCGGTCACCGCCTGCTTGCTGCTGACGGCCTGCGCGACCGTGCCTACGGGGCCGAGCATTCTCGTACTGCCGGGCACCGGGAAGAACTTCGAGCAGTTCCAGGTCGATGACGCCGTGTGTCGACAGTGGGCGCTGCAGCAGACGGGCACGACGCCCAACCAGGCCGTGGTCGCCAGCGCCGTGACTGGCGCCGCGGTCGGCGCGGTGGTCGGTGGCGGGCTCGGAGCAGCGATCGGCGCCGCCGCTGGGAGCGCGGCCACCGGCGCAGCGGTGGGCGCAGGCGTCGGACTCTTCGGAGGAACGGCGGTGGGTGCCGGCAATGCTTACGGTTCAACTATCTCGGTGCAGGGACACTACGACATCGGGTATGTGCAGTGCATGTACACCAAGGGTAATCAGATTCCGGTCAGTCGGGGCTCGCAGTCGGCGTACACGTCGGCTGCTCCGCCGCCACCACCGCCCCCGCAGCGGCCGCCAGACGTGCCGCCGCCACCTGAGGGAACGCCGCCGCCACCACCGCCGGGACTTGTTCGCTAGCCGTCGACGTCAAACATCGGCGCTCAAAAAACGGACCCGGGCGATTTCACCTGACGGCTGACGTCCCGCCTCTTGGTAGCCACTGAGGGCGAAGGGAGCAATCATGAACACGTTCATCAGTCTCATGCTCGTGGGTGCGCTGGCGCTTACTGCTCCTGTTCTACGCACGCGGTAACTCTCACGGACGAGGGTTTCACCACGGCGGGTCTCACCACGGCCATTTCCACCATGGGTGCTGCTTCAGCCCCGCCTTTTTGTGAGCGGGGTCTTCGTCGGCGCACCACTTGCGCCATGGTACTACCCGCCCTATCCGTATCCATATCCCTACCCGGTGTATATGCAACCGCAGGAGTACATACAAGCGCCGGAACGGGACGTTTGCTACCCTGGCGGATGCTATCACTTGAATGGAGACGGTGTGAATGTGGCCTATCAGTGGGTTTGGATACCCAGTGCTCCGTCAAGCCCGCCACCGCCACCGCCTCCATCTAGTCCACCCCGGCAATGAGCAATCTGATGCTCCACCCGGGCGATCTCGACCCGCATGCGCCGAGCAGAGCCTTAGGTTAGGCGACCTGACTGCCTGCTCAGGAGAGGTCACATGCAAGTACTCCTGCTCTCCATGCCGGACTCGTTCGAGCACATGCCCTCGCTTGGCGATTCGCATGCCCAACGGTGCGCTCACCTCGCTCGCCGGGAACCTCGACGCGCATCATCGCGTCGCCGTCGCCGATCTGATTCTGGTCCAGTCGCGTGTCCGAGAAACGGTGGAGCGACTCGTTCGCGAGTTCCAGCCCGACGTCGTCGGGCTGTCCGTGATGACCTTCCAGCGACGCACCGCGTTGCGGCTGATCGCGCTCCTGCGCGCGCTTCGCCCGCAGACGCGGATCGTCGTGGGCGGCTATGACCCGAGCCTGGCGCCCGAGGCGTACACGCGCGCTCTTGAGGCGCCGGATTTCCTGGTTCGGGGCGAAGGTGAGATGACCTTCCGGGACCTGATCCGGGCGATCGAGCGCAAGACCGACTACGCTAACATTCCAGGTCTTTCTTATCGCAGCGATGGCGGCTTTCTCCACAATCCCGACCGGCCCGTGACGAGTTTGAAAGCGGTCAGATCAAGCGACCCAATCGGGATGCTCGCGTTCTCACGGGCTACACCATGATCGGCCGGCAAGTGGACGTCCTGGAGACATCCCGGGGTTGCACCTTCGATTGCAGCTTCTGCTCGATCGTCGAGATGCGAGGGCGCAATTTCCACACGTATACGTTCGATCGGGTCCTGGACGACATCCGCCGATGCAAGTGCCCATGGGGCGCGAGCCATCTTCCTGGTCGACGACAACATCACGCTGAATGTCCGACGGTTCGAAGCCTTGTGCCGGGCCATCATTGCTGCCCGGCTCAACGGCCTCGAGTACATCGTGCAGGCGATGACGTCGGCCATTGCCAACCACGGCGCGACGCTCGCGCCGCGTGATGCGTCAGGCGGGCTTCCGCTATGTATTTCTGGGGATCGAGAACGTCCTCGAGCAGCGACCTCGCGTTCCTGCGCGCGCGCGGCCAAGAACGCCGGGCGCGAGAACAGCCGGCGGGCAGCCAGCGCCACGATCCAGGCGATCAACTTCCTGCACGAGCACGAGCATGTATGTGGTCGGCGGACTGATCGTGGGGAATCCGGACGACACGCGCGAATCGATCGAGGCGAATCTGGAGTTCGCGCGCCAGTACGTGGACTGGCCGTATATCCAGCACCCGACGCCGTACCCGCGGCACGCCGATGACCGAGGACTTTCGGCGAGCGGAAGCTGATCATCAGCGAAGACGTCGAGGAGTACGACGGGACCACGGCCGTGGTGCGCAGTGAACACCTCACCGCCGAGGAGATCGAATTTCTCCGGTGGCGGACGGAACGTTGGTTGAAGCTTCGCCACCTGCCGACCGCCCTGCTCCACAGTCCGGGCTTTGCGGTGCGCCACGGCATGAAAATGCTGGCGCATACTTTCCGGGGCAGCTCGCTCCGGTCATTGGTGGGGCTCGAGGACGAGCGGAAAGCCTTCGCGCGGTACCGGGCCATCCGAAAGGCGGAACGTACGTATGTGTGAGGACCCGTGGCGGCATTCCGGTTGATTCCGTTTCTGCTGTCCTGGCGCCGGCTGGCCCTCCTTGCTGTCGCTGTCGTGACCGGGGTGCTGGGGTGGTCGGCCCTGACGCTTCGCATCGACCCCGGGGTCGAGTCGATGATTCCTTCGGGTCCCGGCGATCTGACTCGGCTCCAGGCGTTCCAGGCCCTGTTCGGCTCGGACGAGATCGTCGTCCTTGCGTTCCACTCCGAGCGGCTGTTTTCGAGAGAATCACTCGAACGGCTCGATCAGCTCACCCGGCGTGTCGCCGCGCTGCCCCACGTGGCCCGCGTCCTGTCTCCGACAAACGTGCGGGATCTGGACGGCGACGAACTGGGTCCGGTTCCAGTCATCCCGTATGGGCAGGTGACGGCTGGGAAGCTAACCCCCGAGGGGCTGGGAGAACGGCTGGGCTCGCATCCCTCTTCGGTGGTCTTCTCGTGGCGAAGGATGCCCGTACCGCGGCGGTCCTGGTCGAGCTCGACGGGGCGCCGGGAGCCACGGATTCCCGCCGGCACCTCGTGGCTGACCTCCGACGCCTGGCCGCCCAGGCCGGCCTCGGATCCGGGGCGTTCGTCGCCGGGATCCCCGTCGAGAAGGTGGACGTGGCGACCTACATCGCGCGCGATCAGATGATCTTCGTCCCGCTCGTGTTCCTGATCCTGGCCGCGATGACGGCGGTGCTTTATCGTCATCCGGTCGGGATGCTGGTACCCCTGACGACCGTTACCCTCGCCCTGGTCTGGACGCTGGAGCTTTCGGGCTCGCGGGGCGGACCTTGAACCCAGTCACCTCCCTCATGACGCCCGTCATCCTCGTGATGTCGCTCGAGGGGACTATTCAGCTCCTCAATCAGTACCTCATCGCTCGAGTGCACGGCCTGGCCCGGCCCGCGGCTCTCGAACAGGCCCATCGCCGGATGCGCCTCCCGTGCTTCAACGCGGCCCTGACGGCCGCCATCGGGTTCGCCTCCCTCCTCACGTTGCCGATCCCGGCCATTCGCGACTTCGGCCTGTTTACCGCCGTGGGCATCATGATCGGCTACGGTCTCACCATCGCGCTCACGCCGCTGCTTCTCGCGTCTCTGCCTGATTTTCCTCCGCGGGTCATCCACGCGTTCGAGGTCGGTCCGGTCGAGCGGCGGCTCTCGGGGCTGGTACGGTGGGTGTCTCGGCACCGCGCAACGACAGCGCTGACGGTCGGTGTCCTCCTCGTGCTGTCAATCCTCGGCGTTGTCCGGATCCACGTCGAGACGGATCTCGTCCGCTCCTCCGATACGCGAGCCCCTGGCGGCGGCGACGCGGTTCATCGATGCGCAGCTGACTGGGGTGAACTCGGTCGAGATCATCGTCCCCGCGGTGGCGGGGCCTACTCCGGACATTCTGGAGAAGATGGCGCTACTTGAGGATGCGATCCGCCGACTTCCCGAGGTCCGCAAGGTCACCGGCCTTCCCGACCTGCTCGCGCGGGTCAACCGCGCTATGCACCGGGGCAACGATAGCTACGCGCGTCTCCCGGACGGACCAGATGCGGGGGCCGACGTCGCTGACTATGTCGAGGGCACTCGGCAAGGAGGCGCCGGCTGATCTCCATCGGTTCCTGGCCGATGGCGCGGAGGGCCACGCGACGCTCCGGATCAACGCTCGGGTTCCGGCCCTGGACACCGCGAGATCCCAGGCCTTGTTCGCCCAGATCCGCGACGCGGCGGACCGTGTCGGCCTGCCGGACGTGACCTTAACGGGCAACTTTGTCGTGTTCTCCAACATGTCGACGACGCTCGTCCATCACCAGATCCAGGGCTTGCCGTCGCCCTCATCCTCATTCTCGGAGTGATGGCGGCCCAGTTCCGCTCGATCCGGCTCGGACTCTTGTGTGCCATCCCCAACGGCGCACCGGTTCTCATGGTGTACGGTCTGATGGGGTGGAGCGGCATCGCCCTCTCGGTACCGACCGCCATGATCGCGAGCGTGGTGATCGGCACGATCGTCGACAATTCGATCTATCTGCTTACCCCATTCCGGGAGGCGTTTCTTCGGGAGGCAAACTACATGACGGCACTCGTCGAGATGGTCCGCGCGTCGGGACGTGCGGTGGTCTTCTCAACTGTCACCCTCGCGGTGGGGTTCTGGGTCGGGGTCTTCAGCGCTTTCGTGCCCACCGTGCACTTCGCCATCCTCGCCGGCGCCGCATTCCTCCTTGGCCTGATCAGTCAGTTCGTACTCTTGCCGCTCTCGCTGTTGCTGTTGCAGCCCTTGGGCCGACCCGCCACGCCGGTCGGCCCTCGGCCAAGTCGTCTGGTCGTCGCGCTGGCCGGCGTTGCGATCGGGCTCGTCGTGGCGGGCGGTGCTCAGGCCCAGGAGACCCAGCGCGACATCCTCCTCAAAGATCAGTTCGGCAAGACAGACGGGCCCGGACGGCACTCCGGCCAGACGGTGGTGCTGATCTACGGCAAGGTCGACGGGATGCGACGCATGAAGGCCTGGGAGGACGGGTTCCGGAAGCAAGTGCTCGGCTCGGTCGTCGTACTACGCGGTCTCGATGCCCGCAGTGTCCGCCACGAAAAAACAGAGGCCGAGGTCAACGAGCGACTGCAGCAGGTCGTGCCGCCCGACATCGCGATCTTGGTGGACTGGAAGGGAGATCTCGTTCGTGCCTACAACCTCCCGGACGCGGATGTCTCCATCACCATTCTCGATGCGAAAGGGAAGGCCTGCGATACCGTCGCAGGGCCAGTCACCCGGGAGACATTGGATCAGGTGCGCCAGCGATTCCTGCATGCCCGAACGGCGGGCATGTGCCAGTGACAGGCCAAGAGGGCAAGTCGAGCGGGAACTACCAGCCCCGTCTGACCACACGCTGCCGCATGATCGCGCGCACGCTGGGAACGAGTGTTGCGCCTCCGGCACGAGGCCCTCCGGTCGACCAACCACGATGCGTCCTACGCATGCCCGCCACTTCGTGCGACATGCAGAAGTAGTCGAGCTGCCACACTCGGACGCGGGCCACCAGAGCCGCCGCCACAGCTATGCGGAGCCCGAGTCCGCGGCCCTCGCGCGGGGATGAAAGAGGAAGCGCCTGGGCTCTCTCGGTCTAGAACTGGGACGCGACGGGGAGCATGCGGATCACGCCGGCCAGGAATCGCTGCCAGAGCGTCGTCATCGGATCGGTGTCGTAGCGCAGCGGCGTGCCCTCGTCCTCGGCGATCCAGTAGAGCTTCCCGTCATGGTCCAGCAGCACTCGGAAGCTGACGTCCAGATCGGCCCCTTCGTTCATGTACTCCACGACCTGCGCAGCGAGCGCCGGGCTCTCCACATAGAGGCCGGCTTCGGTGTTGATGGCGCTCGAGCGCGCGTCGAGGTTGAAGCTGCCGATGAACACGTCCTTCCGGTCGAAGACGAGCGCCTTGGTGTGCAGCCCCGACCGGCCGCCGAAGCCTATCAGCCGCTTGCGCACCGGTCCCGGTTCCGGTCGCAGCTCGTGGAGCTCGACGCCGCCCTCGATCAGACGCTTGCGCGAGCTCGAGTACCCGGCGAAGGCGGCAAGGACGTCATTGAGGCAAGCGAATTCGTGAGGATCCGCACGCGGACGCCACGACCGACCAGCTCCTTGATCTTGGCGACGCCACCGTCGAGGGGGATGAAATAGGCCGATTCGATCAAGAGCTCGGTCTGCAGCTGGTCGAAGCGCTGGAAGAGTCGCTGGTGCATCACGCGCAGGCTCGGGTCGTTGATCGAGGCAGGGTCGTCGAACACGACCCGCGCGGGGGCCCATATGAAGCTGCGGATGATGGTGGCCAGCTCCGAGGTCAGGCGCGCGACATCCTGGTCCAGGGGTGCGGATAGCGGCCCTTCGCGATCGTCTCGCGGATGCGCCCGACCTGTTCGCGCAGATCCGCGTCGCCGTACGGCCGATCGACCAAGGCCGCGATTGGCACCGACCATTCCCCGTTCCAGAACCGGTCGAAGACCTGGGACAGATCCCGGACGATGGGCCCGGCCGCGGCGATGTCGAGATCGCGAAAGTTGCCCTGGTCGTCCACCTCGAAGTAGGGGTCGCTCATGTTGCGCCCGCCGACGATGGCCATCGTGTTGTCCATCACCATCAGCTTGTTGTGCATGCGGTGATTGACGCGATTGAAGTCGGTCACGAAGCCAAGCAGCCGGGACCCGCGATGAGGGAAGGGGTTGAACAGGCGGATCTCGACGTTCGGGTGCGCGTCGAGCGCCGCGATCCCCGCGTCGCGGTCCTTGATGTTGACGTCGTCGATCAGGACACGCACCCGGACGCCGCGGTCAGCGGCGCGCATGAGGCGATCGGCCAGGATGCGGCCGGTCGTATCGGTCTCCCAGAGGAAGTACTGGACGTCGAGGGCCGATTGTGCGAGATCCGCCAGGGCCACGCGGGCGGTGAACGCCTGGCGCCCGTGCGGGATGAGCGCGAACGCGGATTCGCCCGGGTGCTGGGCCGCGAGGGCGGCGATCTCCTTGCCGATGGCGGTGGATTCGTGGTCGAGGAACGCGGTCGACTCCGGGCGGGGGTAGTTCTTCGGCAGCGTGGCGCAGGCCCCGATCAGCACGAGCGCTACCGCCAGCGTCGCGCGCACGCGCCCCCGATAGGCCCTGGCGCGCTCGGCTCGAGGGGCGCGCCCCGCGCGGGTCGACGCTCTCGCACTCGGCATGCGCCGGCACCGGATGGATCACAGTCGGGCCCGCGATTGTTATGCTGGGGCTCCTCCCGCAAGGGCACAATAATGGCACACATGACCTTTATGGCACACGTCGCCTTTCAGATACGCGCTCCCGCTCCTGGTCGCGCCTGTCCCTCTTGAAGCGCTCGTTCCCTCCCGCCGCTGCAGCTCGATCCGAACGCGGGCGCGCAGTGTGCAGGATTCTATTGTGTGAAGCCTCGAGGCACGGTAGGGCCACGCATCAAGCGAAGGCAGTGGGCGGGGGCTCTGATTCCGTTCTCCCCTACGTAGTTCCCCCAGTACTCCCGTCACCGTTATCCCGGCCGGAGGCGGCTTGCGACCAGACGTAGGTGCCATGGCGCGGCGAGCCATATGACATCGGGGGCATGACACTGCAGGCCATGGCGACCCAGAACGCGCTCAATCTCTGTCGTGGCGGCATCTGCACGGCCCAACGTTCCAGCTGAACCGGGGGCCGCATCGGAAGAAAATTCCGTGGAACGAACGGCCCCGGCGGGCGTTTGCGCAGGCGACGGACCGCGGCAACGGTACGCAGTTGCTCCTGGGGAGCTGCTCAGGTTCGGTGGAGGGCAAACTGCCTTCATGCCCGTGAATTCAGCCTTCTTCCGGAGGCGCTCGTCGCGCGCGCAGCACCAGCATGCGGCGGCGGTGACGCCTTCACGTCTCGAGGAGACACCATGACGCACGCACAGGTGACCCGGGCGAGAAGCGCCATCGTTCTTTGCGTCGTGGCCATCGTCGTCTCCTGGACGGCGGCCGCCGTCACGCCGGCCGCCGCGGAGAGCTTGTTCACGCTTGTCAGCAGTTGCGGCCGGTTCGATCCCAAACCGTTTCCCTTCGGCGGGTGTGAGGACGTCGACGCCAACGGAAATTTCCCGGTCGACCACGGAGGCTTTCCCATACCGGGCGTCCCCGTGAAAGTGGCGAACGTCAGGGACAATTTCACCCTCCAGCCGTCCGACCCCTATACCTACCTGGGCGTTGGCACCGCGACCGCGGGATTCGGCCACGTCGGCAGCGCCGCGGAAATGCAGGAGCTTCAGGCATTCCAGGACTCGTTCGGGGTGCTCAACCTCGGGAGCGTGTCGGCCACAGCGGAGTCGCACGATACCTTGACGTTCAGCGCGGGAACGACCGCCCAGTTCGGCTTCACGCTGGACGGCCCCGTCGTCGGCGTCTGCGACTTCGGCGGCGCCTCGGGCGCGCCGTGCGATCACGCCTTCGGCGCGGCAACCTCGCGCTTCAGCGCCAATATCGGGCCCAGCGGCGCGGTCGCCTTCCAGGTCGACCAGTTTGCCGACACCCGCACGACGCAGACGTTCGGGACCTTCGATCCACAGACGCGTCTGCTGCTCAGCGCCCCCGTGGCCATCACCGGGCCCCTGGATCTGGAGATGCTCTCGACGTCGCACGCGGACACCCTTGGGCCGCTGCCGCCCCAAACGGACGTTTCTCCACGCAGTCCGTCGCCAACTTCGGCGACACCGCGACGCTGACCCAGATCCTCGTCTTCGACCGGGATGGCAATCTTATCCCCGACGTCACGATCAGCTCGGAGTCCGGCACCGTCTACCCCTGGCCGCGACCGCACCGGGCGGTGGAGCTGGCCCGCCGCCGGGCGGGGGCGTGCCCGCACCCGCGCCGGCCACTCTCCTCCTCATGAGCGCGGGCCTGAGCAGGCCTTCTGGGCTCGAAGTGTCGGCGGGCTACTCGACGACACGGGAAAGCAGATCCGTGAAGGGTGACTCCTCGCGCACGCCGCCGTCCGCGTCGCCGAGTATGGCCGGCAGGCCGACCAGGTGGCGATACGTCTGGCGCTATGGCGTAAGGTCGAGGGCCTCCACGATGCGTGTGAATGGGATCTTGGCCGTCTCGTTCAGTTCTTTGACCAGCTCTGGGCCGGTGGCCTCGAACAGGCACATGCACCGGGCCTCCTCCGGCACGAACGTGCTTCGGATATAGCGGACCTTCTTGCCGCTGGCCGTCATGTTCTTCCCTGTTTCGATAGCGCTCTTCTGGGCCGCCCCCAGCTGATCCATCGTGATGCCCTTCAGGCTGCGCTCGACCATGTAGACCGCCATAACAAAGCTCCTTTCGTACGAAGACAATTCACCGGTAGGACACGTGGCAATTCTGAGGAGCGTAGCCTACACTAGCACTCTCCGGCGGCGCCCGCCACGCCGTGGGCCCGTTCCCCGCGACATAAGCTGTCGGCCAGTTCTCAGGCGTCGCGTACTTGATGCCCATCCTCGGCTTTCTGCCGCATAGGAAATCCACCAAGTGCACCTGCTCCGCCTCCACCGCATGCGCGAAGTCCCGGATGGCCGCGGGATCCGAGCCGATGTCGGCGTGGGGGAAGATGGTGCCGATCTTCATGCCGGTCTAGACACGTCGCGCGTCTCCTTGACCGAATATCCCATAGGGGCGGACGAAGAGCACGCCGAGCAGCAGCACGTAGGGGCCACGCTGCTGAAGCCCGCGCCCACCACGGGGTCCACGTAGCCCGCGGTGAGGCTCTCCAGGACCCCGATGATCACCGCGCCCACGATGCTGCCGGGAATGCTGTCGAGCCCGCCGATCACGACGATGGGGAACACCTTGAGGCCCAGCAGCGCCACGCCGAAGCCGACCCCGGCGACCAGCGTCCAGAGGGTGCCGGCCAGCACGGCGAGCAGCCCCACCAGGCCCCACGTGATCGCCAGATGGCGGTTGACGTCGATCCCCACGGAGAGCGCCACCTGCTGATCCTCGGCGAGCGCGCGGAGCGCCACGCCCGTCCGGCTCCAGCGGAAGAACGCGCTCACCCCGGCGATCGCCACGATGGCCACGACCAGCGCGATGAGGCGGCTCAGCGGAATGGGGATGTCGAGGATGACCAGGGGCTCCTCGGGAATCGGCAGCGGAAGCCGCGCGGGGGCGTGCGCGAAGAGGAACGGCGCCGCGCCGCGCATCAGGGCGCCGAGCCCGAGCGTCACCATGATCACGCCGATCAGGGGCTGGCCGATCAGCCGCCGCAGCACCACGCGGTTGAAGCCGAGGGCGAAGGCGACCATGGCGGCGCCGGCGAAGCCGAGCGCGGCGACCGCGCCGAGCCCCGCGCCGGGCGCGCCGACCGCGGCCAGGCGCGAGCCGTACATCAGCCATTCGCCGAGCGCGAAGTTGATCATGCGCGAGGCCTTGTAGACCACCACGAAAGCGAGCGCGATGAGGGCGTAGACCGCGCCGGCGAGCACACCGTCCACGACGAGGGAGACGAGGAAGAGCACGGCGTGAGCCTACCACCGGTCGGTGGCGGGGCCCACGGAGCGGAGCGGCGGCGCACGGCGCCCCTAGAAATCATGCGACCGACATCACAGTGAGGCCGCAACCGAGATGCCATGTACAAGGCACAGAATTTCGCCAGGTTGCGCCGAGCCGATCGGAAGAAGTGGTGCGGACGCGCCACGCATGAGGCGCGAGCACCCATGCTTATCGTGCGGCCATGACGGCCGGGCAGGTGCGCTGGCGCTCAAGACCAATCGTGCTTTTGGAACCCGCCCAGGTCTCTGGACCGTCAGTGAGCGCAACCCATCCGTCATTCGCGAGCTCGCCCTCGCGATGGGCCGTCGGCTCCGCTCGGCCCAGCGATCCATGAAATCGCTCGCCGTCGATCCCGTCGAGCTCGCCTCGCCGCCACGCTTCTGCGTCCTGACCGAGCGGGACGGGGAGCGAGACAAGCGATCAGGGCGACTTTGCGATCCACTCAGCTCGCCGGCGAGCGCGGGAAGCCGCGGCGAGCGCTCGCCCTAGGTTTGCTCTTTCAGTCTTCTTTCAGCGTTTCAGATCGGCTGGCGCGGAGTTTAACGCGGGCAACTTGGATCACCCTGCCTTTGCGCCGAATCATCAGCGCGAGCGTCCGCGACGTGCTTGACGCCTATCGCATCCAGCCGTCGGCGGGGCCGGTGACCGACAAGGCCCTTGAGAAGATTGTCTTCCGGGCCGGCACATGGCGTCGAGCAGAGCCTAGCCCCGTAGCCCAGCCCGCAACGGGTGGCGATGCTGCCGAGCGTGGTGCGGATGCTGTTGACGACATTCCCTGAGGAAGTGGCCCGCCCGGACAGCACGACCCCCAGTTACCAGCGTAGTTACTAGCGGTACCTCCCCATTGTGGACTGTCGGGAACCGTGGCTCGGGAGCTACCTAGGCTCGCGGTCAATCTACGTGAGATTCAGCCCTCCGATCGCCCGGATCTCACGCCCAATGCTCCCTCTGAGCAGATTCTCGAGGGCCGTCACCAGCGGCAGTCCATCCCATGTGAGGATCCCCGTGTATTCGCGTGCATCAAATCGCATGGTCAGCCTCAGAAGGGTCTCGTCGTCCTCATGACGCATGACCGCCTCAAGTACGCCCTCCCCAGGTTTCGGGCCGCTGGTCCAGGTGTCGCCCTCGCGGAACGGTATCGTCCAGCGAGGGGGCCAGGCGGACACCGCGGCGGTCCCCGCCTGTCGAGTGAGGTCACGAATCTTCATAGGGCCCTCCATCCCGGATCAGTGTCCCCATCCCGACTCCCGACGGAATGGGACCAAAGGCCAACAAACCGATCGAAGAACGGGAGTAAGTTTCACGGAGCCTCCACACCGGGCCCAGGGGTGCATCAGAATGTTCTCCTTCAGAGAAGCCCGAGCGTGGAATCATCGACCACTACATGGCAACCGGAGGGGTTTGTCGAGACAGTCGGCGCACCAAAGCTATCTGGCATTCTCGAGGAACCGTAAGGGATTTGGTTGATCAATTCACGAACGCATACGCAGCTAATTCCAAATGACCAGTGGACCGTGCAACATGCCTCCCGATACGACGGACCCGGCTGCGGACGGAACGAGGGACTGAACGTGGAGACGGGAGGATGCACCTGCCGGAAGAGCGTCGGTCGCGGGCGGCGACGCTTCGATCCATGGCCGGCCACGGCCGGGATGAGCGCGCGCAATGCCTCGCCGCTGCGGACAGGCTCACTCCTGAGCGAGCTTGCGGCGGACTATTAGACGGAGAGCGTCCTGTTCCATGTGACCCTCGGGGTCATGCTCGGGGAGGCAAGGCCAGATTCACCCGGGTCTTGACGCGCTCCGTCAACCTGAGGCGCGGGTGCAGGTGGCTACATCCTACTCCTACGTCGGGCGGGTTGCTTGGTGCACCGAAAGGTGGAACAAGACTGGCCGCATCTCGGGCTCGTGACGTTTAGGACCCCCAGACGCAGCGTCAGGTAATCTCCTCGCCGAGTAAGGTCACGAATCTTCACGGTCGTGCCTGCATCCAGCTTGCGCTGCCGACAGGCCCGTCCCCAGGCGGCTTGTGGCTGCGTGGAAGTTGTCGCGCGACGTTCCAGAGATGGAAACATGCGACATGGAGCTGGACTCCGGCTCCCGCAGCGTCAAGGTTCGCGATCACGTGCTGTTCTACAGTCACGGTCTCCTCGCAGGCGTCGCAGGTCTCACCATGGCCCGGGCCGCCCGAGTAGGGCGGGAGGGGATCGTACGGCAATCGGCCGGCGTCGAGCTTTTCCTTTAATCAGCAGCCGAAGAACAGGCTGGGTCATGATGGGCCTCCCCGAGTCTTAGATTCGCCACGCCAGATTCATCGGGCTGCCGGATGCCAGCGGCAACCAACCCGAAAGGCTGAGGTGCAGGCGAGAAGATTGTGCGCTGGTCGCCTCCGTAAGAGGTAGTGGACCTTGGTCCCACTAGGAGAGAGCGTTGAGCAGAGAGTAAGGGGCACCCCGAGGGCGACCTTTGCCGGCAGCTGGGGGCCGGAAGCTCGAGAGCCCTGGGCTCTCGAGCTGTTGGCGAAGGGGCCGAGTGTCAATCTCTGAGCGCCTGGGCCGCGGCCCCGATCGATCCGGCGGCGTCATGCTTCACAGTTCTTGACCTCCGCCACATCACCCGTTCACATGGGCGGCTCACCTTCTTGGCCAGTCGGACCAGGAGAAGCCCATGCGACCGGCGGGTGGTGGCTCGGTGCTCGAGCTCGTGCTGAGGCATGGGCCGCGATTCGTCCGGGATGCTTGCGGTCCCGTGTTCGTTTTCTACGCGGGGTGGAAGATCGTCGGGTTCCATGCTGGGATCGCCGCCGCGACCGCGCTCGCCGTCGTGGCCTATCTCTGGGAGCGCCGGCAGGCACGCTCTGGACTGTCTCCCGCCATTGGCCTGGGTATTGCGCTCGTCCAGGCCGTGGCGGGGCTGATGTCTGCTCGCACTCTCTGGTACTTCGCCCCCTCGCTGATCGTCAACGCCGCCTGCGGCGTGGCCTTCGTCGTCTCGGTGGCCGTCGGTCAGCCACTCGCGGCGGCCTTTGCCGCCGAGACTTCGGCCTTCCCCAGCGACGTGATGGCCTCGGGCCTCTTTCGCAGCGTCTGCTCACAGATTTCCCTGGTGTGGGCGGCCTATCTACTGGGCGGCAGCCTCGCCCGCCTTGTCGTCCTGCTGCGCAGCGGTGTCGACCTCTATCTGACCGTCCACTTCCTGACGGGCTTTCCCTTGCCGCGGCCATCATGGGATGGTCCATGTGGTACGGAGCGCGCCGTCTCCGCGGGGCGAGCCGTTCGCTCACGTAGAGATCACCGCCAAGAATGGGGTCATCCAGCAGTCCAATTTCAACGACTACCCGGTGGCTCGCATCACCGAAGCGCCCTACCAGACCAATGTGCACATCGTCGAGACCAGCGCTCCTCCGGCCGGCGTGGGAGAACCCGGCGTGCCGCCGTCCGGGCCGCGCGAAGGCGCCCGATGGAGCCCTCGGCGCGGACGTGTTAGCCTCGCGGAGTGGCCATACGCGTGACCTCGAGTGTCGATGGCTTGGCGCGGCGATGGTACTCGCACCGCTACAATCGGCCCGACCTGTACGGCCTCGCGGCCCGCCTCGCATGGCTGCCGCGCCGGGTGCGCCTCGCTCTCGCGCGGCAAGTCGGAGGTCTCGCGCCGCGGCTCATGCCCGCGGAACGCGCGGTGATCCGGAAGACCCTGGCGCATTTCACCGGCGCCACGGGATCCCGGCTGGACGGCCTCACTGCTCGGGTATTCGTCGATTTCGCCATGTGCTTCAGCGACTTGGTCTCGACGAACCGGGAGCCGAGCGGGCGGCTCGCATCCTACGTCGCGGGAACGGAAGGGGTGGAGCGGCTCAGCGGACTGACGGGAGGCCTCATCTCGCTCACCGCGCACGTGGGGAACTGGGAGCTGGCGGGGCGACTCCTGGCCGGACAGAGCGCCCGGCCGACGCACGTGGTCGTGGCGCCTGAGGAGGCGAGGGAGCTGGAGCGCTGGGTGCGACGGGATGGCGAAGGCGTCCGCTTCGTCACGCGGTCCCGTCCGACTGTGTCACTCGAGCTGGTCGCTGCGCTGCGGCGCGGCGAGGTCGTGGCTGTTCAGGCCGATCGGGCACTCGGCACCCGGGGCGACACGATGATCTCGTTCTTCGGGCGTCCGGCGCCGTTCCCGCTGGGGCCGTTTCGCTGGCCAGCGCCGTCGGAGTCCCGCTCGTGCCGGCGTTCTGCCTGCTCACCGCGGACTATCGGTACCTGGTGAAGGTGGCCGAGCCGCTCACCGTCCGGCGTGGCGACGAGGAAGACGCCGCCCGGGCCTGGGCGGCGCTCCTGGAGGACGTCGTGCGCGAGCACCCGACTCAGTGGTTCAATTTTTTCGACATCTGGGACCCGTTCAACGGATAACGTATTGCCACCTTCGGAAGGGAGACGGGTTCATGGAAACGGAAAAGGTGCTGGAGGAGATCAAGGACATCATGGTGGAGCGGCTCAAGTTCGACCCAAGTCGCACCTCTGAGCTCACCCTGGCGACGGTCTTGCCCAAGGGAATGGAGGGATCGCTCGGACTGGACTCGCTTGACTTCATCGAGATGTCGATCGCCATCGAGGAGCGCTTCGGCTTCGTCATCGATGAGACGGAGGATGTGGAGACACACTTCGAGTCGTTAGGCGCGCTGGTGGCGTACATCACGCTCCACACGGCCGGACGCTGATTCCTGGAGCCATGCCGGCGTTGCCCCGACACGCGGTCAGCGAACCCCATGGGTGAGACCAGGGCCGTTCAAGCGCTCAGTGACATCGGAATTGGCGAAGCCGAAGTCGCCGCGGCACGGCTCCGGGTGCTGCTTCCCGCTGAACTGGCGCAGCTCATCGACTTCTCATTCGTCCGATCGCACCTCCTCTACGAGGAGTTCGTCAACCGCCTCGTCCTCCGGGTGATCCACGAGGTAGGACTCGAGGCGACGCTCCGGACAGGCGGAAGCGTCCGCGAGATGGCGCTGCGGGGGTCTCGAGGTCGAGCGGGCTCTCGTGCCACTCGACTGGATGCTGAGACAACTAGCGGCGCGGAAGATACTCGAGGAGGTTCCCGGCGAGGGCCCACCCCGGTTCCGTGCCAGCGGCCCCTTGCCGGTCGAGGATCCCGCTCCGGTGCGAGAGGAGCAATCCCGCCACGACGGGTCATGGATGCCGTCCTATGTCCTCGCGGAGGCCGTCGCCCAAGAGTATCCGGCATTCCTGCGGGGAGAGGTGCCGGGCGAGGAAGTGCTGTTCTCTCCGCGGCGGCTTCGCCTCTGGATCGACTACTTCTCCAACGGCAACCGCCTCTACGCGCTCAACAACCACATCGGCGCACTCGCCGTCGAGCAGTGGATGCCTCCAGACGGTGGAGTCTTGCTTGAGCTGGGCGGAGGGCTGGGCAGCGGGGCCCTCGCCGTGCTCGAGCGCTTGGCAATGGCTGGCCGGCTGGACGCGATTCGTGAGTATCGCTTCACGGAGTTTGTGCCCGCGTTCCTCCGTCGCGGGCAGCAGGCGTTGCGAGCGCGCTACCCCGAACGCTCGTCTCTCATCTTCGGCGCGCTGGACATGAACCGCCCCTTCGGGGACCAAGGGATCGCACCGGAGAGCGTCGCGGTGATTTACGCGGTCAACACGCTCCACGTGGCGCACGATCTGGACTTCACGCTGGGGAGGTGCGACGGGCGCTCGAGCCCGGTGGCCGCTTGATCGTGTCGGAGTGCGTACGTCCGTACCCGCGTCAGGCGATCTACGCGGAGTTCATCTTCAATCTACTTGAGACATTCCGGTCTCCTCGCCTGCATCCCCTCTACCGACCGAGCGGCGGCTTCCTCACACCTGAGCAGTGGCAGGATGCGATCGGATCCGCCGGGTTCGTGGACACCCGGATTTCGCCTGATATCATGCGAATCCGGCAAGTGGTTCCCGATTTCTTCGCTGCGGCCATTGGAGCGACGCGTCCCCGCTGAGGGATTCCCTGGAACGATCCTTCGCTGCCTGCACCTTATGTCACCTTGACAGGACCCAAGGACGGGGCCACCACCTTCGGAGGTCGTTCATGTTGCCTTCTATGAATCGGCTTGCCCGCGTCAACTCCTTCCCGTGAGTGAATGCCGTTCGATTCTCGAGATTCGAGTGCCTTCGCGCTCGGGCGAGAAATCGAGGCAGAACAGACGGAGACGTTGCTCGCCTCGAAGTCGTAGCCTCGGGAAGACGCCTTCGTAATCCGTGAGTTGGTGGGGCCGGGGGCGGGAGTTGAACCCGCGACCTGCTGATTACGAATCACGCTCTGCACGACGTAGATCGACGCAAACCTACGTCAATCAACAGAAGTGCTCTGGCGTGCGTTGGTACTGCGTCGGCCTGCATTCGGGTGCGTTGGAGCCAAGCTGAGCCAAGACGGCGGTCTAGGTCATCGAGGCCGCCGTCTCGTTTTCCGCTCCACTCCTGACGGCGCGCAGGATCGCCGTTCGGGGTCCGAGGCGGCAGGGCGCCAGCAGCTGATGCGCCCGCATCAGCCGCAGGACGCGCTTGCCGCCGACAGCGAGGCCGCGATGCGCTGTGGCATCGGCTCCTCGGGCGGCCGGTGTCCGAGTGTGGCAGATTATGTTGCGATGACGGGGCCCACGGACGAGGCGAGCGCCGCCGGAGGATGCTAATGTTAGCTACGCTCCGATTAGGTCACGCCGCGACTCGCCCGTTGTTGCCGGCCGCGGGCGCGGCGTTCACGCTGAGAACCCGCGCGGTGACCGAACGTACCTACGGCGCTTGCGCTCTCAACGGGCCGCGCTCACGAGGAGGAAGCGATGAAAGCCATGTTTCGCTGCGGCGCAGGATTAGCTCGTGCTTGCCTTTGCGCTGACGACGAACGCCGACGTTCCGGTCCCCGCTCCGGGCGCGAGCCCGCGCATCGACGCGATCAAGAAGGCCGGCGTGCTGCGCGTGGGCGTGCTCGCCAACGCGCCGTGGCTGGTGGAGAACACCTCCGGATCGGGCGAAGCCTGGAGCGGCCCGGCATGGGTGCTGGCGAACGAATACGCCAAGCGCCTGAACGTGAAGCTCGAGGCGGTCCCGGTCAGCCACGAGACCAAGGTGCCGGTGCTGGCGTCGAACCAGGTCGACATTTCGGTCACGCCGCTCGCGGAAACGCCCGACCGGCTGAAGGTGGTCGACTTCGTCATCTACTCGAGCACCAGCGTGTGCATGTTCGGCCTCGCCTCCAATCCGAAGTTCGCGAGCGCCAAGTCGGTGGACGACCTGAACAAGCCCGAGATCACGATCGCCTACTACACGGGCGGCGGCGAGGAAGGCTGGGTGAAGGAGCGCTTCCCGAAGGCGCAGTTGCGCGGCGTGGCCGGCTCCGGGCGTCGCGCCGGTGGAAGAGGTGCTGGCCAATCGCGCCGACGCGCGTGCCGATCAACCGCGTGCCGTGGGTCGCGATGGGCCGCAAGCTGAAGCAGCTCGCCGTGCTCCCGCAAGGACAACAACTGCCAGAACAGCACGGAGAAAGCGGCGCCGGTCGGCATGGCCATCGACAAGAACCAGACGGCGTTTCTGCGCCTGGGCGCGCGCGGTCGAGAAGGAAATCGAGAGCAAGCTCAAGGCGGACGAGGCGCGCGTCGTCGACACGATGAAGTAACGTCCAGCTTCACGCAGCCGGGCCCTGCGCTTCGCCAAGCCGACGGCACTCGCATGGACTTCGACTTCTCGGTCATCACCGACCATTGGCGCTTTCTCGCGTCCGGCGTCGGTATTACGCTGTTGCTGTCCGTGGTGTCGGGACTGACCAGTCTCGTGGCGGGCCTGGTCGTCGCGCTGCTGCGGCTGTACGGCCCGCGGCTGGCTGCGGCCGGCCGTCGTGCTCTACATCGATTCGATGCGCGCGATACCCGTGCTGGTCGTGCTGGTGTGGACGTTCTTCGCCTTGCCGATCCTCACCGGGCATCACGATGCCGCCGTTTGTCGCGGCGCTGGTCGGCCTGACGGTGCATCTCGCGGCCTACGCCGCGGAGATCGTGCGCGCCGGCGTCGAGTCGGTGCGGCCCGGACAGACGCGCGCGGCTCTCGCGCTCGGCATGTCGCAGGGCGCAGATCGTTCGCCGCATCGTCCTGCCGCAGGCGATCGTGCGGATGCTGCCGGCATTCGGCTCGCTGCTGTCGATCACGATCAAGGACACCGCGATCGCGTCGGTGATCGCGGTGCCGGAGCTGATGCGCCAGTCGGAAACGCTGGCCGGCCAGAGCTTCCAGCCGATCGAGGTGTACACCTTCGCGATGCTCGTCTATTTCGTCATTCTGTTCCCGGTCACTCGCGGCGTCGACATGTTCTACCAGCGCGTCGCGCACCTGGGGCGCTCGTGACGCTTCGACTGGAGCGTCGTCTGGCAGCACCGCGATGCGCTGATCGCGGGCACCGCCACGACGATCCTGCTCACCGTGGCGACGATGGCGATCGCCGTGCCTTGCGGCATCGTCGTGGCGATATTGCGCCTGTACGGCTGGGCGCCGGTGCGCGCGCTCGCGACGGCGTACGTCGAATTCTTCCGTAACCTGCCGCTGATCCTCGTCGTGTTCTGGGCGTTCTACGTGCTGCCGATTCTGACCGGGCTCGGCTTGCCGCCGCTCGCGACAGGCCTCGCGGCGCTGGCGCTCAACGTCACCGCGTACAACGCGGAAACGTTTCGCGCCGGCATCAACTCGATCCGCCGCGGCCAGGTCGAGGCGGCGATGGCGTTGGGGATGAACCGGCTGCAGGCCCTGCGCCGCGTCGTCGTGCCGCAGGCGCTGCGCCGCATCCTGCCGGTGCTGGCGAGCACCTGGGTATCGCTGTTCAAGGACACGTCGCTGGTGTCGGTGATCGCGGTCACCGAGCTCGCGTACGTCGCGATGCAGATTCGTGCGCAGAGCTTCCGCGTGCTGGAGATGCTGACCGCGATGGCCGCGATCTACTGGCTGCTGGGTTACCCGCAGGCCAAGCTCGTCGACTGGATCCAGCGCCGCTTCGCCGTGACCGAATGAACGCAGACACGCCGCCGCACGCAACGACGCGCATGGCCTCCGGCGCGAAGATCATCCGCTATCGCGGCGTGATCAAGCGCTACGGCGGTTTTCAGGCGCTGGGCGGCGTCGACCTCGACGTGCACGCCGGGAGGTCGTATGCCTGATCGGACCGTCGGGCTCGGGCAAGTCGACGCTGCTTCGCTGCACCAACGGGCTCGAAGACGATCGACGGCGGCGATATCGAGTTCGAGGGTGCGATGCTGCCGCGCGACGAGCGCGCATCTGCGCGCCGTGCGCACGCGCATGGGCATGGTGTTCCAGAGCTTCGAGCTGTTTCCGCATTTGACCGCGCTGCGAGAACGTCGCCGAAGGTCCGCGCACGGTGCTGCGGCAACGATCGCGCCGAAGCCAATCGCCGCGCCACGGCGATGCTCGCCAAGGTCGGTCTCGCCGACAAGGCGCCGAACTATCCGTCCGCGCTGTCCGGCGGTCAGCAGCAGCGCGTCGCGATTGCCCGCGCGCTGGCGATGGAACCCGATGTCATGCTGTTCGACGAGCCGACGTCCGCGCTCGATCCCGAGACGATCGGCGAGGTGCTCAACGTCATGAAGAAGCTCGCCGACGAAGGCATGACCATGGTCGTCGTCACGCACGAGATGACGTTCGCGCGGCGCGTCGGCGACTGGGTCGCGGTGTTCGACGCCGGCCGCATCGTCGAGCAGGGGCCGCCCGCGCAGATCTTCGATGCGCCGACGACCGAGCGCACGCGCGATTTCCTGAGCCACCTGGGGTGGACGGGATAGACGCCGGGCCGCCGGCGCCTGACCCCGGAGCCACAAGGCATCGCGCCCGCCACACACGTGTCCCGGTGTATGAGAGGGCATGATGATGAGGGTCCCTCCGAAATGAATGCCGCGAGTGGAAGGAGAACACGATGAGCATGCTGTCCGCGCAGGCAATTCCGCTTTGGACGTCGAGAACGGTGGTCGGAGCCGCAACGGGATTGCCGACCGGCGTGCTATCTCGTCGCGTCGAAGCCGCCGAGCCGACCGGACGCTGACCGTTGTGCCCGTCCGGCACGCGCTCGGCGCCGGGCCCGTCGCCATCAAGGCGGCGCTGATGATGGCACGCGGGAGGGCTACCGCACCTTCGACGCGGACACGCACATCATCGAGCCGGTCGAGGCCGATCGAGCAGCACCTCTCGGCGGCCGATCGGGCCAAGCTCGTGGCGCTCGCGATCGAAGGCGTGAGCCGCCCGTGAAGATCGACGTCTTCCGCACATCCTGCCGAAGAGATACTGCGACCGCCTCGTCGCGGTGGCTCCCGCCGGGGGCTTGCAAGAAGCGCATGTCGGGTATCCCGGTGCTCGTGGATCTCGACCTGCGCTTCACGATGATGGATCGCTGGAATGGCTACGTCCAGGTGCTGACGCTCGCCAATCCCTCGCATCGAGGTGGTCGCCCCGCCAGCCTCCAGTCCTGACCTGGCGCGGCTCGCCAACGACGAGATGGCGGCCATCGTCGCGCACGTCACTCCGACCGCTTCCCCGGCTTCGTCGCCTCGCTGCCCATGAACAACCCCGGCGCCGCCCTCGCCGAGCTGGAGCGTGCCCTCGACGATCTCGGCGCTGACGGGCGTGCAGATCTTCACCAACGTCAACGGGCGGCCGCTCGATCTGCCGGAGTATCAGCCGATCTTCGCCGGCATGGCGGAGCGACGGCCGCCGATCTGGATGCACCCGGCCCGGCCGGTGACGGTCGCGGACTGCGCGGGGAGCCGCGGTCGACGTACGATCTCTGGCGGGCCTTTGGGTGGCCGAAACCGAGACGAGCGTGGCGATGGGGCGCCTGGTCTTCTCCGGCCTCTTCGATCGCCGCCCCGAGCTCGTCATCATCACGCACCACCTGGGCGCGATGATCCCGCGTTCTGCGAGGGCGGATCGGGGGCGGGCTCGATCCAGCTCGGCGCCCGGAGCATTGATGACCCCGATCGACGGTGGCGCGCTGGGACGGCTCGGAGCGGCGGCCCGTCGGTATTTCCGTATGCGTCTAGCTGGCGATACGGCCCTCTTTCGGCGCCTGGCACGCCATGGAGAGCGGGCTGGCCTTCTTCGGCGCCAGCAATACGTAGCCAGC
>ERZ1370068.9385-contig-8168_pt1 | contig 157904 bp, 253 predicted proteins | sample MGYA00561227_ERZ1370068 | MGnify/ENA primary metagenome ERZ1370068 (study PRJEB38410, sample SAMEA6850437) | metagenome | study: Metagenomic assessment of the ecological functions of the soil: analysis of the soil microbiota associated with the... | reverse complement strand
CAGTTACGTATTGTCGTCGTTGGACTTGCGCCCCGTCGATTCCTCGTTGGTGCGCGCGTGCGGCTATGGCCGTGGCAAGCTGCCTGGCTGAGGCTGCCGGCACCGGGTCAGCGCTGGGTTATCGGCGGCGATCTTGGTGTGGCTTGCCGTCCGCTCCGAGAAGCTCACAAAGGGGCTAGAGGCCGCGCGCCAGGCTCGCGAGGAGGGCAAAGCCCGCCGCCGCGAAGAGCTGAGGTGGCGCGTGCCGTCCGCGCCGAGAAGCAAGCAAAGGAACCAGAAATCTGCGCCAGGCTCGCGAGGAGCAAGAAACTCGCCGGCGCGAAAAGGCTGAGGCTAGCCAAGTGGATCTGCAAGGCCTGGTCGACCGACTCGCATGAGGAGGACGGGGCGCTCTTTGCTGGCGCGATCGTGGTTACGGTCAACAACCACAGCGAACGCGGTAGTGACCAACCCGACGTGTCAGGTGAACCCGACGGCGGCATCGGGCCAGTTGATTTGGGGGCGACGTCGCGCCCGTGGGCGAATGGACGCTCGCTGCCGCTCCGGAGCCGATCAGGCACAGGAAGGACGATCACGACGCACGAAGGCGTCGTTTTCAGGTTCTTGCTGAATGATGCTTGCGCGGGTCTGGGGCGTCCCGCAGACACCGAGGCAATCAGGAGGAAACAAGCCTGCGCATCGAACTGAGGGTTCAGCGGAATCGAACACACCCTTCGCTACCGTGGATAGTGCCTGCTTGGGAATATGAGAGCCCCTGGACGAACCGGGGCCCTGTCGGTTAGCTGGGTTGATTCAGCGCCTCCTGCTCGCTTTGATCGCAGCCAATGTGGTGCTGGCCTCGGCGAAAGAGACGAGCTGAGCATGGCCGCGGCCTCGGGAAACCGTTGCGGGCTAAGCAATCGTCGGTGCTGGGTGGCCATGAGATTCCGACGATCACCCGCTGGGCCGAGCGTTCTCTCACCGGCAGTGGGCGGTCAGCGGGCCGAATGAGCTGCACCGAGAGCTCGTCGCCGTTGATGACGCCCTCGGCCAGCGTGGTGGATTCGGAGGATGACGACATTGGGACTCGCTTCCTCAGACAAAGTGGGTTCCTCAGGCCTCGCGGGCCGTCTCACCACCCGTGGGGCCGCTTACTAGCGGTCACGCTGTTTGATCTCTTGGTATCGCCCCCTTTCTCCGCAAACCATTTCCAAGCAACGCACCTGCTGGGTAATCAGGGGTTAGACACGGCGTCACGAAGTAGGGGGAAAGTGCGGTGCATCGCCTAGTGAGAGCCGCTTTCGATGGACACGGCGTCACTGGCTGGCACGGGGTGGGTAGTCGGTGTTCGACTCCCCTCTCCGGCACTTTTGTCGCTGTCACTTGCCTGGTGATCCCCACGGTGGGCCGTCCAAACGCTCTGGTTGAGTCGGCGCCCGACTTAGGGTTATGTGCCCCTCGGGTTTCAGGCATCTTAGGTTTGACGGCCCCACCGTGGGGATCACCAGGCGCGCTTCTGAGGCGGATGCCGGCGCGGGGTCGGACATCATGTCCTTTAGTCCGCCTCGCGATGGCCTCGGGCGGCAGGCGGCTGGGCCGGGAGACGGTGCGGGCGACGGGATTGGTGCAGGCCGCGGTGGACGGCGGGGGGGGATCTGCGGTTGCCTGGCAGGAAGGCGCGCCGCGCGCCCAGCGCGCGATCCATCCGAACCGGCGGCTACTCCGCGTGACGCGGTGGAGGCCCGCGGCACCACAGTTACCGGCAGTCTGGGCGCGTCGGATCAGCCGCGATGAGACACCACCGAGCAGGACCCGGCGTACTGGGCCATAGCCCCGGGAGCCACAGACGAGCATCTCGACATCGTCCGGGCCCAACGCGGCCAACGACTCCACTGACCGGCCCCTCGAGGAGGACCGTACGCGGCTCGAGCTCTGGCGGCACGCCAGCCGCGGCAAAGTCCAGCGCTGTTGCGGAAGGAGTCGCGCGCCTTGTCCAAGAACGCCTGCTCGTCCGTCCTGCCGACCAGGTAGGAATAGCGCTCCGGCGACTGGCCGAGAACCGTGAAGAGCGTCAGCCGGGCCGGGGATTCGCAGGCGCAACTCGTACCGCCATCCGCAACGCCTCGCGCGCGTCCCGCGTGTCTATGTAGGCCACCCCGACGCTGGAGATCCGATCTGGCGCTGACTGCCGCCACCCGCGGCGGCACGACTGCAACCGGCGCCGTCGCGCCGTGCAGCAGCCGCTCGGTGCTGCTGCCCAGCAACGACCGGGCAAGACTGGTCTCCGGTGCCGTGCCCACGATCAGCAGCGACCGCCTCCACGTCTTCAGCGAGATCGGCCAAGCCGTGTGCCGCTGATGTCGAAGGCGACGTTGCGGTAGAGCGCCGCGTCGCCAACAGCGGACCCGGGCCTTGTCCTGGATGATCTCGGCTTGCTCCCGGACGTAGGTCGCCCATTCGACGTCGACGCGCCCAGCCCCGAAGCGGGTGCTCCTCGGGATACACAGTGGCGACGATCGGGACGTCGCCGGTGGAGCGGCACCAGGTCAGCCCGAATGCGACCGCGTCCTCGCTCGCCTCGGAGCCGTCGTACCCGATGACAACGCGGCTGGCCATAGTGTGCCTCTAACGAGCCTCTGGGGCTCGGCGTCTCAGGAGCATCCGCGTCGGGCTCGATGTCCGGCAGGTCAGGGACGTTCGCGATAGTGGTGCCGTAGCCGGGAGTGCGAGTACCCGTACAGCAGGTAGATCACCAGTCCCGACGACGAGCCAGACGACGAACCGGACGTAGGTCACCCATGGCAGGCCCAATGACAGGTAGATGCAGAGGATGATGCCGATCGGGCACCAGATGTAGGGAATCGGCACCTTGAACGGCCGCGGCATGTCGGGCCTGGTCCGGCGCAGGACCATGACCCCGACGTTGACGAGGATGAACGCGAACAGCGTCCCGATGTTGACCATCTCGACGATCGCACCGAGTGGCACGAAGCGCAGCAACCAGGGCGGCGAAGATGCCGAAGCCGATCGTCAGCTTGACCGGCGTCCCGGTCCGCGGGTTGACGTCCGCCCACGATTCCGGCACCAGTCCGTCGCGGCCATCGCGAAGAAGATCCGCGTCTGGCCGTAGAGGATGACGAGCAGAACGCTGGTGATCGCCACCAGCGCACCGAACGCGGTCGACGATGCGGCCCAGTCGAAGCCCGACGCCCGTCTTCGAGCGCCTCGGACAGACGGTGCGTCGCGACTCGGCGAGCTGCGCCGCCGGCAGTGCGCCCACCGCGCCGATCGAGACCAGGATGTAGATGATCGTGCAGATGACGAGGGACCCGATGATGGCCACAGGAAGGTCGCGCTTCGGGTTCTTTGCCTCCTCGCTGCCGGTCGCGACCGCGTCGAAACCGATATAGGCGAAGAAGATGACCGCCGCGGCCGCCAGGACGCCGCCACTGCCGTGCGGAGCGAACGGCTGCAGGTTATCGGCGTTGAAAGCCGTGAAGGCGAGCACGATGAACATGCGCGAGCACGGCGAGTTTCACGAACACCATGATGTTGTTGAGGGTGGCCGTCTCTTTGACGCCGCGGATGAGCAGGAACGTGATGGCCAGCACGATGACAACGGCCGGCAGGTTGATGCCGCCGTCAGGCAGCGAGGTCGTCAACTTCTCCGGTAGGGCTACCCCGAAGGTGGTGTCGAGGAAGGCATTCAGGTTGGCGCCCCAGCCGACCGCGATCGCCGGCCACGGACACCCCGTACTCGAGGATCAGGTCCCATCCGATGACCCACGCCACGATCTCGCCGAGCGTCGCGTAGGCGTAGGTGTAGGCGCTTCCGGCAACCGGGATCGACGAGGCCAGCTCGGCGTAGGACAGCGCCGAGAACATGCAGGTGACGGCCGCCAGGACGAACGAGAGGATCACCGCCGGACCGGCTCGCCCGAGCCCCTGGCCGACCACCACGAAGATCCCGGTGCCGACGATGGCGCCGACGCCGAGGGCGGTGAGGCTGACTGGCCCGACTGCCCGCTTCAGCTCGTGGCCGCTCTCGTGGGTCTCCTCGACCAGCGAGCCGACGGGACGAATGTGGAACAAATGCTCTTTGGTGAACCGTGGCATTCGAGCCTCCCCGAGATCGCGCCGCAGGAGATGATCAACGTACTGCGGATCTGCGGCCCGTGTGAAACCAGAAACGATCGACCCAGGTGGTCTACAGAGGTGGCTCCGATTCGGCGTACGCGGATCATGTTGGTTTGGCCGGCGACGCCGGGCGGCGAGCCCGCCACGATGACGACACGATCACCCTCGGCGACGCGTCCGCCTTCGGCTAGGGACTTGTCGACCTCGCGGATCATCTCATCGGTGTGGCCGACCATAGGGGCCATGAACGTCTCGACGCCCCAGGCCAGGGTCAGGGCTGCGCGCGTTTCCTCGTACGGGGTGAAGGCCAACACCGGGATGGGCGAGCGGAGCCGGGTCAGCCGCCGCGCCGAGTCGCCAGAGGTGGTGAACGTCACCAGGAACTTTGCACCGATCCGCTGAGCGACCTCTTCAGGCAGCCTTGGTGATCACGCCACTGGTCGTATGCGGATCCCAGTCGATGCCATGCATCTGGTCCATGCCGTGGGCTTCGGTGTTCTCCACGATTCGCGCCATGGTCTCGACGGCGAGCACCGGGTACTCGCCGACGCTGGTCTCTCCGGACAGCATCACCGCGTCGGCGCCGTCGAGGATTGCATTGGCAACGTCGGAAGCTTCGGCACGGGTCGGTCGGGGTGAGGAGATCATGGACTCGAGCATCTGGGTCGCCACGATCACTGGCTTCGCCCAGCGCCGCGCGGCGGTGACGATCTTCTTCTGGACCAGCGGAACCTCTTCCAGAGGCAGCTCTACACCAAGATCACCGCGCGCCACCATGAATGCGTCAGAGGCATCGATGATCTCGCTCAGGTTTTCCACCGCCTGGGGCTTTTCCAGCTTGGCGATCCACTGGAATCCGGCGACCCTCGGCGTCCATGACGGCATGGACGTCTTTGACGTCCTCAGCAGAGCGGACAAACGACAGCGCCACCATGTCAACGCCGTTGCGAAGGGCCCAGCGCAGGTCCTCGGGTATCTTTGTCACTCATTGCCGGAACGCTGACGGGGACGCCTGGAAGGTTGATCCCCTTGTTGTTGCTGACAGCCCCGCCGACGACCACCTCGGTGATCACGTCGGTATCGGTGACATCGCTTGCCCGCAACGCAATCCGGCCATCGTCGATCAAGATCAGGTCGCCGGGCCGGACATCGCCACACAAGCCCTTGTACGTCGTGGAGCAACGTTCGACCGTGCCTTCGACATCTTCCACGGTGATCGCGAACGTGTCGCCGACATGCAGTTTTTCCTTGCCATTGGTGAACCGGCCGAGCCGGATCTTCGGGCCCTGAAGGTCTGCCAGCACTCCGACAGGGCGACCAGCGCCTGCTGCCGCATCCCGGACGCCGCGCAGAGTTCTCTCATGATCGGCATAGTCGCCATGACTCATGTTGAGCCGGGCGACATCCATGCCAGCGGCAACTAGTTCTGCCAGACGCTCGGGGCTAGAGGAGGCCGGGCCGAGCGTGCACACAATCTTGGCTCTACGCACGAGTTGACCCTAGCGAAGTTGTCTGGGCCGTGGGAGACCAGTCAAGCAGTGGTCTACCACGTGCTGATCAGATCCAAGGCGTGCTGAAGATCAGCCGGGTACGCGGACTCGAACTTCATCAGCTCGCCAGATGCTGGATGCACGAAACTCAGCCGGACCGCGTGTAACCACTGCCGCTCGAGCTCGAGCTTGGCCGCCAGGACCGGGTCGGCCCCGTACATCAGATCGCCAAGGCACGGATGCCGAATCGCAGACATATGAGACGCGGATCTGATGCGTCCGGCCTGTTTCCAGCTTGATCTCCAGCAAGGTTGCCGCGACGAACGCCTCCAGCGTGGCGTAGTGGGTGACGCTGTGGCGGCCCCGGTCGATCACAGCCATCTTGTAGTCAGCGCCCGGATGCCGACCGATGGGAGCCTCGATGGTTCCGGTGAACGGGTCTGGATGACCTTGAACCAGTGCGTGATAGATCTTGTCGACGCTCCGCGATCGAAACGCTCGTTTCAAGATCGTGTACGCGTGCTCGCTCTTGGCGACCACCATCAACCCTGAGGTCCCGACGTCCAGGCGCTGCACAATGCCGCGTCGTTCGGGTACGCCGGAGGTCGAGATCCGGAAGCCGGCGCCGGCAAGGTGGCTGAGCACATCTGGTCCGCTCCAGCCCAGGCTGGGGTGAGCAGCGAGGCCGACGGGTTTGTCGACCACCACGAATGTCATCGTCGTCGTACACGATGACGACACCTTCGACCTGCTCCGGCCGCACGGCTGCGACCCGCTCGTCGGCTAGCTCGACCTCGAGCATCGACCCGACACGGACCCGATCCGATTTGCTGATCGAGCCACCGTCCACCAGCACGCGACCAGCCCCGATCAACTCCGCAACGTGACTGCGCGACAGCCCGAGCATGCGCGCTACCGCAGCATCAACCCGCTCGCCGTTCAATCCTTCCGGCACGAGCACGACCTTTCGCTCAGCCACGAGCGATCATGCTCCGATTATGATCATCATCGCCGTCCGCTCCGGGATGCCCAGGCCCGCCGTGCCGCTGGCCCGTGATGCTGATCCCCTTCACGATCGACAAGAACATGATCAGAATGGCCGCCGCGGTGATGCACATGTCAGCGACGTTGAAGATCGGCCAGTGCGGCAGTTCCAGAAAGTCGATCACGTGGCCGCGGAGCACCCCGGGCGGACGGAACAACCGATCCGTGAGGTTGCCGGCGACGCCGGCGCACAACAGTCCGATCGCGACGGCCCAGGCCGGATGGCCGATCCGTGGCACCAGCTTGATGATCACGAATGCAAGGACGATGATCCCCGCGATCGCAAAACACATAAGTAAAACGCTGGCCTTGGCTGAACGCCGCGCCAGGGTTTCGGATGAGTCTCAAGGTGAGCAGTCCGCCCAGCAGCCGCACCGAGGTAAGCGGCTCGAGTTGGTTGACTGCGATGATCTTGGTGACAAGATCAGCTGTCAACCCGGCAACGGCGACCAGTGCGACCAGAAGTCGCAAGCGTCGCCGCTCGATCGGGCGAGGCGCCGCCAGTTGAGGTTATCGCCGTTCCTCGCGCTGCTTGCACGTGACACACAATGTCGCGCGCGGAAGGCCTGCAACCGACCCTTACCTATCGGCTGACCGCAGTTGTCGCAGCTGCCATACGTGCCAAGTTCGATATGTCGCAACGCGAGCGGGACTGATCCAACATTTCCCTGGCGTTGTTGGCCAACGACATTTCGGCATCGCGCTCGAAATTCGCAGAACCCACATCGGCCGGATCCCGTCCGGCTCCCTCGCTCCCGTCACGAAGCAATCCGACCAGCTCAGCGGTCGAGATTTCGATCTGGCTTTCGAATCGCGCAATGTCTTCGATCAGTGCCTGCTTGACCTCGTTGATCTCGGCTTTGGTCCAGGGATCTTCGCCGGGGCGGACCGGCAAGGACTTGGGATTCATCCGGTTTTCCAGGCTTGTCTTGATGGTCGACAGGTACCGCATGCACCGTTGGCGCGGCCTTGGCTGAAGCCGCCAGCGGTGTCCTTGGTTGTTGGTGTCCTTGGTTGCGGTTTGGTTGTGTGCCCTGGTTTTACGCGGGTGTGTCCTTGGCTGCTGGTCCCTTGGTTGTTGTGCCGCTTGGTTGCTCGAGCCTTTGGTTGTGGGGGCCTTCCGATTCGAGGTGGTGCGACCGCCGTTCCCGGCTGCGGGGGTGGCCGCAGCGCTGGACCTAGCTGTGGTCATGGATTCCCCATTTCTGGTCGGGACTGCTGAGGTGGAAGTGACGCAGAGACAGTAGGCCGCAAAAGCAGTTTCTTCAACGACCCGCGCTGATTTCTCGCTGAAATTCCAGCGGTGCCGATCTAGAACGCCACAGGGCCCGCCGCGGGCGGGCCTGTGGTCGTGATCAAAGGTGGAATCAGATCAGCGCTGATCCCCCCAAGAGAGCGTCGAGGCGGGGAGTATTGCTACCTGAACCTCCGCTGTAGCTCGGGGCGTCTTCCCGCTGATCAGCCGCGCCGTGCTCGCCCTGCTGTGGAGACCCAATCCCGTTTGAGTGTCCTTCGGCCGGCTGAGCTCGCGTACCACGTCGGGTATGTCGACCGGTTCTGCTCGGCCTCCTTCAAGCGACTCGATCTGCTTGCGCAGGTGGCTGGTGAGATTGGTGCGGTAAGCCGTCTCGGAAGTTGCGAAGTGAAGCGACGGCGGCTGTGAGGTCGTCGCGCTGGCGCTCCAGGTCGCCGAACATCTCCCCGCGCCGACTCTCGATCTCCCGGTCGAGCTTTTCGGCGCGACTGTGCGCGTCGGCTTGCAGCCGCTCCGCATTGACCCGAGCCTCCGATTCGACTCGTTCGGCACGCGTACGAGCGTCGGTCGTGAGCTGGTGAGCGGTCCGGTTGGCCCTCCTCCCGGATCCGGTTGGCGTCCTCGGTGGCTTCCTCGACCAAGCGCTCCGGCCTGCTCGGTCGACATCTCGACGAGGCGCACGACCGCGGCGCTCGCCTCCTTGCCCGTGGTCACCACAATCGTGCCGGACTGTGGCTGCAGGCGGCGCAGGCTGCCGCGGCGGGGGCGCCTGGACGGTGGGAGCGGCGGGAGCTACCGGTTGTGGCGGCGGTGCCGCCTTGAGCGCTTCCACCTGCTTCTTGAGGTTCTGGTTCTCCTCGATGAGCTGCGCGAAGCTCTCCTCGACCTCGTCGACGAATTCGTCAACTTCCACATACCTCATAGCCGGACTTGCGGGCCATCCGGAAGCGCTTGTTACGAACGTCGTCAAGCGTCAGCGTCATCGTGCACCTCGGTATCTAGCGTGGGACTTCGGGTGAGGCCGGGCGCCTCCACACCGCCCTACCGTACCCAATTTGGTGTGGGTGCACAGCCCAGCCAACGAAGTCGCATATGACGGTTGGCAGCGAAATTAGAAGAACAAAGTTCGGTTGACCTGCATCAAGTATGCTGACCAGGATCGCAAGGCCGATGAAGGCCAGATCGAGCATCATGTTGCCAACCCGCACCGGCTTCAGGGACCTTGCGCAACAAGCGGAGCGGTGGGTCGGTAATCGAGTAGATGATCTCGGCGAAGACCAGCATCGGTCCTCTGGGTTCCCAGTCGCGAACGAGCACCGGGACCCAGGACAAAATCATGCGCGCGAACAGGATCAGCAGGAAGATCCACAAGATCCAGTTGATGATGAGTCCCCACGACAACCACGGTTGAGGCCTGTCTGTTCTGCTTCCAGCTTGCTTCGGTGTAGGTGTACGACACCAGCCTAGGTGTGCAGATCAGTGAGGCGGAGTCCCTGACTAGCTCTGGTTGAAGAACCCGCCTGCGATCCGCTCCTTGTCTTCCGCTGCCACGGTGACATCGTGCGGAGACAACAGGAACTACCTTGCTGGTGACGCGTTCGATACTGCCACGCAGACCAAAGATGAGACCAGCGGCAAAATCGACCAGCCGTTTGGCGTCGACATCCTCCATGTCGGACAGGTTCATGATGACGGGCACGCCATCACGGCGTGCTCGCCGATAACGCGAGCCTCGTTATACGTGCGGGGATGAACAGTGATGATTCGTGACACATCGGCCGTCCGTGGATGGGGAGCGAGAGTCAGAGTCACAGGGGCTGCAGTGAGCGCAGATGCACGACGGCTTTCGAGGGAGTCACCGTGGCGGCCTTGTCCGGAACAGCGAGCGACTCATCCGCACTGTCCTCTTCGGTCAACGCCTCGTAACCCGCGGCATCGTCATAGTCCGCGTACCGATCGTCGGTGACCAGGCCCAGCCAAGCTGCCGCGCGCTTCAGTCGTTCCGCCATCTCATCCGCCTCTACTTGTGCCTTTACTGGGCGTACGTGACGTCGAGATTACCGTCGAAGCATGGTGATCATTCGGCCCGACACGCACTACTTCAGGGAAGTCAGGAACGTCTAGATCATCTTCGTAGGAGGGCCTGCTCGGTACCGTGACGCGGGTAGGAGCGAGCGGGACGGGTGGCGGCTGCGGGCCGGCGGCGGAGCTTCCACCGGAGATACATGGTTGAGCCCGTAGTTGTTGTTCGAGGTGACGCCGACCGGTTCCGGGTCAGGGGAATCGGAGCGGAGCGTGCCTGGTGCGTACGCAGGTCGGCAGCGCGGCTGACACCAGGCTGGCTGGCGCGGCGGCTGGCCACCCTCGAAGCCAGCCGCAATCACGGTGACCTTGACCTCGTCGCCGAGCGCGTCGTCGATCACCGTGCCGAAGATGATGTTCGCGTCCCGTGCGCCGCCTCTGGATCAGGTTCGCAGCAGCGGAGACTTCGAACAGACCGAGATCGGAGCCACCGGCGATGGAGAGCAGCACGCCGTGGGCACCCTCGATGCTGGCCTCTAGCAGTGGCGAGGACACGGCCGTTCTCGGCAGCCGCTCGAGCGCGGTCCTCGCCACGGGCGGAACCGATGCCCATCAGCGCCGAGCCGGCATTCGACATGACCGCCTTGACATCGGCAAAGTCCAAGTTGATCAAGCCCGGCGTAGTGATCAAGTCGGTGATACCGGAGACGCCCTGCATCAGCACCTGGTCGGCCTGCTTGAAGGCGTCCAGGATTGCGATCTGGCGATCGATCATCTGAAGCAGCTTGTCATTGGGAATCACGATCAAGGTGTCGACCTCTTCGCGGAGGTTGACGATGCCCTGCTCGGCCTGGACGGCGCGGCGCTTGCCCTCGAAGGAGAACGGCCGGGTGACGACGCCGATGGTGAGCGCGCCCAGAGCCCGTGCGATACGAGCCACGACCGGCGCACCGCCGGTACCCGTACCGCCGCCCTCGCCGGCGGTGACGAACACCATGTCCGCACCCTTGAGAGCGTCCTCGATGTCTTGCGCGTGGTCCTCGGCCGCTTGGCGGCCCTTGTCCGGGTCCGCGCCGGCACCAAGTCCGCGCGTCAGATCACGGCCGATGTCCAACTTGACGTCCGCATCGCTCATCAGCAGCGCCTGCGCGTCGGTGTTGACCGCGATGAACTCGACACCCCGAGGCCCAGCTTCGATCATCCGATTGACGGCGTTGACGCCACCGCCGCCGACGCCAACGACCTTGATGATCGCCAAGTAGTTCTGTGACGCAGAAACCACGGTTCCGCCTCTTCTTCCATTGTTGCGGACTATGTGGTCGCGCAATTCTCAACCTGAGGGTCTCAACCTGAGGTCTCAACCTGAGAAGTCGACGGTCAAGTTGCCCGGGTGGGGAAACAGCGCGGTGTTCAATGAGGCTACGAGATGGTGACCATTGATGCTGTTGTGACACGCCTAGATCACCAATTCATCACCAAATTGCTGTATGTCAAGTAGGAGTGAGACTTCAGAGAGCGCGGCCAGACTTTGCAGGCAGAGAGAACGCCGGCATCGAGACGCCCACGTGAGCATGGTGGGAGTGACAGCTAGCGCAGGGCAGGATTGTGCGGACTCGACACGTCGATGTAGGACCTTGGCTTCTTCTTCAGCAGCGCCGTGACAACCTGAGCCTTCAACTCCGAGTCAGCGGAGCTGCCCCAGGTCACAGTTCGTCCGGATGTCAACATCAGCACGATGCTGTCGCGGCTATCGGCCGTAATCAGACCGACCTTGCCACGCAGCTTCTCCGGAAACGCGTTGGCAACAGCAGCGACCTGACTGAGCAGCGGTTTGTCACCTGGACTGACATCGGCGAGGACGACGTCGAGCGGCAATGTTGACTGCGTCTGGTACGCGAGACCGGCCTTGTCCACCAGTACGTAACCATCTGGCTGAGATATTGCGAGCACCGGTCGACGCTCGACAACCGTCACCGTGATGGTGTTCGGCCACTTGCGAGTTACCTTCGCCGACTCGATAACCGGCAGGGTGGTCGCCCGGTTCGCGATCGCGTCCACATCCTGACGCGCCAATGGCACACCGAGCGGAATCTGGACCGCGAAGCTCACCTGGGCCGGGGTGAGCTGGTGGGTTCCGACGATAGTGACGCGTTTGGTGACACAGGATGGCTGAGAAGTAGACAATCCACAGACTCCCCGCGATGAGTGATAGCACCAGCACGATCTGCCGCAACAGCCACGACCTTGCGGCGCCAAGACCGTCGCGATTTCCGGCCCGACGGGTGCGCGCCGCGGGGCGTACGCCGGCTCGCCGGTCGCAGTCGCCGTCATCACGCAACTTCGGCCAGGCGCTGAATCTCAGCAACGATCTTCGGCGCCACCTCGTTACGTCTCCGCAGCCCAACGGTGATCACCAGGTCGCCCGGACGAGCAATCCTCGCGACTGTCGGTGCAGCCTCGTCCCAGACGGGTTGGTAGGTCACGTTCGCCGTGCCCGGGGCAATTGCATTGGCGACCATAGCGCCGTCGATCCCAGGAATCGGATCCTCACGGTCGCCACAGACATCCATCACGATCGCCTCATCGGCCTGCTCCAGCGCGTGCCCGAGCTCCCGCCAGAAGTCGCGAGTGCGGGTGTAAAGATGCGGCTGGAAGCAGATGACGACACGACCATCGCCAACACCGGTGCGGGCAGCGATCAGTGTGTTCAGCACTTCGGTGGGGTGATGCGCGTAGTCGTCGTAGACCCGAACGTCGTTGGGAGTGCCGATCAGCTGGAACCGCCGGTACGTGCCCTGGTACCTGGAGAGCTCGCGGCGTACGTCCGCCTCCCCGGCCCCCAGCCAGACAGCCACCGCGTATGCCGCCGCGGCGTTCAGGTGCTGTAACTACCAGGCACCGACAGCCCGACCGGACCCACGTGACGGTCCCACCGGAGGTTGAAGGCTGATCCCGTTCCTGCCAGGCTCGCCCCCACAACCCGCACGTCGGCGTCCTGCGACATACCGAAAGTCATCACGGCCGGAGCGGGCATCCCGGCCGCCGCGCGCCGCCGCACCTGCTCCGCCAGTGCGATGGCTCCTGGATCGTCGGCACTTGTCACCAACAGCCGTACGGAATCCGCGGTGGCAAAGCGCAGGGAAACCGTCGGCGTAGTTCTCTGGACTCCCCCCAGTTGCTGAGGTGGTCCGGGTCGACGTTGGTGACGACTGCAATCTCACGTGGGTATTGCAGGAAAGAGCCGTCGCTTTCGTCCGCCTCGATGATCATGATGTCGCCACTGCCGAGGTGACCGCCGGTCGCCGTGCCGGTCAGCGCGCCGCCGATGACGAACGACGGGTCGAATCCGCAGCCGCTCGATACGTGCGCGATCATCGCCGTGGTTGTGGTCTTGCCATGAGTCCCGGCAACGGCAATGCCGCGGCGGCCCAGCATCAGCGAACCCAGCGCGGCACTACGATGCAGCACCCGCAGGCCCCGACCGCCGGGCCTCGGCCAGCTCGGGGTTGTCTTCCCGGATCGCTGAGGATGCAACGACCGGTGCTGGCATCACCAAGCTGCTCGGCTCGATGCCCGACGTGGACGCGTGCCCCTTGAGCCTCGAGGGAACGTAGGTATTTGAGTCTTGCCGATCGCTGCCGCTGACGCGGATTCCTGAGCAAGCATCATCGAGGCGATGCCGTTCATGCCAGAACCGCCGATGGCAATGAAGTGCACCGCTCCCAGCTCGTTCGGCAGCGGCAGCTCGACGGGAGTGAGCAGACCCATCAGCGGATCACCTCCAGAACTCGTGACGCCAACACGGTAGCCGCGTCGGGCGGGCAACGCCCGCCAGCGCCTCACTCATTCCGGCCAGCCTGTCTGGATGCGCAAACAGGGCGGGAATCTCCTGGGCGACCCAGACCGACGTGCAATCGTCATCGGCGAGCAGGATGCCGCCGCCTGCATTGACGACCAGTTCGGCATTGAGGGCCTGCTCGCCGTTGCCGTGCGGATACGGCACAAAGACCGCAGGAAGCCTGACGGCTGTGGTCTCCATCACCGTGTTGGCGCCGCAGCGCCCCAACATGAGGTCGGCCGCGGCGTACGCCCGCTCCATCTGCTCCACATACGCCACAGGCTGGTAGACAGCCCCGGTGCCCTCATCGACACTCCGCTCGATGCCCGGCACGAGATTCTTGGGTCCGAGAACATGGAGCACCTGGATCCCGTTGGCCAGCAATTCCGGCCAGCGCGCCCGCGACGGCGGTATTGATCCGCAGCGCACCTTGTGATCCGCCGCTGACCAGCAGCGTCGGCAGCTCGGGATCCAGGTCGAATCCGGCTGCGCGCCTCGCGCCGGAGTGCAGCCCGGTCAAGATCGGTGATAGCTCGCCGCAGCGGCAATCCCGATGCAGCGGGCGTGCGGCAATGAGGTCCGCGGGAACGAGGTATAGACATCGCTGGTGAGCCGGGCAGCGAGTTTGTTCGCAAGGCCGGGCAGCACGTTTTGTTCGTGGATGACAACCGGTAGGCCGAGCCGGCGAGCGGCCAGGTATGCCGGGGTGGACACGTATCCGCCGAAGCCGAGCACCGCATCGGCCTGTATCTGCCGCAGCACCCGTACAGTCGCGGTCACCGCCTCAACCAAACGTGGCCCAACCAGTGCGAGGTCCTTTCCGGCCCGCCGCGGCATGGGGACGGGAGGAATCAGTTCCAGTTCCAGGCCTGCGGCCGGAACGACTTCTTGTCTCGAGGCCGCGTGCGGTCCCGAGTGCAGTCAGTCCGAGTTCCGGGCTGAGTCGCCGCAGCTCGAGGCCCGTCGCGATCAATGGGGAGGTATGGCCGGCCGTCCGCCGCCGGCGAGCAGCACCGAACCGGAACCGGATGCGTTCATGATCAGGCGCCGCCCTGGCTGGTCCGGGATCCGACCACCGCGGTCATCCGGCGGCTGGATCTGGTCGCCTTCTTGGCAAGTTGCCCGCGGGCCTCGGGTTCCCTGCGGGCGCAGGCGAGCAGCACGCCGACCGCCAACAGGTTCGCGACCAGCGCCGAACCTCCGTAGGACAGGAGCGGCAACGGCACACCCGCGATGGGGAGCAACCGCAGTACGACGGCCAAGTTGATCAGCGCCTGAACCATGAACCACGTGGTGATGCCACCGGCGGCATAGCGTACGAAGGCGTCGTCGGCACGCATCGCTATCCGAATTCCGGCATAGCCCAAGATGCCGATCATGGCGAGCACGACCAAGCTGCCGAACAGACCGAACTCCTCGCCGAGTACGGCAAAGATGAAATCAGTGTGCGCCTCAGGCAGGCTGCCCCACTTCTGTCGGCTGGCGCCTAGGCCAACCCCCACCAGCCGCCAGAGGCGATCGCGAACATGCCGGCGTTGGCCTGGTGATTGGCTCCGTTGACATCAAGGGTGGGATCCAAGAAGGCAGCGAGACGACGCATCCGCACCGATGAGGTGAGGAAGATCGCTATCACCCTGGCCACCGGCTGACGCCAGGGTCATGAGCACTGCACGGGGGCGCCGACGACCCACAACATGCCCGCGGCAATGACCGCCATGACGACTGCCGTACCGGCGTCACCCTGGAACAACACCAGCAAGACCAAAATGCCGCTCACCGGCAGGAATGGCACGAGCAAATGCTTGGGCTGGTCAAGCAGCCGATATTTGCGGGTCAACACGTCGGCTCCCCAAACGATCATGGCCAGCTTCGCGAATTCGGCCGGCTGGATGGAGAAGAGCGAGGAACCGAGGTAGAGCCAGTTGCGGTTGCCGTTCACCGAGATGCCGAGCGGTGTGTACGTCAAGATCAACAAGATGGTGGCCAGCGCGAGGCCGAACCAGCTCAACAGCCGCAGCGTGGACGGCGGCAGTTTCATGATCGTGAGTGCGCCGAGAATGCCGACCGCGAGGAAGATCACCTGCCGTTTGACGTAGAAATAGGAGTCGCCGACGGTGAGGTAGGCATTCACGCTGGATGCCGAGAGCACCATCATGAGGCCAACGATGAGGAGCAGTGCTACCGAGCCGAGTACCAGGTGATAGCTCGTCAGCGGCCGATCCAGCATCGAGCGAAGCCAGCGCAGTAATTCGGCGGCTGACATGAGACGTCGGTGCGCAGTCTGGCCCTGCGGGGTCAGGGTCGCCACTGACGTCTACTCCTCTGCGAACGCACGCACCGCGGCAGCGAAAGCATCTCCACGGGCGGCGTAGTCGGTGAACATGTCCTTGCTGGCGCACCCCGGCGCGAGCAGGACAGCATCACCAGGTCTGGCCAGGGAAGCGGCCGCCGCAACGGCTTGTGCCATTGCTCTAGTGTCGACCGCCTCAATGATTTGCGTGGGACTTCCGGCGCGTGTCGAGCGAGCGCTTCGGCGATGATGTCGCGGTCGCTGCCGAGCAGGACGGCGCCACGCAGCCTTTCCCGGTGAGTGGTGATCAACTCGTCGAAGGTAGTGCCCTTGGCCTGGCCACCCGCGATCCAGACCACCGAGCCGAAGGCGCGCAGCGACGCATCGGCAGCGTGCGGATTGGTCGCCTTGGAATCGTCGACCCAGGACACGCCATCGCGTTGCAGCACGGTTTGAATCTTGTGGGGCCCGACTCTGACTGATCGCAAACCGTCCCGCACCGCCGTGGCAGGCACGCCGTACGAGCGAGCTAGGCGCAGCCGCGGCCAGCGCGTTGGCGACGTTGTGCGGTGCCGCAGGACTGACGTCACTCACTTTTGCGAGCTCGAGCGCCGAATCCCTGCGCTGCTCGACAAAGGCCCGATCGACCAGCAAGTCGTCGACGACCCCGAGCATCGAGACTGCGGGTATGCCCAATGTGAAACCGATCGCTCGAGCGCCCTCGACGACCTCGGCCTCCTCCACCATCCGCTCGGTCTCCGGGTCGGCGACGTTGTACACGCAGCTGGCCGCGACGCGTTGGTAGATCCTGGCCTTGGCATCGCGATAGGCAGCGTAGGAGCCGTGCCATTCCAGATGATCAGGTTGCACGTTGAGTACGGCGGCCGAGTGCAGGGAGAGCGAGTTGGACCAGTGCAGCTGGTGGCTGGACAGCTCGACGGCGAGGACGTCGAAGGGTTCGGGGTCCAGGACGAACTCCATGATCGGGCGGCCGATGTTGCCCACCGCGGCGGTACGCAATCCCGCCGCGGCGAGGATCGACTCCAGCATCTGCGTCGTCGTGGTCTTGCCGTTCGTACCTGTGATACCCAGCCACGGCACAATCTTGTCTGGCCGGCAGAGTCGCCACGCCAGCTCCACCTCGCTCCAGATCGGTACGCCTCGCTCAGCCGCTTGGCGCAGCAGCGGGTGCGTGGCCGGCCAGCCGGTGGTGATCACCAGATCGGCGTCGTCGGGCAGAGTCGCAGTGGACCCAGGCCCTAGCCTCACCGAACCACCAAGGACCTCGAGCAGCTTGCCCCTGCTCGGAAGTCCGGTCGTCGAGGACGTCGTCCAAGATCGTGACGCGGGCTCCGAACTGCAACAACCCGTCGGCCGCCGCGAAACCGGAGACGCCGATGCCGGCAACCACCACATGCGCCTGTCGCCAGGGCGAACTGCCGTCAGCCTGTGCCAGCCATGACGGACTCACGCGCCTGCCACCCACTCCGCGTAGAAGATGCCCAAGCCGGCTGCTACGCACAGCCCGGCGATGATCCAAAAGCGCATCACGATCGTCACCTGTGCCCAGTTCAGCAGCTCGAAGTGGTGGTGAATGGGCGACATCTTGAACAGTCGCCGCCCCGAGTCATCTTGAAAAATCCGACCTGCAGGATCACCGACATAGCCTCGATGACCAAAAGACCGCCCAAGATCACCAGCAGCAACTCGGTTCGGGTCATGATCGCCATTCCGGCCAATGCGCCGCCCAGAGACAGCGAGCCGGTGTCGCCCATGAAGATCTTCGCAGGCTCGGCATTCCACCACAGGAAGCCGAAGCAGGCACCTGCGAGAGCGACCGCCACCACCGCCAGGTCGTATGGGTCCCGCACCTCATAGCACTTCGGCCCGGCCGATGCGGTATAGGCGCAGGACTGGTTGTACTGCCAGATGTTGACCAGCGTGTAAGCGCCGAACATCATGACACACGCACCAGTTGCCAGGCCATCGAGTCCATCGGTGAGATTGACGCCATTGCTCGCGGCAGCGATCAGCAACATCACCCAGATGATCACCAGAATCAGCGGCAGACGGAGCCACTCGATGTCGCGAAGAAACGAGATCGCGGGTGAGGCCGGCGTAATTCCCCGCTCGTCAGGGAATTGCAGCGACCCGACTGCGAACACAATGGCGACGACCGACTGGCCGGCGATCTTCGCCTTGCTCCGCAGTCCGAGCGAACGCTGCTTGCTGATCTTGATGTAGTCGTCCAGAAACCCGACCACGCCTAGACCGGTAAACAGGAAGAGCACCAGCAGCGCCGACGCAGACGGCGCTGAAAAGATGATCAAATGGCTGCCGAAGTACGCGACCAGGACGGCGGCGATGATGACCAACCCGCCCATGGTGGGGGTGCCCCGCTTCACGTGATGGGAGGTCGGTCCGTCGTCGCGGATCAGCTGCCCATAGCCCTTCTTGACCAGCACGAGGATGGCAAGCCGGGTGCCGAGCAACGTCGCGATCAGCGCGAGGCCGCCGGCGAGGACAATCGTCTTCACCCGGGATCCTCCGGCGGGAGCGGCGCGACGGCGGTGAGGATGTCGTCGGCCACGGTGTTCAAGGCTAAGCCACGAGATGCCTTGACCAAGACGACATCGCCAGGCCCGAGACCAGCCGTCACGGCCGCAACAGCATCAGGCTTGTCGGCTACCGTCACCGCCCGCGTGGACGCCAAACCAGCGGCCACAGCCGCGCCGGTCAGCTGCGCCGCATACTCACCGATGGCGACCAGATGCTCGACCCCGATCTCTGCCGCGAACCGGCCAATCGCTGCGTGCTCATCGACGGCGGTGTCGCCGAGCTCGAGCATGTCTCCGAGTACGGCCCAGGTTGTGCCGGCCCGACCGGCCCAGCTCGGCGAGGGTGTTCAGCGCGGCGCGCATCGAGTCCGGGTTGGCGTTGTAGGAATCGTTGATCACCGTGACGCCATCTGAGCGGTCGTGGAGCTCCATGCGCCAGCGCGATCGCGCTGTGGCGGCGCCGAGCGCAGCAGCGACCTGGTGCAGATCTAGACCGACCGCCAGCGCTGCGGCGGCTGCCGCCACGGCGTTCGGAACGTGATGTCGTCCGGTCAGCCCTAGCTGAACCCGCTTCCGACGCTCTGGTTCACCGGCTCGACGTTGATGAAGGGTGAAGGAGTATCGCCCATACGCGTCGCCGACCAGCCCAGAAGCCCAGACACCCTCCTCAAGCTGCTGCGCGCTGGACCAGGGCAGCACCCGAGCCTTGGTTCGCGTCCGCATCGCCCAGACCAGCGGATCGTCAATGTTGAGTACCGCCCACCCATCAGCAGGAAGCGACTCAACCAGCTCACCCTTGGCCTGCGCAATCGCTGCCTGACCGCCGAACTCGCCGACGTGGGCCTGTCCGACGTTCAGCACTACTCCGACCCGGGGTGGCGCGATGTCGCAGAGATACGCGATATGACCAATGCCGCGCGCGCCCATCTCCAGAACCACGAAGCGCGTTCCCGCATCGATGCGGCCCACGGTCAGCGGAACCCCGAGCTCGTTGTTGAGATTGCCCGCCGCTGCCACAGTGGGACCGGCCTGCTCCAGCACTTGTGCCAGCAGGTCCTTGGTTGAGGTCTTCCCCACTGAGCCCGTGATGCCGATCGCGCAGAGTCCGTCACCACTGGATCTGTCGATGAGATAGCGCGAAAGCCGGCCAAGCGCGACCAGCGGATCGACCACCACCAGGCACAGAGCACCATTTACGGGATGCCTGGTGAGGGCCGCCGCCGCTCCGGCGTTGATGGCCGCTCGCGACATAGTCATGACCGTCGACATGCTCGCCGGGCAGCGCGACGAATAGGGCGCCGGGAACCACCGATCCTGGAGTCGACGGTCAAGGCGGTGACCACGGCAGCCTCGTCACCAGGTCCAGACAGCTCGGCGCCCAGCGCGCTCGCGATCTCTTCGACCGTTACCGAGATCACGGTGTTGTGCCCGGCTGACCGGCCTGCTGAGCCAGGTCCGGATGCAGGAGGGCCCACTCCTCGCTTGCTACCACGGGGTCGCTGAACGGCAGGACCGTCCCAGCTACTTCTTGACCCAGTTCGTGGCCCTTGCCAAGGATCGCGACCACGTCGCCCATGCCGGCCAGCTGTAACGCCCTACGAATCGCCGAGCGCCGGTCGCCGCCGTCGATCACCTCGGTTGCCAGGCCGTCACGTCTTACCGCCGCCCGCGCGCCGCTGATGAGTTGCGCCCGGATGGCCTCCGGGTCCTCTGATCGCGGGTTGTCGTCTGTGGCGATGACCACATCAGCGTTTCGGGCCGCCGACTCCCCATGGGCTCGCGTTTGTGCGGATCGCGGTCGCCACCACACCCCAGCACGACGATGCGCCGCCGATTCCCGAGTGCTTCGAGCGCGGCGGCGATCGCCTGCGGCGTATGCGCGAAATCCACATAGACCAGCGGCGCGCCCGGTCCTAGTTCGACCCGCTGCATTCGGCCCGAGACCTGGGCCTGCCCTAAACCAGTGGCTGCACGTTCCAGGTCCCCGCCGATCGCATCGACCATCGCCAACGCCGTCAACGCATTGCGAATGTTGAAGTCGCCGGGGAGGTTCAGGCTGAAGTCGACGGTGCGACCGCGCAGCTCGGCGCTGACCGCAGTTCGCCCGTCCGGTTGGACCCGATACGCCAGGGCGCGACAGGCAGCATCGCCCTCGAGGCTAATGGTGGTCAGCCCGATCCCAGACTGGCGACCGATGCGCTGCACCAGCTCGCGGCCGCGGGGTCATCGATGTTGATCACCGCATGCTTGGTGCGCTGCGGAGTGAAGAGCGAGGCCTTGGCCTCGAAATAGGACTCCATATCACCGTGGAAGTCCAGGTGGTCTCTGCCCAGGTTGGTGAAGGCCGCGACGTCGAAGGTGATCGCCTCCGCGCGACCGAGCACCAAAGCGTGGGAGGAGACTTCCATGACAACCGTCCTGGCTCCCTCCTCGAGCAGGTATGCCAGGAGACCCTGAAGGTCGGTCGACTCTGGCGTCGTCACAGTGGTCGGGACGCAATCCAGTGCCACGCCGTTCAGCCGGAAACCGACAGTCCCGACCAGCCCGGTGCTCACTCCCCGGCGCGAAGGGCAGCCTCCAAGAGGAACGTTGTCGTCGTCTTGCCATTGGTGCCTGTCACGGCACACATCGTGAGCGCGTCCGCAGGACGGCCATAGATGGTCGCGGCGACCCCTGCCATCGCGTGCCGAGGCTGGTCGACAACGATGACTGGAAGGGGCAGCCCATGGGTCAGCCGACCGCCGGTTGCGTCGGTCAGAACGGCAACGGCACCTGCATCGACCGCCTGCTGGGCAAACTCAGCCCCGTGATGGTGCGCACCGGACAGTGCCACGTAAAGATCGCCTGGATGTACGAGCCGGGAGTCCATGCGTGATGCCGCTGACAACCGGGTCGCTTACTGCGGCACGATCCCCCAGCAGTTCGGCCAAACCGACCTGGTGTCTGGTGCGCGGCCGAATCACGCCCCCGTAGAGCAGAAGACACGTTGGTGACGTTATCGACTTCTCGGCAGGTTCGGACCAATACCCTCCGTTCTTGATTGCTGCGCTCGCTCCGCTCGCTCCGCGCGGATCGCGCTTTGGGCCGCCTACTTCGTCGTCGCTCGCCGACGAGAAGCATTCGGCTCCTCCTCCTCAGCACGGCGGCGCGCGATCCGTGCTTGATTGCTGCGCTGCACTCGCCGTGGGTCACCACTGGGTTGGCAGTGGCCTATGCCGCTTGCCATCAGGTACGACCGAGTAGCGCGGCAGCGCAAAGTTCATGATGTCTCGGTACGCCGGTGCTGCTGTGATCGTTCCGGTATCGCCTGCTCTCGGGTTGCTGATCACGACGTAGGTCAGAATCTGCGGATCGTCGAGGGGCGCAAAGCCCACAAATGATGTTACGTAGCCCCGATAACAACCGCAGCTGGTATCGGCACGCTGCGCAGTGCCGGTTTTCCCGCCACTGGTGTATCGGTCGAGCTTCAGATTCCGCTGACCGTTGACGCTGTCGATGACAGCCTGCATCAGCTCTCGCACCTGCGCTGAGCTCTTCGCCGAGATGACGCGCCGGGGCGGCGTACGCGGCAGCGCGACCTCGCGGCCCTCACCGTCGGTTGCTTTCTTGATGACTGTTGGTGAGTTGTAAATCCCGTTGTTCACGATGCCTGCGACGGCGGACGCCTCCTGAATCCCCGTCACAGCGATCGCCTGGCCGAATGCGACGCGATCGCGCTGGCCATCCGACATGTCTGCCTTCGGCATGATGCCTGCGGACTCGCCGGGCAATTCGATGCTCGTGGTGTGTCCAAGACCAAAGCTCAGCAGATAGTGGTGCAGCGTCTGTCTGTCGAGCTGACGAGTCAGCAGCACGGTGCCGATATTGGATGAGTCCGCGATTACCCCACGCATCGTGTAGTGCAACGTCCCGTGAGGGAAGAAGTCTTTGATCGAGTGGCCCTCGGAGGCGATACGGCGGGGAATGACGACCCGGGTGGACGGATCCGCCGTACCTGAGTCGATCAACGCTGCCGAGGTGAGAACCTTTTCCACGCTGCCGGGCTCGTAGGGCGCTGAGATTGCGCGATTGCCTCGATCCTCAGCTCGTGCAGCCTGCGGCCTCGAGGAGTCGTAGGTGGGCGAATTGGCCAGCGCGATCACCTGACCCGTCTTGACATCCAGCACAATGGCGAAGCCGGAATCGGCCCGGGTCTTGGCGACTTGCTCTGCTAGACGACGCTCGGCGACCCACTGCACCTCCGAATCAAGCGTGAGCTGATAGCTCAGGCCGTTGCTCGCGGGTGCAATCGAACTCCGGCCGAGCGGGATCCTGCTGCCGTTCGGTGCACTCTCATAGGTCTCCTTGCCCTCGACACCGGCCAGCTGAGTGTCGAGACTGCGCTCCAGGCCGGCCAGGCCTTTGCCGTCCGCCCCGACAAAACCGACGACTGAGGCACCGACGGAGCCGTTGGGGTACGTGCGAATCGGATCGCTCTCGCGGAAGATGCCGTGCAGGTGACGGCTCGACAAGTCGGTGGCCAGCGCGCTGTAGGTGAGGGCAGGCACTTTCTTCTTGAGGTAGACAAAGCGCGTGCCCGTCTTGGTCAGGAGCGGCATGAGCTCGGCCTCGGACATGCCGAGATGGCTCGCGAGCACGCCGGCGATCTCAGCAGCTTGGGGCGCGGTCAGTGTGGGATCGGCCGTGACCGCGACCGCCGGCTGGGTGGCGGCGAGAACCAGACCAGTACGGTCAGTGATCTGGCCTCGGGCCGGGAGCAGCGGGAGTGTTCGGGTCAGCGCGTCGACTGAGTATGAAGAGGAATCAAAGCCCTGAAGCTGCAGCAGCCGACCCGCGCACAGGAGAGCGCCATCGCCACGATGATCAACAGCGTGTGCAGCCGGCGTTGGGCCGAGGCAAGCGGCAAGCGTAAGGGTGGCCTGCGGCGCACCAACCGAACCTCCGGCCGGTGCAGCGGGGCCGAGCGCTGACGACCGTGCCGTCACGAAGAATCCGTACGCCGCGTGCATGCAGGGGGGACTCTCTTCCGCAGTAGCCTGCGATCGCAGCGGCCGCGACGGGATCTTGCGTAGCGGATCAGCCCGATCTGGCGAGCGAGGCCGATGCCGCTGCTCCATTACCGCCGTCCCCCGTGATCGCTGCCTTTCTTGGCTGTCGTCTCGGCTGGCCGGTCGGCCTTCTTCTTATCTGCCTTGCTCTGATGGGCTGCCGCCCGCGCGGCGGCCTTCCGCTTGGCCTCTGCCGCTGCTGCAGCTCGCTTGGCCGCGCGCGCCGCGGCCTTCGCCTCGGCCCGAGCCCGCTCGGCCGCATGCTCGGCCGCGATTTGGGCGGGTGTCTTCACGATCAGCGAAGGGACCTCTCCACCCTGCACCGGACGGGGCTTGGCCACCACCTTGCCGCTCGGCAATTGCAGGAAACCGGGGTAGGGGTTGGGCCGCATCCCGAGCTCCGATGCTCGCCGGGCGAGCTCTTGCGGTGCATCCAGCGCATCCAGCTGGTTCTCCAGATCGGCTTGGGCGTACGCCAGCTCGGTGGCCTGGCGGTTGAGCGTACGCGATTGGAACGCCTGGCTTTGCAGTGTGGTGTTGAGCATCAGCAAGCCGGCCATGCCAATGCCGAAAATGCCGATCAGCACCAGAAGAAAGGGAATCGAGCCAATCGCGGCGCTGGCTCAGTCACGGCATGAAGCTGCCGACGGGTCGTCTTGACCTCGTCACGTCTGCCCGTAATCGGCGCCCAGAGTGCGCTCATCCCGCCGCCGCCATCTCGGCGATGCGTTCGGCCGCACGGAGTCTGGCCGAAGCGGCACGGGGTTGCGGGCGACCTCCGCCGCACTGGGTCGCAGCGCGCCGCGCGTCAGCAGTCGGAGCTCTGGCCGAAGCTCGGCCGGCACCACCGGCATGTCCCGCGGCGCGCGATCCCGAGCGGCAAGGCCGAGGATTTGTTTGACCAACCGGTCCTCGAGCGAGTGGTAGGCCAGCACGGCAATCCGGCCACGGATCCCAAGTGCTGCTACTGCGTGCGGGAGCACTGCCTCAAGCGCTGCGAGCTCCCCGTTCACCTCGATCCGTAGCGCTTGGAAAGTGCGCTTCGCAGGATGACCGCCTGACTTGCGCGAGGACGCGGGGACGGCGTCATAGAGCAGCCGGACCAGCTGTCCCGACGTGCTGAATGGCTCGCGCTCGCGCTGAGCGACGATCCGCCCGGCGATTCGGTCGGCAAACCTCTCTTCGCCGTAGGTTCGCAGGATCCGCGCCAGCTCAGCCTTCGGGTAGGTATTGAGAACCTCCGCCGCGGTGAGTTCCTGCTCGCCCATCCGCATATCCAGCGGTGCATCTTGTGCGTAGGCAAACCCGCGTTCGGGATCGTCGATCTGAAGCGAGGAAACCCCGAGGTCGAGCAGGATCCCCTGAACCTTGGGCCTGCCAAATCTCGCCAGCACCTGCGGCAATTCATCGAAGACCGCTTCGACGAGGGTGATCCGATCGAAGAACTCAGCGAGCCGCTCCGCGGCTAGAGCCAGCGCTCGGGGATCACGGTCCAAACCGATCAGCTGGGCCTGGGGACATGCACTCAGCAGGGCGTGAGCGTGGCCGCCGAGGCCAAGCGTGCAGTCGACGAGAACGCAGTCGGTCTGGTGTGCAGGATCAGTGAGTGGAACCGACAGCGCGGGAGCGAGCAACGCGACGACCTCCGCCACCATGACGGGTACGTGCAGCTCGGCCTGAGCACTCATCCGACATCTCGACCCTTCTATTTTCGAGCTGCTCGCGCATCTCGCGATGGATCCGCCGCCGTCGTCGTCGCTCGCAGAGGAGCGCCTCTCGCACTCTCCGTGCGCGGCGGCGATCGACGCTCGAGCTCGGTGACAGCTCGTGTAGAGGGGTTTCAACCCGAGATCCGCGGGAAGTCCTACCTGGCACCGGGGAAGTTGTGCCAGGGAGTCGAAGCTGCGGGTTGAAGCCTCTCTACACGAGCCGTCTTGCCGTGTCTTGCCGTTTATGCTCCTCAGCCTGTGGGGAAGAGGGTTTGATTGAGATCGGCATACGCCGATTCCTTCTCAGTGGAGTACTCCTCCCATGCGGCCGCATTCCAGACCTCCACACGGTCGATCGCCCCCACCACCACGCAGTCCTTGTCCAGGCCCGCGTACGACCTCAGATGAGGCGGGATGGTGATCCGTCCCTGCCTATCCGGTGTCTCGTCCGAGGCTCCCGAGGCGAGCATCCGCTGGTAATCCCGAACGTCTAACTGACTGGAGGAGGCGCTCCTCACGGTTTTGGTCATTTCGACGAACGAACTGATCGGCCAGATGGCCAGGCATCGCTCCTGGAAGCGAGTGATCACCAGACCGTCAGCGAGCTCGTCGCGGAACTTAGCCGGAAGGATGAGGCGGCCTTTGTCGTCGAGCTTCGGAGTGTGGGTGCCGAGGAACACGGACCACCCTCCTTGCTCCACTCATCGTCCGCCCATTTCTTCCATTGGGCTCCACTTTCCGCCACTGTACCCCACTTTCCCCCACATGGCACCTCAAGGTGGCTCGTCTGCCCATCTCAGGCGTGTTGGCCGTCCGGTGGCCAGCGGGCCGCCGGCAATCGGGCAGAGTCCGGCGGCCAACGGGTCGCCGGCAATCGGGCAGAGTGTCGAGACCGGGTGAGAACACGTAGGGTTTGGACATGTCCCTGGACTATGAGAAAGCGGCCGGGATTGGGCGGCATCCCGAATCTGCCTACTCTCTCGGTGACGTGGTCAGGTGATGGGCCAGGTGAGGCACGCGATGGAGAGCGTCATCGAAGGAAAACGCAGCTCCATCGACCTCGCGCTGGTCGTTCTGCTTGCCGAGGGTCACCTGCTGGTCGAGGACGTCCCTGGCGTGGGCAAGACCATGCTCGCCAAAGCGCTTGGGCCGCTCGATCGCATGCTCGGTACGCCGGGTCCAGTTCACCCCTGACCTGCTGCCCTCCGACATCACCGGCGTCTCAGTGTTCAATCAGGAGACCCGCGACTTCGAGTTCAAGCCGGGCGGCATCTTCGCCAACATCGTGGTCGGCGACGAGATCAACCGGGCCTCGCCCAAGACTCAGTCGGCGCTGCTGGAGTCGATGGAGGAACGTCAGGTCAGTGTCGACGGCACGACGTATCTTCTAGAGCCGCCGTTCATGGTGGTTGCGACTCAGAACCCGATCGAGATGGAGGGCACCTATCCGCTACCTGAGGCGCAGCGGGACAGGTTCATGGCCCGCATCCAGATGGGATATCCGACGCCGAATTCCGAGCTCGACATGCTGGAGTCCCACGGCTCCTCAGATCCGCTGGCAGCGCTGCAACCGGTAACCGACGGTGCTGCCATCCGGGGGCTGATCGAGGCCGTCAAGAAGGTGTACGTCAGCCCGGCCGTCAAGCACTACATCGTTCAGGTCGTCAACGCCACGCGCAACTCGCGCGATCTTCGGCTTGGCGCCTCCCCGCGCGCGACGTTGCAACTTCTCCGTGCGAGCCGCGCCTTTGCTGCACTGTCCGGCCGGGACTACGTGAGTCCGGACGACGTCGCAGCTCTCGGAGTTTCCGTGCTGGCACATCGGGTGTTGCCCTCCACCGATGCCCAGCTTGCCCGCCGAACGGTGACAGATGTCATCGCTCAGGCGATCCAGTCTGTGCACATTCCTGACCGGAGATAGCAAATCGTGTCGCGTCCCTGGCGGCTGCTCACCCATCGTGGGCGGTTCTTCGTCGTAATCGGCCTCGTCGTCGTGCTGGTGGCGATGGCCGCCGGCCAGCGTGATGTGATGCGTCTCGGCTTGTTGCTGGTGACCCTGCCCGTCATTGCGGCAATCCTGGTTTCCCGGGCGCGGCTGCGCATGTCGTGCGAGCGCTCCATCGAGCCCGCACAGGTGCCGCTGGGCTCACCGATGAAGGGACAGATCATCCTCGGCCAGGACGGCAGGCTTCCGGCCGGCATCTTGCTTCTGGAGGATTCGGTGCCTCGGGAGCTGGGCGGCCGGCCGCGCTTCCTGGTGGATCGGGCGGATCTGCGCTGGCGCCGAGTTGTGGAGTATCCGTTGCTCGGACGGGTACGCGGCCGGTTCGCCACAGGACCGCTCACGGTACGGACGGTTGATCCGTTCGGTCTGGTGCAGCTTGATCGGCAGTTCGTCGCGACTAGCGAGGTCATGGTGACTCCGCGTGTCGTACCGCTACCGACCGTTCGGACAAGTGGCGGCGGCGGTAACACCGGCGATTCCCGACCCCACCGCGTTGGCGTCGTCGGGCAGGACGACGCGCTGGTACGGGAGTACCGCCAGGTGACGACGTACGCCGAATCCATTGGCGCTCCACCGCCCGCTGGGGAGACCTCATGGTGCGGCGCGAGGAGCAGGCCTGGGATCCCAGCGCGAGCATTGTGCTGGATTCTCGCGGCAGCGCCCACGCCGGGTCGCGGCATGCAGAACTCCCTGGAGTGGGCCATCTCGGCAGCGGCGTCGATCGGCATCCACTTCCTGGACGACGGCTTCGGTATCGAGATCTACGAAGCCGACGGCCCTCTGCACATCAGCGGCACGATGGGCCAGCACAGCTCGGCGTCCCAGGAACTGGTGATCAGCCGATTGACCGACCTCAGGCCACGCGCGACGACGACGATTCACTATGCCGTGGAATCGGCCACCGTTGACAGGCCCGGGCAGCTGGCGATTGCGATCATGGGCCGGATGAGCGCGCAGGATGCCAACTCGTTGCTGCGAGTACGACGCAACCGCGCGCAAGGCCTGGCAATGCTGCTTGACGTCGACACTTTCGCCGACGCGCCTGCCAGCCCTCAGCAGCGAGCACAACATGAGCTCGCAGGACAGATCCTGCGTGACAATCAGTGGCGGGTCATCGATGTCCAGCGCGGCATGGGCGTCGCCGATGCGTGGTCGGCCCTCGAGCAGCTCAACACGGCGGCCTGAGATGCGCGCCTCCGACCGCAGCACCATCGCCGTCATGATCTCGGTGATGTTGGCGTGCCTTCACGGTCATTCCGCTCACCCAGGACGCCAGCTTCGCTGGCTTCAGCTGGATCTTGATCATCGCGATCGGCGCGGCGAGCCTCGGACTGCGACGTGCGGGACTGGCCAGCGCTGCTGTCCTCGTCGCCCAGATCGTGATCTTGCTTGTCTACTCCCTCGGCCTCAGCCTGACGCTCACCAACCGCGAGCAGTGCGCTAGGCACTCGGTGGTTCGAGCACTATCCCCAGCTGTGGGCAGCCGGGATCGAGCATATGCGTACCCAGGCATCGCCCATGGAGCCTGACAACGGCGTAAAGCTGATCTTCGTCACAGTGATCGGGCTGATCATCGATCATGACCGATCTGCTGGTCTCCGGCGTTGGACGTCCCGCATGGGCGATAGCACCACCGGCCACGCTGTTCTTGGTGCCGGCCCTCGGCCTGGGCACCGACACCGGTGTGATGAGCTTCTGCTACATCGCGGTCGGGTACCTAGCGATCTTGATCGCGGAGGGCCTGAACTCGACTGCGCGATGGACCCGCGGGCTCTCCCGTGATTCGGCTGAGGGCTTCGGCATGGCAGCCCCAGTGGTCTGGCGAGCCGCCGGCTATCTCGCGGTTCCAGCGATCATCGGAACCATCGTGCTCGGGTTTGTCCTGCCGACCCTTTCCCTGCCAGGAATCGGTTTCGGCAACGGCGCCGGTGGCAACGGTCCGCTACAGCTGACCGATCCCACCCTTGATCTGCGCCGCAATCTCAACCAGCCGGAGGATCGCGAGGTCATCCAGTACCAGACCAACGCTCCGGGCGGGGTCTATCTGCGCCTGGCATCGCTGCCCCAGCTGAGTGCAAACGGTTGGAGCAATGTCCAGATCCGGCTCAACAGCGGGGAAACTCTTCCGGCCATTCCCGGCCTCAGCGACGAGTCCAGCACCAGGCGTCGCACGACGATCAAGGTGCTCGACTTCGCCTCCCAGTACCTGCCGCTGCCGTACGCGCCGCGAACCTTCGACGCCGCGGGAGACTGGCGATATGACGCCAACTCGTTGGTCGTTGTGAATTCCGGCAAGCGTGCTCAGGACCTCCGTCGACTGAGCTACACCGTCGAGAGCGTGGACGTCGATCCGGACGTCAGTGACCTGAACAAAGCCGTCGCCGGCACACCCGCCGACGCTGCCGTGACGGCTGCGATTCCTTCCGACTTGCCGGACTCCTGATCCAGCTGGCCAATCGGGTCACGGCGAAAGCCGACACCGCGGCACAAAAGGCTGCCGCGATCCAGGCCTATCTCCGCAGCGGCCAGTTCACCTATAGCACCGAGCCCCTTCCTGGAAGCGGCTACGAGGCGATGCAGAACTTCCTGCTTCGGGATCGCAAGGGCTATTGCGAGCAGTTCGCTTCTGCCATGGCGATGATGGCGCGGGTGGTTGGCATCCCGTCCCGAGTGTCGGTCGGTTTCCTACCGGGTGAGCAGGACGAGGACGGCTGGAAGGTCTCGATTCGGGACATGCATGCCTGGCCGGAGCTCTACTTCGCCAACTACGGCTGGGTGCGCTTCGAGCCCACGCCGGCCAGCGTCACAGGCACGGCGCCACCGTGGACCGTGCAGAGTTCCGGGCCGTCCGACACCGATCCCTCCGCGAACCCGTCGTCAGAGTCGACCGAAAGTCAGGCCTCCCCAGGCGCCGAGCCGACGGTCGATCCAGATGTGCAAACGAACAACCACGGCCAGGTGGCCGGCGCCGGTTGGGGGCGGACGCTCATCTGGACTGGCATCGCCGTGGTGCTGTTGATCATCTTGGCGGCGCCGGCGACGATCCGAGTACGGCGCCGCACGAGCCGACTGAGCGCGAAGGGGCCGGCTGAGGAGCGCGTAGAGGCTGCCTGGGCCGAGATCAGGGACACTGTCGTGGACTACGGAGGGTCCTGGCCTGACGGCTCGCCGCGCTCCATCGGGCGCGACGTCGGGGAGGGGCTTGATGAGCAGGAGTCTGAGGCGATGAGCCGGGTTGCGGTTCTGGTCGAGCGGTCACGTTACGCGCGTGCCTTCGACGATGGCGCAGCGACCGACAACCTATCGGCGATGACCTCTGAAATCCGACACGGAGTCGCGGCTCCGACCGATTGGCGACGCAAAGTCATGGCACTGCTGGTTCCGAGGTCGCTTTTCCGCCGGAGGCCCAAAGAGCCCTAGCAGGTTGGGTCATAGACCGCGCCGACTCACAAACCTTCGTCGCGGCGGCGACGCCAGCGCTCCTCCATCTTGTCCATGAAGCCCTGCCCGTCATGGGCTCGGGATCCTTGCGAGGTTTTCGCGCGATCGCGCCCGTTGCCGGCATCGGCGCTGCCGCCGACGTGCTGCCAGGAGTAGATGGCGGTCACCGCCGCCGCGACCATGATCACGAAACCAAGGACGCTCAAGAATGGGTTGATGGAGATACCTGCGATGAGGAGGCCTAGCCCAGCGAAGAAACCTACGCCAGCAAGTGCCGCGCGACGCCGATGAACTCGCCGGGAGCTCGTCCCACGGAGGGCGTTCTCCAGCTTTGGATCCTCGGCCGCGAGCGCGGCTTCCATTTGCTCGAGAAGCCGTTGCTCCTCATCTGAGAGGGCCACTGGCCACCTCCCAAAGGTCTGGTCGTACGAGTGCCGTCATGATACGCCTCTCACCCGGAAGGAGCTGATTCGATCCGTTTGGATACGGAATACCCCTGACGTGTGATTTGTGCATCACGACTCGTCCATAGCTGGGCGATGTGGCTCCAGTCTAGGTTGCGGCAGTGGCTATGGGAAACACCCAAACCGTCAATTACGACCCTGTGAAACCGCTAGGACCGTCTGGTCAGTATGGCTCGCTGTACCGCCGTCGGCCCGAATTTTCCGACCGCCGCATCGATAGCAAGATCGGCCTCGCGCCAGCCTCTTTCCGGGTCCGTCAGCTGTGGCTGCCGGTAGGCGCGATGGCGATCGACAAGCTGTTCGACACGAACTCCAACTCGGCGGATCCGGGCCCGCCCAAGATCCAGGCGCTCGTAGAGCTGCAGCGCCTGGGCGTAGATCTCATCGGTGACGTCGGTAGGTGTTGGCATGGTGGCGGAGCGGGTCAGCTCAGTGAAATCACGCGAACCGCACCGAGATCGTGATCGTGCGGCCCAGCATTCGCTGCTTGCGCATCCGGCGCGCGGTGCGGTCTGCCATCCGGAGCAACTCGCGCCGCACGGTGTCGGGGTTGTCAGTGTCGTGGCCGAACGTCTCCTGGGAGCCGACACTGTGCTCCGGCTCCAGAGGCGTGACTCGACGCCGGTCCTCCCCCAAGCGAGCTCGCTGAGCATGCCGCTCGCGTGCGGCCCGAAGGCCGGACGCAGGGTCGTCCGTGGAGTGTTGGCGAGCTCGCCGACGGTGAAGATGCCAAGGCGATGCAGTTTCTGTGCGGTCGCGTTTCCGACCCCCACATGGCCTCCACTGGCATTGGGTGCAGGAACCTCGCAACCTGATCGGGCGGCACTTCGATCAAACCGTCCGGTTTTGCCGCCCTCGAGGCGACCTTGGCCACGAACTTTGTCGGGCCGATGCCGACCGAACAGGTGATCTGCTGCTCGTCCGACACGACGGCGCGCACATACTCTCCGACCTGCGCCGGGTTGCCGAACATTCGCACGGCGCCGGTCAGGTCCAAGAATGCCTCGTCGATCGATGCCGACTCGACCACGGCAGTGACCGACCGGAACACGGCCACAATCGCCTTGGAGACCGCCGTATAGCTGTCGAAATCGGGCGCAAGGAAGGTTGCCTTGGGCGCCAGCCGCCGTGCCTCAGTCGATGACATCCCGGACCGTACGCCACGGGCCCTGGCCTCGTACGTCGCCGACAGCACCACGCCGCGAGGCGAACCGCCGACGATCACCGCGGTGCCCCGCAGCTCTGGACGCCGTCGCAGCTCGACGGAAGCATAGAAGGCATCCATGTCGACGTGCATCACAATGCGGCTCGACACGATGCCCCCTCTGTCGAACGTGGCTCTACCCGACACAGCTCTATCGAACGTGTGTTCGATATCACTGTATCATGGCCGCGTACGACCGAGCCGCTTGATCCGCGTCGGCAACACGCGGAAAGCGCGTTAGGTGACTATGGCCCAGCTCCTCGCGGCTGTACAGGATTCACCATCCGATTCGATGATCATTACTCGCCCTCAGACCTGCTGTGCGGGGAGTGCTGACAGCGCTGAACCCGACCGCCCGCTCGACGAGTCGCAGGAAGGCTGTCGCATCTCTGACCATGTCGTCGGCCTCACGCGCGCTGACGATCGAGGTCGCGCCCGCGCGGATCGCATCCCGCTTGGCCTCGGTGGCTGCGAAGAAGGCCGCCCACTCCGCGAGTTCCGGCGCGACCTCGGCAAGCATCCGCCAGGCGTTGGGAGGCCGGCCATTCGGCCGTGAGAAGCCAGGACGTGCCCGATGCGTCAGCACGATCGCTACAACTCGGAGGGCCGCCAAGTGAGCAGCCAGATACCGGTCGCTGGGTCGTGGCGCCAGCTCGGCTTCCAGCAAGGGAACTGCGGGCGCGTCGCATGTCGTCGCTGCTAGCCATCACAACTCCTCCTCGGGCACGTCGGTCCTCTCTCGTTGGTGCTCTGGTCATTGGTGGCGACCTCGATGCAGATGGGGGTCGAGGTCCATCTGCATCGAGTCGGGGTAAGTGCGCGCCGGCGAACGCGCTGTGATCGGTCAAGCGCTATCTGGGACTTCGTCGGGGGACTCCAGTTTTAGAACGCCTGTTCGAACTTGCACCACGCTACACCCGAGAACCGACAGTTCGTCAAGGGAATGTACGCTCCAAAATCCGCATGTCGTCGACGACTCGTCGATGGCTACCCAATGGGGTTCTCCTAACCAGGAGCCGCAGACCATGCCGCAGCCACGTCAGCCTTTCGTGCATGACCTGATCACAGTGCTCGCGGCGCCTACCCAGGTGCTCTCCCAACGCAGTGGCGAGATAGCCACCTCGGTCGATCGACCAACGGTCCAAGGGGTGATACACGCCGACACGCGCGTACTGAGTGGGCTTTCCGTCACCATCGACGGTGAGTCGGGCGAGCACCTCGCGACCGCCCTCGACGGGAATCAAGCACAATTCACATTCCTGTTGCCCACGGTCGGGACCGGCGTTGACGCCTCAGGGGATCAATCGTTGCGGCTCGACTGGTTCCGCGTCGTAGAGCCGGGCAGCATGGCCGAGACACTCGTGATCAGCTCGCCGCTGCCGGCTGCCACCGATGTCGATGTCATGGTTGTGCTGTCCTGCGATTTTGCGCCGCTGGGGTCGATCAGGCGCGGCCAACCCGCGGCTCCCCTACCATTTCCAGTCCCGATCGGTGATCATTTCGGTTGGGCGCACGAAGAGATGGCACTCTCGCTCGTCGCTCACGGGGCCAACCTCCTGTTGTCCGAAGATCGTTGCCAGCTGACCCTCCACTGGCGGGCTGCGGTGCCAGCAGGCAGTCAGGCCAGCGTGCGGTGGCGAATGAGCGTGCAGGACGCCGCAACCGTCGTGGTGGCCCCGTCGAGCCCGCCACTCAAGACCACGAGCCCTGGCAGCATCACTGCGACGAGCGACCATCGCCTGCGAGCCTGGCTGACGAGGTCGCTGGAGGATCTGACCGGGCTATGGATGGCAACCCGCGACGCACCCGAAGATGGGTTCTTCGCCGCCGGCGCGCCGTGGTATCTCACACTGTTCGGACGAGACAGCATCTGGACAGCGCGGATGCTGCTGCCAGTCGATCTCGAGCCGGCGCGGGGCACCCTGCGGACGCTCGCTCGTCGACAAGGCAGGCGGGTAGACCTCAGGTCCGCCGAGGAACCGGGGAAGATCTTGCATGAGCTGCGCCGTAGCACCGTGCACCTCGGAAGCACCTGGTTTCCACCCGTCTACTTCGGCACCATCGACGCAACGCCGCTGTGGATCTGTCTCCTCCATGACGCCTGGCAGGCGGGACTTCCCAGCGAGGAGGTGGCGGAGCTCCTGCCTGCGCTGGAACTGGCATTGCAATGGCTCATCGAGTGCGGCGACGCCGATGGCGACGGCTTCCTGGAGTATCACGACAGAACCGGGCACGGCCTGGTCAACCAAGGCTGGAAGGACTCAGCCGACGCGATGCGCTTTCACGACGGCCACACCGCCGACGGACCCGTGGCGCTGTGCGAAGTGCAGGGTTATGCGTACGAGGCTGCCCGGGGAGGCGCCGATCTGCTCGACGCGTTCGGCCGCTTAGGCGCCGAGAGACTACCGATCCTGGGCATCCCAGCTCGCCATCCGATTCCGAGCTGGCTTCTGGTGCGGACAAGGTGATCATCGTTATCCCGCGCTCGCGTTGGATGGTGCGAAGCATCAGGTCGACTCCTGAGCAGCAACATCGGCCACCTGCTGGGCACCGGGATCTTGAACGCGGACGAGGAACTGCTGATTGCCCGGCGCGTAGCGAGTCCAGCGCTCGACTCGGGGTTTGGACTGCGCACCATGGCAGCGTCCGATGCCGGCTACGCGCCGCTCAGTTATCACTGCGGCTCGGTGTGGCCGCACGACACGGCAATCGTCATTGCCGGACTGGTGCGCGCGGGTCTGGCTGACTATGCCCGTGGGCTCATCGAGGGTCTGTTGCGCGCGTCGGTCGCCTTCGAACAACGGCTGCCAGAGCTTTGGAGTGGTGAAGGCCGGCCAGTTCCCTACCCGGTTGCGTGTCGGCCGCAAGCGTGGTCCGCAGCCTCAGCGATTGTCGTTGCCCACGCACTCGGCGTCCTATGATCCAGCCCATGCCCGACAACTCCAATAAGGACAACTCCAATAAGACGGCACTTGTCACCGGCGCATCGTCCGGCATTGGCGAGGCCACTGCCCTGCAGCTTGCCGAACTCGGCTACACCGTCTACGCCGCGGCCCGACGGGTCGAGCGCATGTCCGATCTCGCTGATCGCGGAATCCGTACCAGGTCGGTCGATGTCACCGACGACCCGTCCATGGTGGCGCTGGTCGAGATGGTCATCGCCGATACCGGACGCATTGACGTGCTGGTCAACAATGCCGGCTACGGCTCGTACGGGGCGCTTGAGGACATGCCCATTGAGGAGGGCCGGCGTCAGTTCGAGGTGAACGTCTTCGGCCTGGCGCGTCTTACCCAACTCGTGCTCCCACAGATGCGGGCCCAACGGGACGGCTACCTCGTGAATGTGTCCTCCATGGGCGGCAGGATCTGGGAACCGCTTGGCAGTTGGTACCACGCGAGCAAATTCGCCATCGAGGGACTCAGTGACAGCCTGCGGGTCGAGGTGGCTGAGTTCGGCATCAAGGTCGTGATCATCGAGCCTGGAAGTATCCGCAGCGAGTGGTCGGGGATCGCTGCCGACCAGTTGGAGGCGACCTCCGCCAACACCCCGTACGCCAGGCAGGCCAAGCTTGTCGGGGCGGTGTTACGCGGAGTTGATCACAGCCAGATGGCGTCCGGCCCCGAGGTGGTGGCCGAAGCCATTGCCAAAGCTGTGCAGAGCCCCAAACCGCGTACCCGCTACGTCGTTGGCGGCGGAGCCCGCGGCATCCTGCTGGCCGAGCGGATCCTTCCCGATCGCGGCTTCGACCGCTTCATCCAGTTGGGTTACCGATTCGCCGCTCGCGTTTGATTGCTCCACTAGCCGCCTCAGCCAGTGCTGAAGACCTCGAAAACGACCGCCATCGGTACGCCGAGCCGCGTTCCGGCTTGACGCGCCCCGCTCTCCAAGAATTCGGCGGGATCGAAAAATTCCCAGCCCAGACCGTCGATGTAGGCCTTGTGAGCGGCCAGCGAGGCGACGCCACGCTCGAAGGTCTTGGTCGTCTCCACGGCATGCTTACCCTCAGGTGAGGAAGCAGCCCACACCTGCCGAACCCCGCCCCAGCGTTCCAGCCCGTCCTCGATCTGCTCGTGAAAGACCCAACGGTTCCCGGCATCGCGTACCGCGTCCAAAGTCGCCCGTCCGGTAGCAATGTGATCGGCCTGATTGAGCGTCTGCCCACCCCAGGTGTCACGGAAGTTGTTGGTGATCACGATCTCCGGTCGATGCCTCCGAACGGCTGCGCAGATCGCCCGGCGCAGCTCGACCCCGTACTCCAGCACCCCGTCGGTCAGCCCGAGAAAGTCAACCACCCCGACTCCGACAATCCTGGCCGACTCCCGCTGTTCGGCCTCGCGTACTCGACGAGATTCGGCAGGGTCCATGCCGTCGATACCGGCTTCGCCACTGGTCACCATGGCATACACCACGGTCTTTCCTTGATCAGTCCAGCGAGCGACGGCCGCCGCGGTACCGAATTCAAGATCATCTGGATGGGCGACGACGCAGAGCGCGGTATTCCACGACTCGTCGACAGGTTCGAGATCTGGCATGCGGCTTAGCGTAGAGCTGCCCTTCGCCGTGCACCGACCTATTCCCCCTACGCTCCTCTCATGGACCAGCCGCACCGGGTTCCAGCGTGACGGCCGACCCTGTCGTCGTGATCGGTGGCGGCCTGGCGGGCCTGGCAGCTGCCGCACGCCTCGCCAAGGCTGGGCACCAGGTCGAGCTGTACGAGCAATCCAACGCCCTGGGGGCACGTGGGCGCCCTATCAGCTCGATAGCGGCATCACAGTGGATGATGCGCCGTCGATCGTCGGCTTTCCGGCCCCGTGGCGTGATCTATTTCGGAAGAGCGGCCGGCCGTTGGAGGCGGAGCTGGCCAGAATGGGCTATGCCTTGGCCCCGGCCGGGCCTCAGAAGATGATCTTCGCCGATGGCGCCGAGCTCACCCTCCCGGCCGACCGCGGCGGCCAGTACGCGGTCCTGACCGATGCATATGGTCGATCTGTCGCAGACCGATGGCAGCAGCTGCTGGACCAGCTTGGTGAGGCATGGCAGACCCTACGCGGGCTCGGTTTGGAGGCCGAGCTGCACGACCACCGTCGGCTGACTCGAGCCGCCCGGCGCACCCTGTTCGGACGACACATGACCCTTGCCGAGCTCGCTACCTCGATCGATCACCAGCATCTCGGTGCCGTGATCCGTAGCGTGGCCTACCGCGCAGGTTCGCTGCCCGAGCAGACCCCGGCGTTCGCAGCCGTCGAGCTGTACACGGCCCGCACATTCGGGCGCTGGCAGGTGCAACCGCTCGAGATCGACTCCGCACTCGACGCTGGCCGATCTTCGATCCTCGTCGAAGCCCTCGCGGCGCGCCTTGCGCTCCGCAAGGTACGCGTCCACCTTGATTGCGCCGTCGGAAGCATCAAAATCCGCAACGGTCGGGTCGTCGCGATCGGAACCAGCGCCGGCGGGTCCCCGCCGCCGCGGTGGTCGCGACCTGCGATCCATGGCAGATCTTCGACAACCTGCTTCCGCCCAACGCGGCGCAGCGAACCCGGCGGCAGCTGCGCAAACTACGTCCTGCGGCAGCCCCGACGATCACCCACCACGAGGTTGCCAAGGCACCCGCAGCCCAGGTGATTGAGACGATCACCGTCAGCGATACCGGCGTGCCGACCGTCAACTATCTGCGGCCCGCGGCCGACGGCGGGGTGTGCACCGTTCAGGACTTCAGCCAGACCACCTCCCGCGCTTCGTACGGGATCGCCTGGGACGGCTTCAGCAGCTGGCTGCGCCGACCCTCGGTGACGACCAAGATTCCCGGCGTTTATGCCGCAGGCCCCTTCTCGCCGGCCGGCCCGAACGCGTCGCAGGTCGTGCTTTCTGCCGCCCTCGCCGCGTACGGCTGCCACGACTACCTGCGCGCAATTACCTGAGTATCGAGGCCAGCCGCGTCAACTTTGGGACCCAGACAACTTCCGTATACTTAGTTGTTTGTTCATCTAAGTAAGGATCATCCTTCTTTGACACACGCGGACAGCGACACGGGTTCTGACAGCGTGGCAAACACCTCACCGGCCGCTAGCACTATCGAGCGCGAGCTGGCCGCGGAGCAAGCACATGTTGACCTCGTCTACGAACGAGCTCGCCGAGGCCACCCGGTCGGCTCAGAAGGTCGCGCGGGCCGGACGTTCTCTCTACCAGTCAGACCGCACCTCCTTCGTACGCGAGGAGGACGGGACCGGCCTATACGAACGCGACGTGTTCGCGTTCCAGGCCGCCCGGCGGCTCGCGGTACTGGCCGCTGAGCAGGAAGGGCTCGTCTTCGGACGGCTGGATCGGACCGATGGCGAGGTTCGCTACGTGGGCCGGATCGGCGTTCGGGACGCCGACTACGAGCCGCTGGTCATCGATTGGCGCGCACCCGCCGCGGAGCCCTTCTACCGGGCCACTCCCAGCGACCCGATGGAAGTCATCCGGCGCCGCGTGCTGCACTGCCGTGGCGATCGGGTGGTGGGAATCGAAGACGACCTGCTGGATGGTGACAACGCCGACCACGAGCTGGTGGTCATTGGTGAAGGGGCGCTGCTCGCGGCGCTTACCCGGGCTCGTGATCACACCATGCGGGACATCGTTGCCACCATCCAGGCCGAGCAGGATGAGGCGATTCGCGCGCCGTACCAGGGATTCACGATGATCTCCGGAGGACCCGGAACCGGAAAGACCGTGGTCGCCTTGCATCGCGCCGCCTACCTGCTCTACTCCAACCGTCGCCGTTTCGAGTCCGGCGGAGTCCTGGTGGTTGGACCGAGTCGGGTCTTCATGACCTACATCGCGCGCGTGCTGCCGTCGCTCGGCGAGGACTCAGTCACACTGCGCCCGATTGGCGCCGTCGCCTCCGATGTCGTCCGAGTCAGTGGTGATCGGGTCGACGACCCACAGACAGCGGCCATCAAGGGCGGCCTGCGCATGGTGAAGATCCTGCGACGCCTGGTGCATGAGCCGCTACCCGAAGTGCCGCTCGAACTGCGCATCACCGTAGCCGGCAACGTGCTGGTGCTGACTGCCGGAACGTTGGCGCGTATCCGCTCTCGCGTCCTTGCCCACCACAAACTCAACACTGGCCGGGACGCGGCGGAAAAGAATTGCTGGCCGCGCTCTGGCGGATCTCGAGGCCGGATGCAGACGACGTTCTCGATCATGACCATGAACGTGAGGAGTTCGACGACCGGGTCTCCGAACTCGCCTCGTTCAAGATGTTCATGAATGCCTGGTGGCCGACGGTTAGTGCGCCGACCGCGCTGGGCCGGCTCGCCGACGTTGAGCTGCTCAAGAGGATCTCCACCTCGATCTTGTCCGGCGCAGAATGCGAGTCGCTCAGCGCCAGCTATCGGGACGCCGCGGACTGGACGGCCGCCGATGGCGCTCTGCTCGATGAGCTGGTGCATTTGCTCGGACCGGTACCGGCCCAGGAGGAGCAGGAAGGGTCCGGCTTACCCGATCTTGACTCTGAGATGCAGGAGGTCGTCACAACCGCGGATCTGCTATCTCCCGTGCGAGAGTCCGATCCCTTCGATCTCCCGCACGAGACGTACGCGCATGTGCTCGTCGACGAGGCACAAGATGTGAGCCCCATGCAGTGGCGCATGCTGAGGCGTCGCGGCGGCAGTGCCAGCTGGACCATCGTCGGCGATCCTGCGCAAAGCTCCTGGACCGACACCGAGGAAGCCGATCGCGCGATCACGGAGATCATCGGCACTGCGCCGATACGGCACTTCCGCATGAGCACCAACTATCGCAGCCCATCCGAGGTCTTCGACCTGGCTGCAAAGGTCGTGGTTACGGACTACCCGGACGCCGACCTCCCGACTGCCGTCCGCTCGACCGGCCATGAGCCACGCCTACTGGTGCCAGCTGAGGCCGCCCCCGAGAACCCGACGATCCCGGCAGCCATGATCAACATCGTGCGGTCACTGCTCGCCGATGTGGAAGGCATCGTCGGCGTGATCAGCCCGCCATCCACAAGGGACGAGCTGGCCAGGTATCTGGAGCAGACCGGACTTCCGGGTGCGGAACGGGTCAGCGTTGTTACGCCGCTGCAGTCGAAGGGACTCGAGTACGACGCGGTCTTGGTGATCACACCCGACGACATCGTTGCGGAGTCACCGGGCGGAGTCCGGGCCCTCTATGTCGCCCTCACCCGGGCCACGCAGCGGCTGGTTACGCTCGACGCCGCACCTGATGCAAGTTGGCGTAAATCTCTCGGGTAGCCCGCGACCGATTCTGGGTGAAGAAGTGCAGGCCGGGTGCGCCGCGGCTCAACAGCTCCTCGGACAGCTCGGTCCCGATCTGGATTCCGACTCGCCGAACCTGATCATCGTCATCGGCAACCTCGTTGATCCGGTCGGTTACCGATCGCGGGAGCGCGGCGCCGGAAAGTTCAGCGAACCTGGTCACCTGACGGACATTGGTGATCGGCATGATCCCTGGAATGATCGGAAGTTCGCAGCCGAGGGCCCGGACTCTACCGACCAGGGCGAAATAATCATCTGCGGTGAAGAACAGCTGAGTGATCGCGAAACTGGCTCCTGCTGCAGCCTTGGCGACCAGCACGCGAGCATCAAGATCAAAGTCATTCCGCTCCGGATGCGCGTCGGGGAACGCCGCAACCCCGATGCAGAACTCCCCAACTCATGAACCAGAGCCACCAGTTCGGTCGCGTTGTCGAGCCCTTCGGGATGCGGTTCCCAGTCGACCCGCGGACCACCGGGCATGTCGCCGCGGATCGCGAGCACATGGTGGATACCGGCCGCGGCGTACGAACCGATCACTCGCCGCAACTCGTCGCGACTTTGGCTGGCGCAGGTGAGATGCGCCATGGATCGCAATGTGGTGTGCATGGCGATCGCCTCGGTGGCCCTGATCGTGCGCTCCCGCGTCGTACCGCTGGCGCCGTAGGTGACGGACACGAAATCGGGACCGAGCGATTCCAGCTCGCGCACCGTCTGCCACAGCTGACGTTGCTGGATCTCGTCCTTCGGCGGGAAGAACTCGAAGGAGAACAAGGGCCGATGTCCCACGGCCAACAGCTCCGCAATGCTGGGCGGCCGCGGGCGCCACACACGTTCGCGGCCCGGCATGCGAACACCCTAAGGACGGGCTCACATCTGGACTTCGTAGGCTCAGCATGTGGTCAACAACCCGCTGCTAACCAGCGCTGAGGCCGTTCTGGATCCTCAGACGCCGCTGTCGCAGTCGTTCCGGGAGGCGGTGTCGGCCCAGATCAGCGCGTTCCTCACCGAGCAGTCAGCGGTCCTCGACTCGATGGGTCCAGAGCTTGTCCCGGTGCATCTGATGGCCAGCCAGATGCTGTGCGGAGGCAAGCGCATGCGGCCGGCCTTCTGCATCTGGGGGTACATCGCTGCTGCCGGCATTCCAACAGATTCCGAGCTCAAGCCGCTGCTCACGGCGGCCGGGAGCTTCGACGTGCTCCACGTGAGTGCCCTGGTTCACGACGACCTGATGGATTCCTCGGATCTGCGACGCGGGCGCCCCGCAGCTCATCGCCAATTCGAGGCGCTGCATGCAAACGCAGGCTGGCTCGGTGATTCGGCTGCTTTCGGCAAGGCAGGCGCCATCCTGCTCGGCGATCTGCTGATCATGTGGTCGGCCCAGATGCTGCACAGCGCCGGCTTGGAGCAGTCAGCTTTGGAGCGGGCGTTGCCGATCGTTGAGGCGATGCGTACCGAGGTGACCTGCGGGCAATACCTCGACATGGTGGCGCAGGCCCATCCGCTGCGGCAACGCGCGCCGGCCATCGGGTCGCTACGACCCACCATCGAGCTCGCCCTCGACGATGCCAGTCGCGTCGTGGAGTACAAGGCCGCTCGCTATACCGTGCAGCGCCCGTGCCAGATCGGGGCGGCGCTCGGTAACGGCGATGACGAGTTGTACTTCGCGCTCGGTGCGTACGGCTCACCGCTGGGCCGGGCCTTCCAGTTCCGAGATGATCTGCTCGGCGTTTTCGGCGACCCGCAGATCACCGGTAAGCCGGCTGGAGATGATCTTCGCGAAGGCAAGCGCACGGTACTCGTCGCACACGCGTACGCTCATGCCGGCGACGCGGGCCAGAAGCTCCTGTTGCAGCGGCTCGGTGACCCTGCGCTCGACGACACCGGGATCAGTGGGCTGCAGGAGGTGATCATCGAGTCGGGAGCGCGGGACGCGGTGGAAGGGATGATCAACGAGAACCACGAGCGTGCCCTCAAGGCGTTGCACGACACCGAGATCACCGATGAGGGCCGGGCCGGCCTGACGGCACTTTGCGGAGGCAGCAGTCCGCCGCGAGTTCTAGCGACTCGTGGCGGCAGCCGCGACGCGATTGCGCGAGCAGCTTCAAGAAAACATAGACAATGCCTGGAAGGTGTACCGCTCCATGGCGGGGTCAGCCTTCCAGGCGGCGCGGAGCCTGCGGCTGAGCTGATCGGCTACTGCCTGCGGATCGCTGGCCTGGGTGATCGCCCGAACCACGCAGACCCGACGCGCTCCCGCCTCGACCACATCGTCGATGTTGTCAATTGAGATGCCGCCGATGGCGAACCACGGCTTGGACGTGACGGAGGCGACCGGTGCCTTCTTGGTGGCGTACCGGACCAGGTCGAGGCCCGCCGGCTCGTAATCGGGCTTGGTGGGGGTTGGATACACCGGACCGACGCAGAAGTAGTCGACGTTCGAGTCCTTGATCGCTTTGTCGGTCTGACGTGGCGCATGCGTGGAGCGGCCGAGCAGCGCCCATTGGTGCAAATGCCTGCGGGCCTTCGCCGCCGAGCCGTCGGTCTGACCGAGGTGCAACATGTCGGCCTGGAAGCGACCTGCCAGCTCGGCAGAGTCGTTGACGCAGACGATTGCCTGGTACGGCGCGGCCACCTGCCGCGCGACCTCGAGGGCCGCCAGCTCGGCCTCGGGTTTCATGTTCTTCTGCCGGATCTGCACGATGTCGACGCCACCGGCGAAGGCGGCTTGCAGGAAGCTGTCGAGATCACCCTGCTCCTCCCGGGCGTCGGTGCAGAGGTAGAGACGGGCCAGCCTGAGGCGGGCTTCCAGGCCCATCAGCGCGGTCACGAGGCCACCATAGTGGGAGTCATTCGGCCGATTCGTCGCTGGCTCAGGCCCAGTGCAGGATCAGGCCCAGTGCAGGCAGATCAGGCCCCAGCGCAGGATCAGGTTGGCTGGCGTTCCCGCTCGGAACCAATCAGCTTCGCGAATCCGACTTGCGGAGCTTCATCCCGCAACGGACTGGATGGCCACTCGGCAAGGAGTTGACGGTTGCCGACGTTATGCGCCTCGTGATCGAGAATGTCGAGGAGATATTCCTGCAGTGATTCGCCGCGAGCCCTCGCTTCGCCTGAGAGCGTGCGGCGAGTGGGCTCCGAGACGCCGTGAATCTGAAGATCAACCACGAACGCATCTTGTCACGCGCTCTTTTCGCTGTGGCACCGTCTCAAAGGTGCGATCAGCAGCAAAGAGCTGGGCGGTCTCAGAACCGAGGCTCGAGTAGCCAACTCCTGGCGGACGAGTGGCGCGACTTCAGTCCCAAAGAGCTCGATCGAGCGCATGGTCAGCGCATGATCAACATGGGCGGCGTGCAGTTCGAACCGATCAATCTGCATCAGCTCATGCAACCGAATGATCTTGTCGGCCACCGTTTCCGGGTGGCCGAAGAACAAGGCACCTTCGGGCCCGATCAGATCCTCCACAGCTGCGTCCGACATGGGTGCCCAGCCTCGTTCCCGGCCGATCTTGGCGAACGTACGTCGGTAGGCAGGCAAGAACTCCGCGCGGGCTGCGCGTTCATCGGTGAACACATAGCCGTGGCTGTGCACCGCAAGCGGAGTTCGGCGGTCATGCTCGCCGTACTCGAGGGCCTTGCGATAGAGCTCGACGTGCGGGACAAAGGCCGACAGCAGGCCACCGATGATCGCGAGTGCCATTGGCAGGCCGAGAGCACCAGCACGAACCACAGAGTTGGGCGTACCACCCACGGCAACCCAGATCGGGAGCGCACGACCTTCTTGGCGCGGATAGATCGTGGCACTGTCCAGCGGAGGCCGGAATCTCCCTTGCCAGGTGACTGGCTGGCGATCGCGTAGGGCCAGGAGCAGATCAAGCTTCTCGGCGAACAGCTCGTCATAGTCGGACAGGGAAAAACCGAAGAGTGGAAAGGACTCGGTGAACGAGCCTCGGCCGACCATCAGCTCGGCTCGGCCCTTCGACAACAGGTCGAGGGTGACGAAGTTCTGGAACGTCCGCACCGGATCAGCCGAGCTCAGGACGATGACAGCGCTGGATAGCTTGATCGTTTTCGTACAACCGGCGATGGTCGCCAGAACGATCTCTGGAGCGGAAGCTGCCATGTCCGGACGGTGGTGTTCGCCTATGGCGTGGACCTCGAGGCCGAGCTCGTCGGCGAGTTTGGCCTCCTCGACGACCTGCCGCAGCCGCTCACCGGGCGACACGCTTGGATCGGTGATCTCAGCAAATGTGGTCAGTCCAAGCTCCATAACACGACACTAAACTGACTCCGGTGAGCTCCGCCTGGATCTCCCCGACCGCGGACGTCGTCGTGATCGGCGGTGGCCTGATCGGCACGTCGATCGGCTGGCGACTGCGGCAGGCTGGTCTCGATGTCGTTGTCGTCATCGGCGAGCGGTCTGCGGCCGCCTCTCAGGTAGCCGCCGGCATGCTGGCACCGGTCACCGAGACGACCTTCACCGAGCAGCGGCTGTTACAGCTGAACCTTGCATCGCTCAGCCGCTATGCCGCCTACGTGGCCGAGCTGGAGGCAGCCACGGGCCTACCCGCCGGACTTCGCCAGACCCCGAGCCTCTCGGTGGCCTGCGACGCCGACGACGCCGCCCAGCTAGCCGCATTCGCCGACTTCCTGACGCGGGCCGGTCATCCGGGGGAGCGGCTGACCAGCCGTGAGTGCCGGCGTCACGAGCCGTTACTCACACCGGCAATTCGCTCCGGTCTGCTGGTGGACGGTGATTGGAGTTGCGACAACCGGCTGCTGTGGCGAGCCCAGATCGAGGCCGGCCACCGGATCGGCGTACGAGAGATGCCCGGCTTCGTGCACCGCGTCATCTCCTCGAATGGCCGAGTCAGCGGAGTCCAGCTCGCGGACGGCGGCGTGATCAGCGCCGAGTGGGTGGTCGTGGCGAACGGTGCCTGGGCACGCCAGATCGACGGACTTCCTGATCTTCCGGTGCGGCCTGTCAAGGGCCAGATCCTCCGCCTTGACCCAGGCCGGCTGCCGGCACCCAGTCTGACCATCCGCGCGTACGCCCGTGGCTCGGAGATCTACCTGGTTCCCCGGGAAGGCGGCCGCGAAGTAGTGCTCGGTGCGACCGTCGAGGAGCTCGGGTTTGATCATCGGGTGACTGCCGGCGGGGTCTACGAGCTGCTTCGGGACGGAAGGACTGTGATGCCGATGACCGCTGAATACACGTTGGCTGAGATCTTCAGTCGGATGGCGACCTGGCACTCCGGACAATGCACCCATTCTGGGACGCTGCGACATCGAGGGCCTGGTGCTGGCGACCGGCCACTACCGCAATGGGGTACTGCTGACTCCGATCACCGCTGACGTGGTCTCGTCATTGATCATCAGCGGTGAGCTGGACAGCATCGCTGCCCCGTTCACTCTTGATCGTTTTGCCCTCGCCGGTAGGCGTACGCGATGATCATCCACGTCAACGGCGAGCCCCGCGAGGTCGTGCCGCCAGCTCGACTTCGCGATGTACTCGACCTGCCAGAGGGTGCGACGACTCCGCGTGGCGTTGCCGTCGCAGTGAATGGTGAAGTGATCCCTCGGAGCCAGCACGCCATCATCGAGCTCGGGGAAGGGGCGAAGGTGGAAATTGTCACGGCGGTGCAAGGTGGTTGATCTGGGCCCTGCGACCGAGTCAGTAGCGATGAGCGACGTCGATCGATTGATCATTGCCGGCAAGGAGTTCGGTTCGCGGTTGATCATGGGCACCGGCGGGGCGCCCAGCCTCGAGGTCATGGAGGCTGCGTTGCTGGCGTCGGGCACCGAGCTCACCACGGTCGCCATGCGTCGCATCGATCGTGGCCGCCCCGGGTCACTGCTCGATATCCTCGATCGTCATCAGATCGCCGTGCTGCCCAACACCGCCGGCTGCTACACGAGCACAGATGCGGTGCTGACTGCCCAGCTCGCGCGTGAAGCGCTGGAGACGAACTGGATCAAGCTGGAGGTGATCGCCGACGAGGTCACCTTGCTGCCCGATCCGATCGAGCTGCTGGACGCCGCCGAACGGCTGGTTGCCGACGGCTTCGTCGTCCTGCCCTATACCAACGACGATCCGGTCTTGGCTCGCAAGCTGGCCGATGCCGGCTGCGCCGCGGTGATGCCGCTCGGCGCTCCCATCGGCTCCGGGCTGGGCATCCGCAATCCGCACAACATCGAGCTGATCGTCGAGCACGCGACAGGTGCCGGTCGTGCTGGATGCCGGCATCGGTACCGCATCGGAGGCGGCGTACGCCATGGAGCTTGGTTGCGACGCTGTCCTGCTGGCATCGGCGGTCACCCGAGCTGAGAATCCGGTCCGGATGGCCGAAGCGATGAAATACGCGGTACGCGCCGGCCGGCTGGCCCGATCCGCCGGGCGCATTCCGGTTCGCCGCTACGCCGAGGCATCCTCGACTCATGCCGGACGAATCGATTAGCCGCTGATGCACGACGAATCGGCAAGCCGCTGATGCGAGACGAATCGAGGAGCGGCGGCGCGCCTTGGTCATGGCAGTACGAGGTGACTTCTAAACTCAGCCCGGAGGCCCGCACGGCCACCTTCCCCACCGTGTATGGAGCAGACGTGACGATGACGACCGTTGGCGACCCTTTGGTGGGTCGCCTTTTGGACGGTCGCTACGAGATCACGCAGCGGCTGGCACGTGGCGGCATGGCCACGGTCTATCGAGCCGTCGACACTCGCCTGACGCGTACGGTCGCCGTCAAGGTCATGCATGTCGGGCTCGGTGATGACGCCGAGTTCGCCCGCAAGTTCGATCGCGAGGCGCGGGCGGCAGCGAAGTTGTCACACCCGAACGTGGTCTCGGTCTTTGATCAAGGTCAAGGCCTCGAGGGGCCCAACAGCCGGCCCTACATCGTGATGGAGTATGTCCAGGGGCAGACCTTGCGTGACGTGCTCAATCGGGAAGCGCCGATGGCTCCGAGCAGAGCGCTGGAGCTGATGGATCCGGTGTTCGCCGCCCTGGCCGCGGCCCACGACGCTGGGCTGGTCCATCGCGACGTCAAGCCTGAGAACGTCTTGATCAGCGAGCGCGGACAGATCAAGGTCGCCGACTTCGGACTGGCCAAGGCGATCTCGTCGCAGACCTCGACCGCCACTCAGGGCCTGCTGATCGGAACGGTCTCCTACCTGCCCCCGGAGCTCGTCATGTCCGGGAAGGCCGACGCGAGATCTGACGTCTACAGCGCCGGCGTGGTCCTCTTCGAGTTACTGACCGGACGGAAGCCGCATACGGGCGACACGCCCATCCAGATCGCGTACGCGCACGTGCACCGCGACGTGCCTCCGCCATCGACCGGCCCGACCGCAGGTCCCATTCCGCCGTACGTGGACGCTCTGGTCACTCGCGCGACCGCTCGAGATCCGAGGCTGCGGCAGCCCGATGCGAAGGTCTTGCTGGCGCAGGTACGGCGTGCCCGCAGCGATCTGCAGCGCGGCGTGCGCGATGACCCGCAGCTCATGCGCGAGCTACGGACCCACCGCCGCCACGGACACCCCCACCACCGATGCCGCCGGGCGGTTTCGAGACCGCGGGACCGCGCCGACTACGAGATGACTCGAGACAGTCCCACCGCCGACGGCCGGCCGGGCGGATCCTCGCCCCCGAACGGGTCGCGCACGGTGATCGACGCTCCACCGCCGCGGGTGACCAGGCCCGTGCACGAGCCTTCTGCCGCGCGTCTCGCCGCCGAGCGCGAACGTCGCGCTCGCAAGCGCCGCCGGGGCTGGCTGGCCTTCCTGCTCGTGGTCATGCTCTCCGCGTCCGCCGCTCTCGCAGGCTGGTACCTGACCGAGGGCCGCTTCACCACTGCGCCGGAGCTTTCCTCCTCAGCAGGGCCGATGCCGCGCGCGTGGCGAAGCAAATCGGGTCTGTCGATCGACTTCACCGACGCGTACAGCGAAACGGTAGCCCGCGGCAGGGTGATCTCCAGCGACCCCGGGCCTGGCACCAAGATCGAGAAGGGCAGCACGATCCACGCCGCCCTGTCACAGGGCGCGGAGCGTTATCCCATGCCAGAGGTGGTTGGCCAGTCACGAGTCCTCCGCACAGGCCGCGATCGAGAACGCGAAGCTGATCGTCGGGCAAGATCAGCAACGGATTCAGCGAGCACGTGGCACCTGGCATCGTGCTCAGTGCGTCGGAGAAAGCAGGCGCTCGCCTGAAGAAGGGCGCCGCCATCGATCTGGTGGTGTCCGTAGGTCCGAAGCCCCTCGCGATCACCAACTACCAGGGCACGCCGTACGATGCGGCCGCCGCAGCACTGACCAACGCGGGGTTCCGCGTCGTCGAGCGCAGCCGATACTCAACAAGGTCGGCCAGGACCTGGTCCTCAATCAGGAGCCGCGTTCCGGTCATGGCTCGCCGGGTGACACCGTCACTCTCACCAGATCGCTGGGTTCGCAGCTGGTCTCGGTTCCCACTGTGCAGCGGATGCCGCTCCCAGCAGCCAGAAAGGCGATGCGAGAGGCCGGCTTCAAGACCAAGGTGCAGCAGGTCGGCGTCAACAGGTCCGGGGTCCGCTACGTGGTCTACAGCAATCCCGCGGCACAGGCACAGGCGGCGAAGGGCTCCACTGTCATCCTGTACGTGGTCTGACCTGCCACGCAGCTCACGAAAGTGCTGGCAGATCGCACTTCCCCGTGAACGAAACCGGTAATCTTCCAGCACTCTTCCGATGTGCTTCATGAAGAACGCCGCCAGCGACGCATCACTCTGGCCCTTCCGCTCGGTCGGAGGAGCGAATCATCAAGCATGGCCTCCCATCGAGCCAAGCGTCGCGCGTTCCAGGATCGACCCACTAGCCGATCCAGCCCAGCGATGATCGATGCTCCCTCGTATAGCAACTGCGGCGAAGTGAACCCCACCCGCTGCCAGTTGTTCCTCGACGAGCCGCCGCTCGTCCGAGATCCGCACTGGTGCACGTCGCGATCGCGGTGCACCTCGCCGTCATATTCATGAACCCGACGCGTTCCGGACTACCCAGAGGTCAGCCCGGGCCAGGAAAGTGCCCACGCGTCATGAATCCTCTTCTGCGGCTCGACTTTGACCTCGGCGGCGAGGTGCAGTGCTCGAAGCACGGACTCCCATGGAGACTCGCTTCGGGCGTCCAGCAATGGAATGGCGCGTCGCAGCTGCGGGGCGCCACGCCGTCGTTGGCCCGCCGCGGACGAGAGCTGGTCTATGGTGCAGCCGCCCAGGCGGAGAGCCGAGTCGCCAAGAATGATCAGGTCCAGCAGGCTCAGATCGCGCGCCGCCGCGAGAAGCGTTTCAACCGCCGATGCGACCAGCAAACCGCCTATTTCCTCGGCGTCAATCCTTCGCGGATGCCGAGTCACGAAAAGGCCGCGACGTTGCGGGTGCGGAGCATCGGATGGCACAGCGACGAAGATCGGCTGCGCTACCCGCGTCGGTCGCCACCAACCTCTGTAGCTCGGCCGCGGTGAGCGACGTGAAACAGGCGCTCGGTGGGAGAACCAGCTGCCAAGCGGCGAGATCAGTCGCCAGCTGTCTCGAGCCGCGCGGCACGTACAGCCCGTGAGACAGCCGGTCCACAGCGACGACGCGATCGCAAGGAACCGCGGAACGGCTGCTCCGGCGACGGCGAGCGAACAATTGTCACGGTGTAGAGGATGTGGAGGTGCATGCGGAGTCGTCCGCGTCCTCGCAGAGTTGTGGAGTGCGCTCTTGCTTTGCGCCCGCTTGTGGACAAGTGCGTTGGCCGTAAGTGCTGGCAGATCACAATTCGCGCACGATCTACGCCGCCGATTTCCAGCCATTAGATGGCGACGGACCCACACGTCACCGTTCAGCTGCGCTATTGAAGCCCGCTTAGGCTAGGGCGATGCTTGCCGCCAGGTCCCGTACCGAGCTGCTGGCATTCCTGGCGTTGTTGGCCATGACGGCCGCGTGGGGGTCGACGTTCTTTCTGATCAAGGACATCGTGACCCGGGTTCCCGTAGCCGATCTGCTCGCGCTCCGGTTCGCCATCGCCAGCGTGGCACTTGGCCTCATCGCAGCACGCAGGCTTCACCTGTCACGCACTGTCGTGACGTACGGCGCGCTGCTCGGGATCCTGTACGGATCGGCGCAGATCCTGCAAACGGCCGGACTCTCACACACAGCGGCCAGCGTCTCGGGCTTCGTCACGGGGTTGTACGTGGTTGCAACGCCGCTGCTGACTGCACTCATTCTCCGCCGCCGCATCCCGCGTCCCACCTGGCTGGCGGCGATACTGCCACGATCGGACTTGGCGTGCTGGCCCTCCATGGCTTCGCGATCGGCTACGGCGAGCTGCTGACGTTGATCTCGGCGGTGATCTATGCAGGGCACATCGTCGCACTAGGGCGATATAGCACCGCCGAGACCACGCTGAGCCTCAGCCTGGTGCAGTTGATCATGATCACGGTGGTGTGCGCAGTGGCGGCGTTCTGGCCGACGCGCCGGATCACCGGCGGGCATCCAGCTGCCCGGCAGCGCCCACGACTGGATCGTGGTGGTTTACCTCGCGCTCATCGCCAGCGCGCTGACGATGGTGCTGCAAACCTGGGCTCAGGCGCACATCGAGCCGTCGCGGGCTGCTGTGATCATGGCCATGGAGCCGGTATGGGCTGCGGCGTTCGCAGTCGCCCTCGGCGGGGAGAGAATCACGCTACGGATGGTGATAGGCGGCCTCGCGATCGTGTCGGCGATGTATCTGGTCGAGCGACCTCGACGGCGTACCGAAATCGCGGAGACTGAACCGGAGCCGCAGAGACTGAGGAGTACGCCGCATCATGAGTAGTGGCACTATCGTGATCATCTTGGTCGTGATCGGCGTGCTGATCCTCAGCTTGATTGCCTTCCTGATCATCCGGCGACAGCGCTACGTCGGAGCGCTGCGCGGCCGCGGCTGGACCTTCGAGTCCCGCCCGTCCCTGGAGTGGGTGCTTGATCACCACGCTCCGCCCTTCGGCCTCGGCTTCGTGCGCAAGGTGGACGAGGCTATTTCCGGCCAAACACGTGGTGGAGTGCCGTTCCGGGTGTTCAGTACACGAACCCTGATGGCGGGGCCCGGTTTGATGATCGCGTGGCGAGCCTGCAACTGCAGCTGCCGTTGCCGGATCTCTTCATTTCGACAGATCATGCACGTGGCGGCGTACAGCTTCAGCCCATCGAGATCGATCCGCGCTTCCAGGTACGCGCCGCTGACCCCGGATATGCCCGAACCGCGCTGTCCGCATCGGTGCTTGATGCAGTCGCCTCCTTCGGCAGCGCAGGGCACAAAGTCGATCTCAGCATCGACGGGCAGCAATTGGTGGCTGTCGGTGCACCCAGGACCCGGAGCAGCTGCAGGCCTACCTGGAGCAACTTGGAGCGGTCACGCAGGCAATCGACCCGACCAGGCTCAAGCCCTACCGGATGACGCCGCCGCCAGCAGGATTCGGGTTCTACGGCCATCCGGACTGGCAGCTGATCGGCCGAGACGACGCTCTGATTGCCAAGTACGACCTGACCAAGTCCGGTTTCGGCCATACCACCGAAAAGGTGATCCGCGGCTACAACGACGGACTGCCCGTCGAGGCGTTCATCCACCGATGGAAGACCGAACGCACCGAGAGATACACCGACTCAGATGGCAATAGCCACACCCGCACGATCACCGAAGATCACTCCGAGATCCTGACCGCGATCACGATGCCATTCTCGTTTCCGTTGCTCTCGGTCGGAGGCGGCTGGGGCGGCAAGAAAGTCCGATTCGAGAGCGAGGAATTCAACGACCGCTTCACCGTGCGTACCGACGATCCCAAGTTCGCCTCCGATGTGATCCACCCGCGCACGATGGAGTTCCTGATGGCTCTCCAGCCGCCCGCCTTTCGAATCGAGGGAACCGAGATGCGCTTCCTGGTCGACAAACACGACACACAGTTGATCGGACTCTGTGCAGATTTCGCACACGAGTTCTTCAGCCGCGTGCCGGCGTTCGTCTGGAAGGATCTGCAGATCTCCCGCCGGCGTTCCGCCGGATGCCGTCAGATCAAGACTCCGGGCGATCGGTACTCCAGGGCGATAGGCCAGATGCAGATATGACGGAGCGTCCAGCACAGTGAGATCTGCGCGGTTTCCGAGTACCAGCCGGCCGATGTCGGTACGCCGCAGCGACTTCGCCGAGCCGGCAGTGGCCGCGAACAACGCCTGAGCCGGGCTGAGACCCATCTCTCGCACGGCAAGAGAGATCACCCACGGCATGGAGCTCGAGTAACAGGTCCCGGATTGCAATCGGTCGCAAGCGCAATCGAGACACCTGCGGCGAGCAGCCGAGCGGCGTCCGGATAGGGCGACCGGGTGCAGAACTCGACTCCCGGAAGCAGCGTCGCCACCGTGGCATCCGCAGCTGCGGCCAGCGCGTCGACATCGGCGTCATCGAGATAGGTGCAGTGATCGACGCTCGCGGCGCCGAGCTCGACCGCGAGCTGAACCCCAGGTCCGGGCCCGAGCTGATTGCCGTGCACCCGCAGGCCGAGGCCTGCCGCCGCTCCGGCGGCAAGCACTGCCGAGCCTCGTCAGCGTCGAAAGCATGTTGCGAATGAGGCTCGCAGAAGACGTCGATCCAGCGCGCGTACGGGGCCGCCGCGGTCAGCATCGGCCCGGTCACCAGATCTACGTACGCGGCCCGTCTTGCTGCGTACTCCGTGGGTACGACATGGGCACCCAGCAAGGTGGTCTCGGTGGTGAACTGACCAGCTATCTGGAGTGCTCGCACCTCATCGGCAACAGTCAGCCCGTAGCCGCTCTTGATCTCGATCGTCGTCGTGCCGAGCTTGCGCAGCTCGGCGATCCGTGCAGCGAGCAACCGGGTCAGCTCATCGTCGCTGGCTGCCCTTGTCGCTGCAACCGTGACGCCGATGCCACCTCCGTCGTACGGCTGCCCGGTCATCCGCGCCGCGAACTCAGATCCGCGGTCTCCGGCGAAAACCAGATGGCTGTGCGAATCGACGAAACCGGGGATGATCGACCGTCCTCCAACGTCGATCGCGGTGTCCGCGGCGGGCGCCCTGGTTGCCGCCCCGATCCAGACGATCCCGTCGCCCTCAACGACCACGGCGGCGTTCGGCTGGATGCCGAGCAGGTCAGGCCCGGTGCCGTCGCAGGTCACCAGCTCACCGATTCCGGTGATCAAGGTGGTCGTCATGCTGCGCCAAGTTGATCAAGAGCGCGTTCCAGCAGCCGGGCAGGTGAGCCCAGTTGGTGTTGCCCATCGCGGACGATCCGCTGTCCAGCGACGACGACCTGGTCGACGTCGGCCCCGGACGCTGCGTACGCGATCTGGTCAGGACGGGCGCCCATGGTGCGTACGGAGTCTGACCGCACGACGACGAAGTCCGCCGGTGCTCCGTCGGCAATCCGGCCACCATCGGCCCAGCCGAGACTGCGATAGCCGTCCGCGCTGGCGATCATGATCAGATCGCCCGGCGTGAAGCGGCCGCGTTCGCCGGTTGCCAGCCGTTCGTGCATCTCCAGTCCGCGCAGCTCCTCGAACGGATCGATCACCGCCTGCTGATCCGATCCGACAGTCAGAGGGCTTCCCGCGTCAGCCAGCCGTCGGGCCGGACCGATGCCGTCCGCAAGATCACGCTCGGTTGTCGGACAGAAGCATGCCGATGTCTGCGTACCACCCAGGGTCTTGATGTCGGTGTCGGTGAGGTGCGTGGCATGTACTGCCGTGGTTCGCGGGCCGAGCAGACCATGATCATCAAGCAACTCCGTCGGGGTCCGACCGTAGAACGCCTGGGTTGCGGCATTCTCGGCCGGTTGTTCGCTGAGGTGGACATGCAGTGGACGCTCCCCGGCTGCCTCGCCGATCTTGGTGAGAACCTCAGCGGGAACTGCCCGAACAGAGTGCGCGGCGACGCCGACGCGTACTCGATCACCGTCCTCGAGCAAGCCGACCCGGGCCTCGCCAGTGATCAACATCGCTCGTCGGCGAAGCGGGTCTGGAGGCGATCCAGCGGCAGATGGCCGGTGGCAGCGAGCCCTCCGGCGAGATAGCAAACGTCGATCAGGGTGAGCCGGATGCCAGCCTCGGTCGCGGCCTGGATCAGCGCGTGACCCATGGCATTCGGATCGGCGTACGAGTGACCATGTTGATCATGGTGGAGATAGTGGAACTCACCGACCGCGGTGAACCCGGCCAGTGCCATCTCGGCGAACACCGCACGAGCGAGTGAGAAGTAGCTATCGGGATCGAGGCGAGCCGCGAGGGCGTACATCTGCTCGACGCCAGGTCCAGAAGGTGCCGCCTCCAGCGTGCGTCCGGCCACGGAGTGCCCGGTGGAACGCGTGGCTGTGGCCGTTGGCCAGGCCGGGCAGCGTCACGCCGCGCAAGATCTCCTGATCGGCTCGGGGCTGACACGCCTCTCGCGACCTGGCGCGAAGCGGCCGTCCGCCACGTCGAAACTGACGCCCGCCTGGCAGCCGTCCGGCAGCCACGCGTACGCCGCCCAGTACGAGCTCACTGCTCGGCCCCAGAGATATCAGCCAACACCGTAGCCAAAGCAGCAACACCAGCCAGGCAATCTTCCGGCTCGGCCCACTCGGCCGGCGTGTGAGACGCGCCGGTCGGGTTGCGGACGAAGATCATCGCCGCCAGGAACGCCCGCATTCGCCAGAATTCCGGCATCGTGGCCCGGCCCGGTGCCTATCACGGGTGCACCGTCGAGCACGCTTGCCAGCGTGCGCGACCAAGGCATCGTCGAAGGCGGTCTGCGGAGTCCACGACTCCTCGGTGACACACAGCACCTGAGCTGCCGACCTCCCTCTCGATCTGAGCAACGGTCGCGCGCAGCGCCGGGTTCATCGGCCGCGCGCGCATCAAGCCAGGCAGTCACCGAACTCGCAATGGCGTTCACGCCGCCGGGCTGAATGTTGATCTTGCCGACGGTCGCGAGACTGCCGTGCGCCTCGGCCGCCGCTCGCGCGACCAGGACCGCCTGCGCACAACCGATCACCGCATCTCGGCGATCGCTCAGCCTGGTGGTGCCGGCGTGGTTGGCCTCACCCGGAATATCGATCCGCCACCGACCGTGCGGCCAGAGCCCGCTTCCGACGGCGAGCGGCTCGGCCGAGGTCGATCAGGCCTCGGCCCTGCTCGATGTGCAGCTCGATGAACGCAACCGACTCGAGCAAGCGCTTCCGGATCGGGGCCTAGCTGGTCTGGCTGTCGGCCGGCCAGGCGCATCGCCTCCGCCATGCTGATCCCATCGGCGTCGCGCAGTGCCCGGGCGCGATCGGGGCTCAGAACACCGGTGATCACTCGCGATCCGGCGCACGAGACCCCGAACCGGGCGCCCTCCTCGTCGACGAAGTTCACCACGCCGATCGGGCGATGTGGCACAAAGCCGTCGGCTCGCAGCCGGTCGATCGCCGCCAACGCGCTGACCACGCCGAGTGGGCCGTCGAAGGCGCCGCCGTCCGGAACGCTGTCCAGATGGGAGCCGGTCGCGACGCCGCCCGGCGAAGAGCTGTCAGGATCGCCCCACCAGGCCCATTGGTTTCCCATCCGATCTTCGGTCAGATCCAAACCTCGGGTCGCGCACTCTCCGCTGAACCACTCGCGCATGCTCAGATCCGCCGCGGTCAGGCGAAGCGACGATAACCACCGGTGGTCGGATCGCGGCCGATGTCCGCGATCGCCGACCACATCTGCTCGAAGGTGGCGGGCTCGGTCGATGATCACTATCAGTTTCCTTCTTTCATGGGGATCCGCACGCCGCGCTCGGCGGCGACCTGCTCGGCCAGCTCGTAGCCGGCGTCGACGTGCCGGATCACTCCCATGCCGGGATCGTTGGTCAGCACCCGCGCCAGCTTCTGCGCGGCCAGCGCGCGTGCCGTCGGCGACGCGAGACCTGCCCGGCGTGGATGGAGCGGCCGATGCCGACCCCGCCGCCGTGGTGGATGGACACCCAGGACGCGCCGCGACGCCGTGTTGATCATGCGCGTTGAGCAGCGGCCAGTCGGCGATCGCGTCCGAGCCGTCGAGCATCGCCTCGGTCTCCCGGTACGGGCTGGCGACCGAGCCGCAGTCGAGATGATCGCGGCCGATGACGATCGGCGCGCTGACCTCGCCGCGAGCGACCAGGTCGTTGAAGGCCAGGCCGGCCTTGTCCCGCTCGCCGTAGCCGAGCCAGCAGATCCGGGCCGGCAGGCCCTGGAAGCTGATCTTGTCGCGAGCGCCGCGCATCCACTTGTGCAGCCGGTCGTTGTCGGGGAAGAGATCCATCACGGCCTGGTCGGTGGCGTCGATGTCGCGCTGGGTCGCCGGACAGCGCCACCCAGCGGAACGGGCCCTTGCCCTCGCAGAACAGCGGCCGGATGTAGGCCGGCACGAAGCCGGGAAACTCGAAGGCGCGCTCGATAGCCGCCCAGCCGGGCCTCGTCGCGGATCGAGTTGCCGTAGTCGAACACCTCGGCGCCGGCGTCCTGGAACTCCGACCATCGCCTGGACGTGGCGGGCCATCGCTGGCCCGCGCCCGGTCGGTGAACTCCTCGGGCTTCTGCTCGGCGTAGTCGGCCCAGTCCTCGAGGCTGATTCCTTCCGGCAGGTACGACAGCGGGTCGTGGGCGCTGGTCTGGTCGGTGACGATGTCGATCGGCACGCCGCGCCGCAACAGCTCCGGGAAGCACCTCGGCGCAGTTGCCGACGACACCGATCGAGGTGGCTCGCCGCTCTGCCTTGGCGGCCACCGCCCTGCGCCACCGCCTGGTCGAGATCATCGGCGATCTCGTCGAGGTAGCGGTGATCGACCCGGCGCTGCAGCCGGGACCGGGTCGACGTCGACGATCAGGCAGACGCCGCCGTTCAGCGTCACCGCCAGCGGCTGCGCGCCGCCCATCCCGCCGCAGCCGCCGGTCAGCGTCAAGGTGCCGGCGAGCGTGCCGCCGAACCGCTTCTCCGCGACCGCGGCGAAGGTCTCGTACGTGCCCTGCACGATGCCCTGGGTGCCGATGTAGATCCATGAGCCGGCCGTCATCTGGCCGTACATGGTCAGGCCCAGCTGCTCCAGCCGGCGGAACTCCGGCCAGGTCGCCCAGTCCGGACCAGGTTGGAGTTGGCCAAGATCACCCGCGGTGCCCACTCATGGGTTCGCATCACCCCGACCGGGCGGCCGGATTGCACCAGCATGGTCTCGTCGGGCGCCAGCGTGGTCAGGGTGCGGACCATCGCGTCGAACGCCCGCCAGTCCCGGGCCGCGCGACCGGTGCCGCCGTACACGACGAGATCATCGGGGCGTTCGGCGTTCATCGGGATCGAGGTTGTTCATCAGCATCCGCAGCGGGGCCTCGGTGGTCCAGGACCGTGCGGTCAGCGTCGTGCCGCGCGGTGCGCGTACTGGACGTGCGCCTTCCATGTTCGAGTCTCCTTCTGTCAGGTGCTGCTCGCGCAATGCCGACGCTCGCAGCTCGGGCGGTGGTTTGATCAGTTGAGCGGCCCGGTCACCGACTCGGCGGCTGCGACGACGGCCTTCGGTGGCGATCAGGCTCAGCAGCGACGTCGATCTCGGGCGCAAGCCAGCGATCGGTCGCCGGGTGGCGGGGCTGCCGGCGGTGCGGAGCGCGCGATGACCGCGCCGAGCTAGCCGGTGCGGGTTGCAGCGGCAGGCGTAGCTCGATGCCGCGGGCGGCGGTCAGCAGCTCGATCGCCAGCACCCGAGTCAGTCCGTCGATCGCCCGGCGCAGCTTGCGCGCTGCCGACCAGCCCATGGACACGTGGTCTTCCTGCATGGCTGAGCTGGGGATCGAGTCGACCGAGGCAGGTGCTGCAAGCCGCTTGAGCTCCGAGACGATCGCCGCCTGGGTGTACTGCGCGATCATGTAGCCGGAGTCGACACCAGGGTCGGCCGCCAGAAATGCATTCAGACCGCCATTGCGAGCCCTGTCCAGGAACCGGTCGGTACGCCGCTCGGAGCCATGCTCGCCAGGTCGGCGACGGCGATGGCGAGGAAGTCCAGCACGTAGCCGAGCGGTGCGCCATGAAAGTTGCCGTTGGACTCGACGTCGGCCGTCGAGAGTGATCACCGGGTTGTCGATGGCGGACGTCAGCTCGATCAGCGCGACGCGCTCGGCATGATCAACTGTGTCGCGCACGGCGCCGGCCACCTGCGGCGCGCAGCGCAGCGAATAGGCGTCCTGGACCCGGGTGCAGGCCGCGGTCCGATGGCTCTCCCGGATCTCGCTACCCGCCATGATCGTGCGCAGATTGGCTCGCCGAAGCGACCTGGCCGGGATGCGGACGCAGGGCGCTGGAGATCGTCGGCGAAGACGTCGTCGGTGCCGAGCAGACCTTCGACACTCATCGCGGCCAGTGATGTCGGCGATCGTGAGCAGCCGCCGCAGATCGGTGATCGCCAGCAGCAGCATGCCGAGCATGCCGTCGGTGCCGTTGATCAGGGCCAAGCCCTTCCTTCTCGGCGAGCGTGACCGGAGCGATGCCGGCTGCGGCGAAGCGCGTCGGCAGTCGGGGTCACAGACGCCGGCCGCGTCTCGGACGATCCCCTCCCCCATCAGCGCCAGCGCGCAGTGGGCAAGCGGGGCCAGGTCGCCGGAGCAGCCGAGGCTGCCGTACTCGTATACGACCGGGCGTGAGGCCGGCGTTGAGCATGGCGACGTAGGTCCGCAGGGTCTCCTCGCGGATCCCGGTGCGGCCCGTGGCGAGGGTGGAGATCCGCAGCAGCATGAGGCCCGCACCACCTCGCGCTCGACCTCCGGCCCAGACCCGGCGGCGTGAGAGCGGACCAGGCTGCGCTGCAGTTGGCTGCGAAGTTCGATCGGGATGTGCCGAGTTGCCAGCGCGCCGAAGCCAGTGGATACCCCGTAATGCGGCTCTTGATCATCAGCCAGGGCTTCAATGATCTCGCGGGATTTGCGAACCTCAGCCCAAGCGTCGTCGGCGATGACGACCTTCGCGTCATGCCGCGCCACCGCTACGACGTCTTCACGGGAGACGGGGCCGATACCGAGCATGACGCTGCGCTGTTCCATGAATCAATTGCAATCGACCCACCCATCAGCTGGGCAGAGCCGCACGCCAAACTATGTCCCAAATCTGAGACATGGGGGTCTGATGTCAGCGGCACCGGCAGCCGATCACGTACTGCGCATGCTTACGCTCCTCTCCCACCATCCCGAGCCGGTGTCGGCGGGAATGGTCGCGGCGACCCTGCAGCTGCCGCGCTCCAGCACGTATCGACTGCTGTCCACACCTCATCGACCACGGCTTCGTCCACTACCTGCCCGAGGAGCGGCGTTATGGCCTGAGCGTGGCGGCGTACGAGCTGGGGTCGGCGTACGCGCGTCAGGCTCCGCTACAGCGGATCGCACGGCCCATCGTGCGGCAACTGGTCGACCGGATGAAGCAGAACGCGCACCTTGCGGTGCTACACGGGCGCGACGTGCTCTATGTCATCGAGGAACGGGCAGCGGGCCGCCCCATGTTGATCACCGATGTCGGGAGTACGGCTACCGGCGGTGCTGACTGCCAGCGGACTAGCGATGCTGGCCCGGTTGCCTGCCGCCCAGGTCCGTGCCCTGTTTCCGAATCGCGGCAGCCTTTGTCGAGACCGAACGTGGGCCGGCGACCCCCACCGCGCTGCGGCAGCGGCTGAGCGATGTCCGCAACCGGGGGTACGCCACCGAAGAGGGTTCGGTGACAAGCGGTCTGTCCTCCTGGCCCAAGCGGTGTTGGACCATACCGGCCGCCCCGCCGCGGCGATCGCCTGTCACCTATGTTGCTGCCGAGGTGGACAAACGAACCGAAGCGAGCCTTGCCAGTGCCGTTGCCATTGGCGCAGCCCAGCTGTCGCGGCGCCTCGGCTTCCGGGAAACGACCAGGCAGCCGGCCGGCTGAACGTCAGAGGCTGCATCGACCACTCAGAATTCGTGCGTAGTGCCGCCACGCAGGTCAATGAGGCGAGTGCTGGACATCTCGTTGAGCCGGTTGAATGCCAGGCCCTGCCCGCTGTCGCTGAGCAGCCCGTCGTGAACGAGGAACCCTTCCAGCGCCCCGACCGCCCGCACGAAGTCGATGGTTTCCTTCATTGCCGCCCACGGTCCGTACGCCGGGACGGCGAGGAGGTCAATGCCATCGGGAACTGCGTCGAGCGCATCGCCGGGGTGGAGCAGGCTCGGCTGGCCCTCGGACCGCAGCACGTACCCGACGTTGCCGATGCGTGGGATGTCGCGATGGATCACCGCATGCTGACCGCCTACCGCCGTGACGAGAACATCGCCGACGGTCGCTTGGTCGTCCGGCGTCAGCCGTGCGGCGTTTTGACCGAGCGAGGGCAGCTTGCCGGAGTTGATCAAGTCAAGGATCGACGGCTCGACCAGAACGATCGCGGATGAGTTCTTCGCCAGCAATGCGGGCAGGTTCTCGGGATCGAGATGGTCGGGATGTTGGTGCGTCACCAGCACCGCGTCAAGATCAGTTAGCGAGTGCCAGGCGTCGGAGAAGTTCCCGGGATCGATCAGAATCCGCGCGCCGTCGGTCTCGACGAAAACAGCCGCATGTCCCAGATGGGTGATCCGCATTCTTCCCCTGACTCCTCCATTGACTGAGGCTATTCGGTTGTAACTGTGCTCTGACTACGAATACTTTCCTATCACTAGTCTGCTGAAGTTCATTCTGGGCGCCGCGGTGTCGGACGGCCCGATCCCCACGAACCAGTGCAAGATCCCTGAGGCGTCGAGCGCGAAACGCAAACGTCGGAAGTGAGCCGGCGACCTTGGACCAATCTGCACAGCCTGAAGATCATCACGTGAGAACGTTGCGCGTCAGAGCCGCTGGGCGAAGACTGGGACCTTTCTAGGGAGGCTGCATGACAGAGCCGGTGAGCATTGCGGTAGTCGGGGCGGGTAACCGCGGCCAGACGTACGCTGACCTGGCCGCGGCCGACGGTCGAGCCCAGGTCGTAGCGGTCGCCGACCCCGATTGCGCCCGCCGTGAGGAGCTGGCCGATCGGCACGCCGTTTCCGCCGACCGGCGGTTCGACGGCTGGGAAGCGTTGATCGATGGGCCGCGGATCGCCGACATGGTCGTCGTCGCCACCCAAGACCGCTTCCACTACGAACCGGCCGTCGCATTGCTAGACCGCGGCTACCACCTCCTGCTCGAGAAGCCGATAGCCACGACGCCGGAGCAGTGCGACGACATCGTCGAGGCGGCCGAGCGGGCCGGCGCGACCTTCGCCGTCTGCCACGTGATGCGATACGCGCCGTACAGCCTGACGTTGCTGCGCTTGCTCGACTCGGGTGCGATCGGGGAGCTGGTCTCGGTCGAGCATCTCGAGCCGATCGGCTGGTGGCACTTCGCACACTCGTTCGTCCGCGGCAACTGGCGGCGTGAGGACGAGTCCTCGTTCATGCTGCTGGCCAAGTGCGTGCACGACATCGACTGGCTCAGTCATGTGATCGGCCGCCCGGCGCGTCGGGTGTCGTCCTTCGGCGGGCTGCACCACTTCCGTGCCGATCGGCGTCCGGAAGCGGCCGCCGACCGCTGCGTGGACTGTGTGCTCCAGCAAAGCTGCCCGTACTCCGCGCCGAAGATCTATTTGCCCTGTCTCGGCGACCCAGCCCGGGAACGCTGGCCGCTGCAGGCCGTCACGTCCGACCGCACTGTCGAAGGCGTCCTCGCGGCCTTGCGGGATGGCCCGTACGGCCGCTGCGTCTATGCCTGCGACAACGACGTCGTCGATCACCAGGTCGTGTCCATCGAATACGAGGGTGGCGTCACGGCGAGCTTCACCGCTACGGCTTTCACCGACTATCAGTTCCGCAAGACGAAGTTGTTCGGCACCCACGGGTGCATCGAGGGCGACGGCAAGGTGCTCGACCTGCTCGACTTCCGCACTCGTAGACGCGAGGTTGGTCCCGATCCCGACCGTCGACGTGCCCAAGGGACTGGCTGGTCACGGTGGCGGCGACGCTGGACTCATCCGCGCCTTCTTGGATGCCCTGGTCTCCGGTGATCCGGCCGCTCACCTACCGGATCCGCGTCAAGCGCTGGCTGCGCACCACCTCACCTGGGCCGCCGAACAAGCTCGGCTCACCGCCTCGGTCGTCGACCTTGTTGGCGCCCATCGTCCCTGAGAACGGATCGCGCGCCGTGATCTCACAGAAGCCCGTCGACCATGTCCAAGGTTGCAGCCTCGACGAAATCGGAAGGGTTGGGGTCTTGCGATAGTCGTTCCGGTAGAGCGTGGTACCTCTCCTCTGCCGCTTCGAAGCCGTCCGCGCCGGAGTAGCCAACCAGCCACACGAACCGATCGTGCGGCCGATCCACCCATGCACCGACTATCTGGAAACCTTCTTGCTGCCGCAGGGGCACGACGCCACCCTTCCAGCCCGCGATCCAGTCATCCATGTGTCCGGGTTGGATCCGGTAGTCCCGCAGCTGAATCTCCATGACTTGGAGTATCCCCAGACGTCATGATGCGAGATCTGCCCGTGAGTGCTTCGCCATCGCACAAAACGAGGGCTCCCGAAACGCAGGCTGGAGAACCCATCCTGACGAACTCACCTGCCGCTGATCTGCCAAGTCACTCGGTCACGGTGTCGCCATGGCGATGGGCTACCTTCCACTCGCCGCCCTCGCGGCGATACACCTGGGTCGCCCGCAGGGTGCAACTGCGTGGCTGACCGTCGACGGAGGCCGAGGTGTGCTCCAGGCCGGCGGTATAGGCCATATCACCCACCACGTCATACGCCTGCAGCTCGAACGCGTACGACGTGCAGTCGGAGAAACTCCTCCCGAGGACAGTGAAGAGCCTCGTCCAGCTTCATCCTGCCCATAGGCGTTGCGCAACGCACCCAGGACGCTCACGGGCTCGTTGCGGGACCAGAGCGCCCGGCGTGGGGCCGCGTCGCCGTTGTGTAGAGCGAGCTCCGCTTCGTACAGCGTGGATCTTGACCCAGGCTAGGAAGTCGTCGCGGTCGGTCATGCCATCCAGCATGCTCCCGTCAGCGCCTTTGGGACCCAGAGGGCCCAGCATTCTTCGAGCAGAAGCACGCGTGACAGCCGGGTTGTTCCGTCTGTCGTAGGCTGCCCAGAGTCAAGGACCAGTAGGGATCTAATGACCAAGCTTTCCATGCACGAGAGTCTCCCGTTCGACGAAGCGACGGCGCCCTCGCTGGTGTCTACCGGCGAGCTTCCACAGACCGAGCAGGTAAGGGATGCCGTCACCGAGGCGTACGAGCGCTATCGGTCGCAACGGCGACGGTGCCGTCGCGGACTACATCCCCGCGCTGGCGAGCGCATCGCCTGGCGCTGTTCGGGATCTGCGTGGTCGGGGTCCAGGCGCCGGTTCTTCGAGATCGGTGATGTTGAGACGGCGTTCTCGATCCAGAGCGTCTCCAAGCCATTCGTCTTCGCGCTGGTCTGCGAGGCGATCGGGTATGAGGCGGCGCGACATCGGCTGGGCGTCAACAGCACAGGATTCCCGTTCAACTCGCTGATGGCCGTCGAGTTGAATGACGAGCGGACGATGAACCCGCTGGTCAACGCGGGTGCGATCGCGACCACGAGCCTCGTTCCCGGCGACACGGCGGACGAGAAGTGGGAGAGGATCCGAGACGGGCTTTCACGCTTCGCCGGCCGCGAGCTCACCTTGAGCAAGGATGTCTACGAGTCTGAGTCGGCCACCAACATGCGCAACCAGGGCATCGCCCATCTCCTGGCGAGCTACGAGCGGCTCTACTTCGACCCCGACGAGGCCACCGACATCTATACCCGGCAGTGCTCCCTCGACGTGACCGCCCACGACCTCGCGGTGATGGCTGCCACGCTGGCCAACGGCGGGGTGAATCCGATGACAGGCGAGCGGGTCATTGTCGCGGGGGTGTGCCGGCGGGTGCTGGCCGTGATGGCCACCGCCGGCCTGTACGAGCTGTCGGGAGACTGGCTGTATGAGATCGGGATGCCGGGCAAGAGCGGCGTCAGTGGCGGCATCGTGACCGTATCGCCCGGCAAGGGCGGCCTGGCGACCTTCTCGCCTCCGCTCGATGCCGCCGGAAACAGCGTGCGCGGCCAACTCGTCACGAAGTACCTCGGCCGAGCGGCTCGGGCTCAACCTCTTCGCCTCTGAACCAGCGGAAACGTGAGCCGATGCTGCTCAGATCCTGGGGACTCGCGATAGGTCTGGTCTGTAGGTCGACCTCGCCGCGCAGCTTCTGCGCTCCATCCGGTCGTCGCCTGACTGCGCGATGTTGAAGGCTCCTGGGCTCTTCCACATCTCGATCACGTATCCCGCGACCGTGCGCTGGTCAGATCAATCGAGCGTGCCAACCGGGCGGCCTCCGGAGGTGCACCTAGCGCGAGCTTCGGGCCTCGACGTCACTTTCGGCATCGAGTTCGGCCTCGAGTTCCGCTTCGGCCTCGAGCTCGGCTTCGGCCTCGAGTTCGGCTTCGGCGATGGCGAGATCGATCACGAAGCCGAAAGCGTCGGTAAGCTTTCCTGCCGCTGACGCAACCCGCGCGGTACCAACAATGGGTGCCACCGCTACCAGAAGGCCTTGCGTGTCCTCCACTGTCAGCCCCACCTCGGCGGCCGGCTCGAAATTCAACACATACGACACAGTCGGGGCGTCGACTGCCACGAGGGCGGCTAGCCGAGCAAGCATGTGTTCGCGCGCGTCCAGGGTGCCGCGGGCCAACGAAACAGCGGTGATCTCGGCGATGGTGTTGAGTACGGGCTGGTCGTCTGACACAGGTACACCTGCTCTCATGTGGTTTGGGGACGGGTGGGTACCGGAGAGGTACACCCAGGCAATCCTGTCAGCACCTGACCACTCGCCACCAGCCAGGGACGACATGCGCTCGGCGTGTCGTCGTTATCCGTTACTCAGCAGCTTGCCAACGAGCTGGCCGGCCCACTCGCAATCGTCTGCCGCTACGTCGAGATGGGTGACCGCCCTGATCATGAATGGGCCAAGCGCGGAAACCAGGACTCCACGCTCTGCTGCCGCGGCTGCGACCGCCGCGGCGGGGTCGTGCCGGTGTTGATCACGACGATGTTCGTCTCGACACCGTCCGGTTCAACCGCAGTCGTGACCTGAGTCGCAACGGCATCAGCAAAGATGCGCGCTGCTTCATGATCATCGGCCAGCCGCTGCACGTGATGATCAAGGGCGTACAAGCAGGCGGCGGCGGCGAGTACGCCGGCCTGGCGCCAGCCACCACCAAGCCGCTTGCGCAGCATCCGAGCTCGCGCGATGTTCTCAGCGGTGGTTACCAGAACCGATCCGACCGGAGCCCCGAGACCCTTGGAGAAGCACACGCTGACCGTGTCGAAGAGCTGCCCATAAGCGTCGAGGGGCACACCGGTTGCGACGTGGGCGTTCCACAACCGGGCTCCGTCGAGGTGGTAGGCCGATGCCGTGCTCGCGACACAGGTCGCCCACCGCAGTCAGCTCATCGAGGGGCTGAATCGCGCCACCGCCAAAGTTGTGGGTATTCTCCACCGCCACCGCTGCCGTCGATACCGAGTACGGGCCTGCCGAGGGAGCGATGATCTTCGAAACCTCCTCTTAGCTGAACCCGGCCACGGTTGGAGGGAAAAGTACGCATGGTGATTCCTTGCACCGCGGCGTGAGCCCCATCTCCGCACGGGCAATATGGGCTTGGACATCGCAGACCACCTCCTGGCCAGGCTCAACCAGCAGTCGTACCCCGAGCATGTTGCACATCGACCCGCTCACACAGAACAAGCCAGCCTCATGACCGAGTAGCCGTGCCACGCGCTGCTCCAGCTCGATCACGGTCGGATCCTCGGCGTATACGTCATCACCGAGCGGCGCGGCCGTCATGGCCTGGAGCATCTGCTCGGTTGGCTTCGTCACGGTGTCAGAGCGCAGATCGATCACGGACAAGAGTCTGACGGGCTGCCCGATCGGGTCGCCCCTTGGGTGCGTCTCGTCGCCTCAGAGCCGCTGCGCCTGCAAGGCTTGATCCGCGCCACTCCGTAGGATGCGCGGTAGTCGACAAAGCGGGGACCTGACAATGCCGCCGACACTTGCTGAGCCAGCGTGTCGGCGTCGACAACGCTCGTAGTGGCCGGCGGCAACCGCCTCGCACGCACGAGATCCGCAGCTCCCGGATCACGTGCGACCAGCCGGCGGATGAGCTCCACTAGTTCTTCCCGCGTCAGCTGGTCAAGGTACTGATCGATTGCCGCAGCGCGCTCGTCGAATACCTCAACCCCGTGAGCGCGATCCAGCAGCGCCAGCCCAAGGCACACCAAGTGCTTACAGAATTCGCCCTCAGTGAAGTCAGGACAGGTGCACGTGCCGTCGAGGATGGGCGACGACCAGTCGAGAGCGACCTCGTACGGCTCGGTCCGCGCGACGATCGCGGTCGCCCGTCTACCTCGAACAGGCTGACCGTGATGCGCCACGCAAGGCGGCTCGAAGTAGCTAGGCGGGGATGGCTGCCGGTTTCGGTATGGAGGCTTGCCAGATGGCGTTGCTGAATGTGGTGTGGCCGAGGGCGAGGGTGCCTTGGTTGGTGACGAGGTAGACGTAGCCGAGCGGTGAGCGGTGCACGAAGTAGCCGGGTTCGGGTTGGTGTTTGGTCCAGCCGCCGTGGGTGGCCGCCCGGTGTCCGGATCGGGCGAACGGGCCGAGGTTGCCGCGCCGGGTTTGGCCCGGCGGCCCGCCGTAATCCATCGACACATACCTCTCGGTGTGGTCCAGATCCATGTTGGTACTGATGCAGGTTCCGAAGGGAAACACGTCGGCGACTGTTGGACTCTGACGGCGGCGCGGAGCCGCTGCGGCACTTCGTAGCCGTCGACCGGCGCCACCGCGGTCGGATCCAGCACCGGCTGGACGTTCACCGTGCATCCGGTACGGCCCAGGAACTCCACGAACTCATCGAGGGTGGTCGGGCCGCCGTGTTCTGGCCGCACCAGCCCCGACCCGGTCCGCAGCCCGCCGTCGGAGAGGTGGAAATGCAAAACCACCTTCGGGCGTGCCGCCCTCACGTCCAAGCCCGGCGGCATCGTCACCTCCAGCGATCGATGATCATCGGCTTCGGGATCTGGTTCCAGCTCGGCCCCGGGTCCAGGCTTGGCCGTCGAGCCGGGCTCAGGCTCGGCTGCGACGTCGCGCTCGGCGGGCTCGGCAGGTTCGCTCGCCGGCGTGTCGTGTTGGTGCTCGATGAGCAGCCGCAACGCCGAGCTTGTCAAGTTCTCTGTGTAAGTAGTTGTTGATCTTGAATTTTGTGCTTTGTTGGGTGCGGCCATCCCTCCGCTGTTGATGTGTGCCGGTGCTCGACGCGGTCAAGATCGTTCCTCCGGTGGGGGCTGCATCTTGACCGCGTCTGCGCGCCGGCGACATTGGCCTGGGTGGAGGGATGGCCGCGGTGTGAGGCATCGTCAGATCCAGGGGTCGAGACGGCCGGGAAAGGCCAGGCTGAGAGCGCCGTAGGCGGCTTTCCAGCCTTGGACCAGGCCGCCTTCCACGAGCTTTCGAGGAGCCTTACGAGGCTCGCCCTCTGGGCCGGCCGGCCTCTCTGGCGCGTTCTCTGGCCCGTTTGTCCTCGATGTCACGGATCGCCAGCCACAACAGCTTGACCACCGCATCGTCGTTGGGGAAATGGCCGCGGTTCTTGATGATCTTCCGCAGCTGATAGTTCAACGACTCGATCGAATTTGTGGTGTAGATGATCTTGCGCACCTCGGGCGGGAACTCCAGGAACGGGATGAACCGCTCCCACGCGTCCCGCCAGACCCGTACCGTGGCCGGGTACTTCTTGCCCCAGTTCGAGCTCGGCGAAGATGTCCAGCTCCTGGGCCGCGGCGTGCAACGGTCGGGGCGGTGTAGATCGGCCGCAGCGCCGCCGCGACCGTCTTGCGGTCGTCGTAGGAGATGAACCGCATCGAGGCCCGGATCAGATGCACCACGCAGGTTTGCACCACCGTGTTCGGCCAGGTCGCCTCGATCGCCTCCGGGAAGCCGGTCAGCCCGTCGCACGCAGGCGATCAGCACATCGGCCACGCCGCGGTTGCGGAGCTCAGCCAACACCCCGGCCCAAAACTTCGCGCCCTCGGCTGGTTTGCACCCAAATCCCGAGCACATGCTTGATCCCGTCGCAGTCCACCCCGACCGCGATGTGGGCCGCCTTGTTGCGGACCTGGTGGCCGTCGCGGACCTTCACCACCAACGCGTCCAGATACAAGATCGGATACACCGGCTCCAACGGCCGGGACTGCCAGGCCTTGACCTCCTCCACGACGGCATCGGTGATGTTGGAGATCGTCTCGTGGGACAGCTCGGTGCCCAAGGTGCGTTCCAGATGGGCCTGAATGTCGCGGATCGTCATGCCACCCGCATACAGGCGAGATGATCATGTCGCTGACAGCCCGCCCAGCCCGGCGCTCGCCCTTCGGCACCAGCCGTGGCTCGAAGCTGCCGTTGCGATCCCGCGGGGTGACCAGATCGATGTCGCCGACCTCGGTGCCCAGCCGTTTCGGGGTGAACCCGTTGCGCGAGTTGCCCGAGCCGTGCCCGGCCCGGTCATGCTTCTCATAACCCAAATGATCGGTCAGCTCGGCCTGCAAACCGGCCTCCAGCACCCGCTTCACCAGCTCCGGCAGAAACCCGCCCTCCCCGGTCAGCTGCACCCCGCCCTCATCGACCTCGGTACATCAAATCGGCAACGCCTCCGCGGGCCGGGCCACGATGCCGACCGCCTTCGCCCGTCGGGCACCCACCGGATCAGTGTCACCGCGAACGGCCAGGATCTCAGCAATCCGGTTCACCGTCGCCAAGAACCACACCGCATCCCCGGCAGCCGCCTTGGCCACAATGGTTTTCAACCCGTCCTCGGAGTCCACAGCAAACACATCCTGGGTCGCCTTGGCCTGCATCGCTCTGCTGGTTGGCCAGCGTCGGGTCGGCCTCCAGAATCGCCGCCGCCAAGATCGTCGCGAACCGCGGCCACGGCATCATCCCGACACAATCGCTGAGCGCATGATCGACATCGGCGCACGCCTCCCACGACAACGGCCGGGTCTGCTCGGCGATCCTGCGGGCCTGCCAAGCCCGCACCCCACCAGTCAGCACCCGACCCCACAACCGCGGCAGCCGATACCGCAGATCCAACGCGTCAGCGATCAACATCCGAGCCGCCGCCATCCCAGTACCCTGCAACGCGCCCAACTCGGCGGCGCAATACTCCGAGACCTCCGGCGTACCCTCCCCACCCCACGCACACGCCCGCCGGACCAACGGCTGATAATCCTCGCTGCCCGAATCCAGATAATGCGCATCAGCCCACGCACACGCCAGCTCCAACATCCGGCACTCCCGCACCATCAGCTCGACATGATTCTGCTCAATCAGCTCCGCCAAGCGCGCAGACCCCACCGCACCCAGACCCGCCCCCGAATCGAACACACATTCACACTAGAGGGACGTGCTGACAGAAAATCCACACGGGCGAGACGGCGCACGTAGAACCTTCAGTCCGCCATCCTCAAGTCGTCCAAGATCAACTTGGCCTACGCCCGAACCGATAACGGCACGCCGAAACGGCCAACGGCCGAGCGAAGCGAGTTTAGAAAGTCAGCGGCACGTACGCCTGGACTGGGTTGGTCCTCTTGATGCCGCCCCTGGTCAGCCGCTCGGCGACCAGGAATGCCAAGCTCCAGTGACTGGTTGCGGTTCAGCCGCGGGTCACAGAGTGTCTCGTAGCGGCTTACCAGATCCGCCTCGACCAGATCGTCACCACCGCCGACACACTCGGTCACGTCATCACCGGTGAGCTCGACGTGCACGCCGCCCGGCCAGGTGCCGAGCTCCTCGTGGACATCGAAGAAGCCGTTGAGCTCGGCCATCACATCGGAGAACGCCCGTGTCTTGTAGCCATTGCGAGCCTCGAACGTATTGCCGTGCATCGGGTCGCAGACCCAGGCCACCTGACGGCCACTGGCGGTCACCTTGGCCACGACCTCTGGCAGCACCTCTCGTACCTTCTGCTGCACCCATTCGGGTGATGAAGGTGATCCGCCCCGGCTCATGATCAGGATCGAGCCGATCAGCCAGTTCCAGTGCGTTGTCGGCGGTCGTCGTCGGGCCGAGCTTCGACACCGAGCGGGTTGCGAACGTGCCGCATCAGCTCGACGTGCGCGCCACGCAGCTGGCGGGTACGCTCACCGATCCACAGAAAGTGTCCGGAGGTCCCGTACGGCTGCCCGGTGCGGGAGTCGATCCGGGTCAACGCGTGCTCGTACTCCAAGATCAGTGCCTCGTGGCTGGAGTAGAAATCGACGGTCCGGAAGACGTCGTCGTCAATGCCGCAAGCGACCATGAACGCGAGGGCGCGATCGATTTCGTTCGCGAGGTTCTGGTATTGCACACCGGCGGCTGAGTTCTTGACGAAGTCGGCGTTCCAGCTGTGCACGCTGCGCAGATGAGCGAACCCGCCGGTCACGAACGCTCTGGTGAGGTTCAGCGTGGCCGAGGACGCGTGGTAAACCTCCAGCAGCCGGCGCGGATCGGGCACTCGGGCCTCGGCGGTGAATTCGAAGCCGTTCACCGCATCGCCCCGGTATGCCGGCAGCGTGACGCCGTCACGAGTCTCGGTTGCAGAGCTCCGCGGCTTGGCGAACTGGCCCGCCATCCGGCCGACCTTGATGATCGGCACCTGCGCTGCGTACGTCAGCACCACTGCCATGGACAGCAGCGTCCGAAGCTTGCCCTGGATGTTTGCCGCCGTGACATCGGCGAAGGTCTCCGCGCAATCGCCGCCCTGCAGCACGAAGGCCTCGCCGGCCGCCACGTTGGCCATCTTGCCGCGCAGCTTGTCGCACTCGGCGGCGAACACCAGCGGGGGCAGCGTACGAAGCTTGCCGATGACTGCAGCAACGTCGTAGGGCGCAGAGTAGGCCGGCTGCTGGAGCGGATCCAGCGCATGCAGCGCTTTCAGCGTAGGGACCTGGCTGGTCAGGGACACGCAGACACTGTAGACGGTCGGCCTTCCGAGAGCATCTGAGTTACCGGCCGCTGGACGTTCATTCCAGAATGGCAATCATGCAGCAGCGAAGCTTCGTCCTGGTTCCTGGCGCAGGCGGCAATGCCGGATATTGGCAGCTTGTGCAACCGCTGATCCGCGAGGCGGGCTTCGGCAGTACTGCGGTCACCTTGCCGAACTGGCCCGGCGCGACATTCTCCGATCACGCCGATGCCATCGTCGCCGCCGCGAGCGCACCAAACGATGTCACCCTCGTCGCCCAGTCCATGGGCGCATTCAGTGCGCCGCTGACCTGCGAGCGGTTGCCGGTCGCGCAGCTTCTGCTGGTGAACGCCATGATCCCTGCGCCTGGAGAGACCGCGGGCGAGTGGTGGGGCAATACAGGGCAAGCCGAAGCCATGCGAGCCAACGACCTGCGTGAGGGTCGAGATGCTGACGCGGGCTTCGATGCGCAGACCCATTTCCTCCACGACATCCCGCCTGACGTCCTTACGCTGCTGTCGTCCGGCTGACGAGCCACCCGCGGACTCCCTTTTCGAGACCGCCTTCGCGCTGGAACCGCTGGCCAGATGTCCCGACCACGGTCATCGCCGGCCGTGACGATCGGTTCTTCCCGTACGAGTTCCAGCGCCGGGTAGCCAAGGAACGCCTGGGGCTGGACGCCGAACAGCTCGCCAGGCGGTCACCTGCTCGCCCTTAGTCAGCCGGAGGCGCTGGCGAGGCGACTCCTGCGTGATCTTTAGTTTGTGTTGCGGGAGCCATAATCACGCACTTCGTAGCTTTCGGTGAAGTGGGGTCGACGTCGTGGACACGTGCTAGGCCTGAGGGGAGACTTCGTCGACCTCTCGCGCCTTCGCTTCGCGCGCCGCCGCCTCCTTCGCTGCGGGAGCGTACATGTCCACGTACTCCTGGCCGGAGAGCTCCATGATCGCGTACATGATCTCGTCGGTGATCGACCGCAAGATGAAGCGATCTTCGCTCATCCCCTCGTAGCGCGAGAAGTCCAGGGGCTCGCCGAACTTCACCGTCGGGACTGACGATCTTGGTGATGATCTTGCCCGGCGGGGCGATGATGTCGGTGCCAATGATCGCCGACGGAATCACCGGCGCCCCGACAGCAGCGCCAGCCGCGCGACGCCGGTCCGTCCTTTGTAGAGGCGGCCGTCGTGGCTGCGCGTTCCCTCGGGATAGATACCGAACAGCTCGCCGCGCTGCAGCACCTTGAGCCCGGCCCGCAGCGCCCCTCGCTCGCCCGGCCGCCTGAGCGATCGATGGGCACCTGGCCGGTGCCGCGCGAAGAACCGTTTCTGCGCCCAGCCCTTGATGCCAGCACCAGTGAAGTAGTCCGACTTCGCAACGAAGGTGATCCGCCGATCCACGGCCAGCGGCGTGAACAGCCAGTCTGCGAACGAGAGGTGGTTGCTGGCGATGATGGCGCGCACCGGTCGTCCGGGACGTTCTCCGTGCCCTCATGGATCGGCCGGAAGATCTTGTCGATCGCGGGCCCGAGCAGCACATTCTTCAGTGCCCAATAGACCGCTCGGCCAGCGCCCCGGAGCCCCAGTAGCTGCTGAGCGTTCCTCGCCCTCGCTCACGCGTTCACATCCGTACGACAGGCGGCACATCCAGCCGAGCTTTGGGCACGGGAACGGGCTGGCGTCGGACGGCCGGCACCTGGACGATGACCGGCGCTTGGTGGGAGCGTCCTGCCCTCCTCGAGCGCGGTCTTAGCCGCGGTGCCGTATACATCGACATACTCCTGGCCCGACAGCTCCATGACCGCGTTCATGATCTCGTCGGTGATCCATCGCAAGACGTCGCGGTCATTGCCGGCCTCGGCATAGGCGCTGAAGTCCATCGGCTTGCCGATCCGGATCTTCGGTCGTCGCATGGTTGGGATCTTGAAGAACCGGGACGGCACCAGCTCGGTGTTGATCATGCCGACCGGATATCACGGGCACGCCGGCTCGCAGCACGAGCCGCGCGACGCCGGTCTTGCCCTTGTAGAGGCGGCCGTCCGGGGATCGGGTGCCCTCCGGATAGATTCCGAGCAGATCACCGTCGCGGAGTACGCCGATCACGCCGTCCATGCTGGTGGCGCTGGCCCGTCCTCCTGAGCGGTCCATCGGGAGCTGTCCGACGCCCTTGAGGAACCACGTGAGGAGCCTGTCCGCGAACACCCTGACCATGGAACAGCTCGACCTTCGCCGGAAATGTGAGCCGCCGCCTGATCATCGAAGGGCAGCAGGAAGGTGTCGCCGGCGGAGATGTGGTTGCTGACCAGAATTGCGGCGCCGGACTTCGGAATGTTGTCGGCTCCGCTGACCGAGGGTCTGAAGAGCAGTCGGCACAAGGGCGCGAACGCCACGTACTTGAAGACCCAGTAGAGCAAGACCGACCTCCGCTTCGACCCCAATCGTAGGGCGAAACAACCCTAGTGGCGGGCTCGCCCGTCGGCTTTCGCGGTCTCGGCAAAACGTGCCACGATTCGCTCGTGAGGCTCTCCGCTGCACGCCGACGCTGGACGCGATCAGCTTGCGGCGAAGCCGTATCGAACAGTCCCACCGGTCGCGGCGTCGGTACACCCTGACGCGCAACCGTACGCGGGCGGAAGCGGTCCCACCGGGTGCTGCTGTGTCACGGCTTCTGCGGCTCACCGAAGTCGATGATCGGATGGGCGACGCACCTCGAAGCCGCAGGGTTTCGCGTTCTACTGCCCCGGCTGCCCGGCCACGGTACGACGTGGCAGGAGCTCAACCAGACGTGCCTGGATTGACTGGTACGCCTGCGTCGATGATGCCTTCGCGACCCTGTACGCCCAATGTGACCAGGTGTTTCTCGCCGGCCTGTCGATGGGCGCCGCGCTGGCGCTGCGGCTCGGCTGAGCAGCACGGCCCGCTGGTGTCCGGCCTGGCCCTGGTCAATCCGGTGATCAACCACGGCGATCCGCGGGTGCGCGCTCTGCCGGTCTTGAGGCTGATGTCCTTCCCTCAGGGGCATCGCCGATGACATTGCCAAGCCTGGTCAGGACGAGTGCGGCTACGACCGAGCTGCCGCTGCCGCGCGCTGCACTCGCAGACCTTCCTCTGGGCCGACGTACGCCGCAATCTCGACCGTGTCGATCAACCGCTGCTCGTCTATCAATCGATTCATGATCACGTAGCCGATCGCTCCTCACTGCCGTTGATCAAGGCCGGCGTACGATCCAGTGATCAGACCTACGTCGAGTTGCACCGCAGCTACCATGTAGCCACCCTCGACTACGACGCGGAGGATATCTTCGACGGAAGCGTTGCGTTCTTCCGCCGGCTCACGAAGGAGGCCGATGGTACCGCCAGTGAGGATGACCGGGACGCGATCGACCGTGCTTTCGCCGACCTGGTCGCTGGCTACCATCTGACAGCGGACGGGCCAGAACCGATTTCTACCGAAACAGAGGAGCCGACCGTCGCCTCTGTCGATCCAGATCTTCGCGGCGGCGCAGCGAACTGGGCTGTCGATCACCCTCTCTTCGGCTTCGTCGGCACCCCATCTGACGTGCCGGTTCCGGAACGACGAGCCCACGGAGGAACGCTACGTTCCCGCGCCGCTGCCGCCGCCTGCAACGACCCGGCGTACCGGCGCTGCTCGGCTGGATCGGGATCGGCTACGCGATCGTCATCGTTCTGGCAGCGACGTTCGGCGTACGCTTCCCAGCTTGGGCAGGCTGGGTCGCGGTCGGCAGCTTCGTCGGCGGATTCGGCATCTTGATGACCCGGCTCCCCCGCGAGCGCCCGCCGGGGCCGGCGATGGGCAGTCTCTAGTTGATCGAGGACCAGCTGTCCTAGGAGGGCGCCCGCGTTCGGAGGACTCTCGGCGCGCTCGCGCCTTTCTCACCCTCCGCTTGCGGCGCCGCGGCCAGAAGCCGAACTGGGCAGACTCGGGCGGCTCGATCATGGCGTGCCGCGCCAGATCTGCGGCGCCGATCAGTCCGGCGTCATTGCGGAAGCGGGCGAGCACCAGCCTGGCCTCCTCCCGAAAGCCACGCCCGGTCAGCGTACGACTGAACGCCCGCTGTGCAGGAAGCACTAGCAGATCGCCCGCGGCGCTCACTCCCCCACCGATGACAACGACCTCAGGATCCAATGCTGCGGCGATATCTGCGATCCCTCGACCCAGCCAGGTACCGACATCGGCGAGCAGCTCCACTGAGGTGGGTTCGCCTTGAATGGCCGCCGCGGTCACGATCGGTCCGCTGATCTTGTCCGGATCGCCGCCGACGATCTCCAACAGCCGGTAGGCGGTCGGTGAGTTGGTACGGGCCAGCGCCCGGGCGTCGCGCACCAGCGCATTGCCGGAGGCGTACTGCTCCCAGCAGCCACGGTTTCCACACTCGCACCAGTGACCGTCCGGGAACCGAGATCATGTGGCCCCATTCGCCAGCCATCCCGTACGCTCCGCGAAAGAGCCGGCCACCGATCACCAAGCCGCCACCGATTCCGGTCCCCAGCGTGATGCACACCATCACCGATGAGCCGCTGCCCGCACCGAAGCGGTACTCCGCCCAAGCGGCAGCATTCGCGTCATTGTCGACGATGAGCGGCAGCTCGATCCGCCCGCTGAGCCGGGCCTTGAGCGGCTCGGACCGCCAAGCCAGGTGGGGGAGAACCTCACGACAGCTTGATCGTTGTCCACCCAGCCCGCTGCGCCGACGCCCACCGCCTCGACTCGATGCCGCTCACGCAGGTGCTCGACAGCACGGACAATCGCATCCTCGACAGCCTGCGGGCTGTGGGAGGGCGTCGGCTCCTGCCAACGATCGAGGATGCCGCCCTCCTCGTCGACCACACCGGCCGCCACCTTGGTGCCGCCGATGTCAACGCCGATGCTCAGCATCGGCAGCGGCGTCATCCTGGCCATGCTGCGACGCGTCGTCGTCCCGAGATTGGTCAGCCTTCGACCCTCTTCTTCAGACCCTTGAGCGCACCATCGATGATCGTCTTCTCCGCCTTGCGCTTGAACATCGAGATCATCGGCATGTTGATGTCGACGGTCAACGTATAGGTGACAGTGGTTCCGGCGCCGTTGGGCTTCAACACATACGAACCGTCCATGGCCTTCAGCAGTGTTCCCTCGATGAGCTTCCAGCTGACGGCCCGCGGGCTCCAGTCGTACGCCAAGACGTAGTCATCTTTCACCAACGTGTGGTCGAGCACCATGCGGACCGTTTTCGGCTTGCCGGCAGCAGACGTGAGCACTTCCGCGCTTTTCATCGAGTCCACCCAATCCGGGTAATGCTCGAAGTCGGCGATGACCGCCATGACCTGATCGGGCTTTGCCGCGATGTTGATACTGGCGCTCGTCTGATCCGCCACACGCCATAGCGTACGCGTGGCTGGGGGCGCGCTGAGGCATCACAAGTCGAGCGCGTTGCGCAGCTGCACGCTCGCCACTGCGGCGCTGAATTGTGCCGTCACGTAACGGCAGCCGCGGGCTCCCATGTCCCGTGCCAGGAGGGATTGTCCAGGAGCAGGCTGATCTTTTCCGCAAGCAACTGGTGATCATGTGAGGGTACGACGAAGCCCGTGTCACCATCGCGAATGGTTTCAGGGGCTCCGCCCGAGTCGCCGACAACCACGGGTAATCCGCATGCCGCCGCTTCGAGGGCAGCCAAGCCAAGCCCTTCCGGGTTGAGCCCTCCTAGCCGCGTACGGACCGGAAGCGCGAAAACATCAGATTGCTGCAGGTGTGTGATCACTCCCGGTGCGCGGCAACGCTCCAGTGAGGCGCACGGACCCCGACAGCCGGAGTTCGTGAATGGTTCGCTCCAGCCGGGCCCGCAGCGGACCATCACCGATCACGATCAACTCATGCGGACGTCCGCCCGCAGCTGGCAGAATCCATTACCGTCCGCCAGGCGCGCAGCAGCGTGCCGAGACCCTTCTGCGGAATCAGCCGGGCGACCGTGATGCAGCGGGCGCCGTTGCTGACACGCGCCTCGCTCTGAGGGTTGGAACCGCTCGGTATCGACTGGCGGAGATAGCCGCAGCAGTCTGCGGCGGGCGCCTGGGCTGAGAGCTCTCGCAATGCGGCGTTCGGTGTAGGTCGGAGATGGTGGTGAGGTGATCACAACCGTCGCCGATCCGGCGGAGCATGCTACGCGCCACCGGAACAGCAGCGCCCACCAGGTCTCGTGGCCGTGGGTGAGACCAAGAATCCGGCTGGCACCGGCGCGCCGCAACGACGGAGCCAGGAGACCGAGAGGGAGCCGCGGCACCGAAGATCACCCGTGTTGCCCCGGAGGTGCGCAGCAGCCCGACAGCGCGAGCGGCGACCCGTGGCGTCGGCAGCAGCAACGGCCCGTCGCGGATAACCGGATATCCTCGGTCGCGGTCTGAGGCCGCGGCGCCGGGAGAGCCCGAGGCGTACACCACCACGTCATGGTTGAGCAACGTGCAGATCTCGCTGACGAACGACTCGATGCCGCCGATGCGCGGCGGGAAGTCGTTGGTGATGATCAAGGTCGAGGGCACGGTCAGTAGCGTGCGAGCTGGGCAAGATAGTCCCGCCACCGGGAGGTCAGTGCGGCCTCGCTGAGATGCAGGGTGGACTGGCTCGCCTCATCAAGGAGTCGCCACGGTCGAGTTCGTCGTAGAACCGGCCTAGCTGGCTTTCGGAATACCGGTCGGCAATGAAGCGGCACGCAAGCCAGGCCTCGGCGTAGGCCAGGTCGATATTGCGGGCACCAGCCTGGAATCGCCCGTCAGCGGGAAATGAGCGGGGTGGACCGTCGCTGCGCACCTGCGCGAGCACTTCGTCGGTGCCTTGACTTCGCTGGTCGGGATGGGCTCGCATCGGAAACCCACTCAGCGAGACCTTCCTCCGCCCAGACCGGTGCAGGCGACTCAGGCGAGCGGGTCGCGACATGGACCATCTCGTGTTCGAGCACTGACTGAACCTCAGCTGAGGTGAGTCGTGCAGTCTTGGGATTGACGACAATGCGGAGCGCATCACCCGATGTGCCGGCACGATGGGTCACCGCCGCAATTGAGGGTAAGTTCCGGCAGGCTTGCCAAGCACCGGTCTCGAAATCACGCTGGGTCGCGGGCACCTCGATTACCGCTTGCCCATTCCACGAGCTCCCGAGACCGTCCGGGAGCTCCTCTCGGACGTTGGTGAGCGCGGCTTCGGCGAGTTGTGTCCAGCGATCGAGTGACTGACCTGAGCCTGCCAGCCACCGTGACTCCATCCCGCTCGCGCGCGGAGAGTGGACCCAGCCACCAGCTCGGCTGCTGCTCCTGGACGCTGCCGGGTGGTTCATCGATGGTGCCGGCGATCTTGACCTCTCCGCCCGCCTCGAGGAAGGTCAGCCAGATCCGGTGCTCGACCTCGGTGCCATCGCCAGGGAGCCGCCAGGTGACCACCCACGCTGGACCCATGCGCTCGGACCCAGGAGGCGCCGACGTGCATCAGCCAGTCCGTACTCGGTCGGCTCCATCGCGCACCTGAAGCCGGGTCAACGGCAACGTGCTCAGGTTGCTCGTACAGGAGCCTGGCGCGGTCGCGGAAAGTGGGATCTCGATCACTGACGAGCCGATCGAAGCCAGGGCGATCGCCGGCACGAGCGGCTTTGACCAGACCATCGACGGTCGCCCTGACCAGACCGAGCCGCGAACTACTTGGGGCCGCCGATGTCGGTCGGCGGCGGCGCGGACGCCGGCGTGAGAGCAGGTCCTGAGCAGCCGAGCAGCATCAGCGTCAGCGCGATAACCGTCAACCCTCGCGCAGCCACGCTCTGGTTGCGGGACGCTGACACAGAAGGCAGCGTATGCGGGGTACCTCAGATGCGCGGGGAACAACTTGAAACTCAGCCCGGCCGACGGGCTCCTTGCGTACGGCATGTAGGACATCTTGATGTACTCCACCGACTTGCCGGGATGCGGCGCGTGGATGACGCGGCCGTTGCCGGCGTAGATGCCCACATGGCTGATGCCGCTGTAGAAGAACACCAGATCACCCAGTTGCAGATCGGACTTGGCTACCGGCCGACCGCGGTTGTACTGCTGTCCGGACGAATGCGGCAGGCTGACGCCGACAGAGCCCCAGGCTTTCATCGTCAGGCCTGAGCAGTCCCAGGAGCTGGGCCCGGCGGCATTGCGAACATAGGGCTCGCCGAGCTGAGCTTTCGCAAATGCCAGCGCTCTGACCCCTTGCCGCTGCCGCTGGTGGTGCTCCGGGAGGCTTTCGGCGCAGTCAGCTGCATTGGCGCGCGCTGCTCGCCCGATGCGTCTGCGGCAGCGATCTGATTGCGCTGGGCACGCACTGAGCTTGGCCAACACCTTCTTGGCCTCGGCGATCTTCTTGTCCGAGGCATCCGCTGAGCGACCTCAGCTGCTTCTGCTTCTCCGCGAGGGTTGCAAGGTCTATCTCGGCCGAGTGCTCGAGAGCGCCAAGGTTGGCTTGGGCCTGTTGGTAGTCCTGCAGCACCGAGTTCTGATTCTCGCTGACCTTCTGCACGGTCGAGATCTGGCTGAGGAATCCATCGGTGTCGGGGTAACGATGAGCTGAGCGAGCGGTGTCCAAGGCTGCGGTTCTGGAATTGAGCGAGTGCGACCTGGCCGACCTGAAGCCTCATCCGAGCGACCTTGTCGGTCTGAAGTTTGACATCGGCCTGCTTCAGCTGCAGTTGCGCACGACCCTGCTTGATTTGCTCCTTGACGCCGGAGTACTGCTGGTCGATCGCGCCGGCATCGGTCTGCAGCTGCGCGACCAGTGACTCTGGCCTCCGGCGACGGTAAGCGGCGGATCCGCCGCGCGCCGGCAGCCGGATAGAAGATCAAGGCACGTCACCGCCACCGAGGCAGAGCCCCAGTGTGGTGGCGCCTGACCTTCGAAGGATTGATGTGGTGCGACTGACTTCGAGTGCGCGTGAGGTCACGCGCGCAGTGACATTCACAGTTCCCCGACTCCTGCGTTCCCCGACTCCTGCGCGCAGCTCCTCAGAAGTGCTGCCTCAAGCCTCCCCAGACCTGAACACAGCTGAAGAGCTGTCATGGACGTGCCTACTGCGGTGGATGACGTGGCTCTCAGTTTCGGGCTCTCAGTCTCGGCTGGCAGTTTGGGCTGGCAGCTCTGAGCTGGGAGCCTCTGGGATGTCACCTTGGTCACCGGCAGTGCGTTGACACATTAGGTCACGATTAGATCACTGGCAATCAGGATCGCCGATATTTGGTCACTCGAGTGCGTTACGCGTAGTCCTGCCACTCGAGCGCGCGGTTGAATGCTGCGGACCGGCCGTGCGCCTTGGATCAGCCGGAGCGGCGGCACCAGTCCGGAGTCCGCGAGTGCCTCGAGCGCGGCCTGCTCGTCACGGTCCAGATCGACCACTCCTCCGGATGCACCGAGCAGCACGCTGACGACGCAGTCGTTGCAGGCCACGTCTCTGAGCGGCGCAGGTGTCGCAATCTACGTGCAGCACGTCCATCCTGAATTCCTTCCGCATAACACCCGCACCGGACCCGCTGGACCAACCTTCCTGCCGAGCACTGACACTTTCCTGGTGCCGAACCCTCCCCGCGAGATCTATTCGCACGGTCACCATCGACTCGGTTCTGCGATCACACCGGTGGCGTACCGCCGCGAACTCGGCGGCGTACCTGCCTGCCTCGGCTGAAACTCCGACGACCGGCTGCTCGATGTCGGGGTTGGCCCAGGAACCATCACGGTCGATTTCGCCGACCGGCTGACCGACGGCATCGTCGCGGGCATCGACGCAGCGCCGGCCGCGGTTGCGGCGACCCAGGCGCTGGTCGCTGAGCGGGATGTGCGAAATGGTCACGCTCATCAGCGGGAGACGTGCACGAGCTGGGAGTTTCCCGCCGGATCCTTTGACGTCGTTCACGCTCATCAGGTGTTGCAGCACCTCAGCCATCCGATCACGGCCCTTCGGGAAATGCGTCGCGTCTGCGTGCCGGGCGGTCTCGTCGCCGTACGTAGATGCCGATTACGCGGCAATGACCTGGTACCCGCCGAGTGTGGAACTGTCTCGATGGCTCGAGCTGTATCACCAAGGTGGCCCGCTCAAACGGCGGCGAACCCGACGCCGGGCGCGCGGCTGCTGAGCTGGGCGCGCGCGGCTGGTTTCGACGACGTTCAGGCATCGGCGAGCGCCTGGTGCTTCGCGACGCCGGCAGATCTGGCCTGGTGGTCCGAGACCTGGGCAGACCGGTTGAGCCAATCCACCTTCGGTCATCAAGCCGTGGAGCGAGGGCTCTCCACCTCGGCGGAACTGGCAGAACTCGCCCAAGCCTGGCTCTGTTGGGGCCAGCTCCCCGACGCATGGTTTTCCGTTTTGCACGGCGAGATCCTGTGCCGCAATTAGACATCTCGGAGTGAGCTGCTCATTCGCCCCTGGCAGCAACTTCAAGTAAGTTAGGGGCAAGGGGAGTCTTTGGGGGAAATGTGGTACAAGCACGACGGGCGAAGGTCAGGCCAGCCCGCGTAATCATTCCGCTGGCGGTTGCTGCGGCGCTTCTGGTGGGTGGTTCATTTGCAGCAGTGAAATTCTGGCCCGACGCGACGACAGCGGGCCCTGAGGCAGAATCCAGCGCAACAGTCACGAGTCGCAGGCTCCGAGCACTGCGGTGTCGAGTCCGTCGACTCCTACGCCATCACCAACTGCCAAGCCCGCGAGCGCCGAATCCAAGAAAGCGCTCGAGGCGTGCCAGGAGAAGGTAGACGCCGCGGACGAGGTCCTCAAGCAAGGCAAGAAGGGCGCTGTAGCATTGGACGACTGCACGTCCAGGCCCAGAAAGACAACCTCGACGGCAAGATCTCAGTCGAGGAGATGAAGGCGCGGTTCAAGGCGACCAGGCTGAAGGGCCCGGCGATCTCAAGCGCTATGACGACGCCCTGTCGAACTACTCCGACCTGAAGGGATCCTGCGGCAAGGCCACGGGCGCCGACAGCGAAGTGGCTGCGGCACTCAAGAAATGCGACGAGCGAAGCAAGGATCAAAAGCCGCGTCATGCAAGGCGACGGCTGGCGGCATGAAGGACTGGAAGGCTCACCAGAAGCTGATGCAGCTCAACAAGGAGCACCAGGCCGGGCACGCCATCGGAGGCGCAGGCCGAGTGGCTGAAGCAGTACCACGCCGCGTCCAAGAACATCAACGCATTCAAGAAGGCAGCTGGACCACTTCAAAGCGCCGACCTGCTGAGCGACGCGCCGACGAGCGCGATCTGAGTCGGCTGCGCGGCGAGCCGCGCTGACACCGGATCGCGCGCCGCCGTGCTGAGTGAGGAGCGAGGGGACACGCCTTTTCGTCCCCGAATGACGACGAAGTACGGCAGGCTGCCGAGCGCGGGATCCGCGCGGAGCAATCAAACACTGTCGGAGAGCGATCCCTACTGTCGCCATCGTGGCGCTGCAGGCCTCATTCGATGATCTTGGAACGCATCTGTCGCAGGTGACGTTCTGTGTCGTCGACTTGGAAACGACCGGCGGCGCCGAAACGGACATGATCACCGAATTCGGAGCGGTCAAGGTACGCGGTGGTGAGCTGCTCGGCGAGTTCCAGACCCTGGTCAATCCGCAGGCCCACATCCCACCGCTGATCGCGGTACTGACCGGGATCACCAACCAGATGGTGGCCACTGCACCTGCGCTGCGCCAGGTGCTGCCATCGTTCCTCGCCTTTGCCCAGGGAGCCGTGATTGTTGCTCACAATGCTCCTTTTGACGTCGGCTTCCTGCGCCGTGCCTGTGAGGCGTGCGACTACCCGTTCCCCGCTGGCCGGTCGTCGATACCGCCGCACTGGCCAGGCAGATCCTGCTGCGCGACGAGGTTCCCAACTGCAGGCTGGCGACACTGGCGCGGCACTTTCACACGACCATCAGCCCGAACCATCGCGCGCTCACCGACGCCCAGGCCACCGTCGAGGTATTTCATGGATTGCTCGAAAGGGTCGGCAATCTCGGCGTGCACACCATCGAGGACCTTGGCGAGTTCGCCCGCCGGGTCTCCCCGCAGCGGCGTGCCAAGCGAACCTGGGCCACTGGCCTGCCGTCGGCGCCGGGGTCTATTTGTTCGTCGCCGAGCATGACGAGCAGCGTCACATTCTCTACGTCGGGAAGTCCAGGAACATTCGGGCTCGGGTTCGCACCTATTTCACAGCCGCCGAGAAGCGGCCCCGGATGGATGAGATGGTCCGGCTCGCCACAGGTGTGGAGGCGATCCCGTGCGTGACCCAGTTGCAAGCCGATGTGACCGAGCTTCGGCTGATCGGCAGATACGCCCCGCGCTACAACCGCCGATCCAAGTTCCCCGAACGCACCCAGTGGATCAAGATCACCGAGGAAGCACTTTCCGCGGTTGTCCGTGGTCCGTGCGGTCCGTGATGACGGTGCCACCTATTTCGGTCCGTTCTCCCGCCGCCAGTCCGCCGAGGACGTGGCGCTCGCGATCTACGACGGCTTCCCGATCCGGCAATGCACGCCGCGGCTGAGCACGACCACACCGATCTCGGCCTGCGCGCTTGCCGGCATGGGCCGATGCGTGGCGCCCTGCGACGGGACGATCTCTCGAGACGGCTACCAGGAGGTTGTCGAAGCCGTACGCGCCGCCTTGTCCGTCGACGCGCGACCGGCCGTGCTCGGTGTCCAGGCGCGGCTGAAAAGGCTGGTGAGCCAGCAACGCTTCGAGGAGGCCGCGATCATCCGCCGGCGGTTGGAGACGCTGACCCGGACCGCTGCCCGCTTCCACCGCATCCGTAGCCTCGCGGCGTGTGCCGAGATCGTCGCTGCGCGACGGCTGGACCTGGACTGGGAGATTCACGTCGTCCGTCTACGGCCGGCTGGCCGGATCGGGGCTCGCGACTCCTCGGGACGTGCCGCAGGCGGTCGCACGCGCGGTGCGAGCCACAGCCGAAACTGTGCCGAAGCCGCCGGATCCGCTGCCGGCCGCCGGCATCGAGGAGACTGAGCGCATCGCCGACTGGCTCGAGCAGCCGGGCATTCGGTTGATCGACATCACCGGTGACTGGATGTGGCCGATCCACGCCGTACTCGATCATGAAGCCCTGGTGGAATACGCGCTCGGCAAGGGGACGCTGACGACCCGCCCTCCAGGGGCCGTGGCGGCGATTGGGATGACCGCCATGGTCACTGCGATCGTCTTCGTGAAAGCCGAGGTAGCGCGTATTTCTGAGGTTGCGGAGGAAATTGCCGCACTCAGCGGCGTCAGCGAGGTCTATTCGGTGACGGGCGCGATCGACCTGATCGCCATGATCAGAGTGGCAAACCATGATCAAGTCGCTGAGGTCGTCGCAGACCGGCTCAACAAGGTGGCCGGCGTTGTGAGCACGGAGACTCACATCGCCTTCCGTGCCTATTCGGCTCACGATCTTGAAGCGGCGTTCTCCCTGGCGGCTAGCGAATCCCGGGCCCAGCCTTCCGCCTCCTGGTCAGGCGATCATCAACTTCGCGGCAACGCCAACCAGGCAGAGCGTGATCACCCCGAGGATGCCGACCACCTGAACCGTGCCGCGGTTGCGACGCGGCGCGTACGCCAGCACGAGCCCGACCAGCGCGCCGACGACGATGCCGCCGATGAGCATCAGCCAGCCGAAGCTACGGAAACCGATCAGGATGCTGTAGAGGATGAGCAGGATGAACAACCCGATGTCGGCACGGACGTCGTCTCGCATCTTGTACTTGAAGATCGCGTTGGCCGCGAGCAAGCCGATCACCGCGGCTGCGGCTCCATAGCCCACGCTCGCGTACGGGCCGAAAACGAAGAGCATCGTGGCGCCGCCCAGACCAGCTGCGAGGTAGAGGACGACGAAACGCCAGGCGCCCAGCTCGGATTCGATGGCGCGGCCCGCGATCCACAGCACCAGGAGGTTCATCAGCAGGCCGAGGATCGTCCCCGACGTCAACGCGGAGGTGAAGAGCCGCCAGAACTGACCGAGATAGACGGCCTCATTGCTCATCACCAGCAGCCGATCAAGCAGCCGGCCGCTGACGAGGCTGAGGACCCATTCCACCGTGAGAACCGCCATGACGACCTTCGTCGCGGTTCCGCCGCCAGGCTTCAAGATCGCGCCGAACGCGGTACGCGGGGCTCGGGTCGCTGGCTCGCCCGGACGCAACGCAGGAGGGGCACTGGAAGCCGACCGACGCCGGGTTCATGCACTCACCGCAGATCGGTTTACGGCATCGCTGGCAGGAAATGCCGGTCATCCGGTCCGGATGGCGATAACACGGAGCGAAACCCGGCGGCGAGAAGTCCGGACCGGCGCCCGGGGACTGGCTCACTCGGGGATGCCACCTGAATCAATGGTCACCGACGTGATGATCACCGGGTTCACCGGCCGATCACCCCGTCCCGTGCGCACCTGCGCGATCTCGTTGACCACGTCGCGGCTGGACTTGTCGGCAACCTCGCCGAAGATCGTGTGCTTGCGGTTGAGATGCGGCTGCGGACCGACGGTGATGAAGAACTGCGAACCATTCGTGCCCGGACCGGCGTTGGCCATGGCAAGCAGGTAAGGCTTGTTGAAGGCAAGATCGGGATGGAACTCATCGGCGAACTTGTAACCCGGACCACCCGTGCCGGTACCCAGCGGGCAACCGCCCTGAATCATGAAGCCGTCGATCACCCGATGAAAGGTCAGTCCGTCGTAGAACTTGCCGGTTGTTTTCGTGCCTGTGCTCGGGATCGGTGTACTCCTTGCTGCCCGAAGCAAGGCCGACAAAGTTGGCCACAGTCTGGGGAGCCTGATCACCGAAGAGCTCCAGGTTGATGTCGCCGTGATTGGTGTGCAGGGTTGCCGTTTGCTGTGCCACGTCGAGGCACCTTTCTTCTCGTGATCATCTTCTTGACGGAGGAGTCTGCTGTTGGTCCGGAGCCATCCTGTCAGACCGCACAAGATGGCGATACGGTGGGAAATGCTTCACTGAAGGAGCATGAGGTTTCTCACAACGGAGGAAACGTGTCCAAGAGTTCCCGCCGCGCCGAAGCCGCCTCGAATGAGGTTGCGCCAGCCGCCGTAGGATTTCGTCCACTCGGCCGCTGATCGTGTCGGACCGATGGTCCACTCCGCAGCCGATCGAGTAGGGCCGCTCGCGCAATCCGCCGCCACCCGAGTCGGGCCGCTTGCAGAAGCCGCCGCGGATCGGGTTGGTGCGGCGGCAGACAAGGTGTCGCCGCTTGCCCACACTGCAGCGGATCGGCTGGGACCGCTGGCCCAATCGGCTGCGGAGCGGGTTGGCCCGGTCACCCACGATGCTGCGGAACGGCTGGCTCCGCTGGCCCATTCGGCAGCAGACCGCATCGCACCGCTGGCCAACCAGGCCGTCGAGCGTGGTCTCGCCGTACGCCCAGCAGGCGGTCGAGCAGGGTTTCTCCGTACGCTCAGCAGGCGGTCGAGCGCATCGGCCCGATTGCCACCTCGGCCAAGCAGCACAGCGCTCGCGCCGCTCATGACGCCGTCGAAAGGATCGCACCCGTGCTCGACGAGGCGCTTGAACGAGTCAGCCCGGCTGTTGAGGCTGCACGCGGCAAGGTGTCCGGGGAGCTCGTGCCCAAGCTCGCCGAGGCATTGAGCGCCGCCGCAGCGGTGCGCCAGTTGTCGCCGAGGCGACGCAGCGCGGTAAGGCCGCGGTCGCGGCGGCGAAGGGTGAGCTGGAGTTGCCGAAGGAAAAGAAGAAGGGCCGATGGCTGAAGCGAATCGCCATCGTGGCGGCGATCGCAGGAGCAGCTGTCTTCGTGGCCCGCCGGGTTCTGGGCGGACGGGATGCCGATTGGCAGGCCGCTCGACCCACGACTCCGTACGCACCGCCCAGCCAGCCGAGCGCCTGGAACCGGCCAGAGCACGGCAGCGCCCTGTGGTCGATGGAGCGATGGCCGAGGCGGGCGATGATCGATCAGGGCGGACTGTCCGCACATCTGCTCAATCTCGAGGCTGACGGAGCGGCGGTGCCGGATCAGCCGGCAGAAGGCGGCGACGTGGAGGCTCCGGCTGAGGTCGTCGCAGCCGTTCGAGGAGACGCTGGACGAGGCGGTCCCGGTCGGTGAGGAAAGTCCCGTTGAAACCGCCTCCGACTCCGAGGGTGGCCGAGTCCGCTGCCTGCTGACGAATGCGACGCGCCGAGGCTGCGCCCGCTGACGACGCCGCGGCCGCGCACCGAGGCCGCCGCTTCCGAGGCCGAAACTCAGCGCTATCAGGGCGAGGGCGTCTACGTAGGACATGAGCCGCCAGAGGGCTTCACCATCAAGGGCAACGAACGGTCGATGAAGTATCACGTGCCAGAGTCGGCCGGGTACGGGCGCACCGTCGCCGAGGTCTGGTTCAACAGCGAGGAGGCGGCCAAACAAGCCGGCTTCGTCCGCGCCCAGCGCTAGACCCGCAATTTCTTTCGGCCGATCGACGCCTGTTCTGCAAAATCGCGCGAGTTTCCGGCGCCCGTTAACATCCGGCCTTCTTTGCGAAGCCTTCTACAGATAGAAGGCTTCGACGAAGGGACGATGGGCATGGCCGCGCCGGCCGACTGCGATGGAAGTACCGATCAATGGGTGGATGCGCGCCCGTTCCGAGCTCAGTTGCGCTATCTGATGGCGAGTGGCTCGCTCACCGTCGATGACGTGGCTGCTGTTGCCGGTATCTCGGCTCAGGTGGCTGAGCGACTGCTGCATGGGCGAGACGGCCGGCCGTTGCGTCGGATCAGTCCTGACACCGCGCGTCGCCTGATCCAGATTTCCGATCAGCACGTGCGGGCCCTGCGACGGATCAGGTGCCAGCCGCCCCGGCCAGGCTGCAGCTGCGACGCCTGCAGCGGGCCGGTTGGGAGGATCCGATAATTGCGGACCGCGTACGCGCAACAGCTCCTGAGCTGGCCGAGTTGGCAGCCGGTGCCGAGACTTGTTCCTTGCTGCTCACGGTCCGACTGACCGCAGCTGCGCCGCGCTGAGGACAGCGCACATTGCCGGCGCCGGCTGGCGCCTGCTGCCCCTGAACCTGTCGCCCCGAACCATGCGGCATGAGATGCCGACTGTCGACTCGGACTTCACTAGGATCGCCGCGTGATCGAGGAGGGCTGGGTTGCCGGCGCTGTCGCCCTTGCGATCGCAGTGACCACCGCCTTGCTGGTGCGGCCGGTCTTGCGGCGACTTCCAGAACCAGCCGAAGCCGACGGCAAGCCGATGTACCGCGACCTTGGTAGTCGTCGCTTTCTGGTGATATGCGGCGCGCTAGCCGGGTTGGCGGCGGGGCTGAGTTGGCTCAGCCTGCCCGGCTACGCCCAACCGGTGTGGTCGGTGCTCGCCATCTTGGGGGTCTTGCTCGCCGCCATCGACGCACGCACCAGCTGGCTGCCGCTGCAGCTGACCCGTGTCGCCTGGCTGGCCATGGCTGTGGCCTCGCTGTTGGGAGCCTTTCTTGGGGGCGATGGCCGGGTCGCAGTTCGCGTTGCTGCGGGGGCGGCGATCGCTGGCGGCCTCTATCTGATGGTGTGGCTGATCTCTCGCGGCGGATTTGGCTTCGGTGACGTACGGTTTGCACCCTGCTCGGAGCAGCCGGAGCTGCCGCATCCTGGACGCTGCTGTGGTTGACGCTTTTGCTCGGCACCGTCGTAGGTGGGTTCGTGGGACTGCTGCGACTCGCCCGGGGCCGCCGCGAGGCATTCCCATACGCACCGTCGATGCTGATCGGCGCCTACGCCGCTTGCCTGGTCAGCTTGCTCACCTGAAGACCTTTCTAGGCGCGATCTGCGCTGGAGCGGAGCGGAGGCAAGCTCGTTTCGGATCGCGTGCCACCGCGATACATACAGCACCGCATGGGCGTACGCGTCGGCTGCTTCGAGCGTCGTTTCGGTGTGGTAGGCCTTGCCCGGGCCGCTGACGGTGACGACGAAACCGCCGGCCGACGAGTCGAGCGAGAGGAAATAGTCACCGAGCATTTCGCGCAGCTGATCTTCTCGGGGCAGCCACACCACGCTGATCGGATTCCACCGAGTCGAGCGCCCACTCGACAGTCCCGTTGAAATGGAAGCGCGATTCCCCGCCAGCGACCACCAGTTCGACGACCATGTCACTGACAGTGAACACAGACTCGGCGATCTCTGGCCGCGGGATGAAGAACATGTCGCCGTTGGCCGGCGTCCACGAGACATACGATGCAAGCCGCACGGCGAGGTCGCGGGAGATCACGGGTGCAGTATGGCGCGCCGCGCAAAAGCAACGCCGAATGCACCTTGATCACTTCAGGCTCGCTTGGCGTCTCGAGTGGAGCCCGGTCGCTTCCTTGTCCCGCATAGGCTCGAGGACGTGACCGTCGCGCCGAGACCTGGCTGGTACCCAGATCCAGCGGGCGCATCGGGACTCTATCGCTGGTGGGACGGTAACCAGTGGGCAGAGGTGACGAGCGACTCGGTCCACGCACCGCCGCCTGTCCTGGTTCCAGCAGAGACAATGCCTGTGGCGATCGCCGGGTCACGACGCTCGTCTCCGCTGCGAATCGCAGCTGCCCTCTCCTCGGCTTTGCGCTGTTTGTCAGCGCGTCGATCGGCCTCGGCCTGGTGATCTGGCGAGACCCATCCGGCACGCCGGCGCAGCGCACAGCGGGAGGTTCGGCGAGCCTGCCAACTCCGGAAGCGTCGGCACCGATCCGGTCGGCTACCTCGACGAGCGCACCAGGACTGCGACCATTGGATCGGCCTCGCTCGCCATGCCTGGCGATCCCTATGTACTCTCGCCCGACCCAATGACTATTCGAGGGGCGCTCGACCTCCTGTTCTGGGCGAGCGCACCGATCCACGCTCGCTACGACGGCCAGCACGACTGGTCCTCTGGCGTACTCCTGGGTCGAATATCCGCGCCGAGCGATCAGAGCGACCTTCAGACCGAGGGCACACTTGCCTTGCACCGCCTGAGCAATGCGATCTTCGACCGGCACCGCACGCGGGTGACGGGACTCACCTGGCACGAGCGGTCGATAGATGGCCACCCCGGAATGCTGGTCTCCGCTCAGGTGCACTACCGCGTTGAGCGGCTGCCAAGCCGTTACGACACCGTCACGGCACTGCTGGTGAGGCTCGACGACGGCTCCGTGATCATGGCTGCCAGCTCGGTGCCGAACGACACCGATTCCGACGACCGCCCGCCAGGCCGCCGAGGCGCTCGAAACGCTCACCATTCGCTAGCGGCGCATCTCCCAGCCGGGCCAATCCTCGATGGATCCGGGCTCGACTACTCCATCGCCATGCTCGCCGGCTCTGAGCCGCTGTGCTGAGCCGGACCGGAGCGAAGCAGCAACGCGCCCACCGCGGCGGCGGCGGTGACCGCCGCAGTCAGTATGAACACATTGGCGTACGAGTCGGCCAGTACCGACACCTGGGTGCGCCGGTAGAGCCCGAAAAGCTGCAGCAGAGTGCATATGCGCCGCCTGGCCGCTCGTACCTTCCAGCAGGTCCGCCCGGCCTTGGGTGAGCTGTGCCTGCTGGGCGGTCGCCATTGCTGTCAAGGCCGCAAGTCCGAGCGCCGCACTGACCCGCTGCACAACGGTGTTGATGGCGCTCCCGCTGTTGCGTCATATGCGGGTTGAGCGAGGCAAGGCCTCCGGTCATGATCGACATCATTGCCATGCCGACCCCGGCGGCGCGGATGCACATCCACATGACGACCTCTTCGCGGGTCATGTCGGGATTGATCCTGGCGAGGCCGTAGCTGCCGAACGCGGCGACCAGCAGTCCGGACACGACCAACCACCGCGGGCCGATCTTGTCGTACAGACGGCCGCTTATCGGCATCAAGACAGCCATAACCAGCGCCTGGGGCAGGAGCAGCAGCCCGGTGTCGAGCGCCTGATATCCCTGTCCCACCTGCAGGAATAAAGGTATGTAGAACAACGTGGCGAACATCCCGGTCATCATCACGCCCATGATGATCAAAGATGTCGTGTACGCAGCGCTGCGAAAGACCTCGAGGTTGAGCAGTGGATGATCGACTTCGAGCTCAATGGTGACGAACAGGGCCAGCGACAGTAGGCCGCCGACCATCAAGATCAGCACACGGTAGCTGGACCAGCCCCAGGACGCTCCCTCAGAGAAGGCCAACAGCAAGGCAACGAGGCCCATCGCCACGGTAATGAAACCCCAGACGTCGAATGGCCGGGTCGGCGCGCGAGTGAACTTCGGCAGCGCGACTGCGGCTGCGAGCAGTGCCAGAACTGCGACGGGCACATTGATGTAGAAGACCAGACGCCAACTCACGTACTCGACGAGGTAACCACCAAGCGTGGGGCCGATGGCGGGAGCAAACACGATGCCCAGGCCGTACATCCCCATTGCGGTGCCGATCTTCTGGCGGGGGACGATCCGATACACCATCGTCAGTGTCACAACGGGTAGCAACCCGCCGGGAATCGCCTGGATCACCCGGAAAGCGATCAAGCTGTTAAGGCTCCATGCCAGCCCACATAGCGCTGAGGCGATGGCGAAGGTCGCCAGCGAGATCATGTAGACGCGATCGAGTCCGAACCGATCACCCAGCCAGGCGCTGGCCGGCACGACGACACCGAGGACCAGGCTGTACGCCGTCGTGATCCACGCCACGTCTGCAGTGCTGCCGCCGAAATCGGACTGGATGGTCGCGATGGCGACGTTGACGATGCTGACGTCGAGTATCGACATGAACATGCCGCCGATCAGCACGGCGAGCGGGACGCGCCACGCTGTTGACGACGGCGCCGGGACGGCTTTGACCTGACTCGGCTGCGCCTCGGGCGGAGCAAGCTGACTCGGCTGCTCGGCTACCCGTTGCGCGGCCTCCTCGCGGACAGCCGTCGCGGCGGGCGCGGTGTCGGTGCTCATCGACCTACCTACCTCGCGACCCAAGCGGGCCCCAACAACGCCAGCATATGCTGCGGGCTGACTCAGCTGCGATGGATCTTGACGGTGGCGTTCATGCCGGGCACCAGGGGCAGATTCTTCCAGATCGTTGATTGTGATCTTGACCGGAATCACTTGGGTGACCTTTTGGAAATTGCCCGAGGTATTGGACTGCGGAAACAGCGAGAAGACTCCAGCCGCGCCGGTCTTCACCTCGGCCACTCTGCCGGTGAGGTGCTCGCCGGGGAAAGCGTCGACCGAAATATCGACGGCGCGGCCGACCTGCACCTTGTCGATATCTGTCTCCTTGACGCGAGCGGTGACGAAGACCCCGGAGCCGTCGTACGCGATGGCAAGCTGAGTGCCAGCGGTGACGAAGGACCCCTCTACGCCGTTGTCCACAGCCACGGTTCCGTCCGCGGGCGACCGGATCACCATCTGAGGCTGCACGTAGCCACCCTGGATCTCAATCCTCCCGACCGGCGCGTTCTTGTGCAGCGCCGTGCCCTGCTGCCCGCGCCAATCGATGAGAGTGCCGGTTGCCGGTGCGTTGATCGAGATCTGGTTCCCGTCGATCTGTGCGTTGTCCGTGGTGACGTAGTTGCTCGTGTTGAAGACGTAGTAGACACCGAAGGCGACTGCCGCAAGCAGCCGCGAGGCCGAGGATGACCAACAACCTGATCTTGGTGGCGCGTTTCAGGGGCCGCCGGCGTACCGACGCGCTCGACGCCGGCTCGGGAGCGGCCTCCGGCTCGCTCGACGGCTCGGTCACCGCGTTCTCTGTCACGGCTCCCTCCAACCCTCCGGTGGCGCTGGGTGCATCAGTGATCGCCTGCTCCGACCGTCATCCGCCGGGATTCACGAGCACGCGCTGCCCCTCGGACAGACCGGAGACCACCTCGGTGTGGTCGGCGCCCGACGAGCCCGGGCTGGAACGTCACGACCCGCTGCCGACCATCCGGGTCCACGACAACCACGGTATCCGTGTCGCCCTGCCGGCGTACGGCCGTGTTGGGAACGCTCAGCACGTTACTCCGCTCGGCAGTGATGACCGCTGCACGGGCGGTTTGGCCGTCCCTCAGCCGGGGGTCGGCGTGCATCGAGGCTCGTCGTCACGTAGTAGCTGATCACTCCGGAGATTGCGGTCGCCGATGGCGCGACCGCTACAACGGTACCGCTCTCGGTCAGACCGGGAATGGCGTCGAAGGTGACCGACACCGGTTGGTCTGGCGCGATTTGGGTCGCGTCCGATTCCTCGAACGGGACTACTACCTGAAAGCTCTCGGCATTCGACAGCACGAGAAACGAGGAACCGCCGGGTCGGGTCACCGCCGCGCCAGCCCCCAGGGCTCCAGTCGCTGCCGTGCCGCCTGCGGACGAAGACCCGGGGATCGCGGCGTCGCTCCCGGGCGCCAACGCCGTCGTTCCGCTCGCTGGGGAGAGGTACTCGTCGACCGCGCCATTGACCGCCGAGATGACCCCGTCAGCGGGGGCTGTCAGCGTGCCGTCGTCGACGTCCTTCTGGGCTGAGCGGACCAGGGCTTGTGCGCCGGTGACGAGCGCTTGTTGCTGGTCGATGGCGTGCGGCCGATCGGAGGACGCGGAATTGAGCGCGTTCTGTGCGGCCACCACACTCTCTCGGGAGGTCTCCACCGATACTTGGCCAGCGGCTGCATCGACCTTTTTCTTCTGCTCTGCCGCTGTCAGAGTCGTCTTGGCCGCCTCGACGCCCTGCGCCGCCGAGGCCTGCGCGGAACTCGCCATGGCAACCTGCAGAGCGCAGGTCGAGGTGGCCGCAGATGGCCGGGGCTCGAGGGACCGTGGGGCTCGGAGCCGGACCGTGGAGGCTGTCGGGCTCGGATGGGCCGTCGGGGTTGCAGATGCTGTCGGGGTTGCAGATGCCGTCGGGGCTGCAGATGCCGTCGGGGTTGCAGATGCCGTCGGAGTCGCAGGTGCCGTAGCGGTCGCACGGACCGCACAGCGGTCGCGGGTCGCGGGTCTGGCACGTTACAGGCGGCCTGCGCCGCGTTGAGGGCTTTGTCTGCCTTCTGCTCCGCCCTCCGCGCGGCGCGCAGTTGGGCGCGAGATCGATCGATCGCAGAGTCGTCGGCGGTCTGGATGGCGCTGACTTGGCGCTGCGTCGCCGTCAGAACTACCTTCGACTGGCTCAGAGTTGCTTTCGCGTTAGGCACCGCCGGGGCTGGCGATAATGCGGTCCAGCGCCGCCTGCTGCGCGGCGAGGTTGGCCTTCTGCTGCTTGAGGACCTGTCGGGCCGCAAATGTGTCGATCTTGGCCAGCACGTCGCCGGCCGTCACGTGATCACCGACCCTGACTCTCAGTGAGGTCAGCCGACCCCTTGGGAAATCCCAGGTCTTGGCTTGTCGCGGCGGCCACGGCGCCGCTTGAAGCGACCTGGTTGGTAATCGTCGCGCGAGCTACGAGAGCCGTACTTCCGACCGGTGACCGCCCCGTCGTGCATGCCGCGAGGACCAGGAGCATGAGTACGGCACTGACGGGCACCGTCCAGCGTCGAGCCATGCGTTCCCCTCTCGCGCATCGTCGATAGTAACTCATCAAGTGATGAAATATTGGCCGCCCGATCGGCCGCCGAGGACCGCGCGATGATCAAGATCTCCGCGACAGGCTAGCGCCTCGCGGAGGGGGCATGGCCGTGTTCGGTAATCTCAGTGAGCAGCATCACCCAACGGACTGCGTAGCTTCGATCCACTCCGTCAGCTTGGTCTGAGCTGCACCTGAGTCGATCGCCTGCTGGGCTCGCTCCAGCTCAGCGCTGAAGTCTTCGGTAAGCCGGCCAGTCGCAGGCTTGCCGTACGCGACCAGCGCTGCAGCCGCATTGAGTACGACGACATTGCGGACCGGACCCGGCCGACCGGCGACCACCTCGCGCACCACTTCCGCGTTCGCCGTCGCATCTCCGCCCACGAGTTCGGCAAGGCTCGCCCGCGGCACGCCCAGCGTCAAGGGGTCCAGCTCGAGCTGCTCGACCTCTCCATCGGCGTACACCCACACCGTCGATGATGTCGTCGTGGTCAGCTCGTCGAGTCCGTCACCGCCGTGAAACACCAGACCGTAGTTACCGCGGGAGGCGAAAACTCCGGCCATGAGCTGAGCCATCCGGGCATCTGCCACCCCTACGGCCTGTGAGATCGGTTGGGCCGGATTGGCCATAGGTCCGAGGAAGTTGAAGATCGTAGGAATGCCGAGCTCGCGTCGCGTTGGCCCGGCGTGCCGCAGCGCAGGATGGTAAAGCGGCGCAAACAGAAAGCCGATGCCGACCTGGTCCACCACCTGCTGCTGCGCCTCAGGCGCCAGGTCGAGCACCACACCAAGCGCCTCGAGCACGTCTGCGGCGCCGCATGCCGACGAGGCCGCCCGGTTCCCATGCTTCACGACCTTGGCACCTGCTGCTGCAGCGACGATCGCGGCCATGGTGGAGATGTTGACGGTGTTGGATCGGTCACCACCGCTGCCGACGACATCGACGGCAGGGCCGCCGATTTCTATCGGCGTCGCAAACTCGATCATCATGTCGGCAAGGCCGGTCAGCTCCTCCACCGTCTCGCCTTTGCTCCGCAACCCGATGACGAACGCCGCCAGCTGGGCTGGGGTCGCCTCGCCGCCCAGGATCTGGTCCATGGCCCAGGCGGTCGCCTCGGCCGGCTGATCCTCGCGGCGGACCAGACTGCTCAGAAGTTCCGGCCAATTCATCGTGACGGCATCCTGTTCAGGCAACAGATGTGGTCCGCACGACCGCGGTCTCGGTGGACATGCGGGGGACGTAGCAGCTTTGCCACCGCGGCCGGGAAGCGGACCGGATCGACCGGATGCGACACCGCACCGTCGGCCCGCGACCAAGTCGCCAGCCAGGCGTCGTCGGCACGACCAATCAGCACCAGGATTGGCGGACAGCGCAAGATCTCGTCCTTGAGCTGACGACACAGCCCCATTCCTCCAGGCACCGCCTCGCCGTCCAGGATCGCCAGGTCGATACCGCCGGCATCCATCGCGGTGATCAGAGCGGGCTGGGTCGCCACCTCGAGTACTCGTACCGGCGGCAGATCGGCGGCCACCTTGCGCCCCAGCGTTAGCCGCACATTCTCTCGCGTCGTCCGGTCCGAGGCGTACAGCAGGATTGTCAGGAGCTCCTCGTCGTGAGGCTTCTCGTCACTGCTCATTGATCGTCTCCACGTTGTCTTCCGGTGCCCGCGGCTCGCATCTCGGCCTCGTCAGGCTGCCCGGCCCGGGCCTGATCGTAGCGCGAAGGCTTCTTCTCACGCCTGGGCAAGGTGTCAATCCGACCGTTTGCGTGCCATTCGCGACTCGGATAACAAAGTTGTGCCGTGGGGTGACCTCAGCACGGGTTCCGGCAATAATGACCTCGTGGCCATGCACACGCACGCAGTCTCCGGCTCGATGACGATGCCGGAAGGGGCCCTACACCCCATACCGCAATCGCGCCTGCGTGGTCGTGAGAACAGGCCCGAGCCGGTCGCCGTAGGCACGATCATCTGGCTGGCCTCGGAGCTGATGTTCTTCGCGGCCCTGTTTGCGGCCTACTTCACGATCCGGAATGTGACCAACTCGCAAGCCGCCGCAACCGGCACCGTGCCGCTTTGGCAATCTCAGGGCGACCTGATCAACATTCCGTTCGCGATCTTCAACACCAGTGTGCTGGTCGCGAGCTCCTTCACCTGCCAGATGGGCGTGTTCGCCGCCGAACGGGCGCAAGTCAGTCGGACCGGATCGCTGTTCAACCTGCGGCGCTGGGGACTGCGGGAGTGGTACACGCTGACCTTTCTCATGGGCGCCTTCTTCATCGGCGGCCAGAGCTATGAGTACGCCGCGCTGTTCCATGAGAATCTGACGATCTCGTCCAATGTGTTCGGGTCCGTTTTCTTCCTGGCCACGGGCTTCCACGGGCTCCACGTGACCGGCGGCCTGATCGCCTTCCTGCTGGTGCTGGGACGGACGTTCCTAGCCCGGACCTTCACCCACGAGCAGGCTGTCAGCGCGGTCGTCGTGTCCTACTACTGGCACTTCGTCGACGTTGTGTGGATTGCGCTCTTCGGCGTGATCTACATCCTGCGATAGCATGATGAATATATGTGACAACCGAATATATGTTTGGCCCACAACAGTGCATCAAAGACGCGAGAGGGACCCGAGTGCGACTCCTGTCTTCCGGCGCCGGCACCCAGCAGCCAAGGCGTTGCTCCTGGTGGCCGGGCTCTTCGTGATGGGCGCCCTCTACAGCGTGATGGCACCGCCGGCCCAGGTGTCGGCGGATACCGGAAACAGCCAGCAGATCGCTGAGGGCAAGGCGCTCTTCGCGGTCGGCTGTGCGTCCTGCCACGGGCTCAATGGCGAGGGCCAGGTCGACGCTCCCATCCAGGGCCCGCCATTGGTCGGGTGTTGGGCCTGCGGCAGTCGACTTCCAGGTGGGCTCCGGGCGGATGCCGATGGCCAAGCCCGGACCACAGGCTCCGGTCAAGCCAAACAACTATTCCGAGGAAGAGATCGCAGCACTCGCGGCGTATCGTCGGCAGCTCTCGGCCCGGGGCCTGCTATCCCCGAGCCGGCTGTATACGACACCGCAAACCTCAGCGCTGAGGATCTCGCCACGCGGTGGCGAGCTGTTCCGTACCAACTGCTCCGCGTGTCACAACTTCGAGGGCGCCGGTGGCGCGCTCCCCAATGGCGAAGTACGCGCCACCGCTGATCGGTCTGGACAACAAGCGGCTCTATGAGGCGATGCTGACCGGCCCGCAGCAAATGCCGGTCTTCGACGACGAGGTGCTGCGGCCGGAGGACAAGCGAGCCATCATCGGCTACCTCCAGACCCTGCACGAACGCCCAACTGACGGTGGCTTCGCCCTCGGCGGCCTCGGACCGGTGAGCGAGGGTCTGTGGGCCTGGATCATCGGGCTGGGTAGCTTGATCTTCTTTGCCATGTGGATTGCAGCCAAAGGGGTGAAAGCCAAGTGAGTGAAGATACAGCCCACGGCCAGCCCGGCTCTGAGGTTGCAACAGTCGATGAGGAGCGGTACCCCGTTCCAGATCCGGGTCTTGAGCCGCATCTGCCGCGGCTCACCGACGTCGACGAGAGAGCTGCCGACCGGGCAACCCGTCAGGTGGCCACGTTCTTCGGCCTAGTACCGGTACTGGCGATCGGCTTCGTCGTCGTCTATTTCGCCGTGCCCGGCGATTCCTATCTCGACTTCGGTCCGCTGCGGGCCAATACCCGAAATCTGCTGCTTGGCTTGACCTTCGGCCTGGCGCTGCTCTTCCTTGGCGTCGGCGCGGTGCATTGGGCCCGCAAGCTCATGGACGACCACGAGATGATCGATTACCGGCACGGTGCCGCATCGAGCGACGACGACAAGAACTACATGCGTGACCGAGCTGGACAAGGTCGTCGACGAAGCCAAGCTCACCAGGCGGAAGATCATCGGACGCACGCTGCTTGCCGCTCTGGCCACGATCTTGCTGCCCATGCTCGTCGGGCTCGCCGATCTGGGCCCATGGCCAACCAAGAAGAAGCGCGCAGAGACCATCGAGAGGACCATCTGGGCGCCGGGCGTTCGCGTGGTGAATGACGTCGACCTTCCAGCCGATCAAGCCCGAGAGTGTCGAGATCGGTCAGCTGATCAACGGCGAGCCGGCGAACCTCAAGACCTCGAGGGTGCTGAGTTCCAGATCGAGAAGGCCAAGGCGGCGGTCATCGTTGTGCGGATGGATCCGAACACCATCACAATCCCCCTTCCCGCGAAGGCTGGAATATCGGCGGGATCCTTTGCTACTCCAAGATCTGCACCCACGTCGGCTGCCCGATCAGCCTGTGGGAGCAGCAGACCCACCACCTGCTGTGCCCGTGTCACCAGTCCACCTTCGACCTCGGGGACGCCGGAAAGGTGGTCTTCGGGCCTGCGAGCGCGTCCTTTGCCGCAATTGCCGATCGCCATTGATTCCGAGGGCTACATCGTCGCCCAACGCGACTTTCTCGTTCCGCCTGGACCGAGCTATTTTGAACGGGACTCGCGCCATGATTCTCCGTAATGATCTAAGAAGGCGATAACTGATGGCTCAGCCAGCCGAGACCGTGCCTGACGAAACCGCAGTCAGGGCCGAGACTCCCAAGAAGGAGCTTGGGCCGGTTTTCAAGCTGGCCTCTGGGCCCACCAAATGGCTCGACGATCGGGTCGGCCTGGCCGGCCTGAGTCGTCCGTTCCTTCGGAAGGTCTTCCCGGACCACTGGTCGTTCCTTCTCGGCGAGATTGCGCTGTACTCGTTCATCGTTTTGCTGTTGAGCGGTGTGTTCTTGACCATCTGGTTCAAGCCGTCGATGTCTGAGGTCGAATACCAGGGCAGTTACGAGTTGCTGCGCGGGCTCGAGATGTCCGGACGCGTACGCCTCCACTCTTAACCTGTCCTTTGACATTCGCGGCGGCCTGCTGCTGCGGCAGATGCACCACTGGGCGGCCATGCTCTTCGTCGCCGCGATGCTCACCCACAGCCTCCGCATCTTCTTCACTGGCGCGTTCCGCAAGCCCCGCGAGATCAACTGGCTGATCGGTGTCGCCATGCTCAGCCTTGGCTTGATCGAAGGCTTCGCCGGCTACTCGCTTCCGGACGACCTGCTCTCGGGCACCGGCCTGCGGTTCGTTGACGGTCTGATTCGAGCAATCCCGCTGATCGGAACGTGGGCTGAGTTCTTCGCCTTTGGCGGCGAGTTCCCGGGCGAGCTGATCATCCCCGGCTCTACATGGTGCACATCCTGCTGATCCCGGCATTGCTGCTCGGGTTGATTGCGGCGCACCTCGCGCTGGTGGTCTACCACAAGCACACCCAGTACCCCGGCCCCGGCCGGACCGCGGGCAACGTCGTCGGTTACCCGGTCTTCCCCGTGTACGCCGCCAAGGCCGGTGGGTTCTTCCTCATCGTCTTCGGTGTCCTCACCTTGATGGGCGCGACAATGCAGATCAACCCGGTCTGGGTATTCGGGCCTTACAACCCCGCCGAGATAACCGCAGGGTCCCAGCCCGACTGGTACATGGGCTTTGTCGAGGGCGCCATCCGCATCATGCCGAACTGGGAATGGCACATTGGCTCGACGACGTGGTCGTGGAACGTCTTCCTACCCGGCATCGGGGTGATGACCCTGTTCTTTGGCGATTATGGCGATCTATCCCTTCGCGGAGGCCTGGGTCACCGGCGACAAGTCCGAGCATCACGTTCTCGACCGCCCCCGCAACAACCCGACGCGCACCGCCTTCGGCATCGCCGCGATGACCGCGTACGCGATGCTGTGGATCGGCGGTGGCAACGATCTGGTCGCGACCCAGTTCCACGTCTCCTTGAACTCGGTGACCTACTTCCTCCGGGTGGCTGTCTTCGTTGCGCCCGTCCTCGCCTTCCTGATCACCAAACGGATCTGCATCGGGCTGCAGCGGCCCGATCGCGACCGAATGCTCCACGGTGCGGAGTCCGGCATCATCGATCGCGCACCTTCGGGCAAGTACTCCGAGCGGCACCGGCCGATCAGCGAAGGCGAAGCCTTCAAGCTGACCCAGCACGCAGACCTGCCCGCATTGATGCCGCTGACCGAGGTTGACGGGATGTCGGAGAAGGAGATCAAGTCCGAACAACGCCGTCGCAAAGCAACTCGCTTCTACTTCATCGATACGCTGCGGCGGCCTACCCGGGCTGAGATCGAAGAGGCTGTACACCACCACATGCACGCCATGCACCTCGACGACGGCAACGGCGAGCATCATGCGATCGAAGCCGAGGAAGAGGAAGAGCACCACCTGGCCAGGTAGTCAGAACCAGCAGCTGCAGGTGTCTCTCAGTAGTGTGATCGAGCTGGCTTCCGCGGTCCTCGACTTATACGTTGGTTCAACGCGCACTTACGGCGGCTGGCGCTGGTGCCACCGTCCCACGCGGGATGTGGGATTGCCTCACTCTTCGCAGAACCTGACAATGATCCCGGAGCATGCAGGCGTTGACGCGCGTCTGGACGAGACCGCCTGGCGGTCATGACGCCCGAGTAGACGCAATGAGGACATGAGCACAAATCAGAAGCTGACGAACGACACCACTACCTCCACCTCCAGTACCGGCAATAAAGCAGGCGAGCAGAAGCCCAAGAGAGGCGGACTCGATCTTTCGGTCACCCAGATAGTTGGTGGCGCCCTCGCCGCAATGACCGCTGCGGCGCTCGGCTCTCCAGCTGAGCGTGGCCGGCACGGTGGTCGGCGCTGCGCTGGCGAGCATCATCGCCGCTGTCGCTGGCTCGCTCTATACGGCATCGATCCGTAGTAACGCCGCCAGAAGGTGAAGACGGTTTTCTGGACCGGGCAGCCGAATGAGGTGGAAGAACCCACCGTGATGGGAGATCCTTCCGGGCAGCGAAGGTCATGTCGCAGGCCAGCGCAGCCACCTGCTGGAGCCGCAACCCGCCCCAGCACCTCGCGGTCCGAAGCTGAACTGAAGCGGGTAGCGGTCGCGGCACTCGACCGCATTCGGCATCGCGGCAGTCTCACTGACCGTGCTCGAGCTGGCCACCGGGCGCTCCCTCTCCGGTGGGGAGGGCACCACGATCCAACAGGTCAGCGAGGGCAAGCAGGACAAGGGGTCTGAGACCAAGAAGAAGGAGCCGACCAAGCAGCGCGACGACCAAGGCAACCGCTACCTCGAGCCGACACACCGACCAGCGAGCCGCGTCAGAACAGTCAGCCCAGCGAGATTCCCCAGCTCCCAGCCTGAAGCAACGACTGCGCGGCGCCGACAACAGAGGCCACCAGGGCGGCGGAACCCACAAAAGTGGTGCCGAAGCCACACCGAGCTCTGGCTCTTGGACACGACGTCGCGGCTACCGAACGCAGCAATCCGTCTCTCCGCGCGCCACGTCATCGGCGACTCGATACCGACTGCCGGGCGCCTGGTAGGCAAACCTTGGTGCGGACGGTGAGAATGTGCAGGTGCGATTTCTCCGTGAGCTGCCGCCATCACGACCTGACCTACTCCGACGTCTTCATGGTGCCTAGGCGTTCCGCCGTCGGATCCCGCCTGACGTCGACCTGAGCAGCACCGATGGGATCGGCATCACGCTGCCGATCGTCGTCGCCAACATGACCGCGATTTCTGGCCGGCGCATGGCTTGAGACGGTGGCCCGCCGCGGTGGGATCGCGATCCTGCCACAGGACATTCCCACCGATGTCGTCGCCGAAGTGGTCGGCAAGGTCGAAGCGATCGCATCCGGTCTACGACACCGCCGTTTCGGTGACTCCCTCATACGACGGTCGGAGAGGCTCTGTCGCTGATTCCCAAGCGAGCGCATGGCCTCGCGGTCGTGATCGAGAATGGTCAACCGCTGGGCACGATCAGCGAGACTGAGGCCGCAGGGGTGGACCGATTCGCTCAGGTGCATCAGGTGATGTCCGGCGATCTGCTGACGACCACTCCGGAGTCGACGCCGACGGAGATCTTCGATGAGCTGACCCATCGACACCTTGAGGTAGCGCTCTTGGTTGAGAACGGAAAGCTGCTCGGGGTCATGACCCGGAAGCATGCGTTACGCTCCACGCTCTATCGCCCGGCTCTTGACGCAGCGGGCCGGCTCATGATTGGCGCGCGCGATCGGCATCAACGGCGACGTGGCTGCTCGAGCCGAGGCCCTGCTCGACGCCGGCATCGACGTTCTGGTCGGTCGACACTGCGCACGGCCACCAGGATCGAATCGGTGGAGTCGCTGAAGTCGATTCGTGAGGTGCGGGACCGGCAGGCGGATACGCAAGGACGGCGAGTCGCGCTCGTCGCAGGCAATGTGGTTTCGGCTGACGGGGTCAACGACCTGGTTGGCGCCGGCGCTGATGTCGTCAAGGTAGGAGTCGGCCCGGGTGCCATGTGCACTACGCGGATGATGACAGGTGTCGGCCGTCCTCAGTTCAGTGCCGTCCTGGAATGCGCTGAGGCGGCGCAGGCGGTCGGCCAGATCGATCTGGGCGGACGGTGGAGTACGGCACCCGCGAGATGTCGCGTTGGCGCTGGCAGCAGGCGCCGGCAGCGTCATGATCGGCTCATGGTTCGCCGGAACCTTCGAAAGCACCGGCAATCTGATGATCGACGCCGAAGGCCGGATGTACAAGGAGTCCTACGGCATGGCATCGGCGCGAGCGGTCAAGATGCGTACCAAGGACTCCTCAGGCTTTGATCGCGCACGCGCGGGCCTGTTTGAAGAAGGCATCTCCACTGGTCGGATGTATCTGGATCCGGAGCGACCGAGCGTGGAGGACTTGCTCGATTCCATCGTGGCCGGCGTACGCAGTAGTTGTACCTACGCCGGGGCCTCCAATCTCGAGGAGTTCCACGATCTAGCCGTCGTCGGGGTGCAGTCCAGCTCTGGCTATGACGAGGGACGGCCACAACACCTCAGCTGGTGACGAGCACTGCCCGGGCCTACGGCTAGCGGCTATCGGCTGCGTCAGCTAGTCGTCGATGCGATGCGCTGTGCCACTGACACGTACACCTGGTTCCCCGGCCATGACGCTGACCGTGAGCTCGCTCGGGCGGCCCATCTCGACGCCTTGGCTGATGGTGAACTCGGCCGTTCTCGCCGATCAGGCCGAGCTCGCGTAGGTAGCCGCCAAATGCCGCCGCAGCGGCGCCGGTGGCGGGATCTTCCACGACGCCCAGGCCGGCAGCCGCATTGCGCGAGTGGTAACGCTTCTCCGACTCGGGCCAGATCAGCTGCACGAGTGATCAACTCATGCTCGAGCATCAGCTTTGCGAGAGCGTCGAAGTCGTATGATCGAGTTGCTCAGGTGAGAAGTAGCGCACGTAGACATTGGCTGACCAGGCCTTCGAACCAAGAAGGCGTCTCGGAATAACAGACATCAGCCGCGATGGCTTGCATTTCAGCAGCATCGAGGCCTCGCGTCGAGGACGATCCCAGCCGGATTTCCACCACGGCCATCGACGGTGAACGCCGCGTAGCGCAGCACCTCGGTGGTCACCGCGCAGCGGTGGCGAAGCGATTGGCCGATCGCGCCCGAGCTTTGGCCGCCTCCTCTTCACGGCTCTTGGGCGGCGCCGTGAAGACCAGCTCATCCAGCAGATGCTGCGTGGCGTGCGCGATCTCGTTCACAGCCCGGTTGAACGCTGCCTCGTTAGCTTTCGACGGCTTCGACGTCCCGGCGACCTTCCGCACAAACTGCAACGCCGCGTCACGCACCTCAGCACTCGTCGCCGGCGGCTCAAAGTTATTCAACGGGCGGATATTTCGACACATCCCCCATTGTGCCCGAGTAACCAGATTCACCCTTCGACAAGCTCAGGGCGCGCATCTCAGCCGCGCGGTACTCGAGGCAGCGGCCGGTCGCCGACTCAGTGCGCGTGATCTCCGCGGTAGAACTCGTAAAGCAGCCCGGTCAAGGTGAAGAAGCCGAAACCAAAGCCAATGAGCATGAGCCACCATCCGAAGATGGGAGCCAACACGACAGGCACGAAGGTGAGTGAGAGAAACAGCGGCCACTTGCTCTGCGGCGGGAAGAAGCCCAACTCTCCTGCGCCCTCGGCGATTTCGCCGGCTTTCCTGTCCTCTGGCCTCGGCTCCATCCGCCGCGCCACCAGCAGCAGATAGACGAAGATCATCAGCACCAGAGAGCGTCGTCAAGATCAACGCGACGGTACCGGTGATCTCCGGCACCTCTTGGGCGTTCGCCGTGATCAGCCAATAGACCGGCGTCACAATGATCATGAAGATCGTCAGTGAGCCGAAGACCCAGGCTTCGACCTTCACTTCTGATCCTCCTCGGCCTCGGGCGAATGCCCGTGGTGGCCAGCCTCGTACTGCGCAGCGAGGTCGGACGTCGTATGCTCGACGCCTTGCCTGAAGCTCGACCTTGCGGCCATAGCGGTCGCCAGTGTCTTCCTCGGCGTGCGGGTCTACATAGTCAACGTCGTACTCTCTCAGTGCGACCTCTGGATGGTGCAGGTCGAAGGCCGGGGACTCCGAGCGGATCTTGGGCAGCTGGGTGAAGTTGTGGCGCGGTGGCGGGCAGCTGGTGGCCCACTCGAGCGAGCGGCCCCAACCCCACGGATCGTCGGTGTTTACCTTCGGGTTCTTCCGGCTCTTCCACACATTCCAGAAGAAGACCAATGTCGACCCGCCGAGCAAGAACGCGCCGGCAGAGGAGATCTCGTTCCCGAGCGTGAAACCATCGCTGGGCAGATAGTCCGCATAGCGGCGAGGCATTCCTTCTACGCCGAGCCAGTGCTGGATGAGGAACGTGGTGTGGAACCCGATGAACAGCAGCCAGAAGTGAATCTTGCCCAACGTCTCGTCGAGCATCCTGCCGGTCAGCTTGGGCCACCAGAAGTAGAAGCCGGCGAACATCGCGAAGACCACGGTGCCGAAGACGACGTAATGGAAGTGCGCGACCACGAAGTAGGAGTCAGAGACCGCAAAGTCCAACGGCGGGCTGGCAAGGATGATGCCGGTCAGGCCGCCGAATAGGAACGTTGTCAGGAAGCCGACGGCCCAGAGCATGGGCGTTCGCATGTTGATGTTGCCGCCCCACATGGTGCCTATCCAGTTGAAGAACTTCACCCCGGTCGGCACGGCAATCAGGAAGGTCATGAAGGAGAAGAACGGCAGGTTGACCGCGCCGGTGACGAACATGTGGTGCGCCCACACCGCCACCGACAGAGCGCCGATGAGCATGGTCGCCAGGACGAGGCCGACATAACCGAAGATCGGCTTGCGACTGAATACGGGCAAGACCTCGGTGATGATGCCGAAGAATGGCAACGCAATGATGTAAACCTCTGGATGCCCGAAGAACCAGAACAGGTGCTGCCACAGAATCGGCCCGCCGTTGGCTGCGCTCGAAGACCTGTGCGCCGAGCGCTCGATCCGCCTCGAGGACCAGGAGGGCCGCGGCGAGAATCGGGAAGACAATCAGCACCAGGAACGACGTCACGAGGATGTTCCAGGTGAAGATCGGCATCCGGAACATGGTCATGCCCGGTGCCCGCATGCGTCAGGATCGTGGTGGTGAAGTTGACCGCTCCGAGGATGGTTCCCAGACCCGCCATGTGCGAGGCCCATGATCCACAGGTCACCACCGACACCCGGCGAGTTGACCGCGTCGTTCAGCGGCGCGTACGCGAACCAGCCGAAGCTGGCGGCGCCGCAGGGCGAGAGGAAACCGGACGGACGGCGATCAACCCGCCGAAGAGATAGAACCAGTAGGCGATCATGTTGAGCCGCGGAAAGGCGACATCGGGCGCGCCGATCTGCAGCGGCATGATCGCGTTCGCGAAGCCGGCGAACAGCGGAGTCGCGAACAGCAGCAGCATGATCGTGCCGTGCATGGTGAAGAACTGATTGAAGGTCTCGTACGAGAGGTACTGCAGGCCCGGATAGGCCAGTTCGGCCCGCATCGCCAATGCCAGGACGCCGCCGAACAGGAAGAACACCATCGACGTGACGAAGTAGAGATTGCCGATCACCTTGTGATCGGTGGTGACCATCCACTTCCAGATGATGGTGCCAAGCTGACGCTTCGGCGTCGCGGATTTCGGCGGCGGTCGCCGTACGCTGCAGCGTCGTCATCGCGTACCTCCTCTGAACCTGTCTTCGCGGGGAATTGAGCAGGGCCGGACCTTTCGCTTCTCCGATTTGTCCCTTGGCCACCAGCGTCTTCAGGTAGGCGTTGTAGTCGTTTTCGCTGACGATATGCACATTGAAGAGCATCGCCGAGTGATAGGTGCCGCACAGCTCGGCGCACTTCCCGGCGAACACGCCCTCCGTTGTGGGCGTCATCTGGAGGCTGTTATGACGTCCAGGAATGACGTCCAACTTTTCGTAGAACGAGGGAACCCAGAATGAGTGGATCACATCGGGCGAGGAGAGGTTGAACTGAATCAGCTTTCCCACCGGGAGGTAGAGATCAGGAGTCTTGTTGATCGTGCCGGCCTCCCAGACGTCTTGGCCGACGGCTGGATTGTTCGCTGATTTGTAGTTGAAAGTCCACGACCACTTCTGGCCCACGACATCGATCGTGATGTCAGGGTTCGCTGACTTTGCCTGCACCGCATTCTGTGCCAGGACCGTGTAGTAGAAGAGCACGCCGATGACGATGAACGGCGCAATCGTGTAGAAGATCTCCATCGGCAGGTTGTAGCGGCTCTGCCGCGGCATCTTGGTGTGCCTGGTCTTGTAGCGGTTCGCGGCCCACCCGATCAGGCCCCAGACCAAGACTCCGACGGCGAAGGCAGCGATCCAGGTGCCGATCCACAGATTGAGGATGACCGGGGACCGGATCGCTGGCAGGGGTGGAAAACCCAGCCGTTTGATCTGAGCAGTCAACTCTGGTGAGCAGCCGGTAAGAAATAGGAGCCCGGAACAATGACAGGGGCCAACACGGCGGGACGGCGGCCCCTGGTCCTCCGCCTGCGGGCCGGGGGCACTGTCATGTCGTCCACAGCGGACCGCTCAGTCCTGCCACCCACGTTGCGCCTTTCGTCGGATCGGTACGCACCGATTGGTACAAGCCCGTTGGTACGAGCAGGAACCGTGCCCGCCCACGGCCGGGGCGGCCACCTTGTCTTTGGTGTTCACCCTAACGGCAGGAAGACGCTCCGATCACTGGTGTAGCGGTTGCGTTTTCGACGCTTGCGCACCGCATTTCGGGCCTCCACTCCGTGGTCACGCATCGCACTCTACCGCGGTATGACATCAGTTCGTTCCGGCCTCCGCAGAAGGATTCGCTGCCGCCCGTGAAAATCCGCACGCACTATGTTCGAGGTGTGCCGGATGCCACTTCGGAAGTGTTCTTGGACAGTTCATCGGGCGAGCCGATGCTGTCGGCTGCGCGGCAAGCTTGGCTCGATGCGCAGCAGGCCGGTTGAGGTGATCCGGTGCGACTCCACCGCCCTGGTCGGCTGGCCGCGCAGGCGCTTGACCAGGCGCGGGAGGTCGTCGCCAGTGCCGTCGGTGCGCGGTCCGACGAGGTGATCTTCACTGGGTCTGCGGCCCACTCAAACCAGGCAGCAGTCGCCGGCATGGCGTTGGGGCGTCGTCGGGTAGGCCCCCGGATCATCACAACGGCAATCGACCATTCCTCGGTGCTCGCGGCGGCAGCCGCTGCCGGCCACCACGCGGCGGTCGACGTCGATCATGAAGGTCATGTCGACGTGGATCGGTGGGCTGCCGAGGTAGCGACTGCAGGCACGGCCGCGGCTTGTATCCAGGTAGCCAACCACGAGGTCGGTACGCTCCAGCCTTACGCCCAGGCCAGCGAGATCTGCCAGGAGGCGGACGTGCCACTGATACTGGACGCCACAGCCGCGCTCGGCCGTATCGATCTCAGCAGCGTCACCGGCTGGTCGGTGCTGACGGGCTGGGCCGGTGCGTTTGGCGGCCCAGCATCGGTGGGCATTCTGGTGATCAAGAAGAACGCCCGCTGGCGGGCGCCGTACCCGACCGACGACTATCAGGGCGGCCGCTGGCCTGGGGTGCCCGACGTACCAGCGATCTACGCGGCTGCTGTGGCATTGGACTGCTGGCGACAGTCTGGCCGCGAGGTGAGCGAGCGCCAGCACAGTCTGGTCGATCAGCTGCGCGCGGGAATCGCGCAGCGGGTGCCCGATGTCGATGTGGCCGGCGATCCCGTACGTCGGGTACCGCACCTGCTCACCTTCTCGGCGCTCTATGTGGACGGCGAGACTCTCACCTTGGAACTGGACAAGGCAGGATTCGCCGTGGCGAGCGGGTCGGCCTGCAGTGCGAGTAGCGAACATCCCTCGCATGTACTGGCGGCCATGGGCGCGCTGACCCACGGCAACGTACGGATCGGGCTCACCTGGACGACGACAACCGCCGAGATCGATCGATTTCTGGCCGTGCTGCCGCCGATCGTGTCGGATGTCCGGGCGACCGTAGGCGCATCGTGAGCGAGGTCCCGCCACCCTTCCACGGTTTGTCGCTGGACTGTCGCGGGATGAAGTGCCCACGGCCGATCATCGAAGTTGCGCGCCGCATCGGCGAGGTGCGGGTTGGCGCGCTCCTGAGTTGCTGGCCGACGACCCGGCCGCCGGTCCCGACCTTGCCGCCTGGTGTCGGATGCGTCGGCAAACCCTTGTCGCGGCCAATCCGCCACGGTTCCTCGTACGACGCGACTCGTGAACAACAAACTCCCCGCCCAACGGGCAGGGAGTTCGAAGGTTTCAGGTCAGTGGAAGCTGTCGCCGCAGGCGCACGAACCGGTCGCGTTGGGGTTGTCGATAGTGAAGCCCTGCTTCTCGATCGTGTCGACGAAGTCGATGGTTGCGCCCATGAGGTACGGCGCGCTCATCCGGTCGGTAACGACATCCACACCGCCGAAGGCCTTGACGATGTCGCCTTCGAAGCTGCGATCGTCGAAGAACAGCTGGTAACGCAGACCCGAGCAACCGCCCGGCTGCACAGCCACGCGGAGCGCAAGGTCCTTCGCGACCTTCACCTTGCAGGAGCGACTTGACCTTGGCTGCCGCCCCGTCGGTCAGGATGATGCCGTCTACTACAACGGGAGTGTCGAAGGTCTGTTCGGTTGCCGTCATGCGTGTCATTCTAGGGGCCCGTGCTGGCCTGTCCAAGCCGCTTCAACGTGTGCCGCGTCACCAACTCCATGACCGGGCGACCCGTTGAGCCGTGGCTGCAAGCTCTTCGCTGCGGACGTTTCCTCCCCGCTCGTCGAGAGTGGACTCGCGCACCGCGTACGCCGCCTCGATCCCCATCGTGCGCATTTCACGTGACCCAATGAGCACCTCACCGGCGATGACGATGCACGGACTCAGCGCAGCCGCTGCGGCCTCTGCCGTTGCGGCGACGACCCTCCGCCGCGACTGGCGAAGTCGAAAACCGAGCAGCCCGTGACCACGAGGTCGACCGTCGCGGAGTGCGGCCCGCCCTTCGGCCGAGGCGAGAGCGAGAGCCGGCCCTGTGCTCAGAGCTCCGCCAAGGGCGAGCACTGCGAAGCCGAGCCCACCGCATGCCCCCGCCCCAGAAGCCGCAACGCTGGGTGCGGGAGGCGAGCCGCGCAAACGTCTCGAGGGCCGCGTCGGTGCGAAGCATCCGGTCCGGCTCGACGTTCGCTTCTCGACCGAGCGCGAGCGGTGATGCCGCGCAGGCCCAACAAGGGCACATCACGCTGCGCAACGGGAACCACGCCGATCAGCTGAATCTCGCCCAACAGCGCGCGGGCCGGCGCGAGATCAAGCTCGCTGAGTCCGTCGAGGCCGTCGACTCCTTGATCGAGCGGCCGGTCTCCGATTGCGCCGAGCGCGGTCAGCATGCCGGCACCGGCGTCGTGCACCCAGAGGCCAGCCAGATCGACCACGATCCGTCCGATTCCCTGGTTGCCGGCCAATGCCGCGATGGCCTCGCCGATTGGTCGAGACGACTGCTCGTACGGAATTCCCACACCTCGGCTAGAGCCAAGAACCTGAACGAGGCCGGCTGTCCGGTCCGCTCCCGGTTGTCACGATGATCCCGTTGACCACTTGGGACGATGTTGCGACTCCAGCGAGATCGGCAAAGGCAGCGACAAAGCCACTCCCGGCCTCCCCGATCGGCAGCACCGATACCTCGGCGCCTGGTAGCCAGCCAGAGCCGATGACCCCGCCGGCCTGTCGGGAGGAGAGTGCGCCGATGCAATCGGTCGCCACCAGGATCCGCATGGTCGGTGCCTCCTCCTGCTCGTCAGCGGATGTCATCGTAGAGAGCTGAGTCCGTTTGTACCTCCAACAGCGCCCGCGGGACTCACTGTGAGAATGGGCTCACGCAACGCGCTGAGTACATTTGTTGCGTGACCAGCACCCCCACATCGAGTGCGACTCCGGTCCGGGACGCCGCTATCGCTGTTCGTCCTCGGGCGGGAATCCGACCCGCGATCCGAGCGGGGAGTCGAATGTCCAGGCGACCTGCCGCCAGCCTCCGACCCGGCACTCGTGGAGCGGGCCAGGCGGGCGAAGGCGGCACTGGGCGATCGGCTCTTCGTGCTTGGCCATCACTACCAGCGCGACGAGGTGATCCAGTTCGCCGATGTCACCGGCGACTCCTTCAAGCTGGCCCGCGAAGCGGCAGCGCGCCCGGATGCTGAGTTCATCGTGTTCTGCGGCGTGCACTTCATGGCCGAGTCGGCCGACATCTTGACCGCGCCGCGAGCAGAAGGTGATCTTGCCTGACCTGGCCGCCGGCTGCTCGATGGCGGACATGGCCCGACTCGGCGCAGGTCGAGGATGCCTGGGACGCACTGACCGATGCTGGAGTCGCGCACCTCACCGTGCCCGTGACGTACATGAACTCCTCAGCCGACATCAAAGCCTTCTGCGGCAAGCACGACGGCGTCGTCTGCACGTCATCCAACGCCAAGTCCGTGCTCGAGTGGGCTCTCGAGCGCGGCGAGAAGGTGCTGTTCCTGCCCGACCAGCATCTGCGGCCGCAACACCGCGGTACTGCAGATGGGCATGAGCCTCGACGACTGCGTGGTCTACGACCCGCAGCAGTACAACGGCGGCCTCACGGTCGAAGAGCTGCAAGCAGCCACGATGATCTTGTGGAAGGGTCACTGCTCGGTGCACGGACGGTTCACCCCGACAAGCCGTCGACGACGTCCGCGCACGGATGCCCGGTGTCAGTGTGTTGGTTCATCCCGAGTGCCAGCACGAGGTGGTGCTGAAGGCCGACTACATCGGTTCCACCGAGTTCATCATCAAGACCATCCAGCAGGCGGAGTCCGGGTCGAAGTGGGCCGTCGGCACCGAGCTCAACTTGGTCAAGCGCCTCGCACATGATCATCCCGACAAGGAGGTCGTCTTCCTCGAGCAACACGTCTGCTACTGCGCGACGATGAACAGGATCGACCTGCCGCATCTGGTCTGGGCCTTGGAGAACCTGGCTCAGGGGCACGTCGTCAACCAGATCACCGTCGACCCGAGACCGGAGCACTATGCGAAGGTCGCGCTGCAGCGAATGCTCGACCTTCCCGGTGAGACCGCCCGCGATTGACGTGCGGACCGGATCAGCTGCGAGCGTCGGGAAATCGCGCGCCGCCGTGCTGAGGAGGAGCGAGCGGAGGCGCTCTTTCCTCTGCGAGCGACGACGAAGTAGGCGGACCTCGACGCGCGATTGCGCGAGCAGCTCCCAAAAGAAACGATGAGTTTGGCCTGCTGCAGCGGTCTATCTGATCATGGCTGAGTTCACCACGCTGCTGAGCGATCTTGTCCTCGTCGAGTCTCCGCGTTGGCACGACGACCGGCTGGTTTTCTCCGACTGGGGCGCCGGTGAGGTCATTGCCGTCGATCTCGATGGCAAGCATGAGGTGATCACGAACATCGATGCCATGCCGTTTTGCCTTGATCGGCTTCCCGACGGTCGGTTGCTCGTCGTCGCCGGCGATCAGTTGCTGATCCGCGCACCCGACCAAAGCCTGAGCACGTATGCCGAATTGGGCGGAATTTCCACAAAGCCGTGGAACGACATCGTGATCGATGGTCGCGGCAACACGTACGTGAACAACATCGGCTTTGACTTTCCCGGCGAGGAGTTCGCGCCGGGCCTGATCGCCCTCGTCCGCCCTGACGGGTCAGTCCGCCAAGTTGCCGAGGGGCTGGCGTTTCCCAACGGTATGGCAGTGACCCCGGACAACTCGACCTTGATCGTGGCGGAGTCATACGGCGGGGCGCCTCACCGCGTACGACATCGGTTCCGACGGCGAGCTTTCAGGACGTCGTGTGTGGGCCAATCTGGATGGCGCCGCCCCTGACGGCATCTGCATAGATGCCGAAGGCGCAGTGTGGTTCGCGGAGGTGCCGGGTCGGCGGTGCGTTCGGGTTGCCGAGGGTGGCGGGGTGTTGCAGACGCTTGTTTCTGATCTTGGGTGCTTTGCTTGTGCCTTGGGCGGATCCGACAAGGCAACTCTCTTCGTGACTGCCGCCGCCTGGCCCGACGCCATGACACCTGGATCGCGCACGGGGCAAATCCTTATGGCGCGGGTCGAGGTTCCCGGCGCCGGCTGGCCTGCTTGAGGGGCGGTCCCGGAACTCAGCCGGGAATGAGGCCTTCCTCCGATTCGCTCAACAGCTGCTGCACGTCCTCCAGCGTCGAGTCGGCCGCGGGCAAGATCAGATCGGAGTCTTCCAGCTCCTCGTCCGGCACCGGAGTTCCTGTCGTCCGGATCCGGTCCAGTAGCGCGTGCAGCGCTCGTGTCAGCTGATCTTGATCAGCGGCGGAAGCGGCCTTCTCCACGGCATCATCGAAAGAGTTGAGTCCCCGTACGGCCTCATCAGTCAGTCGCCACTGACCCTCATTGAGGATCCGAACGATCATCGCAAATCACCCTGCGGCTGAGCCGGGGCGCCTCCTGACTTTGGCTCGGAGGAGCCTGGTACTCCTGCGGCGGCTGGGCATCCAGGCTCGGCGGTGGCGGAGCCTGAGTCGGCGGTTGTTGCGAGGGCACCTGCTGACCCTCAATCGCCTGCGGCGCAGCGCCGGGACCGGCGCTCAGCTCGGCCTTCATCCGTGCCAGCTCGTTCTCCACCTCAGAGGTGGAGGCCAGCTGCTCGAGTTCGAGTGTGATGTCGTCCTTGGCCATTCCGGTGGGATCGTCCAGAGCCCCACTGGCCAGCAGCTCATCGATTGCGCCAGCGCGGGCCTGCATCTGGGCGGTCTTGTCCTCCGCCCGCTGGATAGCCAGGCCGACGTCGCCCATCTCCTCGCTGATGCCGGAGAACGCCTCGTTGATCCGGGTCTGAGCCTCGGCGGCGGAGTAGGTGGCCTTGATCGTTTCCTTCTTGGTACGGAATGCGTCCACCTTGGCCTGCAGCCGCTGGCTCGCGCGGGTGAGCTTCTCCTCCTCACCCTGCAGCTGGGCGTGCTGAACCTGGAGGTCGCTCAGCTGTTGCTGCAGGCCGGACCGCCTTGTCAGCGCCTCACGAGCGAGATCTTCCCGACCGACCTCCAATGCCTTTTGAGCCTGATTGGTCAGCTTGTCAGCTTGGGTGTTGAGCTGGTTGGCTTGAAGCTCGATCCGCTTACGACTGGTCGCTACATCGGCGACTCCGCGGCGGACCTTCTGCAGCAGCTCGAGCTGGCGCTGGTAGGAGTAATCGAGGGTTTGGCGCGGATCTTCGAGCTTGTCCAAGGCCTTGTCGGTCTTGGCACGAAAGATCAATGAGATCCGCTGAAAAATGCCGCTCATGATGATGTCAGCTGGTCCTTCCAGACTCCGGTTCCGCGGCCGGGGCCGCTCACAGGCTTCCACCGTATCTCTGCAGAGAAACCGAACACAGCGAGGGAGCAGGGTAGTTTCGTCTTTGGGGTGATCCCCTGAGACAATCCAGGGCTAGATCCGCCGAACCCCTGCTCGCCCAGCCAGATCAGCAACACAGAATCAACAAGAGGGACCCGTGGCACTCTTCCGCCGCAACAGCCAGGCCGCCGTGCCGGAGCCGACGACAACGATCAACACGGCTCCAACCGGCAAGAAGGACCGCCCAACGCCGACACGCAAGGAAGCTGAGGCGGCGCGACGACAGCGCATGACGACAACGCTCAACAAGAAGGAGGCCCGGCAAACGGCCAGCCGACAGTCGCGGGCGGCGCGGATGAAAGCAATCAGCGCGCGCGCGAGGCGGCGCCTGAGAAGGTGCTGATGCGCGACTACATCGACGCTCGCTTCAACTTGGGGAGTTCCTGCTTCCATCCGTCGTGGTGATCTTGGCCGTGACCATCCTCGGCAGCTACTGGCCCTCGGTGACCTTGATCGCCACCTTGGCGATGTATCTGTTCATCCTTGGCGTGTTCGTCGATGGCTACCTGATGTGGCGCGGCTTCAAGAAAGTACTGGCCGCTCGACTGCCGAAGGCCTCACCGAAGGGCTTACTGATGTACGGAATGACCCGCAGCACACAGATTCGGAGGTTCCGATCACCGGCTCCTCGAATCAAGCGCGGGAAGCCTATTGATTGCTGCAGAACAGCGATGTCGCCAGCGCCATTACCGGTGGTCGCGTCCCGACCAGGTGACCAGCAATGCCGCAGCTGCTGGACGGAAGCTGTCGCCGGAGACAATGGCTGGGATCGACTCCGCACTTGGTAGTTTCATTGACCGTGACGGCGCCATGGTCGGCGCGACCTCGCCGAAACAACGTTTTGCGATAAGTCACGAGGAGATCTGATGAGCTGGCGCTGGGTCCCCGACCACAAACCCAGCACCAGCCGCTCCCAGGCTGACTCGCCGTCGATCAACCGCACCTTCCCGACCCAGGGAGAGGCCGAAACATGGCTGGGTGAGTTCTATCCCAGCTTGCTCAGGGCCGGCGCGTGCGGGCGGTAAGTCTCTATGAGGCTGATCGATTGGTGTATGGGCCCATGTCGCTGGAGCCGGAGATCTAGATCGCGGTCACTCGCTAAGGTCGGCTGGTGCCGATTCCTGACTACATCGCCAGTATCCGGCGCGCGTACGGACAGGGCAGGTTACTGCTGCCGGGCGTATCCGCGGTCGTGGTTCGAGCGGACCTGATCCCGGGCCGAGTGCATCTGCTCTTGACAAAACGCAGCGACACCGGGCAGTGGAGCCTGCCAGCCGGGATCGTGGAACCTTCCGAGCAACCCGCGACCGCTATCGTCCGGGAGTTGTTCGAGGAAACCCGAGTCACCGTCCAGGTCGAGCGCCTCGCACTGCTCGCCACCGATCCGGACGTGGTCTATCCCAACGGCGACGTCTGCCAGTTCGTCGCCATGTGTTTTCGCTGCCGCTATGTCTCCGGAGTGGCGCAGGTCGGCGACGAGGAATCCATTGACGTCGCGTGGTTCGCCACGGATGATCTACCGGAGGAGCTCAGCGACATTCAAAGACGACGCATCCGTTGCGCTATGGACGATCGAGACGCCTGTGTCTTTGATCTTTAGTGTGTTTGATCTTCAGCGTCGCGATCATCCGGCACGAATGTGCGGTCGCTTTCACGCTTCACGTACGCCGGGAGTGACAAACGGGGCTTGGTGATCACGAAATGCTCTTCACGGCCGCGGATGTCCACGTCCACCGCATCGTCCTCACCGAGACCGGCCTCGATGAGCGCGAGAGCGATACCGATCTTGAGGGTGGGTGAGAAGGTTCCTGACGTGACGGTGCCGACCTCGCGGCCGTCGGGAGCGCGTACCAGCATCCCTGGCCGCGGAATACCCCGGCCGGTCGCCTTCAGCCCACGTAGCAACCGCTTGGCACCATCCTGCCTCTCCGTCCGGAGCGCGTCAGCTCCGAAGAAGGATTCCTTCTTCCAGCCCACTGCCCAGCCAAGCCGCGCCTGCACCGGGGTAATTGTCGGTGAGATGTCTTGACCATGCAGCGGGTAGCCCATCTCGGTTCGCAGTGTGTCCCGCGCTCCTAGGCCGGCGGGCTGCAATCCGTAGGGCTCGCCGGCGGCCAGCACGGCGTCCCACACCGCGACGGCGGCGTTGGCCGGAACGACTAACTCATATCCGCGCTCTCCGGTATAGCCAGTCCGGCAGACGATCACCGGTGTCCCCTGGTGATCCGCACCGACGAAGCTCATGTAGTCATGCCCAGCCGGAAGGCCGGTAGTCGACAGCACCTCGTCGGAGAGTGTGCCCTGAACCGCCAGCACAGCGAAGTCGCGATGCTGGTTGGTCACCGTGATGCCGCTGGGCGCGGCCTCGGCGAGGAGTGCGACCACCTGCGCGCAGTTGGCGGCATTGGGGATCAAGAAGACCTCATCGGGAGACTTCAGGTAGGCGATCATGTCGTCAACTACGCCGCCCTCGGGGTAGCACATCAGCGTGTACTGAGCTTGACCTGGGCCGATCTTGCCCAGATCGGCGGTCAGACACCGGTTGACGAAGTCCGCCGCGCCGGCGCCGGCCACCGTGGCCTTGCCCAGATGGCTGACGTCGAAGATGCCGACGGCATTGCGAACAGCGGCATGCTCGGCCAGGACTCCCGCGCCGGCGTACTCCAGGGCATGGACCACCCACTGAACGCCGCGAACTTGGCCCCGGCCGCAACATGTCGTTCGTGCAGTGGTGATTCCAGTAACGCGCTGGCTTCGGCATCTTTAGTCAACTTCTCCTCCATGTCCAGAGCAGCCATCGAACGGGCAGGTCAGGATCGAGTTCGTCAACGACGGGCTAACCTGTTCAAGCCTCATTCGATCACGCCAACTACCCAAAGGATGTAGCCATCGTGCCCACTCAGATGCTGCCCGCGCTCGTTGTCGCCAATACGGTGCCGCGCAATGTCGATGTGCTGGTGGTGGGTTTGAGCGAGTCAGGGACGCGAGGCTGCCCGAGAGAATCGCCGATGCGTTCGCCAAGCGCTACGGCATGTCCGTCGGCGAGATGGCAACGTCACTGGGAGCCAAGCCGAGCGCCGACTCCAAACGAACCCTCCCGGCAGCCGGCGACGGACCACGCATTGTGGTCGTCGGGCTGGGCTCCGAGAGCCGAGCGCTGAGGACCTGCGGCGCGCGGCGGGTGCTGGTGTGCGCCACGCGGCCTCGCTGACCGATGGCGACAGCCTGTCGGTGGCCGTCACCTTGGGCCCGGCAGATTCAGTGCAGCTCACGGCGATTGCCGAGGGTGCGCTGCTCGGCAGCTACCGATACGAGCCGATCAGCGCCGGTCCGCCGAAGGGCGGCAAGATCGACGCCATTACCGTGATCCATGCAGGCGAGGCGAAGGGTGCTGCCATCGCGTCGTCCGCCCAGACGGTCGTCCAGGCAGTGGTTACCGCCCGCGAATGGGTGAACATCCCAGCGAACCTGCTCTATCCAGAATCCTTTGCCGAGCAGGTACGCAACCTGGTACGCGGTAGCAAGGTCGCGATCGACGTGTTGGATGATGCGGCGCTGAGTCGCGGGGATACGGCGGCTTGATGGCGGTGGGCGGTGGATCGTCCCGACCGCCAAGGCTGGTTCGCCTGAGCTACAGCCCGCGCGGGGCGAAGTTCCATCTGGCTCTGGTCGGCAAGGGCATCACCTTCGACACTGGCGGTCTTGATCTCAAGCCTCCCGACGGCATGTACACGATGAAATGCGACATGGCCGGAGCCGCAGCCGTGCTCGTCGCAGTACACGCAATCGCGCAGCTCGGCCTCAAGATCAAAGTCACGGCGTATGGCGCTTTGGCCGAGAACATGCCGTCGGGGAGCGCGTATCGACCCTCAGACGTACTGACCATCTATGGCGGCAAGACGGTGGAGAACGGCAACTCCGACGCCGAAGGGCGACTCGTCATGGCCGATGCCATTGCCCGGGCGAACGAGGACCAGCCCAATATGCTGATCGATGTAGCAACCCTGACTGGCGCGTGTGTGGTAGCGCTGGGTGAGCGTACGACCGGTCTCATGGCCACTGACGATGCGACCGCTGGTCTGGTGCTCGATGCGGCGGAAACCGCTGGTGAAGACGTCTGGCGATTGCCTATCCCCGGCGAGATTCGCGGCAAGCTCGATTCGAAGGTCGCGGACCTGCGCTCGGTCACGGGAGACCGCTGGGCCGGTGCCCTGGTCGCGGCGGCTTTTCTGCGGGAGTTTGTTGCTAAGGACACTCCATGGGCCCATCTGGACATTGCCGGCCCCGCATTCTTCGATGGCAAGCCCTACGGCTACGTCGCTCCGGGCGGGACGGGGGTCGGCGTACGAACGCTGGTCGCTCTCGCTCGCTCGCTATCGGGCTAGCCGGAGATGGCGAGGACTGGATTGGTTGGGGACGTCGACAGTTCGACCGTGTCTCAGCGCAAGTCCGGATGCTTCTTGTTGCGGCTGTTGTAGTCGCGCATCCGCTGCGGGTAACCCACGACGGCGGCGTCGTAACCAGGGATCTGCAGATGCTCGGCGAAGGAGTGGGCCCACTCAGGCGACGGCACTACGCGTCGAGTCCACTCGCCGTCAAATGCGACGAGTAGCAGGGTGGTCTTGGTTACTGAAGTCTGCGGCTCGACGAAGGCCTCGACCCCGCGTCGAGTTCGCGCAAACTGCGTGAGGTGCGAAGTGACGGCGTCGTCGACAGTGCGACTCTGCGAGGCGTACCCGCGGCTTTTCTTGACCCGGCTCGCCGTCCGCCGGAACCAACTCATGCGCCAATTATGGCCGCTAGCTTCCAGAATCGCGGGTCATCGCCTGCTGAGAGGATGGCGTCATGGCAGGTTCTTTCGATCTCCTTATCCTCGGCGCGGGCAGTGGAGGCTACGCCTGCGCCCTGCGAGCAGCCCAGCTGGGACTCTCAGTGGGACTGGTCGAACAAGACAAGATCGGCGGCACCTGCTTGCACCGCGGTTGCATCCCCACCAAGGCGATCTTGCACGCCGCCGAGGTTGCCGACTCGGTGCGGAATGGCAGCCAATTCGGCATTCATGCGGCAATTGACAAGATCGATCTCGCCGGGGTGGTGTCCTACGCCGACAGCGTGGTCGAGCGCATCTACAAGGGCGTGTCCGGGCTGGTCACGTCTCGCGGCATCACGGTGGTGCACGGTGCAGGGCAGCTCACGCAAGGTGACAAACGCCCCGTCGTCGTGGTCAACGAGGAAACACACGAGGCGCCCAACCTGGTCCTCGCCACGGGAACGTATCCACGCACGCTGCCGGGCCTGGACGTTGACGGCCAGAAGATCATCAACAGCGAGCACGCGCTACGACTCGACCGCCTGCCCGCCTCCGCGATCGTGCTCGGCGGCGGGGTGGTCGGAGTGGAGTTCGCCTCGGCCTGGCGGTCATTCGGGGTGGACGTGACGGTTGTCGAAGCGCTTCCCCGACTGGTGTCCGGCGAGGATCCGAGCATCTCCGCCGCACTGGAGCGGGCCTTCGGCAAGCGCAAGATCAAAGTCATGACCAATGCCGCCATGTCGGCGTGTCAGAAGACCGCGTCCGGCGTACGGGTCGAGCTTGATGACAAGCAACAGCTGGAAGCAGAGCTGATGTTGATTGCCGTCGGTCGCGGGCCACAAACCGCCGGTCTCGGCTACCAGGAGGCTGGGATTGATCTTGATGGCGGCTTCGTACGAGTCAACGAGCGACTTCAGACATCAGTAGCCGGGGTCTACGCGGTCGGGGACGTAGTGCCCGGCCTCCAGCTCGCGCATCGCGGCTTTGCTCAGGGCATCTTCGTCGCCGAGGAGATCGCCCATCAGGCTGGTGTCATCGATCGAGCTCCGACACCGATCCTCGATGCGGAGATACCGCGCGTCACCTACTGCGATCCAGAGATCGCATCCGTTGGGCTTACTGAAGATGAGGCGCGGAACCGCTTTGGCGATGTGGAAACGATCAGCTACGACCTCACCGGCAACGGCAAGTCGCAGATTCTCAAGACGCGCGGTTTCGTGAAGCTCGTACGCCGGCCGAACGGCCCAGTCGTGGGAGTCCACATGATCGGTGCTCGAGTCAGCGAGCTGGTCGGCGAAGCCCAGCTGATCACCAACTGGGATGCGTTTCCCGAGGATGTCGCCGGTCTGATCCATGCACACCCGACGCAGGATGAGGCGCTTGGCGAAGCCCACCTGGCCTTGGCCGGCAAGCCGCTGCACGCCACGGCTGACCGACGCAGACGACGCCGCGCGCGGGCGCCGAAAGTCGACCTGACAAGACCAGCAACCGCAGTGGCTCCGCAGCGATGTGCTGTCGCTAGGCTGTGGCCCACCGGCACAGGAGATGCCCGATCGAGTCCACCGAGCCACCACTAGCGACACCAGGACCAACCGAGCACTAGCACGATAAAGGAGTCCTCAGCAGCCATGTCGACCTCTGTAACCCTCCCAGCACTTGGTGAGAGCGTCACCGAAGGAACCGTTAGCCGGTGGCTCAAACAGGTCGGAGACACTGTTGAAGCTGATGAGCCGCTCCTCGAGGTGTCGACGGACAAGGTCGATACGGAGATCCCCTCCCCACCTCCGGCGTGCTGTTGGAGATCAGGGCGCAGGAGGACGAGACAGTCGAAGTCGGAGCCGTGCTCGCAGTAATCGGCGAACCGAGCGAGGCCGACGGAGGCGGTTCACCGGCCACCGAGGCTCCAGCGGCGGAAACTCCCGGCCGAAGAGACAGCACCGCCCGAAGAAACAGCACCGGCCGAAGAAGCAGCACCGCCGAAGAGGCGGCCCCAGCCGAGGACGCGGCCCCCGCCGAAGAGACAGACGAGGGCACAGGAGCCCGAGACCACCGAATCCGCACCCGAGCCAGGGGCTGCTGCCAGCGGAGGCTCGGCCGGTGGAGCTGGCGCCACCGAGGTGACTCTTCCCGAACTGGGCGAGAGCGTTACCGAGGGAACGGTGAGTCGCTGGCTCAAGCAGGTCGGCGAGTCGGTCAATGCCGACGAGCCGCTGCTGGAGGTTTCCACCGACAAGGTCGACACCGAGATTCCCTCACCGGCATCCGGCACGCTGCTGGAGATCAAAGTGCAGGAAGACGAGACAGTCGAGGTCGGAGCGGTGCTTGCGGTCATCGGCGAGGCGGGAGCCGCGGTCCAAGCACCCGAAGCGGCGCCTGAACCGGCACCTGAGGCTGCATCGCAACCCGCGCCCGAGCCCCCGTCGACACCTGAGACTCAGGCGGCACGTGAGCCGAACCCGAACCAGAGCCCGAGCCGAAAGTCAGCGCACCACCTACCGCGAAAGATGCGCGGCCAGAGCAGCAGCGGTCCGGCGGGATCTGCTCCTACGGCGACACCGGTCGTCACTGACTCCGAAACCAGCTTATGTGACGCCACTGGTACGCAAACTGGCCAAGGAGCACGACGTCGACCTCGGAACTCTCAACGGGACTGGCGTCGGCGGCCGGATTCGTAAGCAGGACGTCCTCGCCGCCGGCCGAGGCGGCGAAGCAGGCCGCAGCCGCACCGGCGTCCGAGGCCCCGGCGGCAGCCGGCCGCAGCCGCTCCGGCGGCTCCAGCGGCGGCGGCACCTGAGGTCAGCACGCTTGCGTGGCACCACGGAGAAGATGTCGAGGCTGCGCCAGACCATCGCCAAGCGGATGGTCGAGTCGCTCCAGGTCTCGGCCCAGCTGACTGCGACCGTCGAGGTGGATATGACAGCCATCTCGCAAATCCGCGCCAAGGTCAAGGACGACTTCAAGCAGCGCGAAGGCGCGACGCTGTCCTACCTGCCGTTCATCGCGAAGGCTTCCGTCGAGGCGCTGAAGGCGTACCCGAAGTGAACGCGACGATCGACACCGAAGAGCGCACTATCACCTACCCCGACGCCGAGCATCTCGGCATTGCCGTGGACACCGAGAAGGGTCTGCTGGTTCCGGTGATCAAGGATGCGGGCGACCTGAGTATTGCCGGACTGGCCAAGCGGATCGCCGACCTGGCGGCGCGGACGCGACAGAACAAGGTCACGCCCGACGAGCTCACCGGTGGCACGTTCACGATCACCAACTACGGTTCCGCCGGGACCTTGATGGACACCCCGATCATCAACCAGCCCCAGGTAGCCATCCTGGGAACCGGTGCGCTCGTCAAGCGGCCGGTGGTGATCTCCGATCCCCGCCTGGGGCAGGTGATTGCGATCCGCGACATGATGTACCTGTCCCTCTCCTATGATCATCGGCTGATCGATGGCGCCCACGCAGCCCGCTTCCTCAGCACGCTCAAAGCGCGGCTCGAGGAGGGCGACTTCGGCGCCGAGTTCGGCATCTAGTCGACCGGCTGCGGACCGAACCTCTCAGATGAAATGGCTACTGGCAGGTGCCTCGGGCTTCTTGGGCACAGCGATCAGGATTCGACTCGCCAGCGAGGGCCAGCAGAGTGGTCCGACTGGTACGCCGTGAGCCGGCAACCTCAACGGAGTTCAGCTGGGATCCCGACGCAGGCCAGATCGACATGGCGGCGTTCGACGGCGTCGACGTCGCGGTCAACCTCGGTGGGGTCCCGGTCGCGCCGCTGCCGTGGACCGAGTCGCGCCGGGAGCAGATCCTGGCGTCCCGAGTCAACACCACAGGCACGATCGCACGCGGACTCGCAGCTCATGCTGACGGCCGCCCCGCACGCTGATCCAGGCAAGTGGCATAGCCCGCTACGGCACGACTTCGGGGTCCGAGCCATACACAGAGGAGTCGCCGGCTGCCGGTGACTACCTGGCCCAGGTCACAACGAAGTGGGAGGCCGCCGCACAGCCCGCAGCGGACGCCGGAGTGCGGGTCGTAATCCTTCGTACGAGCCCTGTGATGGACACCAGCGGTGGCACGTTCGCGCTCCTGAAGCTCCCCTGGCTGTGCGGTCTCGGCGCCACACTCGGCGATGGCAGCCAACGGATGCCCATGATCAGCCTCCAGCGACTACCTTCGCCGTCGTGCAGTGGGCCGCAACGACTGAGGATGCCTCCGGTCCGTACAACCTGACGCTCCCGCAGCCAACAACCAATGCTGAGTTCGCTGACGCTCTGGCCGCTGCCGGTACACAGGCCGCGATTCCTGCGCGTACCGGCCTGGATCATGCAGACGGCCCTCGGCGAGCTCGCGGGACAGCTCATCGGCGATATGTACGCAGTCCCCCAGCGACTGGTCGGGAATGGGTTCGTCTTCAGCGATCCCACAGTGGAGGACGTTGTTGGGTCTGCGCTGCGGTCAGCGGTACGACATTAGACTCAGCGCCATGGGGCTGCAGTTCCTCGATCTCGGGCTGGGTAGCGAACACGTCGACTACCAGGCGGCGTGGGACATGCAGCGCACCATTCACGCCGAGGTGTCCGCCGGCTCACGCGCGAATACGGTACTGCTCCTGGAGCACGCCAGCGTCTACACCGCAGGCAAGCGGACAGAGCCCCAGGAACGCCCGCTCGACGGCACACCGGTGATTGACGTTGACCGCGGCGGCAAGATCACCTGGCACGGGCCCGGCCAGCTCGTCGGCTACCCGATCGTCAGGCTTCCTGAGTCCATACTCGTTGTCGATTACGTGCGACGGCTCGAAGAGGCCTTGATCACCATGTTGGCCGAGTACGGCCTGACGACGGGTCGAATCCGCGGCCGCTCGGGTGTCTGGTTGGCGGCAGATGATCGGCGGCTCGAGCGCAAGATCGCTGCGATCGGGGTCAGGGTCGCCACCGGGCACGACAATGCACGGCTTCGCCCTCAATGTCGATCCCGATCTTCGCTGCGTTTGATCGCATCATCCCGTGCGGGTTGACCGGTGTCGGTGTGACGTCGATGACCGCTGAGCTGGGCCGCCACCTCACTGTCACTGAGGTGGCGCAGTCGCTCCGTCCGCACCTGCAGCACTACTTGGCCTTCGAGGCCTACACCCAGTCGCCCGATATCGGAGTGGCACCGGACTCGCCTCCGCAGCACGGGGTTGCAGTTGGTGCTGCCTGAACCGCTGACGGCGGCGGTCGGGGCTCGTCGTCGGAGTGTTGTCGCGTCGCCCGCTGTCGACTATGCCATCGAGGCGTACAGCCTCCGGAAGGTGTATCGAACCCATAACGGCAAACAAGCCGCCGTCGACGGCCTTGACCTACGAGTGCCAGTCGGCGGTGTCCACGGCTTCCTCGGTCCGAACGGTTCAGGCAAGACCACGACGATCAGGATGCTTCTGGGACTGATCCGAGCAGACTCGGGCCACATTCGAATCTTCGACCGCGAGGTCCCACTGGCCATCGATCAGGTCATCGACCGGGTCGGCGCCATCGTCGAGCAACCCAAGTTCTTTCCGGCCTTTTCTGGAGAGAAGAACCTGTCTGCTGGTCGCGCGAGCGATTGGGGCGCCGCGGCGTCGAGTTGACGCCGTGCTCGAAGAAGTTGGTCTGGGACGCCGTAGCGGAGACAAGTTCGGCAAATACTCGCTCGGCATGAAACAGCGCCTCGCGATCGCCGCCACACTACTGAAGAGCCCCGATCTGCTGATCTTCGATGAGCCCACCAATGGCCTCGACCCTGCCGGCATCCACGAGATCCGCACGATGCTGCGAAGCCTGGCGCGACGTGGCAAGACCGTCCTCGTCTCCAGCCACATTCTGAGCGAGGTGCAGCAGATCGCCGACACGGTCACGATCATCGGTCGTGGCCGGCTGCTGGCGGAGGGCAACGTCCGCGACATACTCGCGGCCGACCGACAACTGTCGGCAAAGGTCAGGGTGTCCGATCACCTACGGGCTACGGAGGTGCTCACGAGGTCCGGCTTCACGGTGGAGCCGCTCACCGGACGGCTTCTCAAGGTCAGTCTGAACAACCACAAGCTTGATCTTGCGGTCATCAGCCGGTTGCTGGCCGACCAGGGTTTGTACGTGTTCGAACTCACACCAATCCAGCCGGACCTGGAATCGGTGTTCTTGAATCTCACGGCGGATGATCAGCGGGCGACCCGGCAGCAGCGAGGTCGGAAACCGGAGCAGCCTCGTCCGCGCGGTGGACCAGCGCCGGCCAAAACAGCAGCAGAGACCGCAATCCCAAGGCCGGCGCCGGCAAGAACTGCCTGATTGGAGCGGGCGGCAGTGATGCGGCTTGTCTGGGCCGAGATCACAAGACTCTTCGGCCGGCGCTTTACCGCCATCGCGCTGATTGTGCTGCTGCTCGCACTCGGCGGATCTCAGCTCGTGGTCAACAAGGCGCTTTCGCCCCCACCGGGGAAGAACGTGCGGCCGCACAGCAGGCGTACGACCAGGCACACCAGGATTGGGTGGCCAACCACGACAAGTACGAGCGGGACTGCCGCGACACCGGTGGCACGCCGGAAGAGTGCACGGTGGCCGAGCCCACACTGGCTGACTTCAGCGTGGATTCAACCTCGTTCAGGGAGGTTGTCAGCACAGCACTCGAGCTCTCCGCCGTGCTCGTGGCACTGGGCGCTTTCATGATCGCCGCCAGCTCGATCGGCGCCGAGTACAGCTCGGGCTCGATTGCCAACTGGCTGACATTCATCCCGCGGCGAGGCCATGTCTTCTGGTCGAAGTTGCTCACCTTGATCGGCTTTGCGGCGCTGCTCGGAGCCTTCGCTGCCACGTTTGTGCTAGCCGCCGGCCTGGTTCTCGCCCGACTCCACGCCTCTCCCATTGAGTCATTGCGAGAGCTCGCCGGGCTGGGAGCGCGCAGCATCCTGGCCGTCGTCGGGCTTGCTGTGCTCGGTTTCTGCATCGCTTTGGTGACGCGGCACACTGTGGGCGCCCTCGGCGTGCTCCTCGCGTACGTGGTCGTCTTGTTCCTCCGGATGGGGATCCTGGGCGAGCGCGAGTGGATCCAGCGCATGACTCCGTGGACTCCCGAGGGAATCTGGCCGCAATCGTCGAGCACGGCCACACGTACGCCGTACCCGTTCAGAAGATGACCTCGGACGGGATGACGATCGAACTCGTCCAGCACACGGTGAGCTTCGGCCACGGCGCGATCTACTGGTCGATCCTCATCCCGCTCGTCGTCGCCGGCTCCCTGCTGATCTTCCGCCGCCGCGACGTGCTATGACCTAGCTCAAACCTCCGGATCGCGCGCCGCCGTGCTGAGGGAGGAGCGAGCCGAGGCGTCGTTTCCTCTGGCGAGCGACGACGAAGTAGGCGGGCTCCAAAGCGCGATCCGCCGCGAGCGAAGCGAGCAATCGAACACAGTAGGCTGAGCAGGTGACCATCGCCCCCGAAGGCCGCAAGCTCCTTCGCCTGGAAGTTCGCAATGCGAGCACGCCCGTGGAGAAGAAGCCGTCCTGGATCAAGACCACAGCGCGGTTGGGGCCGGAGTATCGCGAGCTTCATCAGCTGGTAAAGAGCCAGGGCCTGCACACGGTGTGTCAGGAAGCGGGTTGCCCGAACATTTTCGAGTGCTGGGAGGACCGCGAGGCCACCTTCCTCATCGGTGGCGACGTCTGCACCCGGCGCTGCGATTTCTGCCAGATCGATACCGGAAAGCCGGCCAGCTTCGACGCGACCGAGCCGGTTCGTGTTGCCGAGTCGGTGCAGAAGATGGGTCTGCGCTACGCGACGGTCACCGGCGTCTGCCGCGACGATCTTCCTGACGAGGGCGCCTGGCTCTACGCCGAGACGATCCGCAAGATTCACGAGCTCAACCCCGGTACCGGGGTCGAGATGCTGGCGCCCGATTTCTCCGGCAATTCTGATTATTTGGGCCAGATCTTCGACACCGAGCCAGAGGTCTTCGCGCACAATGTGGAGACCGTCCCGCGGATCTTCAAACGGATCCGTCCCGGATTTCGCTATGAGCGTTCCCTCGACGTCTTGCGAGCGTCCCGGGAGGCTGGGCTCGTCACCAAGTCCAACCTGATTCTCGGCATGGGTGAGACACGCTCCGAGATCAGTGAAGCTCTGACGGACTTGCACGACGCCGGTACCGAGATTGTCACGATCACTCAGTATCTGCGGCCGTCGCCGAGGCATCATCCGGTCGAGCGCTGGGTCAAGCCTGAGGAGTTCGTCGAGCTGGCAGACGAGGCAACCGCGATCGGTTTCGCTGGCGTGATGAGCGGACCGCTCGTACGCTCCTCCTATCGTGCTGGCCGGTTGTACGGCCAGGCACTCCAAAACCGCCAAGCATTGCCGGTCCGTGCTTCGGCGGTCTAGGACGCGCGGCACGCAGAATTCGAGAACTGAAGGTGAGTGGTAATGGCTGACGCGGCGGCCAGAAACGGCAAGAGTGGCTACGAAGGACCCTAAGGCTGTGGCCAAGGACGCGAAGTCGAAGGCCAAGGACGCCAAGAGGGCGGAGAAGGCCCGCAAGAAGGCCAGCAACGACCCTGCCGACATGGGCCGGATCCGCCAGATCATTCGGGCCTACCAGGTCACCCACGAGTACGATCGGGCGCTTCCCTACCTCCTGCTTGGTGCCTTCCTGCTGCCTATCGCGCTCGGCACCGTCATCGGCCTGACGTGGCGTTATGCGTTCAACTTGATCTTCCTCGGCGTGATGCTGGGGATTCTGGCCGCCATGTTCATGCTCGTGCGCCGGGCCAAGGCAGCCACGTACAAGCGTTACGCGGGAAGAACGGGCTCGGCCGAAGTCGCCCTGCAGATGCTGCCCAAGAAATGGACCTCCCAACCGATCATTGCCGCGAACCGAAACCGGGATGTGGTGCATCGCACACTTGGGCCCGGCGGGTTGGTGCTGATCGGCGAGGGTGATTCCGGACGGGTTCGCCAACTCCTGGCGAGCGAAGTGAAGAAGCACGAACGGGTCGCCTACGGGGTCACCGTGATAACGGTGATCATGGGCGACAAGGAAGGCCAGGTGCCGCTCACCAAGCTCGCCGATCACATACGCAAGCTGCCTAAAGTTCTGCAAGCCCACCAGATCACCGATATCAAGCAGCGGCTGCGGGCACTTGACGCACTCCGGCCACCGGTGCCGATGCCGAAGGGACCGATGCCGACCAGCCCACGTCAGGTCAAGGGTGTCCGCCAGGCAATGCGCGGGCGTTGAGTGGCTCGGTCTCGATCGAGCCTGTAATAGGCGGACACCCGCCTGACTGATCAATGAGCAACCTGGTCAACGCCGAACGCGTGAGCATGGGCTACGGCACTCGTACGCTGCTCGACAGCATCAGCATCGGTCTGGGCCGCGGTGAGGTCATTGGTGTTGTGGGCCGCAATGGTGCGGGAAAGACCACCTTGCTCCGGATTCTCGCCGCAACATTGACTCCGGACAGCGGGCGGGTGACCCACGCCAGCCAGCTGTCGATCGGATTCCTGCACCAGGTTGACGACACAGCACCCGACGCCTCCGTACGCGATCTCATTGTCGGCGGCGCGCCCGACCACGTCTGGGCCGCCAACGCCCGAACGCGAGCGATCGTTGAGCACCTGCTGGCTGATGTCGATCTTGATGTGCGAGTGGACGACCTGAGCGGTGGCGAGCGTCGCCGAGTCGCGCTCGTGGGCCTGCTGCTTGCCGATCATGACTTGCTGGTTCTGGATGAGCCCACCAACCACCTCGACGTCGAAGCGGTCGACTGGTTGGCCAGGCATCTGAGTGATCTTCAGGCAGCCGATGTCGCGATGGTGATCGTCAGCCACGACCGCTGGTTTCTCGACGCTGTCTGCACGCGGATCTGGGAGGTGCATGACGGGACAGTCCAGGCGTACGAGGGCGGCTATGCGGCATACGTACTGGCCCGCGCGGAGCGCGCCCGCCAGGCCGCCATGGCCGCGGCGCGCCGCAACAACCTGCTGCGTAAGGAATTGGCGTGGCTGCGACGAGGACCGCCCGCCCGTACGTCAAGCCGAAATTCCGGCTGGATGCCGCCGCGGCGCTCATCGCCGATCAGCCTGAGCCGCGCGATCGGCTGCAACTACAACGGCTGGCGAGCGCCCGACTGGGCAAGGACGTTTTCGATCTTCAGCACGTGAGTGTGACGCTCGGCGGTCGAAGGCTGCTTCGTGATCTCTCCTGGTCGATCGGTCCTGGCATGCGCATCGGGATCATTGGGGTGAACGGATCAGGAAAGACGACCCTGCTGCGGTTGCTGACCGGTGAGCTGGCACCGGATTCCGGCAACATCAAACGCGGCAAAACGCTGCGGGTGGGATACCTGAGCCAGGGGGCGGAGGAGCTGCGCGGCACCGAACGCGTGCTCGATGCGGTCGATCGAGTACGGCGGCAGGCACGGCTTTCCACAGGTGCCGAGATCAGCGCCAGCTCGCTGCTGGAGGACTTCGGGTTCACCGGGGACCGGCTGACTGCACGGCTCGATGATCTGTCCGGCGGCGAGCGGCGGCGGCTGCAGCTTCTTCGCCTGCTGCTGGAGGAGCCGAACGTGCTGCTGCTCGGACGAACCCACCAACGATCTCGATATCGAGCACGTTGACGGTGATCGAGGATTACCTCGACCGCTGGCCCGGCACCTTGCTGGTGGTGACCCATGATCGCTACTTCCTGGAGCGAGTCTGCGATGTCAGTTATGCACTGCTGGGCGACGGCTCCTGCGTCCTGCTCCCGGGCGGCGTTGATCAATACCTGACGGCACGCCGTGAGCGCCCCCGGAAGCGCCCAATCCAAGCGCTTCGGCGAAGCCTTACCCGGCAACTTCGAGCGCTACGACTCGACAAGCCAAGAAGGATCTCGCGCGCCTGGAGCAACAAATAGCGCGCCTCGACCAGCGACTCGCGGCGTTGCACGAACAGATGGCGGCGGTCGCCAGTGACTTCCAGCGTTTGACCGAGCTGCAGCATGAGATCGAGTCGATCAGTGCCAGCAAGGATGAGCTGGAGCTCGCCTGGCTGGAGGCGGCCGACGTCGCCGGCTAGGGCAGCCGCGCGAACAGCGATAATTTGGACTGTATGGAGACGGCACTGGAGCAGCTCGTTGCGACGCTCGGCGATGCCGTACGAACCGATCCCGTCAGCTGCGAGAATTACCGCTTTGACTGGTCTCGCGACCAAACCGCTGGAGTTCCCATCGCGGTCGTGCGGCCACGTGATGCAGCAGAGGTCAGGCCACAGTTCGATGGGCAGCCACACATCGGGTGCCCGTGGTGCCCCGCGGCGCAGGTAGCGGGCTATCTGGCGGATCGTCTGCGGTTTCTGGCGGCATCGTGATCAGTCTGGAGCGCATGCGTTCGGTCGAGATCGACGTTGCCGCCCGGGTCGCGGTCGTCGAGCCGGGCGCCTTCAACGCTGAGGTCAAGGCGGCGGCGGCACGGCACGGTCTTTGGTATCCGCCGGACCCCTCGTCGTACGAGATCTGCTCGATCGGCGGAAACATCGCGACCAACGCCGGCGGGTTGTGCTGCGTGAAGTACGGCGTCACGACCGACTATGTCCTCGGACTGGATGTCGTCTGGCGGACGGAACGCTGATCACCCTCGGTGGCAAGCGGATCAAGGACGTCGCGGGACTGTCTCTGCTCAAACTGTTCATCGGCAGCGGAGGCACTCTCGGCATCATCACCGGCGCCATTCTGCGGCTGATTCCGGCCCAGGGGCCGCGGTCGACACTGGTCGCGTACTTCCCCACTGTGCAGGCCGCCGCCGACACCGTCGTTACGATCGGCAAGACCTTGCGGGCATCCATGATGGAGCTGATGGATCAGACCTCCATCAATGCTGTCGAGGACTATCGATCGATGGGCCTGGATCGCTCCGCTGGTGCGATGCTCATCGCCCAGTCGGACGCGCCAGGAGCGGCATGCGCAGCCGAAATCGAATTCATGGAGGTCGCCTGTGCCGACGGGTGGCGCCAAGGAAGTCTTCGTCACGAATGACCCGGACGAGGGTGAACTGTTCATTGCGGCGCGGCGAGCCGCCTTTCCGGCGATCGAGGCGCGCGGCTCCATTCTGCTGGAGGACGTCGGCGCGCCAGTGCCTCAACTGCCGCAGCTGCTCTCGGGCATCGCCGAACTGGCGGAGAAGTACGCGGTCGAGATTCCGGTCGTTGCTCACGCCGGGGACGGAAACACTCACCCGATCATCGTCTTCGATCGTGGAGATACGGAGGCAAGTGATCGTGCATATCTCGCCTTCAGCGAGATCATGCAACCTCGCCATCGAGCTCGGCGGCACGATCACCGGGGAGCACGGTGTCGGCCGCGCCAAGAAGGCAGCCCTGCCCGCTCAGCTCGGACCGGATGTGATGGCTCTCTCACTGACGATCAAAGAAGGCCCTCGACCCGCTGGACATCCTCAATCCAGGCGCCATCTTCTAGGAACGCGGCCAGTCGGCTGGTGATGATCACCGGCGCTTGATCACTACGGTGCCGGCGGCAAGATCCTGCAGACCGCGGCGATCCGTCGAGATGATCAAGGCCGGCAGGGCGAGGGACACCAGCAACGCTCGGAGCACCGCTCGCAGCAGTCCGAGTGGCTTGCTGTCGAGCCGTACCACTGCGATGCGGCTCAGGAGCTGGCCGAAGCTGCCGCCGGCCAGCCAGGAAAGCACCGTGGACTCGATGAAGAAGATCGTCAAGATCATCCACGCCCGCCAGCCGCCGCCAGTGAGCACCCCTGCGCCGAAGAATCCGACGGCGATCGCCATGCAGGCAGCCCAGTCGATGATCAACGCGCCGACGCGCGCCTGCCAGCTGGCCAGGGAACCGCGCCCTTCGCGCGGCAGGCCAAGGCGCTCGCCAGGGTAGGCCTCGCTGGCTGGGGCCGTATCGTGCGCATTGTCCGCCACGTGGCCGAGGCTACATCGGGCCAACTGATGGATGGTGAGACTGCCGGCGGCCCCGTTACATGTGTGAAACATTTGTGCAACTGGATGGAAATCGCGGCTCTATTAGGCTTCCGAGACAACCGAGAGCGGAACAATGGTCCGCGTTTCGTCCAGCTTTGTCTGCTCAGCGTCGAGTACATCCGTGCTCAAGGCTGAGCAGGTTGTCCATTTGCGCGCCCCTCGGGCGTGTAACCACAGAGCGTGCCCAGAAGCACGACCTACCTCACCGGAGGACAGATGTTCCAAGGAGCCGACGACCTGTTGGCCTATGTCAAAGATGAGGGCGTCCAATTCATCGACATTCGCTTTTGCGACCTGCCCGGCATCATGCAGCACTTCACCGTTCCGGTGGGCACGTTCGGGCCCGGAGTACTTCGAGGACGGAGTCAACTTCGACGGTTCGTCGATCCGCGGCTTCCAGAAGATCCACGAGTCGGACATGACCTTGCTGCCAGATCCCGCGACGGCTTACATCGACCCGTTCCGGGTAGCGAAGACGCTCATCATCAACTTCTTCGTACATGACCCGCTGACCAAGGAGCCCTACAGCCGCGATCCGCGCAACATCGCGCGTAAGGCGGAGAGCTATCTTGCCTCGACCGGCATTGGCGACACCGCGTACTTCGCCCCCGAGGCCGAGTTCTACATGTTCGACGACGTGCGCTTCGAGACCAAGCAACAGACCGGCTACTACGCCATCGACTCGGTCGCCGGCGCCTGGAATACCGGCCGCATCGAAGATGGCGGCAACCGCGGCTACAAGGTGCGTTACAAGGGCGGCTACTTCCCGGTTCCCCCGGTCGACCACTTTGCCGACCTGCGCGACTCGATCGTCCGCAACCTCGAAGCCTCAGGGCTGAAGGTGGAGCGGGCCCACCATGAGGTCGGGACCGCCGGACAGGCCGAGATCAACTACCGTGTACGCCACGATGCTGCAGGCCGGCGACGACCTGCAGAAGTACAAGTACATCGTCAAGAACACCGCCTGGGCTGCGGGTAAGACCGCGACCTTCATGCCAAAGCCGATCTTTGGCGACAACGGCTCCGGTATGCACGTGCACTCCTCCATCTGGAACGAGGGTGAGCCGCTGTTCTACGACGAGGCAGGCTACGGCGGTCTGTCCGACGTCGCGCGCTGGTACATCGGCGGCATTCTCGAGCACGCGCCATCGCTGCTGGCCTTCACGAACCCGACGGTGAACTCATACCACCGGCTTGGTGCCCGGCTTCGAGGCGCCGGTCAACCTGGTCTACAGCTCCCGCAACCGCTCCGCTGCCATGCGTATCCCGATCACGGGCTCGAATCCGAAGGCCAAGCGCGTCGAGTTCCGCTGCCCGGACCCCTCTTCGAACCCGTACCTGGCGTTCGCGGCAATCTTGCTGGCCGGTGTCGACGGCATCCTCAACAAGACCGAGCCGGCGGCGCCGATCGACAAGGACCTGTACGAGCTGCCTCCGGAGGAGCACGCCTCGGTGCAGACCGTCCCGGACAGCCTTGATGGCGTGCTGGACGAACCTCGAATCCGATCACGACTATCTGTTGGCCGGCGACGTCTTCACTCCCGATCTGATCGAGACCTGGATCGAGTTGAAGCGCGAGGACATCGATGCCGTACGGCTGCGCCCGCACCCGCACGAGTTCGAGCTCTACTACGATGTCTGATCGATACGCTGCCTCTGACAAGGGCAAACGGCAGCGACAGCCTCCGATAGGCCGCAAATTGGCCGCAAGATTCCGAGAACGGGTCGTCATCACGCCACTGATGGCGGCCCGTGTCGTCTCATCAGATGTCCGGCCACAGGTGCCCATAAGTGTCGAGAGTCGTCTTCGCGGACGCGTGCCGCAGCCGGGCCTGCACCACCTTCACGTCCAGTCCCTTGGAGATCAACATCGTTGAACTTGTCCACCATCCCAGACGTCGTAACTGGTACAACATGGAGGACTGCAGATGAGCACCGTTGACACTCAAGAACTGGACGACAAGGTCCAGCAGATCTACCGGCAGGTCGCCGAGCACCCGTGGAGCGGCTTCCACTTCGAGATGGGCCGGCCTCTGGCCGAGCGGCTCGGCTACCCATCCGAGCTGCTGGATGCGGTCCCATCCGAGTGCAGTCGAATCCTTCGCCGGTGTGGGCTACTTCTTCGACCTCGCCGCCCTCCACCCTGGGGAGCGCGTGCTCGACCTGGGTAGTGGCTCCGGCACCGACGCGTTCGCCGCCGCACACCTCGTCGGACACTCCGGACGGGTCGTCGGAGTGGACTTCACCCGTGAACAGCTGGAGAAGGCTCGCCGGCTCGCCGCCGCCGGCCTCGATCAGGTGGTGGAGTTCTGGGAGCGGCGGATCGAAGTCCTTCCGATGGCCGACGCGGCGTTCGACTGCGTGATCTCCAACGGCGTGATCAACCTCTCCGCCGACAAGGAGAACGTGTTCGCCGAGGCGGCACGAGTGCTGCGCCCCGGCGGCCGGCTCGCGATCGCCGACATCGTCACCGAGCAGCAGCTGACCGACGCAATCAGTCGCCAACGCCGATCTGTGGGCCTCCTGCATCGGCGGCGCAGCGCAGCAGGACACCTACCTCGCACTCATCGAGTCGGCAGGCCTGGTGGTACGCGAGGTGCGGCGCAACGACTACACGTTTATCTCCGACCAGGCCCGCGGCGCTAGCGCCCGGTACGGTGTGAAGAGCATCTCGCTTCTGGCCACCAAGACCTGACAACCCACGCCGACCCGCATACAGGCGCCCCGGGGCAAGCAAGGCTCAGGGGCGCACCCGCAGTCCGGCGCTAGCCCACTCCGTAGCCGTCCTCGAGACCGGCGGCCGAGATGGTCTCACGGGCAGTCGTGAGAGCGGCGACATCGTCGTGGAGCTGGCCCGAGCGTGAAAGATCTCATCGGAGTGGATGCCGGAGAAGATGATCGAGTCCGCCTATCGCCGAGCGCCTCGCCAATCGTCGGCTGCGGGAACAGGACCTGCGCGAACTCCATGCTGATCTCGTCACTACAGCGGTTTCCCTAACCGTCAATGGTTCGGTCGTGGCGGTCGCTCGAACCGAGAATCCCCTGCCTGCCATCCCACGAGTCTTGGATCGGTCGAAGGCTGCCACAATCTTCGACCGAGCGTGGCACTCGCCGTGGCATCCCTACCTTCACTCTCTGGTCGCAGCGGATCATGTGCTGAGGAGGCCGAAACAGAAGCCTTCCCTTCGACGGGTTTTCGCCAATGGGAGACCCATCTTGTCCAGACTGGATCTGGTGGGATCTATCAAGCGGCGATCGCCGAATTGCACATCGATGGGTCCGTTGGGATTGCGCCTTGCCGAGCGGGAGCATTCGGCCCTTCAGACCCGGCTGAGTCGGGCGCCGTAAGCACGGTGGATTTAGATCAGGCAGCCCTCAACCTCTTCACCCTGGCGCAGCGGGCTGCCCGCGACCTCGAAATTCCGGGCGACTTCGAAGTGCGACTCAGCGTGGAGCCACCCCAATCGCGTTTCCGCCACCCAGCCGACCGAGGCGACAGGGCGCATCACCGTTCCGGAGGTGAAACCCAGCGTTCCCAGGCCAGGCCAGCTCGCAAAGGGGCGGAGATTTGGGCCACGATGAATGACTCACGGGGCACTGGAGACGTGCCGGAGGATGCCTCAGTGAATGCCGCGGAGCGCAGTGAACGGGACTCCAATCCAGCTCCGGTGGAGCCCGTGCAGCATGCTCCGGAGTTCCGTCCCGTCGCACTGTCGGAGATCGAGCAGGCCGCCAACCATGTCGCCTCGACTTGCAGAGGATGTTCGCCGGCTCGAACCGCAAGATCCAGCTTGGATCAGCTACTCGATCACGCCGAATCGGAGGGTTGGCTGGTCGTTAAATGGTTCGCGTGCCAACCTAAGCAGATGTCACTCCGTGAATCATGGCGGCATCGCTGGAGTCCGCCAGCCTCACGTTCTTAGAGCTTCTGCCGTAGATTTCCGATCGCGGTGCCGAGGTCGGTTTCGATGCCGTCGGGCTGCTGGAGGCCGTTCTCGAATAGCCGCTGGGCGAACGGCCGGTGCTCCGGACGACCGGCGGTGGCGAAGTAGGCCTGCAGCCCTGCTGCGAACTCATCATTCTCGGGCAGCGTGGCGACGTCGACCAGCTTCTTGATGCCGACGACGGCCGCCTTGTCGAAGGCCGCGATGCGGCGTGCGAAAGCGTCGGTGAAGCCCTCGATCTCAGCGTCCGGACGAGCCGGTTCACGTAACCCGTACTCGGCGGCGAGGCCCGCCGAAATGTCATCGCCGCCGAGCAGGATCTCCAGCGTGCGGCCGCGGCCAACCAAACGTCCAAGCCGCGCCATAGGCCCACCTCCGGGGACGGCGCCAACGCCGACCTCGAACTGGCCCAGGACCGCCGTCTCAGACGCGAAACGGATGTCAGTGGCGAGCACGAACTCGCTGCCCGCGCCGCGCGTGCGGCCCCGGATCTCCGAGATCGTCGCCACCGGCAGTCTGCTCGAGCCGCACGAAGTTGTCCACGTACGGGTGCAGGCCCGTCGGTCCGGGCTGCATCGCTGCCACCCGAGCGTTGTCGGCCAGGAAATCCCAGTGGGCCATGAAGTACCCCGGCTTGTCGCTGCGGAAGACGACGACAGTGAGGTTCGGGTCGCTCTCGATACGCCCGATGAGCGACGCTCAGCTGATCGATGCTGTCCGGATCCAGCAGGTTGACTGGGCCGTTATCGAAGATCACCCGCCAGTAGGACGGTGAAACCTCATCGACGTGGAACTGTTCTGAGGCACTCATGACCCACCACCCGGTTTGGTTTGGTGCTCGCTCGGCGACTCGAGGACGTGCTTGACATCCGCCATGTAGCGTCCGGCGGCCGCGGAGGCCTCCTCCGGGGTGCTCCCGCTCTGGCGAGCGTCCATGTATGCCGCGTACCAGTCCCACCAGTCGTGCGGTGGCGGCGACCGCCTCGAACGAGCCGTGATGCTCAGCCGTCTCGTGCAGCAAATCTGCCAGCGAGGCGACCTCCATGTCAGTCCTCCCACTCCCGGCCCGGGATCCGGGTCGTGACCTCTTGGAGCACCCAGCCGTTGCCATCCGGGTCGCTGAAAGACGCCCGTGCGAAGTACGAGCGCCCTTCTGACGCCTCGAAGCCCGGGGGCCGCTGAACCGCCACCTCGCTGACTTCGACGCCACGGCTGACGAGATCGTCCCGTGCGGCGTCGATGTCGGCCACCACGAGGATCAGTCCCTGAGCGGACCCCGGCTCAGCCGTCGTGCGCCCTTGCCGAACTGGATGGAGCACTGCGAGTGCGGCGGCGTGAACTGCACCGTCCGGATGTCGTCGCCGACGACCAGAGTCGATGTCGAACCGCCATCCGAGGCTTTGATAGAAGCGCTTCGCTCGATCGATATCGGAGACGGGCAACGTCACGACCTCGAGGGCCATGTCGATCGTGCTCAGTTCCGCCGTCTCCGTCGAACTGGCACTGCCTACGTCGCTGCTACTCATGCTGACCTCCGTCGTGCGGGGCGCCATGACAGACCGACGCCGGGCTCACCGACCCGGGCAGCGCGGCTCAACGTAAGACGCCGAAGAGGCGAAGCATGGGCTGCGGGACTGAGTACGAGCGCGCCTACCTGGTCGGCCTTCGGCCGATCTTCGACCGAGGACGCTCCCGTGGGCTGGGAATAACTTTCCTCTCATCCGCGGGCGAGAGTCAACGGGCCACGGAGTCCAGCGACGGTCCACCGGTGTTCTGGAAGGCTGCTAGCCGAGGTGCTAGCAAGAGGCCGGCGGAAGGCTAGTGATCTTCGTCCGGTCAAAGAGCGCGGATAGCCGAGGCTGTCGCGATCGTTAGCCCTCTATGTGCGTGAACTTACTTGCGAGCCCCATCTGGAAGCCTGCGGAACTCAGCCGTTTCCTGGGCGGAGCGGCAGTTGGGTAATCCAGTATTTCGTGTCAGGCGTCGGCCCCGTACCGAACCGGGCGTTGACAGCCCACAGGCGCCCTGCGGCCACGGTCGCCGTCGTGGGGACGTCTAGGCCTGGATCGGTGATATCGCCGAGCACGGTCCCGGCGGCTAACTGCAGAACCGAGCCGTACGACCGTCACCAGGTTGGTGTTGCGCACCGCGTAGAGCGTGCGCCCTTGCAGCTCCAGGCCGTCGACACTGCCCAGGGCCACGCTGTCGCCAAGATCGACTTCGTCGGCCGTCCCGGTGGCCGGGTCGACGCGGAAGAGCTGCCCCGTGTTCGACTGCGCCACGATGAGCACGCCGCTCTTGGCGACGATCCCATTGAGGTTGGCCACTCCGGCGGTCTGGACGAAGGTCGCCGGTGACCGGCAGCAGCGTCGCGGAGTCGGTCGATGGCAGCGACCCGTCCGCCGGCAGCGGGATCTTTACAAGCTGCGCGTTGAATGAGTCCGTCACGTAGACCGCATCGCGTGTGATCGCCACGTCGTTGAGGAGCCCCGACAGTGGCCGGGCGGGATACGAAGGTCGCGAGCAGTTCGCCGCTTGACGCGTCGTACACCCGCACATCACCGATACCCGCGTTGAATCCGGGTCCGCCACCCGCAACCCACAACCGGTTCCGAGCGGCCTCGTAGGCGATGCCGACCGAGACGCCGTCCCAGCGCGCCATCCGCGAGCACTGCGCTCGAGCCCGTGCGTAGGTCGCCGCGCCAGATCGCGCCATCAATGAGGGAGCCGACGAAAAACGACGTGCCTCGGCCGCTCTCAATGCCTTCCGGGAAGAACCCATTGGGCAGGTCGATTTGATCCTGGAAGTTGTCCAGGCGGTGCAGCCGTGGCTGGCCACGGCGCGAGAACGAAAGCAAGGACAGCAATGAATAGCACGACGAATCTGCGCACAACCAACCCCGCCTGGCAGGCCTAACCCCTGGCAAGAGCTGAGCATCGACTACCTACGTGCCCATCGTCAAATGGCGGTCCCGCGTTTTGGACTCGGTGGCCTACCAGGCCTTTGTCATCAAATCCCCGGTGATGGACTCGCCGGCGTGACTCTCCACATTGATCGGTGCCGCATTCGCCCTGCCAGCAAAGGCGATCGCTGCGGTGTCCGCCCTGTCGGGTGAGGGCAGTCCTCGCTTGCGCATGTCGTCTTTCGATTCGATCTTGATCCGTCCACGCGAGTCGATGCCCCACTTGATCGAACCGAGCTGGGCAGCGAGCTTGTCGTCATCGGATCAATATCAACTTCGCCTTACACGAGCTGAACTCACCGCTGCTCGACGGGCAGCCCACAGTCTCGCCCTCGGACTCGACCTTCACGACAGTGAATCCGCCGTGTTCTAGGACCTGATCCCCTCTACCGGGCGGCCGTCCTCGAGATAGCGCACCTGGTTGGACTCACAGGCGGCGCGGACCCGACGTCGGACCGGCCCGCTGAGCAGAGGCAGCGCTGTCTCGAGCGGCAGGACCCGGCTCTCGGCGATCTCCGCTGGCTGGATGACCACCGTGTCCAAGACGGCGTCGTCGAAGACACCGCAGTCGAAAAGGATGCGCATACCACCTGGACGGCCAGGCCTGGGGCGCAAGAAGTCCAAGCACACGAGCCGGCCGGCCGTGACGTCGAGGCCGCACTCCTCTTTGGTCTCGCGGCGACAAGCCTCCCAAGGGGACTCGCCAATCTCGACAACACCGCCCGGGACCGTCCAACCGCCCTTGTACGTCGGCTTCAGGATGAGCAATCGGCCATTCCGGCCACGTACCAGAGCTCCGGCGGAGGCTGGGATGGTCGGGACTACGACCGGCAGCTCGGGTCGTCCACCGGCGCTAACGTCGCGCATGGAGATCATGCTAGGCGCCTCTGCGGCGTTGAGCGGCCGGGTGGCCGCCCCAATGCGCAAGCCCTGCATCGGGTATCGCAGGCCGGCGCCTTGACAGTGGCGTCGAGTCCGGACCGGAAGGTGCTGTTGCGTTGCTGGATAGGGCCGACGTGCTGAACCTGGAAGCGGTTATCGGATCTGGCCAGTGACCAAGAGCACCAGCATGACGAGCTGCAGGGCCACCAACAGTGCAGTAACCCAGTCGTTCTTCAGCCCTGCGCCCGGATCTGATTTAAGCGGGTGCTGACCATCGCCGAACAGCGAGGCGATCCCGTTCGCGACTTTCCTGAACTGTGCTGGCTGCACGACCGTGACGTAGTGACGGCCAGATGACGGTCACGCTACGCTCGCCCTAGTATTTGGCCTCTATCTAGGCATCGCGCCACCTGGTAGGTCCTACGTGGGGCTCTTTCTTCTCGGCCTCTACGGCGTCTCGGAACTGCTGGCTGGAATCTTCCCAATCGATGTCGGCGGAGAAGCTACGACCGTCGGCACCATCCACAACATCGTCGGTAACATATCGTTCTTCTGTTTCCCTATCGCTGCGATTCTCTTGTCATTGCGCATGAGTAGAGACGAGCAATGGCGATCTTTTCGGCGTACCGCGCTTGCGTTGTCAATCGTGGTCGTATTAACGGTCATCTTAACGATTGCCGGCTCTAACCTCGGCATCGCGTTCGGATTCACTCAGAGGTTTGCTAACCTCGCGGTCATGGTGTGGATGCTCATGGTCGCGCTGCATCTTCGCTCCGTGGCTCAGGGCGCCTTGGCACAACAGCCTTCGCGGGCGAGTTGAACGTCGGGCCGCTCCCTAGCGCAGAACGGCGTCAGTGGAGGGGTAGGTTTGGACCCGGCGCGAACTAGGTGTGGAGTAGCGTCGTGAAAGGATCCTTACCGTGCGATCGCTACGCGGGGTATTAGCTGCAAGCGTGTGTTTATTGGCCGTTCCGGTCGCCTTACTGTTTCAACTCATTGTTGGCAGCGGCGCCGAAATCGTGCTACATCTTGTGGGTGGGGTCGGGTGTCTCCTCACAGCATTCGCCGTGTTCGATTTCGAGCCACCGCGATGGCTACCTTGGGTCGGCTGTCTATCGATCGGCGCTTTCGGGGCCACATTTCTGTTGCAAGGCATCAGTCAGCTGCTGCACATCGATTGGCTCACTTACCTGGCGTTTCAAATCCTTGGGCAACAGTTCGAAACATGGTCAGTCGACGTTTTCTTGGTGTGGTGTAGCGCTACAGTGCTGTTGATCAGCCATGGCAAGGTGAAGTTGTTCGGGATTGGCGTGATGGTCCTGGCCGTTGGCGCGGAAATCTACAGCTACGGCGTGCGGTATTTCGGTTCCGGAGCCGGTGGAGTATCACCGCTGCTAAAACTTGTGCTGCTCCTGCCGTTTGTGTGGCTCCTCCTCGAAAGCAGCAAGAAGATCCCGCTGCCCGAAGGAGCAAAAGAGCCTGAGCCGTCGAGACCCGCTGCTGGTGTCCGCATACGGTCTCGTATGTTGTTCTCCGCACGACCTGACGTGTAGGTCGGTCTCGGCGTGAGCCAAGCCAATGAGGATGTCCCCTGCCACGGAGGCTACCGGCGGAGTCGTTAGTGACCGCCAAGTCCTCAATGCCTCCCCGACCGAACTCCAGGCGTCCAACGGCGATGGAGTCTCGCCGTGGTTCCCAGTCTGTCTCCCCATACCCCATCAACCGCACTCGAGGAGAGCATCATGACCGCTACCTACACCTTCGACATCTTTTCCAGCCTCGACGGCTACGGCTCCACACAGCGGCAACTGGGGCGGCTACTGGGGCAAGCAAGGCCCCGAGTTGCTCGACCACCGCCTCGCCTTGTACGGCGCGGAGCAGCGGATGGTCTTCGGGGCCAACACCTATCGGCAATTCGTGCAGCTGCTGGGCCCGAGCACCGAGGAGTCCGACGTGGGTGACCCATGGGTCACCCGGATGAGGAGCATGCCGGCAACGGTGGTGTCGACGACGCTGGAAGAGCCCCTCGACTGGCCGAACGCGACCGTCGTGAGCGGTGACGCCGTCGACGTCGTCGCCCGGCTCAAGGAGGAGTCCGAGGTGCCGTTGCGCTCGCACGGCAGCCTGTCGATGAACCGGGCGCTGATGGCCGCCGGCCTGGTCGACCGCGTGCAGGTGACGCTCTTCCCTGTCATCACCGGTCAGACCGGAGCTGGACCCGATCTTCCAGGGTGCGGCCGACTTCGACCTGGAGCTGGTCGAGAGCCGGACGCTCGACGGCCACATCCAAGAGCTCATCTACCGGCCCACCCTGCATGTCTGAGTCCAACCATGCACCCCACCCGTCAAACAGCAGGAACCGACGCGCCAACGCGGGCCTGATCAGACTTCAATGGGCTTCAGATCATCCGCGGGAAGGTGCGCCCTCACGTCACCCCACCGAGGGCTATCCACAGGTTCTGATCATTGCCCCTTCACCGACGGCGAGGTCTAAAGTTGATTAGTTGGGTGTTTGACCTCACGCGATGCTGAGGGGCGGCGATGGTCAATACGGCGAACAGCGGTACTAGTCCGATGATCAATAGGCGGATCGACCCAGCGCTCGACAGGCGCAGACTCAGCGTGTTCTTCGCCGGGCTCATCGTGTTCTACGTCGGGGTTCTCCTCATCACACAGCCGGTGCTCAATGGCGGCGAGGCCGAGCTCGACAAGTTCGTGATCGGCGTCATGCTGGCGCCGACGGTCGGTGCCATATTGGCGTGCGTCTTCGGCCCCGGTCTGATCCGGTTCGGCATGCCGTCGTGGTGGCTGCTCGCTGCGTTCTTGCCGGCAACGCTGGTCTTCTTGATCACCCTGGTCGCCGCGCCGATCTTCCGATGCGGTCACGTTCCACCCCGATCAGGTGGGGGCGTTGCTGCTGATGGCTGCGCCGCAAAGCCTGTTGCTCTGCATCTTTGCGCTCGGTGAGGAGATTGGCTGGCGGGGGTTCCTTTGGCCGCTGATGCGGCGGCGTCTGACCTTTCTCGCGAGCACCGCGATCATGGCCGGAGTCTGGTGGATCTACCACGCCGGGCTCACTTTCGGTGGGTGGTACGGATTCGTCGGTGGCATCCCGGCGTTCACGGTGGGGCTGCTCGGTTTCGTCTTGTTCGTCGGCGTTCTCACCGAGCGGTCGCGGTCGATCTGGCCGAGCGTGCTGGCCCACGGCTCCTGGAATGCGCTGGTCGCGACGTACTTCTCCTCGTCCAGTGCCGTGGAGGACCGGGCTTTCACCGGGAGCGGGTATCTGCTCGGTGAGTTCGGCTGGCTGGGAGCCGCGGGCATGCTCATCCTCGGCGTCGGGTTCGTATGGTGGCATTTGCTTACCCCAACCAAGGACGGTCTGTCCCCGAAGGAGCCGACCGGCTACAAGTCACCGCTGATGTGGCTCTGGTTCCGCAACGCTCCGAAGCTCAAGACACCTGTCTCAGCAACCTGACACCGCAGATGCTCCGGTTCGGGAAAACCGATTCGGTTGAGACTCGTTACGGCGGGCGCCGTGGACGTTAAGCGTGCAGCCGACGTGTACCCCCAACGCTGGACCCTACGCCAGATCGCTGCACAGCTGGGGCTTCATTCGAGCACGGTCAGCCAACAGCTCCAGAGCGCCGGCATCACGATCACGGTCACTGGCCGCAGGATGCCGCAACATCGCCTATCACCGCCGCCTGCTGATCCGGGGGTTTCGCGCTCTTCTGGGCGGCTCGAGAGGTCCCGCAGCCGCTATCCCGGGACGGGGATCCCCGGAAGGCTGGTCAGACCGTCGGCCAGCGCCGCTTCCTCGAACTCGATCTCCGGAAGGCGCCCCGCCAGAAGTCGTCGTAGGCCTGCATGTCGAAGTGCCCGTGTCCGCAGAGGTTGAACAGGATGACCTTCGACTCGCCGGCCTCCCGCGCACGGATCGCCTCGTCGATCACCGCCCGGATGGCGTGGTTCGGCTCCGGGGCCGGCACGATCCCCTGAGCCCGAGCGAACTGTACGCCCGCGTCGAACACCTGGTTCTGCGTGTACGCCCGAGCCTCCATGTGCCCGTGCTTCACCAGCATGGACAGCGAGGGCGCGTCGCCGTGGTACCGGAGCCCGCCCGCGTGCACCGGCGCCGGCACGAACGTGTGCCCCAGGGTGTACATGGGCACGATGGGCGACATCTCCCCGTGTCGCCGAAGTCGTAGGCGAACTCACCCCGGGTCAGGGTGGGACAGGCGGCCGGCTCGGTGGCCACGAACGTGGCATCGAGCTTCCCGGCCAGCTTGTCGGCCATGAACGGATAGGAGAAGCCCGCGTAGTTCGAACCCCCGCCCACGCACCCGATGATGAAGTCCGGGGATTCGCCCGCCATCTCCATCTGCTTCTGCGTCTCCAGGCCGATCACGGTCTGGTGCAGGAGCACGTGACCCAGCACGCTCCCCAGGCAGTAGTTGGTGTCGGCATTGGTGGCCGCGACCTCGACCGCCTCGCTGATGGCGATCCCCAGGGAGCCCGTGGAGTCGGGCGTGTCGCCGAGGATGCGCTTGCCGACCTGCGTGGTGTCGCTCGGCGAGGCGTGGACCGTCGCCCCGAACGTCTCCATCATCACCCGCCGGTACGGTTTCTGCTCGTACGAGGCCTTCACCATGTACACGAGGCTCTCCAGCCCGAACATCTGGCATGCGAATGCCAGCGCCGACCCCATTGCCCGGCTCCGGTCTCGGTGCTGATCCGGCGGATCCCCGCTTCCTTGTTGTAATAGACCTGAGCGATCGCCGTGTTCGGCTTGTGGGAGCCGGTCGGTGACGTCCCTTCGTATTTGAAGTAGATCCGGGCCGGAGTCTGCAGCGCCTGCTCCAGGCGTCGGGCCCGATACAGCGGCGTCGGCCTCCACAGCCGGTAGACGTCCAGGACCGGCCCCGGGATGTCGATCCACCGCTCGGTCGACACCTCCTGCATGATCAGCGACTCGGGGAACAGGGGAGCGAGGTCTGCTGGCCCGATCGGTTCCCTGGTCCCCGGATGCAGCGGGGAAGCGGCTGCATGCCCGCGCCGACCATGTCGGGAACGAGGTTGAACCACGCCGCCGGGAGCTCGTCGGGCCCGAGGTCGAAGTGCACCGGTTCGGCCATGGTGTCCCCCTTCTTGGTCACACGCTGACCTGCGAGGCGCTCATTCTACGGGGGACGGACGTCGCCGGAGTCGCGACCTGATCCCGGCGTCGGCGGGCGAGAACCTATCCGGCCCGATCCCGCAGAGTGCGCAGGCAGGGAACGAATCGTCGGCCCGGTCGCCGCCGACGGTTTCGCCCCTGCTCTAGCTCCGATCCAGTACAGAAGACACGCGTATGACTCCGCACCGTATCCAGCTGCGCCGTACCAAAGGCTGGCGCAAACCCGAAGGCGCAATCGTCGTCGCACGGCCAACCAGGTGGGAAATCCATTCCGAATCGAGGTCTTCGGCCGAGTAGTAGCGGTTCGGCCGTACCGCGAAGGAGTGCTAGGTGTGTTCTCTCCGGAGGTTGTTGACACGAGTCCCCGCCGCGGCGCGGGCTTGTTCGAGTGCTGTGGCGCCGGGCAACGCGACCGGCTTGCGGATCAGTGCCTCGAGGTAGTGGTCGAGTTCGAGGTGGGCTTCGGAGTCGACCGGTGAGCCGGTCGCGTCGAGCGACCTGCTGGTGGCCGTCGAAGATCACCAGGTCGTTGGCGTGCAGCAGGACCCGGACCTGCCCGCCGATCAGCCGGACCGGCACCGAGTCCCGCCGGATCGCAGCGAACAGCTCGACCTTGCTCCCGGGGCATGCTGCCGCTCCTGGAGCAAGCAGCACACCGCATCATCCTCCGACGATCGTGGTGGGTCCAGAACTTCCTGGAACCAATTCCGCGATCAAGCCCGTGGGGCCATCACTGCCCTCGTCACTTCCTGGGCCGCGTGGAGGAAACGGCGCTTAGCGCCTCGTCTCGTACCTGGTCAGAACCACGCCGCCGGGAAACGTCCGCGTCTCCACCAGGTTCAGGTTCACCCAGCTATCCAGCGCGGTGAAGAACGGCGTGCCGCCGCCCACCAGCACCGGATGGGTCACGATCGTCGTACTCGTCGATCAGCCCGGCCCGCATGGCCGCCCCGGCGAGCGTTGCGCCACCAACCCTCATCGGCTCGCCGTCCTCGGCCTTGAGCCGGGTGATCTCCGCGACCGCGTCGCCGGTGACCAGGCGGGTGTTCCAGTCGACCTTGTCCATCGTCGAGGAGAACACCACCTTCGGCGTGTCCCGCCAGTTCCGCGCGAACTCGATCTGCGCCGGGGTGGCATTGGGCTGCTGGTCGCCGGTCGGCCAGTAGGAACTCATGGCCTCCCACAGCTTGCGCCCGTACAGCAACAGGCCGATCGCCAGCTCCTGATCGAGCCACCACTGAAACAGCTCGTCGCTCGGCCCGCTCCAGCCGAGGTCGTCGCCGGGCGCGGCGACGTAGCCGTCCAGTGTCAGGTTCATGCCGTAGATCAGTTTCCGCATGCGCGCCATGCCTTCCGTCAGCCGGTCTCGGAAGTTTAGACCGGTTCAGCGCACAGAAACTGATCGGTGCGCGATCCGAGCTCGCAGGTAGTCCTCGCACTCGGGGCACAGCGTCGCCTACGCGGACCGATCACCATCAGACGAACATCCCTCGGATGCTCTGGGGCATCGATGACACCTGGCGCTCCACCGACCCCGGAAGCCTGTAACGAAACGTCCCCGACCGTGGTCGTAATCGGTAACGAAGCGCGGTGCGAAGCACCCGGTTGAGGGACCGAGATCGAGCATCGTGGTGGCGTTCGAGGTCACCAGCAAATTGTGTAAGGGCCGGATCAACACTCAGGGCGTGATCCCGTTCGCCGACTTCGGCTCGGCGAGGGGGTGACCTTCGCCATCGTCGGCGGCACGGGCAAGTACAAGAAGGCTCGCGGCACGGTGAGAAGGAGAGTCTTGTTGGCTCAGAGACGCGGTTCACCTTCAAGGTCGCGTAAGCCGACGCTCGCTGCTCTCTTTTAGGCGAAGATCAACCAGCCTTGATCCACCTTTGACTACCGCCTGGCCCCCGTATGCGTCCGAACCACTCTCGGCGTTCTCGGACCCACCAATCCAGCTGCGCCAGCAGCGGCCCGAGGTGGCTGCCTCCACCTCGAGCGGCGGATTCACCTCGCGCCGATCCGCCTCGGCGTACTGACTCGGATCGAACTCCCGCATGTCTGATTCGAACACACGTTTGATTAAGGAGAAACGAGCGGCGCCGTTGGGCGAAGAGTTGCGGCAGATCTCACGAGACTGAGATAAATCGTGCCGGGACCTGGACTTTTCAGCAACTTTGCGCGTGACTAGATCTCAGGGCCGATACAGGGAGAGAGGCTCCAGCTAGAATGGCGGCACAAGACCTGGACCTAGCTGGAGTCTCCTGCTGAACGTACCTGGTGTGCCTAACTCCTTCTTCTGTGCTCGGCCCTCGTCGTCCTGCGCGGGTCGCGTTGACCTGTATCGAGGCTTTCGTCGATAGTGGTCAGGGCGAGGGTCGCGCCGCCGCATGCAAGGAGGGCACTCATGAGCTCGACCGCCTACCCACCTTCGGTCGCCTACCCACTTTCGGTGCGAGGCTTTTTCGATCAGCCCAGCCGGGCGTTGTGGCTGGTCAAGTGGTTACTGCTGATCCCGCACTACATCATTCTGCTTTTCTTGTGGATCGCCTTCTGGATCGTCACGGTCATCGCCTTCTTCGCGATCTTGTTCACGACCAGGTATCCGAAGGGCTTGTTCGACTTCAACGTCGGGGTGATTCGGTGGTCGTGGCGGGTGAGCTTTTACGGCTACACGGCGCTGGGTACCGACCGGTACCCGCCGTTCACTCTCGCCGATGTCCCCGACTACCCGGCCCGGCTGGATCTCGAGTACCCGCAGCAGCTGAATCGTTGGCTGCCGCTGGTGAAGTGGCTGCTCGCCGTCCCGCAGTACATCCTCGTCGGGGCGCTTGTCGGCTCCGGTTATGTCATCTCCATAAGCGTGCAGGAAAATAGCGTCATTAGCTATTCCACTCCCAGCCTGATCGGCGCGTGTATGGCGATCGCGGCTATCGCGATGCTGTTCACGACCCGTTATCCTCCTGGCCTCTTTGATTTTGCAGTTGGAATCAATCGGTGGGGCTACCGGCTGCTGGTTTATGTGGCGTTGATGACCGACCGGTACCCGCCGTTCCGGCTCGACCAGGGCAGTATCGACCTCGAGGGCCCGGAGCAACTCCCTGAGACCGGCGTGCCCGGCCAGTAGGGCCTCCACCCATCTGTCCTCGAACGCTGGACCGGGGATAGCGGACTCAACCCGCCTGTTCGATACTGAAAAATGCCTACCATCCAAATCCTTGTGTTCGTCACTGAAGACATCGGCCACGAAGTGCCAGGCCCTATTCGACAGGTAAGCGGTTCGTCTTCACGAACAATCTTCGGCTCGACCGTTATGACGACAGCACGCCGGGAAGTGGCCTGCCGCAGGGCCCGAACGACCGAATGGCGGGCACGCATTCAGGTGTCCGTGACCATCGTCCGAATCGCTGGGCCTGGGGGACCTCTTTTTCCCGCCCGGCAGCGTTCTCTTCCAATACGAGGCCACATACAAGTTCAACGCCCTGGACGACACTCCTTTGCAGAAGGGCCAGGTCACCGCACATGGACTCTTTCTGGTCGACAATCTCGAGGACTCTCGACTCCTTGGAGAACACCAGTTAGGGTTTGCGATCACTGGTGGCACGGGCCCTTACTCCACAGCCCATGGAACGATCGCCGGGGATCCGGGGACCCCTACCGGGCCTGAAAGGTTCCTCGATATCGAGCTGTAGCTACTGACGAGCTCGCTGGGGCCACCTCACCCCACGTGTGCGTAAATCCCACTACGCGCGGAGGGCGACTCCCTACCTGCGCTTGAGCATCCAGCCCATCGACTCATCTCTGAGGCCAAGCCGGAGCAAGAAAGCGGCGGTGCGGCGAATGCAACTGGACCTGTCCGCAGCGCTGCCTAAAATCCGCTAGATGACCTGTTCGGCTTTACATCGACTGATCGACAAATCCAGAGTGTTGCTTTTACGTGGGCGTATTGGCCGGTAGCCCTGGCCGTCGTTTGAATCAGCAACTGGGCCCGCCCTATATCGGACTGGCCGCTTTGAGGATTGCTGGCGGCTGCCTTCGTGGCTGCGTTGCTGATCAAGGACATTGCTCGTGATAAGCCGGTGAAGCAAGAGGTCGGGTAACCGCCTCGGTCGTCACAGGCGCTCTGCTTGCTCGCTGTGCCTGGGTTGAAAGTGTTCGGCCTCGCTTTGACTTAACCGCTTAGTCACAGCCACGCCATCTACAGTTACGGGCGATGGTGAGGGACCGAAACCGGCGACATATCCGATATCCACATGTACCCCGGCGACGTGCCGTTCTCGTGGAAAGTCACGATCAAAGATGACGGCGTTCAGTCGACATAACCAACGGCGAAATTGCCGCTCCCGTCGTCGATGACGGTGTGGAGGTCGGCTCACTGACGGTCGGAAGATCGACGCGATGAACGGACAGGTCAAGCTCACGTTCACTGAGGCGCTTCATGTAGCTGTCGGTCGCTACCAGCACCTGGCGATTCCGTGAGGAAACGATCTTCAACTTCCTGCTGATTCAGGGCCGTTTGGTCGAGGAGGCCTGATGGTGACCTCAGCGACGCTCCGGCCACGGCTGCCGTAGGCCCAGGCGTCATGGCTCAGTCACGGCCGCTCATTGACTACGGCGTTGTCTTGTGTGCGGTTAGCGGCGGAGGATCTTATCACCGAAGATGATCACTCAGTGGCCTCGGCCAGGGCGTTCGCGCTTTTCCATTGCCTCGGGCGTACGGTTGCTACGTTTGCTACGCGAGACGAGGGAACAGTGACCGAGCAGCTAGCGCACCGCGATCCTACGCAATCGCAGCGCCGAGATCTTGCGAGAAACGTTGCCGCCGGCGCGTCGTACGAAATCACTAACCACGGCGAGGTCGTTGCGCTTGCTCACTCCGCCGGCTCCCGACGGTCGGCCACGCATCCGCGCGAGCACGTCGCGTCGCCCGTTCTCACAGATCCAGCGGGTCCAACGCGGCGAGGCACCCAGTCGGCGCTCGACGATCTCCGCGGCGACAGATGAGCCTTTACCTCGACACTTCGGCGGCCGCAAAGGCTCATTGTGGATGAAGACGGAGTCGGAGGCGCTTGCCGCCTACATCGACTCGAGCATGAACGAGCGGGAACTCGTCTCCAGTGCGTTGCTCGAGACCGAGTTGCGCCGACTCGCGATACGCCTCGAGTTCGATCAGTCCGTGGTTACCGATCTGTTGGCTCGAGTCGACCTCGTCGATCCGCCTCGGTCGCTTTCCACGAGGCCGGGCTCTTGCCGGGCGCTCATCTGCGCAGCCTGGACGCCCTGCACCTTTGCAACCGCGCTGAGAGTCGACTGCGAGTTCTTCCTGGCATACGACAAACGACTCGTCGACGCGGCACGCGCGGTCGGCCTCTCAGTCCGATCACCATCCTGATCTGGCAGGACCCCCTTCGTTTCTCGCGTACCCATGGCGCCCATTCCGAGGCGCTGCACGGGCATTAGGGTGCCTGGGTGCTGTCTGTCGCGCTCGCCGCCCTGTCGGGACTGATCTGGGGCGTCGGCGATTTCTCAGGCGGCAAGGCGACCCAGCGGGCAGCCGTGCTCCCGGTTGTGTGGATCTCAAAGCTGCGTGAGCCTGCCGCTCCTCGTGATCTATCTGGTCGCGACGTACGTGCCGGTGACTGGCCGATCGGCCTGGCGTGGGGCGGTTTGGCCGGTGTCGCCGGCGTCGTCGGCTTGGTGTTGTTCTACCGCGCACTCGCGGCCGGGCGCGATGACGGTTGTCGCGCCGGTCACCGGCGTCACCTCGGCTGCTATTCCGGTCGTTGTCGGCCTCGTCGCCGGCGAGCGTCCCTCTCGTCTGCGGCTTGCTGGGCGTCGGCTGCGCCCTGCTGGCCATCGCGCTGGTGAGCATCGCACCGCATCCAGCCGGACAGCGCCAGGTGGTCACCCGAAGGCTCGTCGACCGCCGCGCTGGGCGCCGGCACCGGCTTTCGCGCTGTTCTTCATCCTGCTCGCGGTCGCAGGCAAGGCGGCAGGCGGCGCAGTCGGGCTGTGGCCGATCGCCGGTTCCCAGATCAGCGCGCTCATCATCGTCGCCTTGCTCCTCCTGATGACCCGACCTGGGCCGTGGCCTCGTGACGCTACGCTGCGCTGGACCATGGTGGCCGGCCCGTGCGACATGACAGCGAACGCGCTCTACCTCCTGGCCACCCGCGGCGGCGATCTCAGCGTCGTCGCGCCGATCGCCGCGCTCTACCCGGTGACCACAGTGATCTTGGCCCTGATCATCGAGCACGAACGGCTGCGCGGCATTCAGGTGGCCGGACTGACCTTCGCAGTTGCAGCGCTGGTGCTCGTCAGCAGGTAATCGATCACTCTGCACACCGCGTGCTAGGTCTCGCCTGTAGCCTCTCAGCGGAGGTAGATGTGCACGCAGGCGTGGAGTATCCCGCATCAGGTGGCGATGATCAGCATGCACACGTCGCCATTGGCGACGCCTGGCGTAGGCGATGCCGGAGGTCTCAACGTCTATGTCGCCGAGCTGGCGCGACGGCTTGGCGAGCGTGGCCTCAAGGTGGATGTCTTCACCCGGCGGAATGCACCTGATGTGCCTGACATTGTCGACGTGCACGAGCACACCAGAGTGATCAACCTCAAGGCAGGACCCGCGGAGCACGTCGCCAAGGAAGCACTGCCTGCGCTGATCGATGAGTTCACTGCGCAGCTGGAGGCACGGCTGGACGATCACGACCTGATCCACTCCCACTACTGGCTCTCCGGTGAGGTCGGTCTGCAGATCAAGCGTCGGCACGGCATCTACCGCTGGTGCACACCATGCACACCATGGCTCGAGTGAAGAACTCCAACCTCGGAGTAGGCCAATCAGCAGAGCCCGGCGTACGGCAATGCGGCGAGGCCGCCATCGTCCGCGGATCCGACGTGCTCACCGCTAGCACGACCGACGAGGCGGCAGATCTGCGCAGCCACTACGGCGCCCGCGCTCAGGCCAGATCATGATCGTGCCGCCCGGAGTCGACTTGCGCACCTTCCATCCCTGCAACCAGCCCAAGTCACGGGCCCAGTTCGGGGTAGCTCAGGACATTCAGGTGATCTTGTTCGTGGGCCGCATCCAGCCGCTCAAGGCACCCGACGTGTTGATCAAGGCGGTTGCCGAGCTGGTGCGGCGCGATCCGGCACTCCGTGATCGACTGCAGTTGATCATGATCGGTGGTCCCAGCGGCTCAAACCCGGAATGGTCGCAAGACGCTCGGGCCCGCTGGCAATTGATCATGGCATCACGGACATGGTGGACTTCCGGCCGCACTCAGCACGCTCGGAGCTATTCCGGTGGTACTGCGTATCGGACGTCGTCGCGGTGCCTTCCTACAACGAGTCCTTTGGACTGGTCGCGCTCGAAGCGCAGGCGTGCGGTCGCCCAGTCGTCGCGACCGACGTCGGAGGGCTCCGACACACCGTTCGTGATCACTACAGCGGCCTGCTGGTCGAAGGGTCATGATCGAGCGCGAGTGGGCTGACGCTCTCGCCGACGATCCTCGATGATCACGACGAGATGATCAGAATGGGCACCAACGCGGCGGCCCACGCGGCGACGTTCAGCTGGGACAACACAGCGGCCGCCACGCTGCAGGCCTACCGCAAAGCAGTGCTTGCCGCGCTGCTCGCTAGGCGATCACCGCCAGCTACGACCTTGGCGGTCACCTCGGCCTGGCTGTCTCGCTCTCCTCGCGTCCTCGGCAGTCAGCGGTATTCGCCAGAGATCCTCCAGCGGCTGCCGCTCCAGCCTTGACGCCGAAGATGACCTCCACCACACCGCCGATGATCATCAGTGCGGCACCGATGAAGTAGCCGAGGGCGATCTTGGTGATGTCGCCTGAGTCGGATGCGTTCTGGATCAAGCGAGCCGAAGAGCAGCGGGCCGGCGATGCCGCCGGCCGCGGTACCGATGGCGTAGAAGAAGGCGATGCAGAGCGCCCGGGTCTCCAGCGGGAAGATCTCGCTCACCGTGAGATAGGCCGAGCTGGCGCCCGCCGAGGCGAAGAAGAAGACGATCGCGCCGCACAAGGTCAGCGTCACCGCGGTAAGCGAGCCCAAGATCACGCCCGTGATGGCAAGCAGGACGCCGGAGAGCATGTAAGTGCCCGGCGATCATCCGGACCCGCCCGACTGTGTCGAACGAGCCGGCTGAGTAGCACGGCACCGAGGAAGTTGCTGGCCGCGAAAACGGCGATATACCAGCCTGTCTGCTTGACGCCGAGGAATGTTGTCAGCGTGTCGCCGTAGGTGAAGAAGAAGGCGTTGTACAAGAACGCCTGGCCGATGAACAGCGCGAAGCACAGCAGCGGTACGCCGCGGGTAGAGCGTGAAGACCGTGCGGGCGATCAGCGCCGATGCTGATCGATCGCCGTTGCCGTATGGTGATCTGTCCCTGACCGGCTCGGGCAGGTCCCGATCCTCGGCGCGTACCTGTTCCTCGATCTCGTGTCAACAATGCGCTCGCCTTCCGTTTCTCGACCGTGGATGAACAGCCAGCGCGGGCTCTCCGGCACATTGCCGGCGGACGAGCAGCACTGCCGACGGCAAGCAGCGCACCAAGACCGAACGCCAGCCGCCAGCCGATCGCGGGGTTGACCAGCGTCGGATCCAGCAGCGGGATGGTGAGCAGTGCCCCGCCGACGGCGCCTACCCAGAACGAGCCGTTGATCACTATGTCGACCCGGCCCCGGTAGTGCGCGGGGATCAGCTCGTCGATCGCGGAGTTGATGGCCGCGTACTCACCGCCGATCCCGGCGCCAGTCAGGAAGCGGCATGCGAAATACCAGGCCGGATTGGGTGAGAACGCCGTCAGCACTGTCGCGACGGTGTAGACAGCGCAAGGGTGATCAGGAAGAGCTTCTTGCGGCCGAATCGGTCGGTGAGCTGACCGAAGATCGAGCGCGCCCACGCAGCCATCCTGCCACATACACGGCACCAGCAAGCCCGATATCGAAGTTCGACATGCCCAGACCTGTATTGGCCGGCTTGAGCGCCTCGGACATCGAACCGACGATGGTGACCTCGAGCCCGTCGAGGATCCACACCGTGCCGAGTCCCACGACGACCAGCCAGTGGAACCTGGCCCACGGCAGCCGGTCCAGGCGTGCCGGGATGTCTGTCGTGATCGTCCTCAGCTGGACTCGCCGATGACATGTCGTTTCCTCCGTACATTGGCAAACTTGCCGCAAACGCTTGTAGGTCCACTTACCCAAGGCTGCGCAGGCCTACGCAGCCGGACTGCGGCCGTGCGTCCCCGCCCGCCGCGTTGAATCGAGCTGGGCTGAGAAGACCATTCCACTTGTGAAGCAATTGGCGTCCGGATGCGCGTGAGCGACGATGCTGTCAGGACGAGCAGGCTAGACGAGCGCAGCAGATCCGATCCGCGCGTCTGAGGACCGACAGCGGCGACGACAGTGGCGGCTCGCCGGAGCGGAGCGAGCATCAAGCCGCGCCGTCGAGCCGGAAGAGCAGGGCAATCAACTCGACTACTGCGTGAACCCCCAGAAGACTTGCTCCACAACACGTCCTGGCTCGGCGCGTCACCCGCCGGTAGTCGGCCAGCAGGTGAGAGGACTCCCCGGGCCGTAACCGAGCAGCTCAGCCAGACTCGCCAGCTCCCGGTTGTCGCTGGGCAGCGAATCTGAGCCACGGCCGCGCATCAGCATGATCTGATTGCGAATCCGACTGGCGAAGCGTCCAGGCCGCCTCCAAGTGCCCGGCGTCCATCCCGTCAATGACTCCAGCGTCCGCGCGCGGCTCGCAGGGCAACGATCGACTGTGTGGAGCGGAGGGCCGGGAAGCCGATAGGCATGTTGCAGCTGGAGCAGCTGCACGGTCCACTCAACATCGGCGATACCACCAGGCCCCAGTTTGGTGTGCTTGGCCGGGTCAGCGCCCCGCGGCAAGCGCTCGGCCTCGACCCGCGCCTTGAGTTTGCGGATCTCGAGTCAGCTGCGATGCACTCAGGCCGCCTTCTGGCCAGCGATGGGCGTCGATCTCATCCATGAGAGCCTTGCCGAGCTCCTCGTCACCCGCGAGCGCGTCAGCGCGGACCAACGCCTGCAGCTCCCATGTTGAGGACCAGCGGCTGTAGTAATTGCGGTATGCGGTGAGCGAGCGAATCAGCGCACCGCCCTTACCCTCCGGCCGTGAGATCGGCATCGATGCTCGAGCGACGGATCGGCGCTGGGTCGAGGTCAGCAAGGTCCGCATCTCGTTGATCACCGCAGGTCGCGACCTTTGTGGGATCGCTGTCGCCGTTATTGGCATCCTCCATGACGAACATGGCGTCGGCGTCCGAGGAGTACGACATCTCACGGCCGCCCCAGCGGCCCATCGCGATCACCGCGATCCGCGGCACGGATGCACCCTGGCGGCCTCCCGTGCGACCGCCAGCGTGGCATCGATCGGTCGCCGACGCCAGGTCGGTGAGGCTGCGCCGACACGGAGCACGTCGTTCGCTCCGAGCAGATCACCGGCCGCGACCCGGAACAGCTCTCGCCGACGGATCGCGCGGATCGCCTCGACCGCCCCGACGCTGCTGCTCTGCCGGCCGGCGGCGCGCGTGCATCTCCGCCTTCAGCTCGGCCAGTGATCGAGGCCGCAGCTCTTGATCATCGGCAAGCATCTGCACTGTCTGCGGCGCTCGCTTGAGCAGCTCCGACCGCGTACCGGCTGGAACGCGAGGACGCGGGCCAGCCGCTCGGCCATCGCGCCTTCGTCGCGGAGCGCCCGCAGGTACCACGGGGTGGTGCCCAACGCCTCCGACACCTGACGGAACGCGAGCAGACCATGATCAGGATTTGGCGCTTCCGCGAACCAGCCGAGCATGGCCGGCAACAGCTGACGCTGAATCTCAGCCTGTCTGGTGACGCCCTGACTGAGTGCTGCGATGTGCGCGCAGCGCGGCTGTCGGGTCGGCGTAGCCCAGCGCCTTCAGCCGGTCGAGGGCCGCGTCGGGCGTCAGCCTGAGTTCGTTCGACGGGATCTTGGCGACCGTGTCAAGCAGCGGCGAGTAGAAGAGCCGCTCGATGCAGCCGGCGTACCCGCTGGGCGGTGTGGCGCCAGGTGCTGAGGAGCTCCTTCACCGGGTCCTTGTAGCCGAGCGAGCGCCCCAGCCGACGGAGATCATGATCATTGTTTGGGCAGCAGATGAGTGCGCCGGAGATTGGTAGAGCTGGATGCGGTGCTCGAGCGTGCGCAGGAACCGATAGGCCAGGGCGAATCGCTTGCCGTCCTCACGTCCCACGTAGCCGTTGTCGATCAAGATCTTCGAGCGCCGGCAGAGTTGCGCGCGACCGCAATCGCTCGTCCACCCGGCCATGCACCAGCTGCAGCAGCTGGACAGAGAACTCGACGTCGCGCAAGCCACCCTCGCCGAGCTTGAGCTCACGACCTTGATCGCGCGACGGAATGTGTGCCACGACACGCTTGCGCATCGCCTGGGTATCGGCGACGAAGTTCTCCCGCTCCGCGCGCGCGCCAGACCATCGGCGCCACAAGATCAACGAAGGCTTGTCCCGAGTTCCAGGTCCCCGGCGGCTGGTCGGGCCTTGAGCATCGCCTGGAACTCCCAGGTCTTGGCCCACTTTTCGTAGTAGATGCGATGGCTGGCGAGAGTGCGTGACCAGCTGCCCGGCCTTACCCTCGGGTCGCAGCGCCGCATCCACCTCCCAGATGCGTTCCCGCGGCGGTGTGCGCCGAGCAGATCCGAGTCATCTCTGCCGCCATCCGGGTGGCAATCTGCACGGCTTGGTCGTTGCTGACCAGTGGTGCGCCATCGGAGTCCACCACGGGCTCGGCGACGAACGAGCACATCGACATCGCTGACGTAGTTCAGCTCCTGGGCGCCACACTTGCCGAGGCCGACTACCGCCAGCCGGGTCTTCAGGGCGTTCTCGCCGAGTTTCAAGACGACCGATCGACAGCGCCGCCTCGAGGGTGGCGTCGGCCAGGTCGGAGAGCTCATCGGCAACATCGGCGACTACTTCGAGCGGCTCAGGCGCACACATGTCGCGCGCAGCGATACGAAGCAGCGCTCCGCGATAGGCGATGCGCAGCTCGTCGCCTGTGGGATCGAGCAATACGTAGC